>Ga0208075_1000716_pt1 | contig 13651 bp, 11 predicted proteins | sample HotLakmasection5_FD_184728 | JGI IMG/M metagenome (GOLD analysis project Ga0208075, IMG submission 184728) | Hypersaline microbial mat communities from Hot Lake, Washington, USA - Section #5 (SPAdes) | ecosystem: Environmental > Aquatic > Non-marine Saline and Alkaline > Hypersaline > Microbial... | reverse complement strand
CCTGCCGCTCGACGAGCGGGTCGGGCGGATCAACCAGGCGATCCTCGACTTCGTGCCCGCGGCCGAGCGCGCGGCCGTGGCCGGCCAGCTGTTCGGCGAGGAAGGCAGCATCGCCATTGCGCGGATCGACACCGCCACACTGCGGCAGGCGACAGACGATGTCCGCGACTTCGGCGTCGTCGTCTCGGAACAGGATGCCGACCAGATCGAGCGCACCAACGATGCGATCTCCCGGCTCGGGCTGGTCTGGCGGGGTCTCTCGAACCAGCTGGCCGTGGCGGCGGCCCCGGCGCTGGAGGCGGTCGCCGATGCGCTCGCCGTGGTATTGCGCCGGACGGGGCCGCTCGGCCAGGCGATCCAGCTGCTGTTCGAGAACATCGGCCGGCTGGCGTCGACTGCCGCCGCCTTCGCTGCCTTCATCGCCGGCCGCTGGGTCGCCGGGATGGTGGTGGCCGCGGCCTCGGTGCGGGGGCTCGCGACCGCCCTCGTGCTGCTGCGCGGTGCGTTGATCCGCACCGGGATCGGCGCGCTGGTCGTCGCGGCCGGCGAGCTGATCTACCAGTTCGGCAGCCTGGTGCAGGCTACCGGTGGGTTCAGTGCGGCGCTGAACCTGCTCGGCGATGTCGCAAGCGAGGTCTGGGAGCGGATCGGCCTCATGACCGAGGCCCTGGCAATGCGGGCCGCAGCTGCGTGGCGCGGCATCCAGGCGAGCGTCGCCGACGCGTTGCAGGCCAGTCTCGAAGCCATCGTCGGCTTCGGCAACGGGGCGATCAACACCTTCCAGGGCGCCTTCGACGCCATGGTCGTCATCTGGGGCAACCTGCCTCGGACCATCGGCGACCTGACGATCCGGGCGGCGAATGCGCTGATCGCCGGGCTCGAGGCGATGCTCAACGGCGCCGTCGGCGGCCTCAACCGGCTGCTCGAGGGCGTCAATGCGGGTCTGGCGGCGCTCGGCCTCGAGCGGACCATCACGCTCGTGCCGGAGATCGATCTCGGCCGCGTCGAGAACCAGCTTGCCGGGGCCGCCGGTCGTGCGGGGGCAGCGGCAAGTGACGCCTTCGCCGCCGCCTTTGCGACGGATGCGTTCGCAGCACCCGATCTCGGCTTCGCCGCCTTCGCGGACGAGGCACGCCGGGCTGCGGAGAGTGCCCGGGCTGCGGCGGACGCGACCAGCGCGCTGGCGGGTGCCCCGCTCGCCTCGGTAGCGGCCCTGCGCGAGGCGATGGCGGGGGCCACGGGCGAGATCGACAATGCTGCTGTAGCAACCGAGCGCCTCGACACGGCGTTCGCGGCGATCGGCGGTTCGGGCAACAGCGCGGGCGGTGGCAGCGGGGGTGCGGCCGGAGGCTCGACCGGCTCGGCGGCCGGTGCCGCGGTGGCGGCCGGCACGGCCGGCCGGGCGATCGCGGACGCGGCGGATCAGGCGGCGACCGGCTGGGCCGCCGTCCGAGACGACCTCGCCCGCTACGCCGACGACGCGGTGAACTGGGGCCAGGGCGTCGGCACGGCGCTCAGCGGCGCCTTCCGCACGGCCGAGGACGCGCTCGCCGGCTTCGTGGCGGGCGGCAAGCTCGACTTCCAGGGTCTCGCCGACAGCATCATGGCCGACCTCACCCGGATCGCCATCCGCTCGGCGATCCTCGGGCCGATCGCAGGGGCGCTCGGTGGCATGGGGGCCGGCGGCGGACGCTTCGGCGGCCTGTTCGGCGGTGATGGTGAGGCCGGCATGCTCTCGGGCGTCTTCCATGCCGGCGGGCTGGTGGGATCACCGGCGCCGCAGCGTCTCGTGCCGGCCCTGGCCTTCGCCGACGCACCCCGTCTGCATAGCGGCGGCATGGCCGGCCTCCGCCCCGACGAGGTGCCGGCCATCCTGCAGCGCGGCGAGGTGGTCCTCTCCCGCGCCCAGGTCGCCGCCGCGGGCTCGGCCAGAGACACCCGGCCGCCGGTCACCGTGGTCATGAACATCACGACGCCGGACACGGGCGGCTTCCGGCAGAGCCAGCGGCAGATCGCCGCCGACGCGGCGAGGGCGATCGAGCGGGCGCGAAGGAACCTCTGAATGTTCTATTCCGCCAGGATATTGCTCACCTCATCGACAACGGCTTCCCCCAACGTCGCACTGGCAGCCGCGGCGTCTTGGGAGCCTAGTATCGGTCGTCGACAGTTTGTGGGCAAGTCGCGGCGGATCAATCAGAAGAACGATCCCGGTCTTGAGGCCGCTGCACCATCGAAAAGTGAAGTTTATCGTGAGCAGCATCGGGCCGTCACTGGCCAGACGTCGATCACGTCCTGACCCTCAACAATGATTAGACGATCCGTGAGATTTACGATTGGACAGGCGTGATTTGGATAGACTCGGACATGGTCACCAATTTCGAGATTTTTTCTTTCGTCCGCAACAACGCCGTGTTCTTCCGAAAGTCGCTCGACATGCATACCTCGGCTCATTTCCAATGACTCGTCCATGCGGAACGCCAAGCCATAGCCAATTCCGGCATTGGCGCTATGCGGTGCCATATCGGAGCTCAGCGATTTCGAGCCGGCATCAATAACTGCTCGTCCGGAACCGGCACTGACCACGGTAGCGACCACAGATAGCGCGACATCTTGGAGGTCGACGATACCCAATCGCACCTGTGTAAGGTCGCAGAATACATAGTTGCCCGGTCTTATCTGGCTGACACCATCAAAGCCAGCATGCGCCAGAACTGTCGGTGTAGCGCCGACAGAAATTGGAATATTATCAAGGCCGAGGCGCGAAAGGCTGTCCGCTGCAGCAGACATTTGGCGCTTCTCGTCGGCAGCGATCCTTCGGACAGCCGCTACGTCAGGCGCCCCGTAGGCGTGGCCGGCGTGCGAGAGCAGGCCAACTAACTCCAAGCGGCTGCTCTCTGCGATCTCTTGCGCCAGGCGCAGGAACTCCGGCCCAGCCGGATCAACCCCGCAACGATGAAGGCCTACATCTACCTTGAGCATGGTGGAATGAACGCAGTCGCGATCAGCAGCCGAGGTTTGGAGGAGTTTGCTCCCGGCAACGCTGTCCACCGTGAATGTCAGGCTTGCTTCAAATGTCTCCGCTGCGGCGAGCAATCGATCGAGCTTCTGTGGAGCCAGCCACGGATAGGCGATCAAAAGTTTCTTGAAGCCCGCCTCCATGAACCGCAGCGCCTCGTCTGCTTTGGCAACGGTAAAGCCGGCAGCTCCGCAATGCTCCTGCAGCGCTGCGATCTCGGCGCATTTGTGCGTCTTGAGATGTGGCCAAAGATCGATGGCGTGTTCGTCTGCGATCGCCTGAACGCGCTCGAGGTTTCGCATCAGCCGATGGCGATCGATCACCACCGCGGGTGTATCGGCAAGCAGCTCACGGAACTGTGTGGCGGCCATCGCCCGTCCTCCCTCTCCAAGAGAGAGTCTTTAGCGAGCGACGATTTGCGACGCTACGAAAATTCTTGTCGTATTAGAAAAATCTTGCACAATCGCGACCACAGGAGGCGGGCATTCGGCGTTTACCGCCCGTGATGGGCCGCGACACAGGACGCGGTCGAGTCGAACGAAAAGCAGCACATCAAACACTGACAACAGAGAGGACAAAGACGATGACGAGCCGTAACGTGACTCTTCGGAAAATGTCAGGTCTCGCTGCGACGGCTACGGCCATGGCCGTGATCATGGCGGCCACAGCGACACTGGCGCAGGAGCCGGTGCGGGGCGGCACAATGGTCCTCGCGCGCTACCAGGAACCCTTGACGCTCGACCCGAACATTCCTGCCGACAACGGCTCCATCTATGCCATCGAGCAGATCTTCGATGCTCTCATCGAGCCTGACACCGAGGGCTCCGGGCTTCGCCCAGGCCTCGCAGAATCCTGGGAGATCTCGGAAGACGGAACCGTCTACGACTTCACGATCCGCGAAGCCTATTTCCACAACGGCGAACCAGTGACGGTAGAAGATATCGTCTTCTCGCTGGAGAACGCCAAGGCGAACGAAGGCTACGGTTTCGTCTTTGCGCCGGTCGAGACGATCGAGGCTGTGAGCGATAGCCAGATCCGGCTCACTCTCTCCGAGCCCTATGCGCCGATGCTGTCGGCCTTGTCGCTTTTTACCGCCTCTATCGTGCCCAAGGCGGTCTACGAAGCCGATCCCGAGGGCTTCGGCTCAATGCCGGTCGGCTCCGGTCCGTTTGCTGTCGTCGAGTACGCTCGCGGCGAGCGACTGGTGCTCGAGCGCAGCGATCAGTACTGGGAGATGGGTGTCGACGGCGAGCCGCTGCCCTACCTCGAGCGGATCGAAATGCCTTACGTACCCGAGGGCAACTCTCGCGTGCTCGGACTGCAGAGCGGTGATTTCCACGTCATCGAATTCGTTCCTTACAGCCAAGCGGCGACCGTCGACGGCAATCCTTCTCTCAATCTCGAGGTGGCACCGGTCTATCGCCTCGACTACGTCTACCTCAACCACGCCAAGCCGCCGCTCGATAGCGAGAACATCCGCCTCGCGCTCAACCATGCGACCGATCACGAAGCGATTTTGAACGTCGTCTTCTTCGGCTATGGCGACGTGCCCAACAGCTTCATGCCAAGAATAAATTTTCACTCGGCCGAGGTGCCGGTCATTCCTTTCGATATCGAGCGCGCCAAGGAGCTCGTCGCCGAGGCAGGCTACGATGGTACGCCTATTCAGCTTCTGATCGCCGCAGGTGACAGCAACGGCCAGCAGATCGGCAACATCCTGCAGCAGGGATGGGAGCAGGCGGGGCTCAATGTCGAGATCGAGCAGGTCGACGGTGGCACCGCCTGGGGCATGGTGAGCGACGGCGACTACATGGCTCACATTTCCTACATCACCAGTGACATCAATGACGACGACGAGCTGGCGACGCTCCAGGCCGACTACAATTCGGGCACCGAAGCGTTCTTCTCGCGCTACCAGAACGACGAAATCGGTGAGATGCTTGTGGCGGCCCGCCAGAGCAATGACCCGGAGGAGCGGGCGGCGCTCTATGCGCAGATCCAAGAGACCGTCTACATGGACGGCTACAGCGTGCCCTTGAACTTCTCGCCGACGCTTACCGGCTCGTCGGACACCGTGCAGAACTTGACCACCTCGCGCACTGGCTGGTGGTGGCTCAAGGACGCCTGGATCGCCGAGTAGGAGCCGCAGCGGGCAGGACCGGAACCGCGTCAGATGATCTATCTATCCTTTATTTTTGCGCGTATCTGGCAGAGTGTTCCGGTCCTGCTCGGCATTTCCGTCATCGCTTTCCTGGCGGTGCAGCTGGTACCCGGTGATCCGGTGCAGATCATGCTGCACGGCCGGGGCAGTCCAGAGCAGCTCGCCGCCCTGCGCGCCGAACTCGGTCTCGATCGGCCATTTCTGGAGCAGTATTGGGATTTCGTCACTGGTGCCGTCACCGGCGATCTCGGCACGTCCATCATCCAACGCGCCCCGGTGTCCGGCATCATCGCCGAACGGCTGGGCGCATCGTTCTTTCTACTCGCCTATGCCACCTTCCTATCCGTGCTGATCGCAGTGCCGCTCGCCGTCTATGCCGCACTCCGACTCGACCGGCCGGTCGACCATGCGATCCGCCTCGTCGGTGTCGTCGGCTTCGCCATGCCGCCATTCTGGATCGCGGTCATCCTGATGTACTTCTTCGGACTGCGGCTCGGCTGGTTCCCGATCGCCGGCTTCGGCAGTGAGTTCGCCCAGCATCTCTGGCACATGACGATGCCGGCGGTGACCGTGGCTCTTTTCCTGGCACCCATTCTAATCCAGTCGCTCAGGGCGGCGATGATCGAGGCAATGACCGCCGATCACGTCGAGGTGGCGCGGGCGAAGGGTCTCTCGCGACGCCAGGTGCTCTTGAAGCATGTGCTGCGCAACGCAGTGATCCCGGTCATCACTGTACTGGCGGTCAATATCGGCTGGCTTCTCAGCGGTGCCGTGATCGTCGAATACGTTTTCTCGCTGCCGGGCCTGGGTACACTCTTGGTGCGCTCCGTGTCCTATCGTGACTACCCGGTCATCCAAGGCTTGGCGCTCGTCTTCGGGCTCATCGTCCTCGTCGTCAATTTATTGGCCGATCTCGGCTACATGCTGGCCGATCAGCGGGTGGCGAGGCAACGATGAAGAGCAGTATCGTTGTTCTACGCGGGCTCGCGGACGGCATCGGCAGCTGGCCGGGAAACCTCAAGATCGGCTGCGCCATCCTGACGCTCATCACGGCGGCCGCTGTCTTCGCGCCTTGGCTGACCCCTTACGATCCGTACCTGCAAGACTACGGACGCCTGTTTCAGCCGCCGAGCCTCGCCCATCCGTTTGGCACCGACCAGCTCGGCCGCGACGTCTTCACCCGGGTTCTCTACGGCGCGCGGATCGACCTCGAGATCGGCTTCATTACTACCTATGTGCCGATGATCTACGGCGTGGCCTTGGGGGCACTCGCCGGCTACCGTGGCGGCTGGCTCGATATAGTGACGATGCGGGTGATCGACCTCGCCATCGCCTTCCCGTTCCTGGTGCTGATCATTCTCATTCTGTCGATTCTCGGACCCGGGCTGCAGAACGTCTATATCGCCGTTCTCATCGTCGGCTGGACCATGTATGCCCGATTGGCCCGGGCCGAGATGCTGGTCGAACGGAACAAGCCCTACATCCTGGCCGCCAGGGTCCTGGGATACTCTGAAGCGCGCATCGTCTTTCGTCATGCACTTCCCAACATTCTTGCCTCATCGATCGTTTTCTCGATGGTGGACTTTGTCTTGAACATCCTACTCGTCTCGGGGCTCAGCTTCCTCGGTCTTGGCGCTCAGCCGCCCTCGCCGGAGTGGGGAGCGATTATCGCTGAAGGGCGCGACTACATTCTACAGGCTTGGTGGATCTCGACTCTACCCGGTCTCGTGATCGTGCTCACCGGCGTCGGCTTGGCGCTGACCGGCGATGGGCTGGCGACCAAGCTCGGCAGCCGGCAACGAGCGACGCTTTGAGCAGCGACAGCCCCCTTCTCGCGATCGAGCAGCTGACAGTCGAGTTCCAGACTGGCGGGCGGACGATCCGCGCCAACGACCGGATCAGCCTCGAGGTGGCGGCGGGCGAGGTCGTCGGCATCGTCGGCGAATCCGGTAGTGGCAAGTCCGTCCTCTGCCGGACGATTCTGCGGCTTCTGGCCGAGCCCCCGGCACGCATCGTCGAGGGGGCCATTCGTTTTCGTGACAAGGATCTGGCGCGGCTCGATGAGCCGGCGCTGAGACGTTTGCGCGGCAACGACATCGCCATGATCTTCCAGAATCCGATGACCAGCTTCAATCCGCTCTGGACCATCGGCGACCAGTTGGTCGAAGGGCTGCAGCTGCATCGCGGCCTATCGCGAGGCGAAGCTAACTCAGCGGGGATCGAGCTTCTGGCACGGGTCGGCATCCCGAGCCCCGAGATCCGCATCCACGATTATCCGACGCAATGGTCCGGTGGCATGCTGCAGCGGGCGGCAATCGCCATGGCGGTGGCGACGCAACCGGCGCTGCTCTTGGCCGACGAGCCGACCACCGCTCTCGACGTCACCATCCAGGACCAAATCCTGGCGCTTCTGCTCGATCTTCAGGCCCGTACTGGCATGGCCTTGGTGCTCGTCAGCCACGACCTGGGCGTCATCGCGGAGACCTGCGACCGCGTCGTCGTCATGTATGCCGGGCACGTGATGGAGACGGCGGCCTGCGCCGACTTTTTCGAGCGACCGCGCCACCCGTATAGCGAAGGTCTCCTGGCCTCGATTCCCAACGTCGACGACGCGAATGGCATAATGGAGCCCATCCCTGGCCAGCCGCCCGACCTTGCCGCGCTGGCAGAGGGCTGCCCCTTCGCGCCACGCTGCCGCTACGCCGACGATGCCTGCCGAAAGGAACCCATCATTCTCAAAGACGTAGCGCCAGGACACTATTCTGCTTGCCTCTTTCCCGAACGCGTGGGGACTCATGTCTGAGCCAATGCTCGAGGTCTGCGACTTGGCTGTGCAGTTCGGTGGCGGGCACAGCATGGCTGACCGGCTCACCGGTCGCCGACCCTCTGTCCTTCGCGCCCTCGATGGTGTGGATCTTACCGTCGAGAACGGAGCGGTGCTGGGACTCGTCGGGGAAAGCGGTAGCGGCAAGACGACGCTCGGTCGCGTACTCGTGGGCCTCGAGGCCCCGACCAGCGGCGAGGTGCGCTTTGCCGGCGAGCCGATCGCCCAGGCCGGAAAGCCAGCACGGCCGATGCCGCGGGCGATCCAGATGGTCTTCCAGGATCCCTACTCGTCGCTCAATCCACGAATGACCGTCGGCGCTGCCCTCGGCGAGGCTATGCGTGTTCATGGTCTCGTCAGCGCCAAAGCGAGTGCCGAGGCGGTGCGACAACTTCTGGGCGAGGTCGGTCTCGGGGCGGCAATGGCCGACCGGCGTCCAGCAGCCTTGAGCGGCGGCCAACGGCAGCGCGTCAGCCTCGCGCGAGCGCTCGCCGTGCAGCCGTCATTGCTCGTTCTCGACGAGCCGGTTTCTGCGCTCGATGTCTCAATCCAGGCGCAGATCATCAAACTGTTGGGCGATCTTCGCAGCCGCTTGGGCATCAGCATGGTATTCATCGCGCACGAACTCGGTGTGGTCCGTGCCATCTCCACTCACATCGCCGTCATGTATTTGGGAAAGATCATGGAAGCGGGACCGGTGGACGAGGTATTCGGTCAACCCGGCCATCCCTATACCGAAGCACTCCTGGCGGCCGCGCCGCGGCTGGGTGCCGGTCGACGCAAGCGCGTGCCAATGTTGACCGGCGAGGCCCCCAGCCCCTTGAACGTGCCGCCGGGGTGCCGTTTTCATCCGCGCTGCCCGAAGGCGGCAGCGATCTGCCGGAGCACCGAGCCCCCAGTCGTCCGTGTCCGAGACACTCACACCAGCGCCTGTCATTTCGCCGAGCCACGGACGTCGGCAGCAACTATCGCGTCAAGCGCGCCAGCCAACACCCTGAGGAGGACCATCCATGTGTGACACCTTCGCAGCCCTTCCGAACGCCACGACCACGGGTACCACGCTCTTGGCCAAGAGCGCCGATACCGAGGTCAACGAGTGTCAGGTTCTCGAACGGCTGCCGGCCCGCGACTGGCCCGAGGGGGCCATGGTGCGGGTGACGCATCGACTGATTCCGCAGGCTAGACGCACGCACGATTGTCTGATCAACAAAAGCTTCTGGCTCTACGGTGCCGAGATAGGCGTCAACGAGCATGGCTTGGCGATCGGCAACGAGGCCGTTTTTACCAACAACTATGACCAGAACGATGGGGTAAACCTGATCGATCTCTTGCGCATTATGCTGGAGCGCGCCGGGAGTGCCCGGGAAGCGATCGACGTCACAGCCGATCTTTTGCGCGAGTTCGGCCAAGGCGGCAATTGCGAGCTGCGCGGCAACTCGCATTTCGACGGAAGCTTCATCCTGGCGGATCCGGACGAGGCTTGGATCCTGGAGACCGCCGGCCGCGAATGGGCGGCCAAGCGCGTGACGGACGTGGCGGCGATCTCGAACGTCCTTTCGATCACCGACGATTGGGACTTCTGCTCACTCGCTGATGCGGCGGCGCCAAAGGTCGACTTCAAAGCCCGTTTCGTCGACATGGGCCCCTCGATCGACAGTGGGGCGCCGGAGCGGCTCGCGGTATCCGGCAACTTCATGCGCTCCAATGCCGGACGCATCGGCCTCCGCTCCATGGCAGACCTTTTGCGCCAGTGCCCCGAGAACTGGGACCCGGCGGAAGGCGAGATAACGACCAATATCTGCATGCATGCCGGAGTTGGCCCGAAACGGCTCTGGCAGGCGACAGGGGCGATGATCGCCGACTGCGGCAAGGACGGCGTGATGGCCTGGTTTACCGGCACCTCGGGCACCGACATCTCGATCTTCAAGCCGGCTTTTCCCGGGATCGATTTTCCCGAGATGGGGCCGAAGCCCAAGGAGACGTACGATCCGGGCGCGATGTGGTGGCGACACGAGCATCTGCACCGCCGCGTCATGGCCGACTGGCCGCGGCTAGCGCCCGAAATTCGCGCCGAGATCGAGGCTCTGGAGGAGGATTTCTTCGCTGCAGCACCCGCCATTCGGGCAGCGTCCCGCACCGAGCAGCAGGCCTTCATGGTCGACTGCTGGCGACGCGCCGATGCCCTTACCGAACAATGGATCGAGCGGCTGGAGCGCCGTCCGGTCTCGTTCGCCAACGCAGCCTATGGCGAGACGTGGCACAAGCTGAATGCTGCAGCCGCATTCCCAGTGTCGGTATGAGCGTCAGTGTCCGTGAAGTCACCATCACGCCCTGACCTCGGGCGAATCGTACACGAGCAGCGGCGGCGGCGTGGTTGGACGCTGGAGACCATGAGCCAGCGGACCGGGCTCGCCGCCTCGACCCTCTCCAAGGTCGAAAACAACCAGATGGGTCTCTCCTTCGATGCTTTGGTCCGATTGGCTAAAGGTCTCGGGGTGTCGTTCGAGGCACTGTTCAATCCCAGTGGCGATGCCATCGCCACCGGTCGCCGCGCCGTTACCCACAAAGGCGAGGCGACAGAGTTCTCAACCGCGCAGTACCACTATGATGTGCACGGCTCGGAGCTTCTGACCAAGCGGATGATCCCGCTGCTTATGACGATCAAGGCACGACGGCCGGAAGAACTCACACTACTGAGTCGTCACGCCGGCGAAGAATACGTGCATGTCATCGCCGGAAGAATCCAGGTCATAACAGACCAGTACGCACCTCTCTCTCTTGAAGCCGGAGAAAGCATCTACTTCGACAGCAGTATGGGCCACGGTTTTCTGAGTGAGAGTGAAGAGGACGCAACAATTCTATCGGTCTGTTGGACAGCAGGCCCCTATCGCATTAGCGAGAACCGGAATTCCCAACCGATTGTCATGGATGATGACAATCAGGCGGAGCAGCGAAACGGTGGTTACGAAAAAAAGCGTCTCTAATCTGGCAAATAATCGCGTCGGAAATATCGTTCTTTGTACAGATAAAAATCTACTCTAAAGAGCAGATCACTAATTTGCTCGCGCTAGTTGTGCGAGAAATAAGGCATGCTCGTCTGGATACGTCTGGAGCACGCGGCGCCGCAGCAGCGGTCGCATGCCGCGCAGTGCAAAGGGTAACGCAAAGCGAAGCTCGTCGTCTTTCGTCCAGGGTCGCATAGCCCGAAGCTAGACAAGAACATAAAAAGAACAAGCGGCCCGGCATCACCCTGACGACCGCAGAGCGTTCGGCTGGGGCGCATCATTGGCTAGCGGTGCAGAGAGATGACCGGCTTTCACGAGGTGCAGTTCCCGCCCGACATCTCCTACGGGGCGTCGGGTGGACCCGGCTATTCGACCATGGTGGTGACGACGGTGTCGGGCCACGAGCGGCGCAATGTGAGCTGGGCCATGGCACGGGGTCGCTGGAACGTCGCGCATGGCCTCAAGAGGCGCGAGCAGGTGGCCGACCTGATCGCCTTCTTCCGGGCGCGCCGTGGCCGAGCCTACGGCTTTCGCTTCAAGGACTGGACCGACTATCAGGCGCTGGCGCAGAGCCTCGGGGTCGGCGACGATGTCACAACGACGTTCCAGCTGGTGAAGCACTACGCCAGTGGCGGCGTGGTCGAGACGCGGCTTATCGCCAAGCCCGTGACGGGCACCGTCAAGCTCTACCGCGACGGCGTCGAGACCACCTCGGGGTGGAGCATCGACACGACGACCGGGCTCGTCACTTTCACGACGGCGCCTGCCGTGGGCGTCCAGGTCACCGCCGACTTCGCCTTCGACGTGCCGGTGCGCTTCGACAGCGACCAGATGGACGTCACCATCGAGACCTATCAGCTGGGCACTTGGGGGCAGATCCCGGTGGTGGAGCTGCGCTTATGAACCATCCTCCAGTGGTCGCCATGGCGTGAGACGCGGCAGCCAGCGGGGGACGTTCTCGGCATAACGCTCGTAGGCGGCACCGAACCGCTGCCGCAGCCCCTTTTCCTCGACAAGCGGGAAATAGAGCGCGTTGCCCGCGAAGAAGACCAACAGCCACACCGCGATCGGCCACGAACCAAGCAGCAGTGCTTCCCCGGCGAGCATCATCAGCGCACCGCTGATCATCGGATTGCGAACGTAACGGTAGGGCCCCTCGATCACCAGTTGTCGTGGCGGATCCCAGGGAGCCGGCGTGCCCCTGCCGACCTGCACGAACAAGCGCACTGTCCAGACGGCGAAACCGAGGCCGCAGGCGAGCAGGAGCATGCCGAGCCAGGCGCGAGGTTCGCCCGGGCCTGCGGGCACGGCGCGCAGCGCTGTCGCCTGGAACCACCACAGCAGCACGGCCGGCACCAGCAGCAGAGCGGTGCCGGGAAGGATCAGAATGGCACGAAGCAAGCGAACGACCATGACGCCTCGAAAGTTCGCCGAGCGCACCATGGCGTGCGCTGACTCGCATCATGGCAGAATCGAGGGATGGAAGGGAATCGGTTGGTGAAGTCGGCTTCCCCGGCACTCGCGACACATCTCGCCGCCTCCGTGACAACGCTCACCACCTGCTGGCGGATCAGCCGGACCGACGGCGTGGTGTTCCGCTTCACCGATCATGACCGCGATCTGGTGGTCGACGGCGAGATCTTCGAGGCGAGCGCCGGCTATTCGCGCACCGCGATCGCCAACGATGCCGGCATGGGTGTCGACAATCTCGACGTCGAGGGCGTGTTCGACAGTGCTGCCGTGACCGAGGAGGAGCTTCGGGCCGGTCTCTTCGACCGGGCCGAGGTGCGGATCTTCCTGGTCAATTGGGCCGATCCTTCGATGGGAGTTCTGCGGTTGCGCCGCGGCTGGTTCGGCGAGGTGGTGCTGACCGAGCGGGGGGTGTTCCGCACCGAGCTCAGGGGCCTGACCCAGGCGCTGCAGCAGCGCATCGGCGAGCTCTACAGCCCGGAATGCCGCGCCGATCTCGGCGACCATCGCTGCCGGGTGCCGATCCAGCCGCCGGAGATCGCCCGCGAGACCGTCTATGCGCTCGGCCATCACGTGCGGGTGGCGACCGGGTCGGGCAGCGGCTCGGCTGTCTACGAGAACCGCGTCTATCGCTGTGTCGTCGCCGGGACGACCGTGGCAGTGGCGCCCGCCTACGACACCACCGTCGGCCAGCAGACCACGGACGGCACCGCCGTCTTCGAGGCGGCCGAGGCCTGGAGCCGATCGGGTGCCGTCGTGAACGTCACCGACCGCGCCGTCTTCACCGCCGCGATCGACGAGCCGCGCGCCGTCGACGGCTGGTTCGCCGGCGGCGTGCTCACCTGGGAGACCGGGTCCAATGTCGGTCGCTCGATCGAGGTGAAGGCCTGGACGCAGGCCACCGGCCAGGTCGAGCTCTTCCTGCCGATGGGCTACGCCATCAAGCCCGGCGATCTCTTCCGCATCCACCCCGGCTGCGACAAGCGGCTCGATACCTGCAGCGACCGCTTCGCCAACGTGCTCAACTTCCGTGGCGAGCCCTACCTGCCCGGAGCAGATTCGTTCATGAGCTACCCTGATGGCCGTTGAGCCCAGCACCATTATCGCGGCCGCCCGATTGTGGCTCGGCGTGCCCTGGCGACACCAGGGCCGCAGCCGCCAGGGCGTCGACTGCG
>Ga0208075_1000713_pt1 | contig 13676 bp, 9 predicted proteins | sample HotLakmasection5_FD_184728 | JGI IMG/M metagenome (GOLD analysis project Ga0208075, IMG submission 184728) | Hypersaline microbial mat communities from Hot Lake, Washington, USA - Section #5 (SPAdes) | ecosystem: Environmental > Aquatic > Non-marine Saline and Alkaline > Hypersaline > Microbial... | reverse complement strand
TTACTCTTTCATAATTCCTTACGACTGCCCGGTTAACAACAGCATGATACGGTGTTGATATAGCATCAGCGATAATACAACCTTCTTCCAGCGGAATTTCATTCGGCATGGGGATTACATCTTTCTCCGGGATTTTAATATACTCGGCAAATGCCCCGTTAATTGTATTACCCAGCATGACCATATTTTTACAAATATTTTCCCGCTCTGAAAGACAAAATTTACATTCCCCGCATGTAAACACCGGCGGCAAAAGCACTCTGTCCCCTTCTTTAAAAGTCCTGCCGTCAATTGCAACAATCCCGGTTGCTTCATGTCCAAGTATTACAGGCGGTTTTTTAAAAGTGGGGACCCCATGGTCAATGTAGTGAAGGTCAGTATGGCATACCCCGCATGCAGCAATTTTTACCAGAATCTCGCCTTCCCCGGGGGTTGGGGTTAGATAATTTTCGTCTATGATAATTTTTTTCTCTTCTGTCAGTACAGCTGCTTTCATGTTCGCTTCCCTGTTTAACCGGTTTTTGCCTTGCTTAAAATAATGTTTATTTATAATATAATAAACTTTGTTATTTATAACTTAATTTTATAAAAATGGATATAAATAAAGTAATTAAAAATTTAATTGAAAAACTCTCTGCAAAATTTAATGATTTTGAGGGAATTTATTTCTACGGTTCCAGAGTAAAGGGAAGTTACAAAAAAGAAAGTGATTATGATATGATTTTTCTTTTTAAAGACGGTTACGACTTTGAAAAAGAAAGGGAACTGGCAGGGATTATTATAGATTCTGAACTGGAAAACGATATTTTCATCGACCATCATCCTATGACAAGGGAAGAACTGGAAAGAAATCCTTTTTTCCTTGATGAAGTTGTAAATAAAGGGTTATATTATGCCGCAACATAAGCAAATATTAATAAAAAACCTTATAGAAAAATCTGAAAGAGCCCTTGATGATGCAAAACTGGCTATTGATAATCAGAGGCTTGAAACAGCCCAGAATAGGATTTATTATTCAATGTTTTATATTGTTTCAGCTCTTGGGTATTTAAATAATTTTTCCACGTCAAAACACGGTCAGTTAATAAGCTGGTTTAATAAGACTTTTATAAAAGAAAAAGTTTTTGATAAGGAACTTGCAATCACCTATAAGGAAGCATATGAAAACAGGATGAAGTCTGACTATGAATTTACCTACAAACCTGTTAAGGAAAATGTGCAAAAGCTCTTTTATAAGGCAGAAGATTTTTTAAAAACAATTACTAATTATATAAATAAAAATTCGGAGGATTAGTAGAAAGATGAGTACCAGCTGTATGTGTAACAATTTTACCTGCAAGGAAAAAGAAGAATTCAAAAAAACAATCCAAAAAGCCCTGAAAGTTCTGGATGTCAAGAACTTTGCTTTAATAGCACACGGCGCAAGCTTCCCTTCCAAAAAAACCAAAGATACCGGATTCGGGTCTTACAATTCAGAAGGCGGCAAAAAGTTTATGGAATTTGCAAACAACCTCGGCTTCAATGCTATTCAGCTTGGCCCTGACGGAAAAACCAAAGCAGTTGATTCGTCTCCATATACAGGAACTTTATTTTCCAATAATCCTCTGTTTATAGACCTTTACCAGCTCACCACGGAAGAATTCGGGGAAATCCTTGATGAAGAGCATTTCCAGAAAATTGTGGATAATAACCCTGCAACAGGCAATTTTACAGCCTATAAATACGTTTATAAAGAATATAACAAAGCTCTCAGGGAAGCTTTTAAAACCTACAAAAGTGAACTGGCAGAAGGAATCAAAAGAGTAAAGGCACTTGATAAAGAATTCCGGAAATTCATTAAGGAAAACAGTCTGTGGCTGGAAAAAGATGCTATATATGAAGCTTTATCTGTAAAACATGGTAATGATTACTGGCCCCTGTGGGAGGATGAACTCGATAAAAGGCTTTATTGCCCGGGGCATCAGTTTAGTCAGGAACAGGCTGACCAGAGAATGATTGAGATAAAAGAAAATTACGGTGAAGAAATCGAGTTTTACCAGTTTGTCCAGTTTTTAGCCTATATGCAAAAACAGGACACCAAGAAATTCGTGCTGAAAAAAGGCATGAAAACCATTGCTGATGCTCAGGTTGCTTTTTCTGACAGGGATTTCTGGGCAAATCAATATTACTTTATGGAGGATTATTATATGGGCTGTCCGCCTGACTTCTTTTCAGAAGACGGACAGGCATGGGGATTCCCGGTAATGGATCCTGACAAGGTATTTAACCCTGACGGCACACTCGGGGACGGGGGGAAAATTCTCAAGGCAAGGTTTGAAAAAATGTTTGAAGAAAACCCCGGTGGTGTGAGAATTGACCATATAATCGGGCTTGTTGACCCTTATGTATATCTAAAAGGCCATCTTCCAAAACCGGAACAGGGAGCTGCAAGGCTTTATTCTTCTCCTGAACACGAAGAACTTAAAAAATATGCGATTCCGACCATGGAAAATATTAACCATGATGTACCGCCTGATAATGAAAAGAGGATAATCAACCTTACTGATGACCAGGTAAAACAGTATGCAAGACAGCTTGAAAAAATTGTTATCCAGTCCGCAGAAGAAAAAGGCATAGGTAAAGAGTCCATAATATGCGAGGACCTGGGTACAGTTACTAACCCTGTGGTTGATGTTATGAAAAAACTTGAATTAAGCGGTCTTAGGGTAACTGAATTTGTGGACCCGGAAGTTGAAGCTCATCCTTACAGGGTAAAAAATACTGAACCAATGCACTGGGTAATGGTAGGAAGTCACGATAATGCTCCGCTGGTAAGCTGGCTGGATGAGCAGTATCAGGAAAACAAGGCAGAACAGCATGCGCAAATACTTGCAGAAGATATTAAACCACTGAAGGACCAAGAATTTAAGCAGGAACTTCTAGAAAACAGGAGTAAATTTATTACAGCAAAATTTGCTGAGCTGTTCGCAAGTCCTGCTGAGAATATCCAAATTTTCTTTGCTGACCTGTTTGGAATGAGACAGAGATATAACCAGCCGGGAACTGCAGGCGATGAAAACTGGTCTTTAAGAATACCTAATAATTATGAATGCTTTTACTATGAGCAATTAGCCAGGGGTGATGCTTTAAATTTACCGGCAGCACTGGTTATGGCTATTGAATCAAAAGGAAGCAAGTTTGTTGTCAAAAATCAGGAACTGGTTAAAAAATTGCAGGATTATGCAGAACATTTTTTAAAACAATAAACGGTTTAAAATTATAGTAAAAAAATATATACTTAAAGGTAGGGACAAAATCCCTGCCTTTAAATTTATGATAAAAACTACTCAATTCACATTAAAATTGTTTTTACGGTAGCCAAAATTTTAATAATTTTGTAGTATTAATATGTAAAATTTTTTATAATAGTAGCATAGTGCTAAAAAGCAATGGATAATGAACTGATTATCTGTAGGGATTAATAAGATAGCTGGTAACTTTAGGAGAATTATATCTATGAATTACAGACTGGTAACAAGAAGCGATTTTGACGGGCTGGTTTGCGCAGCATTACTAAAAGAATTGGACATGATAGATGATATAATGTTTGTTCATCCTAAAGATATGCAGGATGGTAAGGTAGAAATCACAGACAGGGATATTACAACTAACCTTCCGTATGTAAAAGGGGTTCACCTTGCCTTTGACCACCACCTAAGTGAAACCATGCGGATGAATGGTCAGGCAGAAAACCATATTATTGACCCAAATGCCCCGTCAGCTGCCAGAGTTTTGTTTAATTACTACGGCGGAGAGGTTAAATTTACAAGAAGATGGGAAGAAATCCTGGAAGCTGTAGATAAGGCAGACTCAGCTAATTTTACCAGAGAAGAAATTATTAAGCCTTCCGGATGGGTGTTGTTAAACTTTTTAATGGATCCGAGAACAGGGCTTGGAAGGTTCAGAAACTTTAGAATATCTAATTACCAGCTAATGATGGAACTTATAGAAAAATGTAAGGTTCTTACAATTAATGAAATCTTAGACTTGCCTGATATTCAGGAAAGGTTGGAACTTTATTTTGGACTGGAAAATAAATTTAAAGACCAGCTTATTAAATGCTCTAAAATTTATGAAAATCTTGTGACACTTGATTTAAGAGAAGAAGAAATTATCTATCCCGGTAACCGTTTCATGCTTTATGCAATTTACCCTGAGTGCAATATTTCAATGCATATAATCTGGGGACTTAAAAAGCAAAATACTGTTTTTGCTGTAGGTAAATCCATACTTAACAGGACATCAGGCACCAATATAGGAAAATTGATGCTTGAATACGGCGGAGGAGGACACGAAAACGCCGGAACTTGCCAGATTAGTAATGCTAAAGCTGAAATTGTAAAAGATGAGCTTATACAAAAAATTAATGCTGACAGCTAAGATATAAAGAATATTAAGCTTGATTTTTTAAATTATTTCTGAATATTTCTTTAGTTTCAAAAAAAAATAATAAAAATTTGTTAAGTAAATCATATTTACTAACATTTTCAAAACATTTTCCGCTTATAGTAGTAATAGAAACAATAAAAGCTGATTAAAATTTAAAATAAGTAAAAAGTTTTTTTCAGGCGTTTTATATATATAGATATAGATTGTACTCTTCTAAAATACACAAATGGGTTATTAGGCTAGACAAAAGGAAAAGCTCAGATGGTCTTAACTTCCCCGGAATTGAGATTTAAAAATTCAGGGGGTAATGTACGAAAAAACCATATAAAAAATAGATCTGGTCAGGATTATTATTGGCATACCAGGAAAAATAGTTTTGACAGTATTTATACACCTACGAAAAATCAGGAACCCTTAAAGGCAGGCAGCAACCAACTCGCTTTTAAGGGTTTCGGCTTTTTAAGGGGAACAAAAGAATTATTATTCAAGAAAGAAGTTCGCAATGCCGGGGATATTCTCAGGGAAACAACTGAGAAATATATTAACGTTGAAGAACTCAGCGGGCTAAAATTTCTTGAAGGGCATATTAAAAGGACGATTAAACCATCTACTAACAGAAGTCTGGTAGAGGAAAACATAAACGTCGCCAATCCTGTTTGGGAAAACTTTGGAAAGGCTGTAATCTCAGGTCCGAAAGCAATCCATACTGAAATAAAAAAACTTCTGGGCGGCAGGGAATACAGAGAACAGGTCAGGGCTTCACAAAAAAATCATAAGCATTTAAACCAGCTTCTGGGGTATTTCTTCAAGGGGCAAAAATATACCAGGGAATTTAACGGGGTATTTTCCGGGGATAATCTGACCAGAGTTAGAGCTGCGCTTCAAAAAGATAGTCCGGACGAATTAAGGGAAGTTCTAAAAAAAGGCGGTATAAAGCCTGAAGTTATATTGAGAAAAGGGGAAAATGAGGCAGAAGATTTTGCGGCATTGAAAAAAGGTTTATTGGACGGGGAAGAAAAAGGATTTCTTGACGGTTTAAGAAAAAAATATATAACCGGCACAATTCAAAAAGAAGAAGCCAAGAAAATCGGCTCTATTATGCCTCATTTCAGTAATAACAGCCTACAGTTTATAAACAGGGCTATATCAAGTTCAATAACTGCGGCTTATGTTGCAAATGACTTTTTTAACCTTAAGATGCTGGCCTCTGATAACAAAGAAAAGGCTAAAGAAGAACGCAATAAAATGTTTATGCAGCAGATAACCAATGCTTCAATGAGTGTATATTTAGCCTATGTATTAAACACCACACTTAAGCGCCCGGTAAATAAATCGCTTAAGCTTGCAATAGGAATAGGTGCTGCTACTTCTCTGGCATCAAACGTACTTAGCAGGGTTGTAAACGGAATACCGTTATTGCCTGTCCATCCTAAAAAGCTGGATCAGGAGCCTTATGTAATTCATGCCATGCCAATAGAAAAAAATATTTATAACAGAAAAGAAAAAAACTATGAAAGAGCTGAAGACAGACCGTTTAATCCTTATCAGAATACAAAAACATACAGGTCCTTCCGGGGTATAAAAAATAATGTATCCAGAAAAGACAGCAGTCTCGGCTTTTCCGGCTGGAACCCATCCGGAATAATAAAAGGGGTAAGAGAAGCAGCCACTCATCTGGATGAAAAGGCTGTACATGCAATGCCCGCAAAAATGTCAAAACAAGAATTTAGTAAGCTCCACGAATTTCTGGAACACATTGATTCCGGCACACACGCAAATGTATTGCGTGAAATTGCGGGCAAATATATGAAACATCTTGATGACAGGATTCCCAAAGACCCGTCTAAAGTAACTCTTTCTGATATAGAAAAAGCAGCCGATAAGAATAATGGTAAAGTTATTATCGGAAGCAATGGCCTGTACAGATTTGGAAAGAGTGTAGGAGAAGCTGCTGTTTTACCTTTTAAACTTGTTGTCGGGGTGGTAAGAGGAACAATTAACCTGGGATTAAAGGGACTTGACAAGATCGGTTTTAAATCACTGGCAGAAAAGCAGATTCCAAAGGCCCAAAAAAACAGATATAGACCTGAAGTAGCAGCCAGAAACCTTGCAAAATGGACTGCGGAATCCAAGGCTGAATCAGTAAAAACAGGTATAAAGGCAGAGGAGCTCTTCGGAAAACATACCAGCAGTTTCCACGGGCCTGATGTAATGGATTATGGCGGTGATCAGCTAAGCACGGGCATGAAGCTCACCGGGCTTCTTTCTATTCCTTTCCTGGCAGTTAATGCTTATAACACATCAGCTAAAACAACCGGTAACAAGAATATTGCCCAGGAAAAAGCAAAACAACGGGCATTCCAGGATACTGCCAGACAGGGTGTTTCGTTCTGGGCAGTTAAATCCTGGAATGATATCTTTATAAAACTTAATAACCATTCACTTCCGACTGCTGCACTTTCAGTATTTATGAATTGTACCGGATATGAAGCCTTAACCAGGCTGGCCGTAGGTCAACCTCTTACCCCCAAGTCTCATGAGGAAATGAAACAAATAGAAAAAGAACGGCTAAAGAGAGATGGCTGGTTCGCAAAAATAATGGGCAGAAAAGTCGAAACTGATGATGATAATGATAAGGTATATTTACAGAGTCAGAAACTCAAAGAGTATCCTATAGTAGTAAAATCTGTGGACAATAAATTTGTCTCAGCTATGGCCAATACTCATAAATCTCAGTACACACGGATGAGAAGCGCTATGAAAAATGAGTTTGATTAAAAATATTTTTTAAAACAAAAAATTCATGTAATTTTTGTCTTCATGTAAATTTATTTTTATATATAATATAAAAATAAAACTAAGAATTATATATTAAATATCAATCCAGATTTTGTAAATATTTTATTTTAAAATTAATACCCAGAAACGTTACCAGACAAAAATGGCTAATATTTTAATTGTTGAAGATAATGTTATAAATTTTGAACTTGCCAGTGAGCTTCTCGAATATGCAGGTCATTCTGTAGTAAGGGCTGAAAACAGAAATCAATGTTTTGCAGCTATAAACATCCAAAAGCCTGACCTTATACTTATGGATTTGGACCTTCCTGGTATTAAAGGGCTTGACATAACAAAAAACCTAAAAAGCGATCCCTGCACAAAAGACATAATAATAATAGCGTTTACTGCTATGGTTATGGAAAAAGACAAGAAGGAAGCATTTGAAGCCGGGTGTTCAGGTTTTATCTCCAAACCATTTGATGTATCCAGGTTTGTCTCTGTTGTGGAAAGTTTTATAAAGGCAGATAATTCTTCCGGGACTTTGCTAAAAGACAATTCCCATATTGTAGAAAAACCGGAGGAATTAAAGATTTATAAAGAAACCGCAAAAGAATTTAAGCGTCATAACATCCTTGTTGTTGATGATAATATTATGAACGTTGAAATCATAAAGGAAACCCTTAAGAGCCTCGGTCAGGATGTAAAATCGGCATATAGCGGCAGGGATGCTTTTGAAATAATAGAAAAAGAGAAGTTTGACCTTGTACTGCTGGATATAATGATGCCTGATATGAGCGGTTTTGATATAATAAAGCAATTCAAGGCGAATCCTAAAACAGCAGATATGCCGGTCATTTTTGTAAGTGCTCTTGATAAAACGAGTGATATAGTGAAGGGTTTTAACCTGGGGTCTTATGAATATATAGTTAAGCCGTATAAAATAGAAGAATTAAAAGCCAGGGTACTCAGTATATTAAAAATCAAAGACCTTCAGGATGAGTTAAGGGCAGAAAAGAAAATTCTTGATCTTATATTTGAATTTTCTAAAGACGGAATGCTCCTATTGGATCCAGAATTTAAAATAATTTCCTCTAATAACAAATTTCTTAAATGGATGGGAAAAGATTTGGAAGAAGTTTTAAATCAAAAATTCTGTGACATCATATCCTGTAATTATAATGAATGCATCCTGAATTCGTCGGATTCTTTTGCATATTTTGATTTTGAGATACAGACCAAGGAAGAAAAAAAATTTATAGAAGCAAACTGCTCAAAGATTTCAACTTCCGAAGAGGATACTGAAGGCAGTTACGTTATGGTATTGCGGGATGTTACCGCTAAAAAAGAAATTGAGGCTCAAAAAGAAACCTTTGTCGCAACTCTTTCTCATGATTTAAAAACCCCGGTAAGGGCTCAGATCAGGGCTCTGGAAATGTTATTAAAAGGAAAATTCGGGCATATAAATGAAGCTCAGTCAGAAATGTTAAATGAAACCCTAAATTCAAACAAGTATATGGCTGCAATGCTTGATAACCTGCTTACCACCTATAAGTACGAAAACGGAAATATAGTTATAAAAAAACAGGAAACGGAAATTAACAGCCTGATAAAATCCTGTTACAGTGAATTAAAATATCTGGCAGAAGATAAAAGCCAGAAGGTAATATTTAATTTTGAAAAAGAACATATCAATGCATTTGTTGATCCTATGGAAATAAAAAGAGTGATCCTTAATTTAATCTCGAATGCTATTAGCTATACTGATGAACGAGGAAAAATAGAGATATCAACCGAGTTTAGAGATAAGAAAATAGTTATTTCCTTTAAGGATAATGGAAAAGGAATATCAGAAGAAGAAAAAACCCGGCTGTTTAGTAAATTCACAAGTTATTCCAAAAAATTCAGACAGGTGGGTACAGGACTTGGTTTATATCTTTCTAAAAAAATTATAGAAAGCCATGGTGGTGAAATTTCTTTAGAAACAGAAGAGGGTAAAGGGTGTTGCTTTATTGTTTCCTTGCCTATTGTTTATTAGAGCTTTAAGAAAATAACCGATAATCAGAACAAAATCTTTTTAATTTTGTCAAGATTATCAGGTCAACCATTTCCGGAAATTACCCGTATATAAATATTTTTATACCTTTGTTTTTGTAATAAGGAATAAATAAAAAGTTTTTACGCCTAAAAATTTTCAAAAAATCTATATTTAACAAGTGCGCAGGCTACGCCTGCGCCACCTATAGGGCGGTTGTGGGTGGGCAAGGTTTTTAAAATTTTGCGAAAGTATTTAACGGAAACTTATTAAGACCACTAAAATACATGATAAATTTTTTGCTTCAGTTAAACAAAGATCAAGTGCGGTCAGGCCGCACTTGATTGAAGATAAAAATAATAAATTCACAGGACAAGATAGAGGTTTGAGTCTTGATAGAGGTATATTTTCAGGTAGACCCTTTGCTGAAAACTGTTTTGGATAAAATGGTTTAACTTTTATATTGGAGAGATATTGGATATTCTTATTTAGATTTACTGATCATTAACCTTAAATAATATAATTCTTATTTAATATTTAACCAGTTTATGTTTTCTGTTTGTGATTTAGATTCATATTTAACAATTTTTACAGCAGGTTCTTGTTGAGACTGTTCTTGTGTATTCTTCTGTTTTTGCTTTTTTAATAATAAAATTAAAATTAAACTTAAAAGCGTATGTGGGGAAAGATTAGAAAATATTCTTGAAATCCCGTTGCTTGGCTTTTGTGGTTGTGGTGTTGCCTTAGAAGGTACTTCAACAGGTACTTGAGGAACAGGTGGCTGTCTTATTGCAGGGAACATACCACCTCCACCAATAATATTACCGGGCGGTGAAGCAGATTTACTATCGAAGCCATACTGACCGAGTATATTTCCAACAAAAGGATTATCAAAATAGGATTTATTTCCGAGCATTATAAAACCTCCATATCATATAATATTGATATTGCTGACGCATCTAGTTTTCTATTAAATACTTTTATTTAATAGTTTCTTGTAATATTTTTATATTTTTTAAAAGTGCTATGTTTTATTTTGTATATTTAATCTTATCTATAAATTATGTTTTATTTATGTAAATTAAATATATCTATTATCTATAAAATATATAATTTCGAATAATTGCTAGTTCTGATTTTCAATATTTACAAACCGAAATAAGATATATAATACAGTGTTTAGAGCTATTTATTGACTTAACTAAAAAATTGTCTTGGATAAAGTTGTAAGTAAAATATATAATTAAAATATGTGATTTATAATTTGTGAAATATATGAATAGATCAGAAAAAATTTTTATTTTAATTTTAGCTGCTTTTATCTGCGGATTTGTGACAGGTGGTTGCCCTGCAAAGGCAGCGGGGATTGAAAGTTTTAAGGAATCTGAATTATATAGTAAATTTCGCCACGTGAGGAAGGGTATTACAGAAGATATGGACAGTCTTGTTAAGGCTGTTGAGGGATATATTGAAAACGAACAATATACAGAAGCAATGCTTGAATTAAATAAATTACTTGATCAAAACCCTGATGACCCAAGAATTTATATTCTATCTGCTGAACTGCTAAGAAAAACATACCAGTTTGATGAAGCGGAAAGAATGGCAAAGAAAGCGCTTCTTTTGGACTATAAAAACAGCAATGCTTATCTTGAACTTGGATATATTTATTTTGACAAGGCAAAGTTTTCTGTTAATGAAAAAAATACTTTAAACGGAGCGGACAAGTTGCAGGAATTTATGACAACAAGTTTTGACCACTTTTTCATGGCTTCCCAGTATGCGCCAGAGAGTCCCTTTCCTCATATAGCACTTGCGGAAGCTTATTATGCAAACAGGCAAAAACAACGTGCCAAAGACGAAATCCTGAAGGCTAAAGAACTGGCTTTCAGCGAACCGGAGGCTTTTTACGAAATAGGACAGTATTACTACAAAATAAAAGATTATGATAAGGCAAAAAAATATATAGAAAAGGCTATTGAATCAGGCAGAAACAAAAATTATCGGGCCTACTACCTGGTAGGCAGGATTGCCGAGCAGAAAGGCAATATAAAAGAAGCCCAGCAAATGTATCTTCAAACTTTAAGGTTAAAGCCTGATATGCTTGCAGCCCAGAAACATCTTGATGCCTTAATCAAGACGACTTATAAAGAAAAAGTTGCGGAAGAAACAACTTCAAAAGATCTTTTTGCCAATGTTGACAGGGATTTAAACCTGCTGATGAAAGCGGATTATTACCTCATGCTTGATGAATACACCAGGGCAAGAGATTTGTATATAAGCCTGCTGGAAAGAAATCCTCAAAGTGCAAACGCTGCTGCCGGACTGGCAGAATTATATTATTCCAGGTGGAAAGAAGGTTTCCCCACAGCAAAAAACTTCGTTGATGATGCTATCTATATTATAAAGGCCGAACCTTCTAAAAGAAACAAAATATCTTTTCTCAAGTTTCAGATGATAAATGAGCCGAAAATCCCCGAAAAAGTAAGGCAGCAGCTTATACAGCTATCAATCAGTGAAACTTTTGAATTTTATGACCTGTTAAATGAAGTCAGGGCAGAATATCTTCTGGGTAATTATGAAGAATGCCACAACAAACTTTATAGACTCTTAAATATGAAATTATCCAATTATGAAAAATTTAAAATCCTGAAACAGCTGTGCTATGACCATAATTACTATGAAGCCCTGATTGTGATTGATGAGCTAAAGAAAACTTATTATCAGACCGAAGAAATAGAACCGGTGGAAAGCAGGATAAAAACCAAACTTGGTGTTGTCGATGAAAAAGTGAATGCAGCTATAAGTTTATGGCAGGAAAAAAAATATAATAAAGCTTTATCTTTATACAGAGAAGTTATGGAATATTTTCCGGCATATAAGCCCGCATATCTTCATTATGCGCTTGCTATGGATGAAATGGGGAAATACAATGAAGCTTATGATAAATTAAATATATATTACAAACTTTATAAGCTTTATCCTGACAGAAATCCTGAAATAACTGAAGAAGAGATAAAAGATCTGATCCAGGAGTTATACACAAAAACCCGGCAACAGATAAAGAAAAAATCAAAACAGAAAAAATAATTTTAAGAGAAGGAAATATATGGCATGGCAAAAATTATTATTAAACAACCGGCAGAAACAGAACTAAATGAATTAGGAATAGATTCCTGGGGAACATGGACATGTGATGTATCAAAGTTTGACTGGGAATACCCGGAAGAAGAGATTTGCTATATCTTTGAAGGAGAGGTCATTGTAGAAACTCCCGAAGAAACTGTTTACATAAAGCCGGGTGACCTGGTAATTTTCCCCGGTGGGTTAAAATGTAACTGGGATGTTAAAAAACCCATCAAAAAAGTTTACAAATTTAATTAACCTGAATTACTAACTGCCTTTTGGAAAATTCCTCAAATCGCCCACCCTGTCTGCCTATAAGGTGGTCGAGCAGCGCAGCCTCTCGACAACTTTTGTTACTCACTTAAGTTTTTCAGCTATACCGCTCCGAAAAAGTAATTAAGAAATGAATAAAAAAATGTATGAGCGGTATGTCTTGTTAGGAGCGTTTTTTAAGAAAATCCGGCTTTGCCGGATTTTCTTAAAAATAAACTCGTTTTAGTATAATTGGCAATTCAGGTTAACTAAACGAAATATGCTTATTTTGCGTAATTAATAAAAACTTTTTTAAAGTGGGCATAATATATAGACATAGCTATAAACTTTGTAAAAGCCTGAGGGTGTTTTGCGAGGCTTATGAAAAAAATTTTCCAGTAATACAATCTGCTTTTATCAAGTATTCCCATATAAAATATAGATTTGACTATGGCAAACAGTGCACCCCAGTGGAAATATTCATCTACCTGGTGATTGTAGTTCTTTATAAATGTAAGCACACGCTCGTAGTATTCTTTCTTGGAGTATACAGTGTTTACTATCTGTTTATAGCCGGAAATAAGTGTATCCGTATCAATCTTGGGTATGTAATTAATTGAAAAATCAGTGTTATTACCTGTACTATCAGTTAAGAGCCTGTTTTCACGCCTTAACCTTTCATATAATCTCGTGCCGGGGAGTGCCTGTAAAAGGCCAATCATCGCTATAACAACACCGGTTTTCTGAATAAATTCAATCTGCCTTTTGAAAATACTCACATCATCGTTATCAAAACCGACAATAAATCCGGCTGATACTTCAAACCCGTTTCTGTACAGGGTAAGTACAGAATCAACAACATTACGGTTTCTGTTCTGAATTTTTCCGCATTCAGAAAGACTTTCCTCTGATGGAGTTTCCAGTCCTATAAATAAGCTGTTAAAACCTGCATCCCTTAAAAGAGCCATCAGTTCTTCATCATCAGCAACGTTCAAAGAAGCTTCCGTCATAAAGGATAACTTGTTTTTTGTATGTTTTTTCCAGTCTATGAGCGCCT
>Ga0208075_1000712_pt1 | contig 13723 bp, 8 predicted proteins | sample HotLakmasection5_FD_184728 | JGI IMG/M metagenome (GOLD analysis project Ga0208075, IMG submission 184728) | Hypersaline microbial mat communities from Hot Lake, Washington, USA - Section #5 (SPAdes) | ecosystem: Environmental > Aquatic > Non-marine Saline and Alkaline > Hypersaline > Microbial... | reverse complement strand
AGGAACAAATAAAAAGTTTTTACGCCTAAAAATTTTCAAAAAATCTATATTTAACAAGTGCGCAGGCTACGCCTGCGCCACCTATAGGGTGGTTGTGGGCGGGGATTATTTTGAAAATTTTAAGTAAGAATTTTTTAATATATTTCCGTTAAATACTTTTGCAAAATTTTAAAAAACCTTGCCCACCCACCCTTCCCTGGAGGTGTCGGTGGCTTTGCCACCGCTTTTTTATACAGGTTTTTTAAAATTTATCCGTTTTGTTCATTTCAGAATAAAATTTCCTATTTATCGTTTATTTTTTTAGAACGCTAAATTAGTTAAAATTTATTTTAGAGTCTTTAATAAATAATAATTATGATATTAGGTAAACTTATTTATTGAAAAAGTTTGTTATTTGAGCCGGGTTTGTTTTAATATTTAAAATAATTAATAGAGATATTATATATCATTAGAATTTAGACCTGAACTGGAGGATTTATTCAAAAATGTTTAGAAAACTATTTCGCAAAACAGCATTGTTTACAATGGCAGCAATGTTTTTAATGCTTAACTTTAGCCCGTTTGCAACAGCTTGTTCATTAACAAAAATCAAAAATAGCTGTATGAACGTAATGGACAGTGAAACAGAAATTGTAGACTACGAAATACCTAAAAAACTTGAAAAAAATATTAAGGAATCCATAAAAAATGTTTATGGTGAACAACATGTAAGTGTTATTTATCCAAAAGTTTTGGAAATCGTTAAAAAGGCAAAACAAAACAGACCTTTAAAACTTTACATGGAAGATTTAAAAAGAACTTCTGACTGGTATAAAGACGAAATTATTTACATGTTCTATGTTGACCAGTTTGGAGTAAGAACCAAAAATTCAACAAATACCTTTGAAGACACAATCAAAATGCTTGATTATCTTGAAGATTTAGGCGTAACAACAATATTTATGCTGCCTTTCATAGATTCTCCAATGGGAGACGCAGGTTTTGATATAAGAGACCCCAAAAACGTCAGAAAAGACCTTGGCGGAATGAAAGAATTCATGGAATTTATGGCTGAAGCTAAGAAAAGAGGCTTTAAAATCAAGGCTGATCTTATCCTTAACCACTTTTCCGACCAGCATGAATGGTTCCAGGATGCGCTGCAGGGCGACTTGAAAAAAGTTAACTATTTCGTGAACAGAAAAAAACTTCCAGAGCACGAAAAGTACCGTGATGAACAGGTCGGTATAGTTGTAAAATACATCGAGGATAACGGTGTAGTATCCAAAAGAAGGCTTATCTTCCCTGACATAGTAGAAAATCACTACAGAAAAGTAAATATTGAAGGTGAAGATTACTATTTTTATCACACATTCTATCCGTTCCAGATTGACGTAAACTGGAAAAACCCGGAAGTTCTTTACTATATGCTTGATGTGCTTGCACACTGGTCAAACATCGGTGTAGACATCTTCAGGATGGATGCTATCCCCTATTACATCAAAAAACCCGGGACAAATGCCGAGAACTTAAAAGAAACCCACGAAATTATCAAGCTTTTAAGCTCATTTGTTCAGGCAATTGCTCCAAGGTCAGTAATGCAGGCAGAAGCATGCCAGTGGCCTGAAGATATTCTTCCATATTTTGGTCAGGAAGAATCCACAGAGCATGAAATACTTTGCGACAACGAGAAAAAAATCAAAAGAACAGATGAAGTTCAAATAGCATACCATTTCCCTTACATGCCTGCCATATGGGCTTCCATGCTGACAAATGATAATTCCCATTTCTGGAAAGCTTATGCTATGACTCCGGATATTCCGGATACAGCAACATGGGCCGTTTTCCTCAGGGTTCATGATGAATTAACCCTGGAGATGGTTGATGTAGAAACAAGAAATCTCATTTATAACAAACTCGTTGAAAAAGGCGCAGAATTCAGGGAAGGTTTCGGCGTAAGCGGAAGAATGGCTAATTTCCTTGATAATAAACCTGATAAAATCGGACTGGCCTTCTCAATTTTAATGTCAATGCCCGGTATTCCTTTAATTTACTATGGTGATGAAATCGGAGCCCAAAATAACTGGAGATACGCAAAAACTTCAGAGGCTCAAAGAGAAGCTATGGCTAAAGAAAAAGGCGCTAATGCCGGTGTAAAAAGCTTTTTTGACAGTAGGGATATCAACAGAGGTCCTATAACAAGAGAAACTTTCTATGATGCGCAGGAAAACCCTGATAGCTTTAATGGAAAAATTTATAAACAGGTAAAAAACCTTATCCATTTAAGAAAAGAAAACCCGGTTATGAGAAGAGGCGAATTCGAAAAACTTGAAACTCCTCAAAAGGAAATTTTCGCTTACCTCAGGACTTATGGCCCGGAACAAATGTTAGTAGTTAATAATTTATCAGGCGACTACATAGAAGCTGAAGTAACTCTTACTAATAAAGTCTCAGATAAAATCAACGATTCTGAAGCTGTAATGGATGTTATTTCCGGAAAACAGGTCGTGATGCAGGAAGTTGCACGCAAAAAAGACCCTGAAAGGAAAAGCACACTGGTAGGTTTATTGACCAAAAAATCATCAAATACCTACAAGTTAAACCTGAAGCCGCATCAGAGCGTATGGTTAAAATTAAAATAAGAAATATAAACTTAAACAGAAAAACCGGGATTTAATCCCGGTTTTTCTGTTTACAATTAGTCTTTAGAGCAATATAACAACCTGTAAAAATTTGTAAAATAAATCTTTTAGACACTTTACTACTGGAATTAAGCGTTATATTATTAATTGTTGAACAAAAACTCTGCTTTTTCATACTTCTCTAAATATCCGTTAAATCAACATAAAAACTAGACTCAATTTCGTGAATTCAAATTCCGGAAAAGTAGAAAAGTGTGAAATAAATTATGCAACTTCTAGCTGCATGATAGATTTTTATGGCAATTTTTTATGTTCACGTGTTTTGTATACTTAGAACAAAAGAAGTTCAGAAAAATGAAACCTTTAAATACTTTAATTAAATACGAAAACCAGCAGACAAAAGGGAATTTCTATAGCTATACAAAGAAAAATAAAAATTATAATACACAAAATAATAATATAGCATTTAAAGGAAGAGTTCTGGACTCAATCGGCCAGCTGGGCGCAAAACCCGAAGTATCCAACCTCGTAAGCACAGCGGGATTTATTGGAATAAGACCGCCAATAACAATGGCCGACAAGAAAACCCCAAAGAAAGAAAGAGTATACTCAGCATTCTGGCAAACCGGAATGGCAATCGGCGGATTGGCTGTCCAGCTGTTATACAACAGAAGATATGAACAGTTCGCCAATTTCCTCTCTCAAAAAATTCTGGGCTTAAACGGAAAAGACAAATTAACCGACTCAGAAAAACGCCTTGCGAACAATCGCTCAGCTATAGTAGAGGCAATCCACAGAAATCCTGATGAAACAAAAGAAATTCTTCATAGAATGACGCCTGAACAGGCAGCAGCCAGGATGAAACAATATGATGAAGAATTAGTCAAACGAAGCAAACCAACACTTAAAACCATAATGGCAGCAGCCAATCCGCTTAATATCTTCAAAAACCAGACACACGGCGAAAATCCATATAGAGATAATCCCGGACTAATAAGACAAATAAGAGCAGAATATGGAAAGCAAACTGCGGGTTATGAAATAAAACAAACAGCTAAAAAAGCAGGAAAACAAGCAGAAATAATAGGTAAAAGTATGATAGACAGCTTGCTAAATAATAAAAACAGGACAAAACAAATTCTTGAAGTCTCAGGGGCTTCAAAGATGATTCATTTTGTTGTGCTGTTGTCATCCCTTAACCTCGCCACCTTGCTTGTAACAAGGTATATGGACCCGTTAATGAAGTTTGTGGGCAACACATTTGATATTAAAGCACTTCAGAAAAAGGAAAAATCTGAAAATGATGCAACAGTACAGGCAAATAAATCTGATAACAAAAAATCAGACAAAAAGAAATTTAACTGGCTGGATAAAACAATATTCAGCGCACTTGGAGGACTGGCTGCACTGGAAGCCGTAAATATCGCCGGTTGGCTTATTAATGGAAAAAAAGTCGGAAACCAGTTTGTTGGCAAGGTGGCAAAGGGCATAAGCAAAAATTTAAATATAGATAAAGGTTTTGACAGGTTGATGAATTCATCCTTTAATAAAATCAAAAATAATCCTAAAAAAAGAGAAGGTCTTGCAAGCCAGGCTAATTTAAATGATAAATGGGTAGAGCGTAACGTTATAGCAAACCTGTTAATGAGATTAGGCATAACAGCACCCACAATATTTGTCTTCGGAAAGGCGGCAGGCACTGATAAGAATTCTGATAAGTCCGGACCAAATGAGGCAGGTAAGGCAAAAAAAGAGAAAAAAGGTTCGAATATCCGGATTAACAACACTGCGTTGTATAACACTACAAGGATTGTAGTTGACGAGGCTATGAACTTAACATTACTTAACGCTGCGGATAAAGCAGCTATAGTACCGGCAAGTATAGCCATAGCAAAAGCCCTCGGAAAATCCCCTTCTAACCAGGGAATTAAAGTAATCACAGACCAGGGAATTAAGAACATCCTGCTGGTATGCACTATCATGGGATTCTTAAATAATGCAATTTCTCGTCCTGTGGTAAAAAGCTTTAAGAAACTTACTAAAAAACTGGGATTAAAAGAAGACTCAGCTAAAAAGATGGAGAAGGGCTACAGAGAATACAGAAGAAGGTTCCTTGCCACCCAACACCTTATGGGCTATAATTCTGATCCGCTAAGTTTTTCTGAAAACAGCATTAAACTTAAACAAACGTCCATGGTTTAAATTTTTTCACTAGTGGTTTAAAATTTAATAACCACTAAATGTATTCTTTCTTCTCCGAGTAACAAAACTAAAAAAAAGATTAATGAAGAGATTAAGCGGCAGCATACAAAATAATACCCCATACAATATTATGTCTTCCGGGTTTTCGGAAAGGCATAATACAGGTATGCGCAAACCCCGCAAATATACTACATATGATAGACAGGGCGGTAATCCGTCCAATTTGGCATTTAAAGGAGCTATACCGACCAGGGGTCTTTTGGGGATAAAATGGACTCCATTCTTAAATAAAGCTGCCACAGTAGGTACAAATCCTATGATAGCACCGCTGGTCAGTGCAATTGGTATACTCTCTGTAAGGCCGGCTATTACTATGATGGACAAGAAAACACCACGGGAGGACAGAATTTATTCCGCATCCTGGCAGGCTGGCGTGGCTGTTGGAGGACTGGGAGTATTGCTGCCATACGGGCACAAAATTAAAAAAGTTTCGAATTTTATAGCAGAAAAACTACTTGATACTGGTAAGGATTATATCGACAAAAGTGGTAAATTTCTAGGAGAGGAATATGCACATGATAAGTTTCTTGCGGATAAAAAACCCCATCTCGTAGAAGCTGTTTTTGATGAACAGGAAAGAAAACGTTATCAGCGGTTAAGTCCATATCCAACCCTTAAACAGATTATTGAAATGCCTGATGACAAAGCAAATCAACTAGTAGAAAAACTCAGTAAACAATATTCTGAAAACAATAAATTTTCATTTAAGGACACAATCAGATCCTTGAACCCTAAAAACGTCTTCAATAAAAATAAAAAACAAATTCCTTTATTAGAGACTAATCCGGGGCTGGTACATGAAATAAGAGAAAATAAAGAAGTTGTAAACAAATTGCTGGGTGATAAACGGAAAGTAAGAAGTATCCTTGCCAGAACAGGTATGGGCAAGGTTATAAATTTCCTTACTATAATGACAGCTCTTACCGGAGCGACTTTCCTGATTACCAGATATCTTGACCCTATAATGGAAACAATCGGAAAAACGTTTAATATTAAATCTTTAAAAAATGGTGTTGACGGAAGCAAAGAAAAAAATTCGGAGAATAGCGAAGAAAAAAAATGGGGAACATTTGATAAGGCTGTATTTGGCTCACTCGGTGCAATTGTTGCTATTGAAGGAATTAACCTGGCAGGAAAACCTTTTAAAAAAGCAAATATAGCTTATGAATATATAGGCAAAGCTTTTAAACAGGCTGGCAAAGCTTTTAAAGCTGTTGACAGGGAGTTAGGAATTGGTAAGACCATTAATAATCATATTTATAATCCTTTAAAAGAGCTCAGGACAAGGGGCGGATTTTCAAATTTTAAAAATAAAATGCGGGAACAGGCAAACGTTAATGACAGATGGGTAAACAGAAGTGTATGGTTCAACCTTATAGGCCGGACACCAATAAATTTAGGAGCAGGAGAACCTTATAATCTTATACGGGATAATGTTGACTGTTTTATGCAACTCGGCTTTATGGGTATAGCAGAAAAAACAATTATAAAACCCGTTAGAAAAGTAATGTCAAAAGTAATGGGAGTTCCTGAATACAATGAAGGAATTAAGGTAATTGCAGACCAGGGTATTAAAAACCTTCTTATTGTGTGCACGGTAATGGGCTTCTTGAATAACGCTATTTCAAGCAGGTTTGTAAAAGTGCTTAAAAAACTTGGAGTTGGCAATGCAAAGAAAAAAGAAAGCAGATACCAGCAGCATAAGAGAAACTTCCTGACAGCCCAGCACTTATACCAGCCAACATCCAAAAATTATGCAGGAAAACTGAGACTGATAGCACCTCCTCAATCAAACCTCGGAAACAAAGATGAATTTATCTTTGCTGATTTCCTGGCCAAATATAATACAGAAAACCGGAATCATCCCGCTTATTCATAATTTTTAAGATTATGTTAAGCAATTTTTACAATTTTATTTGCCCTGTTTTGTTATATAGCTTGTTTTTTCAGAAAGTATTATTTATATAACAGATAAATACTGTTTATAAAACCAACTTAATTTAAGAAAAACAAACTCTTTTTCTTGGGTCAATTTATTTTAAAAAATTGTTTTTATAGTATTAGAGAGCAATTTGGAAAGGGTTTGGGTATAGACCCGGAGGGAATATTATTATGTATGCTGAATTTTTTACAGCAAGGATAGGTATGCTTAAAAAGAGCATGACCATAGGGAACGAAAGATTCTTAGGTTTAATACTTGTATTAATTATAAGTTCTTATGTTGCATTACCGGGTAATGCAGAGAAAACATATAATCATGACGCTATTGACTGTACAGGGTTAATTGCTGTTAACAACTTCCAGATTTCCTAAAGAAGCAAGATAGGGTTTGGTATTTTCTATTGTACCCGGACTTGCAATCATGGATATTACGGAAGGCTTATTAAGGTATAATTTTGCAGCATTTTGAATGTCTTTAGGGTTTAATTTATCTATGGCGTTAAGCAGTTCGTTATTATAATCATCGCCATAGAAAGTATTAAAACCACCCTGAAGCCTGCCTGACCTGCCTGAAGAAAATTCCAGGTTTTTACTGAAGCCTGTTTTTACTTCTTTTTTTGCTGCTTCAAGTTCTTCCGGGTTAACAGGGGTGGTTATAAGATTATTTATGTGTTTTCTAAACCCGTCAATTGATTTTCTGACATTACCATAATTTTCACCCTTCAGGTCATCTTCTGTGGTTGTTTTAATCATAAGGGCCAAATTGCCGTATTTTCCATCTGTATTGTAGAGGGATTTAACTTTATAAGCTAGCTTCTGGGTTTCACGAAGGTCCATAAACAACTTTGACTTGCTGTTTCCGCCAAGGATCTCGTTTAAAAGTATCAAGGCTGCGTGATCTTTTATATTTCCGCTTTCCTTAATTTTGAAAACCTGCACTATATGCGCCTGATCACGTTGCTCAGGTTCTGCAATAACCAGGTTCTGTGTAAGCGGTTTTGACTCCGGAGCTAAAACAGGATGATAAGGCTTATTGAATCCTATGCCGTACTGCATTTCGTTGAATAAACTCTGTCCCAGTCCGGGGGTTGTACTTATAGGCCCATCTACAGCCATAATGCCCTGTGAATCTGCTATAATCCTCTGATGATGAGTCTTGACATCGTTTAAAGTAACCTTATCTATATTTTCAAGAACTTTTCTTATGGTTTCTCCCCACATATGGTCTGGATAAAGAGCTTCCAGAGCCCTGTCTGCCGGGTCTTTTGGAATACTTGAGTAAGCCTGTTTTATTTCCTGTTTTGCTTTTTCAAATTTTTCCTGAGAAAGGTCAGGGTTATACAACATCTCTTTCATCACACGAATAGCCATAGGCAACTTATCTTTTGGACAATCCGCTGTAAGGTTAATTGACCTGTTATCAACACCTGCTGCTATACCCAGGTTATAAACATCTATAATCTGGTTAAGCTGCTCTTCGCTGTAATTACGTGTGCCTTTATTCATCATAACTGACAGGATGTCTGATACACCGGGTTTCAGCGTCTGAAAATTATCTGTTTTAACTTTCAGGTCAGCGCTTGTCCTTATAGCGTTTGGGTTATCGTTTATGGCCACGTGTAATTTATTTGGTAAATCATATTCCTGAACACGTGTGAATTTAAACTTATCACTGCTGCTGCCGAAACTTATTTTTTGTGCGTCGGGAGTTTGAGTTGCTGAAACCATTTGTTTTTTTTGCTCTTCAGGGTGCATCATAACAATAGAAACCCTGTTAAGATCAATGTATTTCTGCGCAGCATTCTGCAAATCCCGGGTTGTAAGATTGTCAATAGTTTTTTCTATATCAGTATAAGCCCGCAGGTCCCCGTGTCCGACTATTGATTCACCTACCATATCCGCAATTCCCATAGAGCTTTCGCTCACTGACAGCATATTATCTTTAAGCTTGTTTTTAATAATAAACATTTCCTGCGGAGTCGGCGGATTTGTTTTAAGCCCGTTCAGGACGGAATATACAGTCTGCAATCCCTGTTCTTCCTGCCCCGGGGCAAAATCAGTGTCTATTTCTATTAACTGAGGCGCATTATAATCAGGGCTTATAATTCCCATCATAGAGGTAGCGTCAGTATTAAACGGCTTTAATGCTTCTGTTAAACGAGCGTTTTTATGCCCTACCAGCGCTGTAATCAACCCCATTGCGGCCAAAGTGTCTTTTGTATCAATATTTCTTGGCCCTGCAAGTCCCATTTGCATACGCACAGTCCTTAGCTGCGGGCTGAAAAAGTCTTTTCTTACAGGTTTATCTGTAAGATTCAAGGACTCATAGTATTTGGGTTTATTAGGATCATCCGGAGGCAGTTTTTTGCGGTTAAACAAATCACTTACCATTTTTATAGTCTCTTCAGGGTTAACATCTCCCACTATTACCGTGACCATGTTATCCGGCCTGTACCATTCATTATAATAATTAACCACATCATCCCTGTTCAGGTTTTCAATTATTTCCGATGATCCGGCGATTAACCCCTGATAATCCGCTTTTATACCGAACAGGTTTTTTACCATTTCATTAAAAGCCTTGTCATAAGGGTCATCCTGGTACATCTGAATTTCTGATATTACAGGGCCTTTTTCTTTTTCAAGCATTTCTTCCGTGAAAGTCGGATAATGCAGCATATTTGCATGCATTGTCATGAATTCTTTAAGGTCTTTTTTCTCATGCAGCGGTGATCTTATATAATAATCAGTATCTGCTGTATCTGTGCTTGCATTATAAAGCCCCCCCATGCCGGTTACACGCTCTACAAACTCGTTTGGCGCAAGACCTTCTGACCCGTTAAACAGGTTATGCTCTATATAATGGCTTATTCCCCTATTTTTCTTTTCATTAAAGGAACCTGCTTTTACAAATGTTTTTATAGTTGTGGGCCCCTGACCTTTTCTTGGTATTATTACTACACCCTGACCGTTATCCAACATATAAAGCTTGCCTTTTTGATCTATAAAAGGTGCTTCAAATGTAGTTACTTCTGTATAGCCCTGTTCCTTTTGCTTAACAGGCATAACCTGGCTTCTTATTATGGCGTTTATGTCTGTATTCGGCATATTGCCTGGTATACCAGGGGTTGGATAAAAATAATTCTGTGTATTTTGATATGGATTAAAACTGTATACTTTTTGTTGCGGCTGCATAAGCGGGGTATTCGCTACAGCATTATATCGCTGGTTAAACCGCATATAATCTGTTGGTTTATGTACTTCTGCCATATTTATCAGCTTCCTTCACTTCCTGTTCAGGTCATTCGGAAAATGCCTGTAATTTATTAAACACTACTACCTATTATATTTTTGACTTTAAAGCTGAAAATTTCCGTATTAAATTTACAAATATTTATAATTATTAAATTTTTACATTATTTTAATGCGGCAAAGCCAGGTAGATTACTTTCTAATAAACAAAAAATATTCACTTTATCCTGAACATTAATATAAAATTCAGGATTTCAAGCTTTGAGACTTTTGATCAATTCCGGAGTTTTTTAAAAACTGTATGATTCCCTGTAAATTATAAAAAGCGCAAAGGCTAAAAACCTTTGCACTTAACATGAGCATTCACGGGTGGTGTCATAGAGGTTAATTTAAATAAACTGATAAAAGGCCTTCTTTCATGCAAATTTCACGTATTTTGCCAATAGCTCTGATTTCAGTTTGTCTTATGCATTCCTTGGTTACCCCGAATTTTCTGCCGACCTCCTCGAGGGTTAGAGGCTTCAGGTCAGTGTCCAGTCCATACCTCATTTTTATGACTTCTCTTTCCCTTCCCTTTAATTTATCCAGAATATAGTAAATATCATCTTTTAACTGTTTCACCTCTGTTTCCAGCTCTGTCTTTGAGTTTTCATCAAGTATAAAATCAGAAAGGCTGACATTTGAACCATCAGAAGTTTCGAACGGTGAATCCAGAGAAACTGCCTTGCTAAAGGCATTTAAGTAATTATTAAGCTTTTTGTCCGGTATATCAAGACTCTTTGCTATCTCTTTAATACTTATTTCTTTATTGTCAGAATTCTTTTCAAGTTTTTCTTTTGCTTTTGAGTATTTGGAAATAATTTCCTGAACATAAACTGGTACTTTCATACAGTATGCCTGTTCGGAAATTGCCTTATTTATAGCCTGTTTTATCCACCATGTCGCATAAGTGCTGAATTTATAACCAAGTTTATAATCATATTTTTTTGCTGCTGTAATTAATCCAAGGTTTCCTTCCTGAATAAGGTCCTGAAATGAAAGGCCATGGTGGAGGTATTTTTTTGCAATACTGACTACCAGTCTTAAATTTGCCTGAACCAACTTCTTTCTGGCTTTTATACTACCGTTTTGTATTCCTTTTCCAAGTTCCTGCTCTTCTTTTGGAGAAAGCAAGTTTGTTCTGTTGATTTTTTTAAGATAAGTTTTAAGATAATTTTCATTACCGGTCGTACTGTCCTGACGGCTGATAGGACAACTCATACCATAACCTGTCTTATTTTTCATAAATAAAACTCCTTCAATCCTATCCCTCTTTTTCTTCTCTGTTAACGCATTCAGCTATCTTTTTGTAGCGTAAAAATAACTTTCAAGCGTTTTAAGTGGTGAGCTATGAGCGAGCAAATAAAATAAATAATCTGATGTATTCCCTATATAAATAATATTACCAAAGTATATATTCAAGATCAACTATTTTGATGTAATATTAACTTTTATTAACAAAATTTATTTTTTCAGAATATTTCTTAATATTTCTTAATGATTGAGCATCTACTAAAGAGCTTTTTAAAATTCAATTGCGAAAAAGTTATAAATATACAGTATTATTAAGTATTTGCCACACATAATATACCGTCGTAGTATTAAGATATGAGTGAGAGTAAGAAAAAAACCATATTAATAGCAGATGACGAGCCGGACATTGTTGAAACCATAAAGTTTCTGGTTGAAGGTGAGGGATTTGAGTGTTTAACCGCATTTGACGGGGAAGAGGCGCTTAAACTTGCAAAAGAACTATCGCCTGACCTTGTTATACTTGATGTTATGATGCCCAAAATTAATGGATACAAAGTATCCAGGCTGCTAAAATTTGATGCCAAGTATAAGCATATTCCTATACTTATGGTAACTGCAAGGACGCAGGAAGAAGATAAGCTTATAGGAGAAGAGACCGGCGCAGATGTTTATATTACCAAGCCTTTTGACATAGAGGAAATTCTCGAAAAGATAAATGCTTATTTACCGGGGTAAGATATGTCCAATTATGTTTCCAATAAAACAATAGAAAAGTTAAAACATGATCTGGTAAGAAATAACTTGATCAGTGTCGAAGTTTTATCCAGGGCAGAAGAATTGGCGGAAAACAAAAACCAGAACCTTGCTCAATCTCTTATAAATGAAGGTTTTATTACTGAGGAAACCCTACTAAAGTTCATTCAGGATAATCTGCGCATCCCGTATGTTAATCTGAAAGATTATTCTCTTGACGAAAATTGTCTTTCGTTTGTTTCAGCTGAGGATGCAAAGAAATACAGGATATTGCCTTTATTCAAGATAGAAAATGTTTTGACAGTTGCAATGGCTGACCCTCTTGACCTTTTTGTTATTAATAACCTTGTAAAATGCATAAAATGTGAAATAGAACCTATAATATGCTCTGAGAGGCAAATTCTTGAATCAGTTGAAAATTATTATTTCAGCAAAGCCGCAAAAATTACCCGGAACGAAGGACTGGTTATTGACTGGCGAGAAGAACTACACGAAGAAACCCCGGATATAAAACAGGCGGAGCGTATAATCAATTCAATTGTTTCTCAGGCACTTCTGGAAAACGTTTTTGAAATAATATTCGAAAACAACAATGAAGGGTTAAGTGTTGAGTTCAAAAAAATAGAGGGTGTTGAGAAAAAAGGAACAATACCCTTTTTAATCTCTTCTTTATGTGTTGCACATATTAAAAACATATGCCTGCTGGACAGTTCTGTTTCTGAAACCCCGCAGCTTGGAAAATTCAGCTATAGTGCAGATATTAATTATATAACAGGGGTGGTATCCACGTTTCCTGCTAAAAACGGAGAGAGAATAGTCATCAAGCTCTATAAACCGCCAAAAAATATTAAAAAATTGTCAATTGACGAGGAGAGCCGGAAAATTATTCTGGAAAGCATTGAAAAACCAGGAATAATTATTGTTGTGGGAGAAGAATTAAGCGGGAAGAGTTTTTTGGCTTACAGCCTGCTAAACTCTCTTGATGCATCAAATAAAAATATCATGACTGTAGAATCGATTGTTAAATATGATTTGCAGGACATAAATCAGTGTGAATTAAACGAAAAGGTCGGCTTTTCTGCGGAAAAAGCCCTGAAGTTCATTGATTTTCAGTCACCGGACGTGATTTATATTGAAGAAATTTTATCAGGGAAACTTGCTGACTATACATTGATATTGGCTAAAGCCGGCAAATTGGTAATAACAGAAATAAATGCGAAAAATATACAGGACTTAAGCAGAATATTAGGTCATGAAAAAATTTCCGACCTGCAAAAAATGCTTAATTGTGTAATTTTAGTTAAAAATATTGATGATATTACCGCTTTAAATAAAATAGAAAAGTAATAAAAAGTTTTTCGTCATCCCGCTTACTGAAACAATCATCGTCATCTCGAACCACAAACCCTAAGTTTGCGAATCGAGAAATTACATAAACCAATACATTGCTAGGCGTTACAATGTTTACTAAAAGTATTAATGTTCTAAAAAAATAAACGATAAATAAGGAATTTTATTCAGAAATGAACAAAATGAATAAATAAAAAGTTTTTACACCTTAAAATTTTCAAAAAATCTATATTTAACAAGTGCGCAGGCTACGC
>Ga0208075_1000707_pt1 | contig 13850 bp, 11 predicted proteins | sample HotLakmasection5_FD_184728 | JGI IMG/M metagenome (GOLD analysis project Ga0208075, IMG submission 184728) | Hypersaline microbial mat communities from Hot Lake, Washington, USA - Section #5 (SPAdes) | ecosystem: Environmental > Aquatic > Non-marine Saline and Alkaline > Hypersaline > Microbial... | reverse complement strand
TTTAACAAGTGCGCAGGCTACGCCTGCGCCACCTATAGGGCGGTTGTGGGTGGGGATTATTTTGAAAATTTTAAGTAAGAATTTTTTGTTGCTTCCTTAATATTAACTTTAGCATCCAATTTTTCCCAACTTGCACTGCAAAATTACTTAAAAAAATAGAAACTTTACATAAATTAGAAAAATTTTGGTCAAAGCAAGCAGTTAATCAAATTGATAAAATCAATTTATTATATTTTAATATAAAAATTTTTATCCTAAATTTCTTTCAAAATATAATCATTTTACTTGAAATGCATAAAACATCTATAATTATAAAAACAAAAAATACCCACGGAGGGATTCGAACCCCCGACATTATCCTTAGGAGGGATACGTTCTATCCTGCTGAACTACGTGGGCAATTTTTTTAATCTTACTTTTAAGGTTAAATTAAACCGTTCTACAATGTCAACAATCCTGTAACTCGACCACCACATGACTTAAAAAATTAGTTTTTTCCTGTTATGCGTTAGTCTTGTAATTGCGGTGAAAGCACAATTAAAAAGAAAAGAAGCTGTATATCTCAGCTTCTTTTCTTTATCAAAAATTTTATATTTTTCTATACAACGTCAGAAAGCGTAACATTAACTTTTCCGACATCCTTGCTGATTAACTCAACCATGATCTTGTTAAGGCCTTTTTGCAGCTCAATGCAGTTCTGAATTACACAGGTGATTTCCTCGTTAAACTTAAATATAAGCGGATCATCTGTGCTAACCTGCTCCGCAAGAGTGGAAGCGTTTGATTTAATGATTTTAATCACGGATGAATTATAGATTTTATCGTTTATTTTAACGAAATTAACTCCGGTAATAATTCCCGGACCAAGAATATTTTTTAGTTTAAATGTAACCCCCTCGCTGGTTTTCTTTAAACTGCCCTTTTGGTAGATTCTTTTGAGAATAAAACTCGGTAGAATGTTCATGTATAGCCCTCTTAAATATCTTCTATGACTCAAATTAACTCTCTGGTGGGAATTAGCCTGAAGGGCTTAATATTTCCTATTTTTATTTTAACATAATTTTCTGAACTTTCACACCCCAATGAGTATAAATTTTTCGGTTTTATATCCCAAACAATAAGGGTAATGATGTTTTTATCGTCTAAAAAACCTTCAGGAAGATAAAATTTAACTTGAGGACTTTTATCTTTCCAGTATCTTCCAATCATATAGCCATTCAAAAAGATATCAGCTTTTTCAAACGAGGCATCTGTCATATCTAAAAGCAGAGGATTATATATATCATTGTTATTATCAAATTTAAAAGTGGAATAAAGTAGTTTTAAATAGGAATTCTTAGAAGTATTTTCCAGATTTTCCGGCGAGGACTCAGTCCATTCCTCTATAATAGGGGTTAGGCCGCCTCTTATTTGCCATTCAATTTCTTTTTCCGGGAAAGTCTTTAATGACAGCACACCTCGGGGAATCCTCAGTTCGTTCTGGAATCCACGGTCAAAACCGAGATTTTGTACCAGAATAGTCAGTTCGTTCATGCCTTTTTGCTGTAGATTTTTATCCACATTAAAAGTTATTTTTTCCGGAATCTCGCAGCCTTCTTCGTATACAAGACAGTCAAAGTAGAATATTTGCCTGCCGTTCAGGTAGATTGCATAACAGTGTTTTGCGTTTATTTCAATTTCGTTTATATGGCCTTTAAAAACACCCTTATACCATATATAATCGCCATAAATTTCATTGGTGATACAATCAAATTTGTTTTCTCTCAGGAAATTCCAGCTGGAGGTATCATATACAGGGTCAATTTCCGGGGCAGCATTAAAACAAAGCCAGTCTAAGAGCTGTGGGAGTTGAATATCCTGCTGCACAGTTATTGTGTTTAATTTAAATTCTTTGTTATCCTTAATACTAAGGGATTTGACTTCTGTATCCATGCTAAAAGCCGCTTGTTCCTGGTTTTCAGTCAAAAATTCCGGCCCGATAATTATATTATCCTCAACAATCCAGGTCTTATCACTCGTAGATTCATCTAAGAAAATTATTTTTGTAGTCCTGTTTTCTTTTTTCAGTAGGCATGTACCGAAATTTTCCAGGTTTCTGCCTTTTAAAACAGCTTGATTATCGGTTTTTTCTATAGGAAAAGCTGTTTCAATACTGTCAAAACCTGATAATTTAAGCTCATTGTCTTCTTCTATGAGGACTAAAAGTATTTCCCTGTCTTTGTCTTGCAACCTGCTGTATAAGGACATGCCGGAAAAATCAATCTTACAACCTTTTAATTGCAGGTCTATAGGAAGAATCTTCATATCAAACGGCTTAACTGTTAATTTATCCCCGCTTTCCAGTGTAAATTCTATATTATTCCTGTTTAAATTCCTTATATAAAGCCATTTACAGTTGTTAATATTATCCTGCCTGAGCCGGGCAAATGTGTGTTCAGTCTCTGTACCCGTGATATCCTCTCCTTCAGCTATCAAGTCCGTAGAAGCAAGGTTAAAAGCATTTAAGAAATAGTTAATTTCCTTTACCTTGTAGTAGCTTTCCGCAGGCAGCCCCTCTTCTGAGACAGGAGAGGCGAAATCATAAGAAGTATAAACCTCTGAACTGGGGATCTGGTCCCATGAAGTCCCGCCGCAACCCATATAATGGTTGAACATGGTGATTCCCTGGGACAGGATGGTTTTGGTGACTATGTTTATATGCTCCCGGCCGAATAGCTTTTTTATATGCTCATAACCCGGACCGCCCCATTTGTCATACCATCCGCCCTGTAGTTCCGCCACAAAAAGCGGTGCATCTTCAGAACAGTCGCCAAGATTTTCTTCTGCATGATCAAGTACCCCGAATGTATCCGGAAAATCTCGCCAGTCAAATCCCATATTTATTGTGGGATAATGGTCAAAGGCGTAAATATTAACTATATCGCAATACAGTCCAACACCAAGCACGTCATTATGGAATATCGGGGCTTTAATTCCCATAGAGCGGGCAAGGTCGTATAATTCCTGGATATAATCCGGTTCAGCCTCGTTGGTGTAATACTCGTTTTCTATCTGGAAAGCTATGATATTATGATATTCGTTTAATATTGGAATAATCCTTGAATACCATTCCCGCAGGTATTTCATAAAAGTTTTTGAGTATAAAAAATCTCCTTCCTGGCGGTTTCTTAGATGAACACCCTTCATGTTTAACAGCCAGAAAGGCAGTCCGCCAAGTGATACTTCCGCATTAATATATGGTCCTGGCCGGGCAATTACATATAAACCAAGTTCGGCAGCAATATCCAGAAGAACCCTGATATCCCTTATTCCGGTAAAATCATATTTCCCGGGCTCAGATGAATGGTATCTCCAGCAGAAGTAAATATCAACGGTATTATACCCTGCTGCTTTAAGCTTGCTCAGCCTATCTCGCCAGATGTTTTGTCCCGGCATCCTGAAATAATGGATTGCCGCACTCTTAATAAGAGTTGGTTTGTTGTCTATTTTTAAAGAATATTTGTCGTAATTTATAAGCATTTCTTAGTTCAATAAAATCTTGCCGGAAATAGCCGATAAAAAGCAGTATATATAATATCGTAAAATTTTGTAACCCTCTTTAATAAAAAGATCAATTTTTTTTATTTGAAATTAAAGGTTAATAATTCAATCAGTTATTAGCCGGAAGCCTATTAATCTGACTTGATGTAAGTTTAAAGCAGTATAAATCAAAATTTCCTCCTGCAATTTTTATGTGATATTTTATCTATAATGAACTGAAAAATTGCAGGAGGAAATATGAAAGTTCTTGTATACGGTGGAGGAGCCAGAGAACATGCTATAGCCTGGAAATTAAAGCAATCACCGATTCTTGATAAATTATACCTGTGCAAGCCCAATGACGGTTTTGCAAAACTCGGAGAAGTTATAGAGGCGGCAGACTTTACTGAACTGGCTAAAATCTCAAAAGAAAAAGGAATTGACCTGCTGGTGGCAGGACCGGAAGACCCGTTAATTAAAGGTATTGTCGATGAATTCCAAAAACAGGAAATCCCTGCAATTGGTCCTGACAAGAACTGGGCAATGCTGGAAGGCTCAAAATCCTTTGCCAAAGAATTTATGCAGAGAAATAATATTCCTACTGCAAATTATGAAATCATTACAGATAAAAAATATATTTATGATGTGTTGGAAAAATTTACCATGCCGGTTGTGTTAAAAGCCGATGGACTGGCAGCAGGAAAAGGTGTTCATATTGCAAATACCCGTCTTGATGCGGAAAGAACACTGGAAGAGTATCTGGAAGGCAAATTTAGCGAGGCTTCCCAAAAGGTTGTGGTGGAAGAGTTTCTGGAAGGTCAGGAGCTTTCACTGATAGCCCTGTGGGATGGCAATAATCTTCTTCCTTTTATTCCTGCACGGGATTATAAAAAACTTGAAGAAGGAAACAACGGGCCAAATACAGGCGGTATGGGTTCATATTGCCCGGTTTCTCTGGAATTAAAAGAATATCACGAAGTTGAAAAATATGTAGAAAAACTGAAAAATGCCCTGAGAAATGAAAAAGCGGATTTTGTCGGGGTGGTTTATTCCGGTTTGATTATGACAAAAAACGGGCTGCAGGTTCTGGAATACAACATGAGGTTTGGCGATCCGGAAACCCAGCCATTATTAATGCACCTTGATTCGGACCTTCTGGAAGTTTTCAGAATGGCAACAGCAAAAGAGCTGGATAAAGCGCAGTTAAAATGGAAATCAGGCCAGACTTTTTGCGTGGTTGCCGCCGCAGAAGGTTATCCGATGAACCCAAAAAAAGGCGGGGAAATCAAAAATATAGAACAAATAATTGAAAATCACGGTGTGACAGTATTTTTTGCCGGGGTTAAAAAACAGGACGGCAAACTTGTTGCAAGCGGCGGAAGGGTACTTTCTGTATGTCAGACAGGCCCTATGGCTCAGAAATATATTTATGATGCCCTGCAGGAGCTGGATTTTTGCGACAAAATATATAGAAAAGACATTGGTGAAGTAAGTTTATCAAAAGAGGTATGCAGAAAAAATGAAGGATGTTGTGATAATTGCGGGATCTGAGAGTGATCGGGAGTTTGTGGAACCTGCACTGAACCTTGCGGATGAGCTGGGTATAGAAACTGAATTCAAAGTCTATTCAGCCCATAGAAATCTTGAAGAGCTTATTAAATATTTAAGTGAAGTTGAAAAAACCGGAAAAACAAGGGTTATCATAGCTGTTGCAGGACTTGCAGCCGCACTTCCGGGGGTGGTTGCAGCTAAAGTAAAACTTCCGGTAATTGGTGTGCCTAGAGATGTCGGACCTTTAAAAGGTGTTGATGCTCTAATGTCAATAGTGCAGATGCCTAAAGGTGTTCCGGTTGCTACAATGGCAATTGGAAAGCATGGCATGCTTAATTCTATTCATTTTGCAAAGAGAATTTTAAGTCTTTAATTATACTATAGTTTTTTAAGTGTTGTTGAGTTTTCCGATGTTTTATATCAGAAAACCTGTTAGTATTTTTTAAATTATGCCAACCGGATACCAGAGTAATTTAAATATGTCATTTAATTTTGAATGGATAAAAAACAATAAATTCCAGTTTACCCTGATTACCCTGCTGGTAATTCTTTTTATCGTTATGTCAATAAAAAGCCGCAGTGAGCTTTTTGTGGCAGGAAACAGTAATTCTAATAATATACCCGCACAAAAAAGTGAAGCGGTTACAGAGCAGCATACAGTGGAAGTGTTTCACCACCCCAATTGTCATGCCTGCAAGGATGAAATTCAGTATATAGAGGAAACCCTGAAACAAAAATTTCCGGGAGTTAAATTTAATTATCATGACGTAACCAGCTCCGAAAAAAAGGAATTAATGAGGGATTATTACCGACGATATGGTATAAACACATCTGATATGGTCACTCCTTCAACGTTCATCGGAAAAAACTATCTTATAGGCTATCAAACCGACGAAAAATCCGGGGAACAGATACGGGTAATGATTAAAAAAAATTTGTTGGAAGAGAAACTGACAGAGCAAGAGAAAAAAATAATCTCCGGGATTAAAAAGCAGGGTACGGAATATGTGGATACGTGGTTTGGCAGGGTTAATGTGCTTGAAAAATCGTTGCCTGTGCTGGCTTTGACTTTAGGGCTGGCGGACGGGTTTAACCCTTGTGCAATGTGGATGCTGGTTTATTTGATTTCCCTGATTGCCGGGCTAAAGCAGAAAGATAAGATCTGGCTAATTGTGGGGTCTTTTGTGATTGCGTCGGGTGTGCTTTATTTCCTGTTTATGACCGCACTTTTGAATGTGTTTTTATATATTGGCTATTTAAGGATTTTGGAGATTTTATTCGGGTGTATGGCTTTATATATAGGAGTTACAGACCTGAAAATTTATTTAATTGATAAAGGACAGGTTGCGTGTAAAGTTGGTGGGGTTGAACCCAAATCCAGGATTAAAAACAAAATCAGGTCGCTTGTTGAAGGTAAGCTCTCTATAATAACCATTCTGGGAGTTATTACCCTTGCTTTTGTGGTGAATTCCATGGAATTTGTATGTTCCGCTGCATTGCCTGCTGTATTTACCAATATTCTGTCAAAAGCAGACCTTTCATCAGTTGTTTATTATCTTTATATCCTTTTATATGTGTTCTTTTTCCTGTTAAACCAGATCATAATATTCAGCACAGCTGCATTTGCTATTGAACGGTTTGCGCCGGAGAAGTATATGGTGCATATCCAGCTGATTGGCGGGGGGCTTCTCCTGGTGCTGGGTATAATTATGGTTTTCTTTCCCGAGTATTTGAGATAGATAATAAGTTTTATTTTTTCTTATGCTCAATAAAATAACTGGCAAGGCTTGCTGCAAGATATCCAAAAAAGGAAAAAGCATAAAAGGAGAGAAAGAAAAACATGAGTCTTCCTTCAAGCGTAACAGGCCAGAAATCAGAGCCAATAGTGGTTAAAATCATAGAACTCCACCACAGGGCATCCCAGTATGTAATTATGCCGTCTGTGGCAGTTTTTTCAAAATAAAACAACCCCGCAGCGCCCGCAAACATCAGGATAATTGTAAAAACAAGGATTTTACCAAGGGCATTTACTTTTAGTACACGTCTTACCGCATTTACCGAACGTCTCGTTGAAGTAAAAAGTTTCAGAGTATCTAATGATCTTGTGAACCTGCTTATCATAATAAACCGCCCTACCCGGAAAAGCCTGAGAATACCGAATGCTGGCAGCAATACTGATATACCGGTTAACCAGTTTCTGCGCAGGTATTTTGTTCTTTTTGGAGCAATTATAAAGCCCACCAGAAAATCCAGAACAAAAAGTGCCCATATAAAGTAACTGGCCAGGATTAAGTCGCCTTTCAGCCCAAAAGACAGGTCTATAATAATTAAAACCAGCCAGGCAAAAGCCAGGATAGCCATAGGTTTGTCCATCAGCTTGTTCAGCTCAATTAAAAGTTTATAGCGCTCTCGGCTTACTGAATTTTTGTAATTTATGTCTTTGGGCATAATTAAAAAATGTAATTAAATTTTATCTTCAATAATGAATTACATTACAGAGATTTTTAAATTACCTGTCTGAACATAAAAACTAACCGTAATAAGAAAGATTGAAAAAATTTTTCTTTGTTTCTCATTGATGGTTCAACGTAGATTGTTGTGATGTATCAGGATATTTAGTGATGGGCATAAATAAAATATTAAAAATCAGACAATTTAGGGTTCTTAATAAGTTTCCGTTAAATACTTTTGCAAAATTTTCAAAAACCTTGCCCGCCCGCCCTCTTCCCTGGAGGTGGCGCAGGCTACGCCTGCGCACTTGTTAAATATAGATTTTTTGAAAATTTTTAGGCGTAAAAACTTTTTATTTGTTCCTTAAATAGTTTATAAACCTGTTTTTTTTGTCATTCCGGATTAAGTCCGGAATCTCAAGAATTAAGATCCTGAATTTTATATTAATGTTCAGGATAACGTGAAAATTTTTTGTTCATTTTTTCATAGCGAATTAATGATACTTTAGGAAGTTAAGGCTGATAAAAATTCCATTACATAATCCCCAAAGCCACGTCTTTCCGGGCTGGTAGCTGGTTTCTGACTACTTGAGCCGGTAAATGCCCCCCGGTGGGATATTCTTTCAAAGCTGCCCAGTGTTTGCATAAAACTCTGTCTTTCATCGGCGGATATTGATCCATCATCATCAGCTGTTGCAAGTGTTCTGCCCATTGTATAAATATGTCTTTCCTCTTGGCTCAAACTGTTCCAGGCTTCCGGGTTATCCATCGGATTGTCAAATACCCCTGCTTCTACTGCCTGAAATATTGAGTTCACTATTTCATTGGTATTTGTAGTTTCCGGATTTCTATCCCGTCCCTGTAATATTTGTCCTACGACTTCTCTCATGCTAATAGTCATTTTCCCACCCTTTTTCTTAAAATATTTAAATTATAATTACATTTGCACTCTATTAATATAAAAACAAGTGTTGTTTAAAAATTACTCATGTTTTGGGCAGGTAACGTTCTTCTTTAATTCAATTCATTGTTCTTGATATTCAATAAAATTATGTTTTAAATTCAAAGTATGTTTTTTATATATAATATTTATTTCTGAATTTATCCGGATTTTTGTAAATTTTTATTTAGTTAATTTAAATAACCTGAATTGTTGGTTAACTCAAATCTCTATATCGCCAATGCCTAATTTTTCTCATTTTAAGATCATTTCGGTACCTGTTATTTTTGAATTTTAACAAAGTTATTTCTTATACTAAATAAGTTTATTTTCTGAAAAACCGGCAAGCCGGATTTCCCAAAAAAAAATGCCCTTTATCTGAAAGGACATTTTTCAAATATTTATTAAATTCTGTTTATTTATTGAGATTTTCTAAGGAATTCCGGGATATCAAGCATTGAACTTGCTGTATCCTGAGTGTTTTTCTTTTTGAAGCTGGAATTGTTTCCTGATGAATAGAACATTGAGAACGGGTCCTCAGCTTTTTTCTGGAATCCCTGTTTTCCGTTTTCCTGCGGCTGAAGGTCAAATCCTGTTGCGATTACTGTGATTTGTACTTCGCCCTGGATTCTGTCATCAACAACTGACCCAAAGATTACTATTGCATCTTCAAGTACTGAACCATGGATAACTTCGGCTGCTTCGTAAACTTCGTGGATGGTCATATCAGAACCGCCGGTTATATTGAAAATTACGCCGCTTGCACCCTGGATTGAAGTTTCAAGAAGAGGTGAATTAACTGCAATTCTTGCAGCTTCAAGAGCTCGTCCTTCACCGCTTCCACGGCCGATACCCATAAGAGCGGAGCCTGACATTTGCATAACAGACTTAACGTCTGCAAAGTCAACGTTAATAAGTCCGGGAACTGTGATAATGTCGCAGATTCCCTGTACACCACGGAGGAGAATTTCGTCTACCACATAGAAAGCTTCTCTCATGGTGGTTCTTCTTTCAACCACTTCAATTAATTTATCGTTAGGTATAACAATTAAGCTGTCAACACTTTCCTTGAATTTTTCAAGTCCTTGATTAGCCTGGTTCATTCTTCTGCGGCCTTCAAAGCTAAAAGGTTTTGTAACTACTCCAACTGTAAGTGCTCCAAGCTCTTTTGCAATATGTGCAACAATTGGTGCGGCTCCTGTACCTGTTCCGCCACCCATACCTGCGGTAATGAATACCATATCAGCTCCGTCAAGAGCTACCATAATATCATCACGGCTTTCTTCCGCTGCTTTTTCACCTTTTGTAGGGTCTCCACCCGCTCCAAGACCGCTGGTAAGTTTTTCTCCAATCTGGATTCTGTTACCTGCATTAGCCATTTGAAGTACCTGAGAATCAGTATTTATTGCCCAGAAATCAACTCCTGACAATCCTGAAGCTATCATTCGGTTAACAGCATTTCCACCGCCACCGCCGACTCCTACGACTTTGATATTTGCCTGGCCTGCCATTAGTTCTTCTGGACGTGAAATTGCCAGACTTTCATTTAAATTTGTTGAATTAAAATTACCACTCACTTATACTTAACCTCTTCGCTTTTTACTTATGTTTACCTGATTCAAACAGATATTCTGTATTTTAACGACCTTTAATACCAATATATTAACACCTAAATATATAATTGAAATAACTTATAAGGAATTTAAACGTATATTTCTGAATTTAATCCTTCCTTATATTAGTTATTTAACTATTTTGAGGTTAGTATATCAAAAAAATTCAAAATATCTAAATATTTAATAATATGGATAATTTGAGGAAAAAAAGCTATATGTCCAAATTGACTTATTTATAAATAAATTGGAATAAAAAATTTGTAAAATTTTTGTAAATTTTTGTAAAATTCTTACAAAAAATCAGGCTGCTTTATCTTTATCCAGGTTGTTTTTAATATATTCAACAGCCCTGTTTATCTGTACATCGTCCTTTTCTGAAAAATAGTTTTCGTCATATTCAACCGTATAATCAGGTTCTATTCCTTTATGGTCAATATCTCTGCCTGAAGGTGTAAGGTACTTTGCAATAGTGAAATTTATTCCACCGCCGTTGGGAAGTTCTGCTATCATCTGCACCCGGCCTTTGCCGTATGTCTTTTCTCCTATTAATACGGCTTTGCCATGGTCTTTCATTGCACCGCTGAATATTTCACTGGCACTTGCAGATCCTTCATCCACAAGGATTACCACAGGTTTATTGTTGATGAATTCATTGTCATCAGCACTATAACTTTTTACCTGCCCGTTACGGTCAACTATGCTTACAATTTTTCCGGATTTCAAAAACATATCAGTTATATAAACGGCGTTTGAAAGTAAACCGCCGTAATTTCCACGTACATCGACTATTATAGCATCGGCATTTCTTGTTTCTTCCAGTGCCTTATGGAATTCATTTGATGTATCTGCGCTTATAAACGTTGATATTCTGATATACGCAATATTATTCTCCATCATGCTATGTTTGACAGTTTTTATTTTGATTTCTTTCCGGGCTATTCTTTTAGTTATAATTTTATCGTCTCTTAAAATTTTTAATACAACTTTAGTGCCTTCCTCTCCCCGAATAATATCTGCAACATCCTTAAGGGACATTCCTTTTGTAGATATTGAATCCACTTTTATAATTTTATCTTTTTTCTTAAGCCCGTTTTTTTTAGCCGGTGTGTCATCAATAACGCTTATTATAACTATATTTCCGTCAACCTCTGTAATATGCACACCTATGCCGTGAAGTTTTGAATCAATATTTCTGTGCTGCTCCTCAAACTCTTCTTCCGGCAAATATCTTGTATAAGGGTCATTAAGACTCGCAAGCATTGACTCTATAGCAATCCGTGCATCCTCTTCTGTTTCTATTACCGTGTTATACCTTTCTTTCCATCTGTTCCAATCCTGATGGTTATAGGTTTCATCAATATAATTATTTTTTATAATTCGCCAGGAGCGGTGATATATACCTTTTGGAGAGTCATAAAATTTTTCTATGGTTGAAATAACATATTCAATCGGTGTCTGTGAATTATAGTAGTCATATGTATAGCCTACGAGTATAAGAATTATAATTGCCAGAAATGTAGCGTATACAGATTTTTTTATATCTTTCATTAACTTTATGTCTTTATAGAATGCAACTCTTCGTTTTTAGCCAGTAGGTCGTATAATTTTTTAAATAGCTCCAGACTTTTTTCATGTTCAACTGTAAAGTTATATTTAATTTTTTTTGTAAGGTAATCCCTGATTATTTCCTTATTCATATTTAAATTATACGAAGATATGTTTAGTATTTCATTAAAATATATTCCAAGACCGGTTTCAATTGCATTAGGGATTAATTTTTTTATGTTTTCAAAATCATCCTGATTTTTGTTTACCCAGGCGGTTCTTGCTGCCCAGGTGCCGAATACTGCCGGGTAACCGGTCAGGTGTTTCCATATTTTACCTATATCATATATAAAAAGTTTATCAGTATAATAACTATATTTTAATGCGTTATCTCCAATAAACAATACGGCATCAAAGCCTGAATTAATGTATTGTTCCGGACTTAGGGAATAATTATGTTCTTTGAAATAAACATCCCTAAGTATAATATCGTGCTCATTCAGGATAATCTTTAGCATAGCTACAGAGCTTGCAGAATCACACGGAACAGCTATTTTACTATTATTCAGCCTACCTGGTTCGGTTTTTGAGAATACCAGAACACTTCCACACTCCCCATCTGAACTTATACAGGCTGTATTCATCAGGGTATATTTATTTTTATTCTTTAAATATTCAAAAGAAGATACCGGAGCAACATCCACTTTTTCTTCAGCCATTAATTTATTCAATTCTGCCGGTGTACCGTAGATTAGTTGTGTGTTCTCAGGTTTATGCCGTTCAAGAGTATAGTTCAGGGGAAGGCAGTTTGTAAAATTTATCAGGCCTACTTTTATTTTATTGTTATTTTCCATAATTAATATTTGATGGTTTTCTTGTTTAATTATGGCATAAACAGGGTAATTAATACCTTTTTCTTACAAGATGTTTGAAATTTTTTTCAAACTTCATAAGCCATGTAGTTTTGTTATGGAGTATGCATTTATAACCGTTAAGTTTTTCGTCCAGAACCTCTTTCCGCTGATTATCCAATAGCTTTTCAAAATCTTTTTGTAAATTTTCCAGAAATTCTCTTCTGTCTTCAATTTCTTTTTCAATAATTTTTGGTTTTCCAATTTCTACAAATATATCAGGTTTTTCATTCTGCAAGAAAGCGTATTTATAAGCAACCGGAATTAAATTTACTCTTTTTATCTTATTGCATATATGATAAATCCCGCTTTCAAACTTAATCGGCCGATAATCATTTGGATATAATCTACCCTGCGGAAATATCCATACAGTATTTTCAGGGTTTTGCAAAAGTTTTACCGTGTAATTTACTGCCTTTAATTTTCCGTGCAGGGAATCCTTTTCTATGGAAAAACCGCCTATTCTTGACAATACCGGAAACCTATACAGGTCTTTTATCATCATATAAAAATTGCTTTTATATAACTTCCTGCATAAATAAATTCCCAGCGGCCCGTCCCACCAGCAGCCATGATAGCCGTAAAAAAGATTTGCATAATCAGTATTTCTCAGATAATAGTTTTCTTTGTTTTTTACCATTATCGAAGTAAAATTTTTTTTAAATAAAGTTTCAAAAATACTATCAAATATTTTAACAGCTATTGCATTTTTATTTGCAGTTATCTCCGGCTTATCATATTCATGTTGAACAGAAGCCCATCTTTGTCCTGAATTAATATACCTGCTTTTAGTATCCATAAGCTAAAATAATTCCATCCCCTTGAAAATCGAATTTTTCCGATATTTAATTGATAAAATTAAATTTAGTCCGCATTTATTTTTGTCATTAATCTAAATTTATTATTTCTCTTTTTTGTGAAATATAAAATTGCTCTGTTGTTTAAATGAAACCAATAAGAAGGTATTATTCATGTGTATTTATACCTAATGAGTTAGTGTTCTTAATAAGTTTCCGTTAAATATTTTTGTAAAATTTTAAAAAACCTTGCCCGCCCACCCTCCCCTGGAGGTGGCGGTGGCTTTGCCACCGCTTTTTTTATACAGGTTTTTTAAAATTTATCCGTTTTGTTCATTTCTGAATAAAATTTCTTATTTATCGTTTATTTTTTTAAAACACTAATAAATAAGTATAAGTTTGAAAAAATAAATTCGTTTTAGTAAGGGAGCAACAAAAAATTCTTACTTAAAATTTTCAAAATAATCCCCACCCACAACCGCCCTATAGGTGGCGCAGGCGTAGCCTGCGCACTTGTTAAA
>Ga0208075_1000706_pt1 | contig 13861 bp, 9 predicted proteins | sample HotLakmasection5_FD_184728 | JGI IMG/M metagenome (GOLD analysis project Ga0208075, IMG submission 184728) | Hypersaline microbial mat communities from Hot Lake, Washington, USA - Section #5 (SPAdes) | ecosystem: Environmental > Aquatic > Non-marine Saline and Alkaline > Hypersaline > Microbial... | reverse complement strand
AAGCCGTAACGGTGCGCTATGCCGACATCCGGGAGATGCGTGTTGAGCAGAATATCCTTGGTCGTTTTCTGTGTTATGGAACAGTTTTAATTGCTACGGCCTCTAGCAACAAATATGAGATTCAAATGAAAATAGTTTCCAACCCGCACGGGATCATTCGATGGATATCAGAAGAGAAGCTTGGCAAAAAGAAAAATCAGATTATCAAGAGGGGAGACGATAAGATTGAAATCACTTCAGAGGCATAGATAGACCCTTTATCACACAGGTTTCTTCCTCTTGATCAAAGAAAACGAATGCTTTGCCGGTCTTTAACTGCTGCATGACCATGGCTACTTTTTCTTCTAATGAATAATCAGTGTGCCCGTAGTCAGTTCCCTCTTCAAGTACGAATTTCTCTATAATTGATCTTAAAGTTTCTGGTGTTAACTGGTCGGTAGGTATTTGCATGGTAATTAATTTATTTAACAGGTGCTATCTCTTCCCATCTCTAAAAAACAAAGTTTAGTAGAAATATCTCTTTGATCAAGGCCGAAGAGCTTGGCAATGGCATTCTGGTAGGAACGCATTTGTGGACGGTATGAATCAACTCGCTTGCTATATTCCGATTCTTCGCGATAAATACCGGACTTAAAGTCGAGCACTTCACCGCGAAGCGGTTTGCCTTGATTGTCAGAGACTATGACAACTCTGTCTACTATACCATTTATAATTTGCTGATCTTCGCGGATTAAAAATGGGAGCTCTCGGTATAATCTAATTTGCTCTTGACTTGTTTTTGTAAAATTCTCTTTTAAGAACCAGCTTTGTACTGTTTTATTCTCTAATAACCTAACAAACAGGTCGCAAGCTCCTTGTTTGTCTTGAGTAGAAAAGGGGAGGTGATTTAGGCCGCAAAGTAATTGCTGGGAATCGGGTTTGTCATTTAGCCAGTCTATCTGTTCGCAGAGTGAATGAAGCAGAGTGCCTCTTCTGGCCCACTGTGGATCGACGATTTTTATCAACTCTTCAAAGTTAAGTTTACTGTCTGGGTCCTCAGAGGGGCGTTGGGGAATAAGAATTCGGGGGTTCTTAGCTTTATTTAGAGCGACATTCTGGGCGGCCGGAAATACTTCTTGTGGAATGTTGCTCTCACTCTTTAGATTACGGTGCCAGTCGCGACTTCCCTGTTCAAATATAAGGTCCTCGCCCTTAGGCTCAAGTTTTAGAGTCTCAGCTAAAATTGACCGATAAGAGGGCGGTGGGCTAGATGACTTGCTAGTGCTCTGGTTTGAAATTAAATAGAGAGCCTGCTTTGCTCTGGTTAAGGCGACATAGAAAACACTGAGCTCTTCTCCTATTTGTTCTTCGAGGTGTGCTTGATGAGCCGACCCGTATTCTGGAGAGAGGTATGCTCTGTTTTCGCCAACATAAGGCAAAACTCTAATGGCGGGATGAAGTTTATCTGGTTGATACTTAATAAATGGAGAATATTGAGGGAGCAAGCTCTGCTCTAATTGGGGCAATATTACTGCATCAAACTCTAAGCCCTTTGCCTTGTGAATAGTCATTACCCGCACAACGCCTGGAGCAGGTTGGAGAACCTTTTTTTTGCGTAACATTTCGACCAGGGGTGAAAATCGCATCCCGATCTCTTCTTCTTGAGCAAAGACTATATTGGTGAGGTATCCTAAGGCTATATAGTCCTGGTGAGTTACATATGGTCGTAACTTTTCACATAGCGATTTTAACCAGCTCCCGATTCCGCAAAGTAAGATATCTACCTGTAGGAGATCTTTAATAGTGGAGCTGTCCTGATCCGGGCTAATTTCTAGCACTTTCAAAATCGGCGTACTTTTAAGATGAAAAAGAGAGATCTGATCTTCTGGATGATCGATAAATTTAAGTAGAGAGATAATCGCCGCTACTGCAGGCACTGCCACCAGTGTGCTCCCGGCTTCATCGCTGGCTGCAATCTCGTGTCTATCAAATAGCGCCAATAATTCCGGTATAGCTTGATTTGTCCGCACCAGAACGGCTATCTCGGCATCTGGAGTGTCGTTGTGAATCTCAGATACGAGCTCCAGGGTTCTCTCGTATGGAGCAGATCTACTTTGATTTTTATCGGTTTTAAGCAGTTCTAGCCTTACATATCCGGGTAAATCAAGCTCTGTAAAATGAGTGTTGTATGCGTTATCCCACCGCTTAATTACTTTAGAGTAGTTCCTCAGCGAACTTGCCGTACCTAGATGGCTAAAGACAGTATTAGCAAAATCAAGAATTACCTGGCTTGAGCGGTAGCTCTTAGAGAGATCTTCACTTTTCACCGGGAAATTGTGCTCGAGATAGTCAAAGATATCAGCAACCCCTCCTCGCCAGCCATAGATGGCTTGCTTAATATCTCCTACACAGAAGAAGGAATGCTCTTTGCCTGCCTTTGAAAGAATTTCATTTGCAAGAGGCTCGAGTACTTTCCATTGAACAATGGCTGTGTCTTGAAACTCATCTAATAAAAGATGGTGGATCTTGCCGTCTAAGCGGTAAGCTATTAAATCAAGATCATCTTTAAGTTGTGATTCGGCTAGCAGTCTGGTTACTGCATCAAACGTCAATCCGCCCGAGTTCTTTAAGAGATAATTAAAATGACTGCAGAGAATAGAAAATATATCCCTGGTCATTTCTAGATCGGCTCGATGCGAGCTAAGGATGTGATAGCGTGCTGCTTGAATGAACTGCTTAACTAGAGCGACCATCTCAGGAGGGATTTGTCTTCTTTGATAGGACTCTTCTCCTTGCAGGACCTTGGAGCCAAGTCCGGCTTTCAGTATCTCCTCCCACTCGTTATTTTGCAGCTGTTCTAATAGTCGCTTTGTGCCATTCAAAAAGTTCTTATCCGGAGTATTTGCCTTTTTCTTTGGAATCTCAATTGACTTAAAGCTCTCTATAGCATCAGTGAGATCACTCTCGCTTGGAGCGGCGCCTGGATCTATCCACTTCCAGGCTGCGTCTTCAGTATCAAGAACCAGTGACATTAATTCGCCAATGCGAAGGGCAATTCTCTCTTCTATCCCTCTTCTACCTGCAAAACTTTTTAGTTTTTTAAGTACTTCGTGTGATTGTTTAGCGCCAAGCTCTTGGAGACTTCTACGAACGACCTCAAGTTGGACAGCTTTTTGCTCACTCTCATCAAAAATAGTCCATTCAGATGGAAGCCCAAGCTCGTAAGAGAAAAGTCTGGCAATCTCGATGAAAAAACTATCGAGGGTTGAGATTCGAAGTCGGTGTTGATTACGGGTTAGTCTAGTTAGCTGCTCTAACAGTACGGAACGGGTGAGAGCCTTTGATCCAATTTTCTCTCCCAGATCGGCTGCTGATTGCTCAGACTCACACGCCAAAGCCAATCTTTCAAAGATTCTTTGCTCAATCTCCTTTGCGGCCTTCCTGCTAAATGTGACAGCTAGTATTCGATCACAGCTTTCTCCGGCCAGTAGCAGTTGAAGATAACGGTTGGTTAGCTGAAACGTCTTGCCGGTACCTGCACTGGCCCTTAAAATTAAAGATGGAAAGGTAGGAGTGGTCATGCCGTCTGCTCCTCTTGATCGTCGTAATCTCCGACTGAACTAGCAAGAAGATCGCTAAATTCATCTTTAAATCTAAGTGTAGCTGGCGGCCAAAAGACAGAATTTGAAATTTGAAAAGAGACTCTTTTTGCTTCTATAAGAGCACTTTCAAGTTGATCGCTATTCCAGGTAGTAGTGAGAATTTCTTGTTTGGAAGATCCTAACCCCAGGTTCCAAAATGCAGTTTCGATCTCACCAGAAAATCCATTTTGCCCTAAAATGTAGCTGTAAAGGGGTAATTGAAGATCGTTCCACTGCTCGGTTCTGGTATTAAAGCAGCTACGAGGGTTCCGAGGTTTCTCGCCGGTTTTGTAGTCGATAATAGCCCACTGCTTTCTTTTTGAATGATAATCGATCCGGTCAACTCTTGCTTTTAGTAGTATCTCAGTACTATCCAGCTCTAGCTTAAAATCTGGTAGGGCTAATTCAATATGTTCTACTCTCCATCCAGCCTTTAACCATTCGACCTGGTTTTTAGCAAACTGAATAAGTTTTGAGGATAAAATCTCTTTCTGCACCAACCCGGCGACAGCAGTATTATCCCCGTAATGAGCATTAAATAGAGTATCTAGTTCGTGTAACAAAAACTTTGTTAATAGAGCTTCGTCGGGCTCATTAACAATCTTAGATTTACCAAGTTTAGCCAGAATTTCATGGGTGAGAGTTCCAAACTGCAGTGCGTCTAGTTCGCCTTTTCTGTCATGGATATTTTTCAAATTAAGTACATGCTTTAAATAGTAGCGGTAGGGACACCTCAGGTAGTCTTTTAGTGATGAAATAGTGAGTTTGTCTGGTTTGCTGACAGGGTTGGGGTTAGTCGGTGTAAATTGGTCGTTCTTTTTTGCGAACGACTCACTCGAGATCTCTACCCGTAAGCCCGTATTCGCAGAAGAAAAAAATCGTTTTGATCTCTTTAAGATCTCTTCCTGCTCGCACTGAAAGAACAGACGGCTGGGAGATAGAAGTTCACCTTCGTTATTAGCCTTTGAGAGCAAAAGGTGAAGAATTTTTTTACTATTTATCAAAACAGTCAAAACATAAGCGTCTCTGGCAAGTCTTGAATCATTGGTCCTCAATCCCATTTGAGCTCTCAATCGATCTGGAAGAAAGCGGTGAGAATTAATGGTTTGGGGAAGATATTTGTTCTGACACCCCGTAACTATAGTGCACTGCGCATCATCAAGTGGTAGCTCTAGCCACCCAAGTGATTCAATTGCTGATTGATTATAAATTGCAGGGAGTGAGCTCGTACTTAGTGACTGGAGTAAAAATCTGGCTACCTCTTTTATTCCAAGAGAGGTTAATTGAATTTCAACGGCCAATATCTCTTCAAACTCCTTCTTGATAGCTGCGAATACCTCCTGACGTTCACTTAGCTCTTCTGGCAACAAGAGCTCGTCTAGTGGTTGATAAATTTGGCTAAAGAATTGAGTAATTCCACTGATCGCTTCTGCAAGTGAGGTTGTCTTTGCTTGAAGTGGAGCAAGAAGTCGCTGAACTACGGCAATGATTAATTTCGCTGATTCACCATATTTAAAATCATCAGGGTATGATCTATCGGCCTGGTCTTGCAGGTGTAGAAATTGATAGTGGTCAAGGATAGCGATCGGATCGATCTCTGTCTCTTTAAATTCAACTTGATGTCTTAGGGATAGAGCAAAATCGCGGTTTCGTATCAATGTCCCAAGATTACGAAAAGACTGAGTCTTTAAAAAATCAAGCACCCCTTGGAGTATTCTAAATGGCTGGGTCTGCTGTATTGATTTTCCAGCTGGTGGGTGAAGATCTAACCCGACTCTTTCAAGCTCGCTCTTAATAGATCCCACCTGTGATTCGTCAGCTAAACCAACAGTGAAATCACTAGATGTTAGCTCAGATTGGTAGCGGGCTATGAGGTGCGAGAGGTGAGCTACTTCATCGCTCCTGCGCTCAAGCAGTGTAATAGAGCTATCAGGGATATCTATATGCTGCTCTATCCACTTATCTTCGATTAGGCACCCCAGGGAACAAAAGAGGGATCGGTTACTTTCAGGGCTAAAGATAAAAGGGGTAACGGGACCTGGGTATGCTTTAAGAAATGCTCTAGTCACACCATTTAGATCAACAGTGGCAACGAGACAGATCTCTCCTATCTCCCTAATTTGACCGTGAATAAGGGCTTCTTCGCGATAAAGGTGCTTATCTAAAAGCGAGTTCTTAGCTAGCTTCTCCTGATATAAATGAAGAGTTTGTGCCAGCGCATCCCAGCGACTGTCAGGAAATATTTGATCACTAGAGAGTATTTTTTTGGATACATCGTCAAATGTCAGTCTGGCTGCAGCCAGCTCTGAGAAGAGGGAGTCCACCTCTTTTGCCAGCGCCATTGAGGCTGAGGTTGAGATCTGATCAGGGTGACCTGGATCAATACGACAACGGAGATCCGATGGTAGCTCTTCAATCGCCTGAGCCCAGAGCATCAGACGCACCGGATCGGAAGCGTAAGTACTCCTTTTGGTCATTAACTGTTCTGGAAGATTCCCAACCGTTACGATACTCGGGGGAATAAAAGATTTATTTAGAGTTTCAGCTTGACTGACCAGGATCTCTCTAAAGCGGCGACTGGCCCGTCTGCCAGGGAACACCATGACTTTTTGACTGAGGTCAATTGGCCAGCCTTGGTTTAAATCCGTGTGATCGGGAGCAGTGAGAAGCAGGGAGGCTATCTGTTGCAAACAGGGAGTGTCCCAGTCGAGAAATATTGGAGAATTAAGCAACTACTCCTTCCATTTGATGTTACACCCTACACTTGGATTTTGGTCTGCTGACACAGGGTCACCGGCGATGACTGCATCGATGGCTTTCCGTAGGTCTTTTCCATCAAGCTCTACACCATTTTCAGGCCTGGAGCCATCTAATTGTCCACGATAGACCAAATTATCACTATGATCGAATAGAAAGAAATCCGGAGTACATTCAGCACCGTATGCTCTGGCAACTGACTGAGTTTCATCGTAGAGATAAGGAAAAGTGTACCCGAGCTCCTGCGCTAAAGCTTTCATGTTAGTTGGAGAGTCTTCTGGATACTGCTCTTGATCATTCGCACTAATCGCTACGATTGAAATTGGACTTTTTTGATAGTCTTTTCCGAGCCGGACCAGTTCGGGATTGATGTGTTTAACAAATGGGCAGTGATTACAGATAAACATCACCAGCGTCCCCTTTTCGCCCTTAACTTCAGAGTAAGAGAGAGTTTTTCCGCTTACGGTATCGGTAAGTGAGAAATCGGGGGCACGGGTGCCAAGGGGAATCATGCTCGATGGGGTTAATGCCATTTTTTTGCTCCTTTTAGGTTCTCTGTGCCCTAAAAGTCTACCCGATTAGCTCTACTCCACAACACTTAGCTGAGTTTTTCCCGTAACTTTTGGGCAAACTATTGGGAAGCACTATTATTTGTGTTAGCTTTAGTATAAAGTTGAATAGTTTACTCAACTATAAATTTAAGTAATTTCAGGATATTAAAGAGGTGACCCAATGACCAGTGATACCGAAACTCTTGAGAGCATAACCGGTCAGGAGTACAAGTACGGTTTTAGTGTCGATATTGAGCAAGACACGTTCGAACCAGGTTTAAACGAGGAGGTCATTGCGGCTTTATCCAAGATTAAGCAAGAGCCGTCTTTTATGTTGGAATGGCGACTAAAGGCTTACAGAAAGTGGTTGGAGATGAAAGATCCAAGCTGGGCTTTTATCAAATATCCACCAATTGATTTTCAAAGTATCTCGTACTACTCCGCTCCTAAAACCCAACCTCAGTATCAAAGTTTAGATGAGGTTGATCCTAAGCTTTTAGAAACCTATGAGAAGTTAGGCATTCCGCTTAGTGAACAAAAAAAATTGGCAGGAGTAGCTGTTGATGCGGTTTTTGATAGTGTCTCAATCGCTACAACCTATCGGGAGCAACTTGAAAAAGTTGGTGTTATCTTCTGCTCGATATCAGAGGCAGTAAAAGAGCATCCAGAGTTAGTTAAGAAGTACCTCGGCTCTGTTGTTCCATATACGGATAATTATTTTGCGACACTTAACTCGGCAGTATTTAGTGATGGTACCTTCGTTTACATCCCAAAGGGTGTTCGGTGTCCATTAGAACTTTCAACATACTTTAGAATAAATGCTCAGAACACGGGACAGTTTGAAAGAACTTTGATTGTAGCTGACGAAGGAAGCTATGTAAGCTATCTGGAGGGATGTACTGCACCGATGCGAGATGAGAATCAATTGCACGCTGCGGTAGTAGAGCTGGTTGCTCTAAAAGATGCGCAGATAAAGTACTCTACCATACAGAACTGGTATCCGGGGGACAAGAATGGCAAAGGTGGAATCTACAACTTTGTAACTAAGCGGGGACTGTGTGCCGGAGAGAACTCTAAAATCTCGTGGACCCAGGTTGAAACTGGTAGTGCAATTACCTGGAAATACCCAAGTTGCATTCTAAAGGGAGACAATTCGGTAGGGGAGTTCTACTCGGTGGCACTAACCAATCATCATCAACAGGCCGACACCGGTACTAAGATGATTCATATTGGCAAGAATACACGTAGTACAATTATTTCTAAGGGTATCTCTGCTGGAGTAGCGCAGAACTCTTATCGTGGCCTGGTTAAAGTTTTAAAGAGTGCACAGAACGCCAGAAACTTCTCTCAGTGCGATTCGATGTTAATGGGAGATAAGTGTGGTGCTCATACCTTTCCCTACATTGAAACTGCTAATCCGACTGCTCAGGTAGAGCACGAGGCTACAACTTCAAAAATTGGCGAGGATCAGATCTTCTATTGCAATCAACGTGGAATTTCAACCGAAGATGCAATTGGAATGATTGTGCACGGATTTTGTAAGGAGGTGCTCGCGGAACTTCCAATGGAATTTGCCCTTGAGGCAAGACAATTGCTTTCGATCAGTTTGGAAGGAAGCGTAGGTTAAGTATTATAGATAAAATTTCTATTTCTGAATTAAGGAGAAACTATGAGCGATAAAATATTAGAAATTAAAGATCTTAAAGTTGGAATTGAAGAAACCGAGATTTTAAAAGGTTTAAACCTTGAGATCGGTAAGGGCGAAGTGCATGCGATTATGGGAGTTAACGGCTCAGGTAAAAGCACTCTTGCGAATGTACTTGGAGGACGAGAAGAGTATGAAGTTACCTCCGGCAGTGTTTCCTTTCTTGGAAAAGACCTCTTAGAAATGGATGCAGAAGAGCGTGCCAGAGAGGGTGTTTTTATGGCCTTTCAGTACCCGGTTGAGCTTCCAGGTGTTTTAATTTCTTATTTTCTACGGACTGCCTATAACTCAATTCGAGAGCATAGAGGAGAGCCGCCAATGAAGGTGCGTGAATTTAGTGAACTTATAAAAGAGAAAGCTAAGTTGCTCGAGCTTGACGAGGCTCTATTGAAGAGATCTGTGAATGAAGGTTTCTCTGGTGGAGAAAAAAAACGTAATGAGATCTTCCAGATGGCTCTACTAAATCCCAAGTTGTGTATTCTAGACGAGACTGATTCTGGCCTAGACATCGATGCCCTGCAGGTAGCAGCTAAAGGGGTCAATCGACTTCGGGAAGAAGATCCTTCAAAGTCTTTTTTGATAATCACCCATTACCAACGTCTCTTAAACTACATTGTTCCGGATCATGTACACGTAATGATTGATGGTCAAATCGTTAGGTCTGGAGGAAAAGAGCTCGCTCTTGAATTAGAGGAGAAGGGTTACAACTGGGTTCGAGAAGAGATGATAGCTCAATAGCTTTGCTGGCATCAGTGAGATCCAATGACAAATTCAACAATAGGTTAAACAAGAGATGACTACAGAGGAAAAGCTGCTTACTTCATGGAGTGAATCAAATTTTGCTTCGCTTGAACGTTCTTTAAATGGTCTTAGTGCGACTGAGCCTCATCAGATCAGGAAGAGCGCATTTGAGAGTTTTAGAAAATCTGGGCTTCCGACTTCAAAAAATGAAGATTGGAAATACACAAACTTAAGACCACTAGCGGAGCATAACTTCTCTTTAGCGGTGGAGTGTCCTGATTTTACGGAAATTAATCCAGATCTGTTCTTAATTCCTGCCGATGAGTCCTTTAGGATTGTGCTGGTTAATGGTTACTTCTCTGCAAACCTCTCTGGTCTCGATCAAAAGGGAGTGACTCTACAGACTTTTAGAGAGTGTCTCAACAAAAAGGGGGCACTGCCCTTTGAGGCCTTTCGTGTTGCTGAGACAAGTAATCCGATTGTGGCTTTTCAGTCAGCTTTTGTTCAGGATGGACTATTTATCCATGTGGATAAAAATGTGGTCTTGGAAAAGCCAGTTGAAGTTCTTTCTTTGTGGACACGGTCAGAGAGACCTACTGCTTCGATGCCGCGCCTATATGTGCACGTTGAAGAGGGAGCTGAAATTGAGATCATTGAGCAGCATAGAGCTCTTGGAGACCAAATACACCTAACTTCAAGAGTAGGAGAGTTTGTTGTAGCCGAGAATGCAAAAGCTACTCATTATTTGATTCAAGATGAGCCTGAGCAAAATCTGTTTCATCTGGGCCATATTGCCGCTCGTCAAGCGAGAAGCTCGCATTTCTCTACTTCTACCTTTGCCTTTGGTGGAGGACTGGTTCGAAATGAGGTTAGTGTCAGGTTAGACGGGGAGGGGTGCGACACTATTTTAAATGGTCTATCTGTCTTAAGTGGAAATCAGCACATAGATAATCACACGGTGCTTGATCACGCTAGTCCGCACTGTGAAAGTCATCAGCTCTATAAAGGTATCTATGATGGAGATTCGGAGGGAGTCTTCTCCGGTACAATAATAGTTAGGCCTGATGCTCAAAAAACCAATGCTATTCAGTCTAATGATGCACTCCTTCTTTCTGATAGAGCCAAAATAAACAGCAAACCTCAGCTAAAAATCTGGGCAGATGATGTCAAATGCACCCATGGAGCTACCGTTGGACAGCTCGACAAAGATGCCATGTTTTATGTACGCTCCAGAGGTGTCGGATTTTACGATGCCAGAGATATGTTACTTAGAGCCTTTGCCGGGGCAGTGTCTAAAAACATTAAAAATACCTCTTTGCGTGAAGGGGTAGAGCACCGTTTTGTTGAAAAACTATCTTCTGGTCGAACTAGCGATAGACGTCAGATAGCTAAATAATTTCGGCCTTATTTTGTTTATATTTATTAAGTAATTTATAGAGCTCCTGGCGATCGATCGGTTTTGTTAGGTAATCATTAAAGCCTGCAGCTAGCGCCTCTTCACGGTCCTCTTTCATCGCATGAGCAGTTAGTGCAATTGTGGGAATTGAGGCCTGACCGAAGCTACCAGCTCTAATCTGTGCTAAGGTTCCAAAGCCATCAAGATTAGGCATCTGTATATCTAGTAAGGCTATATCAAACGGCGCTTTGCTCAACATAGCAAGTGCCTGGTTGCCATCATTAGCAATAGTCACTGAGCAGCCAGCTTTTTGAAGGAGCTTTTGAATTAGTTTCTGGTTAATAGGATTATCTTCTGCAACCAAGATCTTCATATTGAGAGAAGCTGTATCAACAAAGATGCTCTCCACTTTACCACTAGGGGTGGTCTTTGAACGACCAGCAGCTTGATATGGTAGTTCAAGGGTGAACGCCGATCCAACTCCCAGTCTGGATCTAACATTTATCTCCCCCTTCATCTCTCGAGCCAGAGATTGGGCAATACTAAGTCCAAGACCGGTGCCACCAAATATTCTTGTTGACGATCCATCACTTTGACTAAATGGTTCAAAGACACTTTTTATTTCATGCTTTGCAATGCCAATGCCTGAGTCTGAAACCGAGATTCTAATTTGCTCCCCCTTGCCTGGATTAAAAACTTTCTCCGCATAAATAATGATGCCTCCCCAGTCATCACTGAACTTTAAGGCATTGCCTACAAGATTCACCACAATCTGAGAAATCCTCCCGGCATCCCCAAAGCAATTGTCTGGAAATTTTGGAGCCAGGGCGCAGACAAGAGTAATTCCTCTCGAATCAGCTAAGGTCTCATAGGTGGCGCTTAACGATTCAAGCAGTTCCCTTAAATTAAAGTCCTCTTTATTTAGTTGCAGTTTTCCTGCCTCTAGTTTTGAAAAATCGAGAATATCATTAATGATTCTTAATAAATTCTTTGCTGATTTGTGCGCTAGAATAAGATTTTCAGGGGCTTTACCATTCTTTTGTTCTTCAATCTCAAGATCAAGCATTCCAATAACGCCATTCATGGGTGTGCGTATCTCATGGCTCATGTTCGTTAAGAACTGTGTTTTTAAAGAGGCAACTCGGAGTGCTTCATCTCTGGCTTTTGAAAGGTATGCCAAACTCTCTCGCATCGCACGGTTGGAAAAATATGCAAATGCAATAAAAAGTATAACTAGAGTAAGAATGATTAATGCGAGGGTATAAAATAGTGATTTTCTAACCTCCCCAAAAATGTCTTCGTGTGGAATCCTAAACCCAAACTGGAGCCCATTAGAGAGCGGGATTGCATAGACCCAGAAATTCTCTGAATCAGAGCCAATCAGGTGAGGGGAGAGCGGTGAGTAAAAGTTGTTGGATTTAAAGATACTCCCCCAACTACTCTCAAAGAGTGATGCCAGAGCTAGCTCTGGTTGTGATGCTACGGCAATAAATCTTTTTGAAATAGGATCAAAGAGAAAAGCCTGAGAGCGCTCAGTCGGCTGAGTATTTTCTACCATTAATCCAATCTGGTCTAGATTCCAGTCAACAGTTGACATTCCTATTATCTGCCCTTGATCGCTATACATAGCAGCATCAACTGTAATCATTACAACACCGGTTACTGGATCGCGATACGGAGCGGTCCAGACCGTATTTTGCTCTAGTGGGACGTCTACCGATTGGTCTTCAGCAATTAGGGTTCGATACCATTCCTGATTGTGATAGTCAGCGGAAGGATCAGACCACTCCATTGTAAATTCTAACTTACGATTACTTCCAACAGGGGGAACCCACTGTGTATAAAAGCCAGAATATTTACTGTCCCTATCGAACACGTGTGGTTCATACCAGATACCCCCACCAACGATCTCTGGAAAGTCGTCAAAGTGTCTGTTCAGGGACTCTCCAAAAAGAGATATCCACTCCTCTCTAGTGAGATTTTTCAATGAAGAGTGTTTTAACCTGAAATAGTCTTCGCCTAGCGATGCTAAAGATTGTGCAAATCTTGCCCTCTCATCAAGCATCCCGTTTAACCTACTTGCTCTCTCCTTTAGTAGGTTATCTAGCTCTTGGGTTCGCATCTGCTCTGCGGCGGGTAGGGAGAGTTTGAGATAGATTATCGAGATTATTAGGACAGCCCCAAGTAAACCTAAGACGGATATAAGAGTCACCATCCGTCCCTGTTTTGGTCGCTGATCAATATCCGTCATTTTTGTCGAAGGCTCCTGGACTGGTGGTTTTTGAAAGTAGAGAATTTAGTCCTCGAGGAGTAGATCGGAGCGCCTGGATAATTTCTTAAACGACCTACTAGACAGTTGATATTAATAAGAAATTTCAAGCTTCAACTTTCTTTCATGGTGCTTCTTCTGTATTATCAACAGGGCCAGCATTAACTAACAGCTAGGACGGGAGAGCGGCGTGAATCCTGATGATATCGATATAATGGTTGAACAAGATTCCAGTGGCCACTGGATTGCAAGGGTGATCCACAGAGCCACTGGCACTATTAAGATCTCAGATCTCCATCCCGAAAGAGAGCAGGCGATAGCTGATGCAAGCCAGGGGCTAATAGAGCTACTTAAGGAGCGGCTCCAAGGGCTTGGGAATAAAGATTAGAGTACGAAAAAAGAAAACAGTTGGTCACATATCTGATCTACCCTAGTTAGAATTAGGGAACCTCTTAATAAGCACTAAGCATTCAGCCTTGTTGGGGGGATCGCTGACGATTACGCCGAGGTTGGACGTCATACGTAAACCGTCCACGGAATAACGGTTTACGTTTTTACCGTAATCGTAAGACGTAATTGTCATCGATGGGTCGGAGTCGATACTAAATCTCAAGGCCACCAATTAGCAGTTTGCCTTCACAGACAATCAGCTCTTTCCTAGGAGTCATCTTCCTGTGTACTATCTTGATCGCTCTGATCCTCTGCTAGAGATTCTTCTTTCTCTATTAAATCCTCTTTAGTGAGCTTCTGGATATTCTCGAATTGACTTTTGCTTGCTTTAAAGAGGAAAGGATAAAGCGAGCTACGAAGTAAGATCTCCTC
>Ga0208075_1000700_pt1 | contig 13944 bp, 11 predicted proteins | sample HotLakmasection5_FD_184728 | JGI IMG/M metagenome (GOLD analysis project Ga0208075, IMG submission 184728) | Hypersaline microbial mat communities from Hot Lake, Washington, USA - Section #5 (SPAdes) | ecosystem: Environmental > Aquatic > Non-marine Saline and Alkaline > Hypersaline > Microbial... | reverse complement strand
AGAAACTAGAAAAGCCTATCCTGACACCAGCAACAAAGGCAGAGAAGGGTGATCACGATCAACCGATATCAGAGGCAGAAATTATTTCAAAAGGTATCGTTGAGAAAAAAGTGTGGGAGGAGATTAGCGAAGTTGCTCTTGCCCTCTTTGAACTAGGTACTAAAGAGGCTAAGAAGCAGGGTTTAATTTTAGTTGATACAAAGTATGAGTTTGGTCTAAATGGTGAGCAACTAACTCTAGTTGATGAGATCCACACCCTGGATTCGTCACGCTATTGGAGAGCGAAAAGTTATCAGGAGCGCTTTGATGCAGATAAAGACCAGGAGATGTTGGACAAGGAGCCAGTTAGACAGTGGCTATTGTCTCAGGGTTATCAGGGCGAGGGTGAGCCACCTGCTTTTACGGAAGATTACATTCTTGAAATAGCGGAGCATTACATAAGTTCATATGAGGAGATAACCGGCCAGACATTTGACCCCATTGCTGGTGACACACACGCACGGATTAAAGAGAATCTAGAAGAGCACGCTGCCAGTTTAACATCGGAGAAAATAGAGAATAGCCCTAACATTGGTTAGAGTTCGGAATCGTCTTGATTCTGCTCGGTCTGGTTTTGAGCCTGGGCTTTAAGCATTTCGGCAGTGATGGGGCCACGAATCCCCCGCATAGCGCGCCTGCTCATAATGTTATACCCTCTGGCGTCTGGGTGAAGAGTGTCATCAGATATAATAGCTGGATTTAGGTTGTGAAACCTCATCATAACATTTAGCTCATCTGATTTTCCAAGCAAGATCCTGTTTACATCATCAACGAAACTTTGTTGAAAATCTCTCTTTGTGGGGGGTAATGTTGAGAGTGCTACAAAGGGACTTACTCCATCACGTTGCTCGAGATGAGTTTCAATAAATAGTTTTAGTCGTTTAAGATTACGGTAAGTGAATTTTAGCGGTCGCCTAAGCCAGAAGTCATTAGTGCCGACCTGGACAATCAAGAGATCTAACTCATTAGTCTTTCGGGTAAGCGCCTTACCCCGATCAATTGCTCTTAAAAACCTGCGATATAGTCGCAGAGAAGAGATGCCGGGAGTTCCCAGATTCTCTACCTGCGTAATTTCTAACCTGCTGTTTAACCGAGCAGGATAGCCACCTGAGTTACCTCTGTCACCGATTCCTCGGACGATACTATCGCCGGTAATCGCGTACCTGAGTTGGCCATCGCAGTTAAAATCAACCCGTTGATCAATAAGTGGGCAAGCAGCGGCAGAAGAGATTACAAGTAGCAGCGAAATGCACAGGCAACTAGAAATTCTAAAAATATGGCGAATAAAATTGTTAAAACAAAAGCTCATCGATTAAATTCTCTACAAAACATACTTGCCGATATTCCTTTTTCCCATAATCGAATAAAAGTTACCTTCGGTCAAATTGGCTTAAAACAATACTCAGAGAGTTAACTACTTAAAAACACCAGCTTTCTTAACTGGGATCTAGTGCTGGCCCAGAGCAAGAGTCCAAGTAGCTTCGGCACTCTACCCAAAATTCTAAAATTGAAGATTTTTGAGATGGACGGCGCCACCTACTCGCGGCAGACTGAGCAACATGAAGCCATTATTGTGGATTACCTTTATTCTGTTTGTTGTTGGGCATATCTCCGGACCAGTAGTAGATCCAGATCTCTGGTGGCACATAACGGTAGGCAATTGGATTTTATCCAATCAAGCCATCCCAACAGAGGAGTTATGGAATAAGTTTGCCCTGGGCCAACCTTGGATAGCTTACTCTTGGAGCATCGAGATATTATTAGCTTTTGTTGATGGTCAGTTTGGGGATCTCGGTCTTGCAGCTTTAAAGTTATTAATGAACATTGCTCTTGTCGTGACAGTCTTTGTAGTTTTTGCAAGGCTAAGTGGGAGTTGGTTTTTTGGTGCTCTAATTGGTGCTCTGGCTGTATTTGGATGCGTGCAAAACCTAACATTGAGACCGCAAACATTTGTTTGGATTTATTTTGTTTGGATATTAGGAGCTACCGATAATATAGTCAGAAATGGTTTCTCTAAGCGCACAATCTTATATTTTTGCCTACCTTTTACCTTATGGGCAAATGCTCAGATTACCACAGTCATTGGGATTGCTACTGCCTTTGTCTGGTTGTGTGCACTTCGCAAAGTTAAACCTGTTCTGATAGGTACTGGGCTAGCGTTTTTAGCCACCTTAATTACTCCCTATTTTGGCCAGGAGTGGTTGGTCTTTTTCGCAAAAAGCTCCCACCCGATGGATCATAACATTATCGCTGAGTTTCAACCGGCTCATATTCTAAAGTTCTCAACAGGATTTTTGATTCTGGCATTAGGTTTACTACTTGCTCTCTTACACAAAAAACCATCTGCTGTTTACCCGGAGCGAGTTTTGATGGGAGGTGCACTTGCTATAGCGGGTTTGACCTTTGTGAAATTTATCCCATTAGCCACCCTCTATTTGTGTGCGTTAGTTTGTCTTGCCTGGCGTAAGAGAGATGCAAGCTACGGAAATCTGGGAGAGGGAATTGATCGATTAAAAATCTTGGTATACAAGTTGCCGCTCGATGCGCTTAGTTTTATCCTGGTCTGTTTCTTTATTTTGGATCTTTCCAAACTGTGGAGCCAACCGATCCTTAACAATTTTACTCCGACCGTCGAGATTGATTACTTTCTCGAAAATGATCTGCCTCATCCTCTTCTGCATGATTTTGGCAGAGGGGGGTATGTGATGTATCGTCTAAAGAACTCAGATGGAACTATAGATTATCCGGTAGTAATTGATGGCAGGACCAATGTGAATGCTCCTGAGATCTGGCAAGCTTTTATGGCAGCTTTAGGTGGTAAGGAGTCCTGGCGAGAGTTAATCGATCTAACTAAACCAGAGACAATTTTATGGGATGGAAATACTCCTTTTTCAAGTCTGCTTATTGAGTCTGGAGAGTGGTGTCGTCTACAGGTCCCGGGCAAGCAAACTGGGATAGACCTTTTTGTCAAAAGAGATTACTTTTTAACCAATACAGAGAAATTTAAATCAGATAACTGTGCAACTGATTAGCTCTATTTTCTTGTGCACTTATAGCAATAACAGCTTAGGAGAATGTAATGGAAGTAACGGTGGTAGTAGAGATTCCAAAGGGATCGCGAAATAAATATGAGTATTGTGCAAAGGAAGGGGTAATTAAGTTTGATCGGATGCTCTTTTCCTCAGTACACTACCCCTGTGACTATGGTTTTGTGCCAGATACCCTGGCGGCTGATGGCGATGCACTTGATGCGCTGGTAGTACTTTGGGAACCTACCTTTCCTGGTTGTCATATTGAGACAAAGGTAGTGGGGGTTTTTAAGATGTCTGATGAAAAGGGAGAAGATGAAAAATTAGTCTGTGTCCCGCTAAATGATCCGTTGTGGAATCATATTGAATCTCTAGACGATCTTCCCCCTCACCTGATGCGAGAAATTGAACACTTCTTTCTGATATACAAGGACCTTGAACACAAAAAAACCACTGTCGAGGGATGGTTCGGTGTTGATGAGGCTACAAAGGTAATCGAAAAGGCGCGCAAAGATTTTAGTAAGTAACCTCCGCCTAAAAGAGGCGCGCAAAGGGTCCTGCGACGGTCATTTATGAATCATCCGAGCAAGAACATAGTGCCTGTAAGCCCTTTATATCCTTTAGAGTTATTACTCCGACCTTAGTCAGGTCGAGCAATCCCTCTCTTTCCATTGCTTTTGTAACTCTGATTGCCGTCTCTGGTGTCGTGCCAGATAATTCGGAGAGTTGCTGCCGAGTTATTTCAATTTGATAAGAGTCAGTTTGAGGTTGCCGCTTCCAAAAGTCCACTAGTAGCTCAGTTAATATATATGCGATTCTGTATTCAACTTTCTCATGAGCCAGAATTTCTAACATATCTGAACTTCTACGGAGCTTCTCCCAGGTGTACATAAAGATCCCTTGATAGATTTCAGGGTGACCATCTAGCAATTGGGTGAGACTTGCGAGTGAAAATCTTAGAACCTTTGAAGGGGTCTGCGAAACAATTGAACAGGTTGAAGGAGTTGCGGAGCAAGCCAATGCTACACCTAAAATATCACCGGGAGCCAGAATATCAATAGCGAATTCTTTTCCCTGGGCAGAGCTTTTTATAGCAACAAGCCTTCCCTCAGTGAGTATGAACGGTTCGCTTAAGATCTGTTCTTCTTTAATCAGAGAGTCATCTTCCTCGATCTCATAAAAATGGGCCTCCTTGGCAAGTTGCTCAAGTTCAGGTTTAGGTAACTTTCGAAAGGGATCTACCCGGGACAAGAACTCGAGCGGTGTTAACTGCTTTTCTCCCAGGCTGGTTGAATCCACCAGTCCATCGGTATCACATGAATAGGAGCAATCCTGGTATCTGTTTAACGCAATATCAATAGCGGCTTTTAATTCTAGATCCTCAAAGGGCTTTATAAGGTACCCATATGGATGTGATAATTGGGCCTTCTTGAGGGTTGTTTCATCGGCATAGGCCGTAAGAAAAATAGTCGGTAATTTAAATTTTTCCCATAAGATCTTACCAGCCTCTATCCCGTCTAAGGCTCCGGAAAGTTGAATTTCCATCAAAATAAGATCTGGTCGGTCTTTGCCAATTAGTTCTAACGCCTGCTCTCCAGAGGTAGCTCTGCCAAAGATCTGGTAGTTGCTGCGGGTAAGAAATTCTTGGGTGCTTTGGCTACGTGTTGCATCATCTTCAACTACCAGAATGCTGGGGGTGGTATTCATATGTTTAATTCCCATACAGTGAATTCTACACGGAAAATCAAGGTCTTGTTACATCCGTTGTGACTCTTGATCATATACGATTACCAAACTCTTAAAAAGCTCTGGCGAGAATAAAAACCTTAGTCTTTAGAGCGAATTATATACCCCTCACAGTTGAATTTTACGTCCTATCAAGTAAGCCCTAAGAGGATGCAAGCAGGAGATTCTGGTGAACCTCGATAGCTTAAGGGATAGTGGTTGCGCATAGGATGCTCTAAACTAAAGTTTGTGGGGAAAGGTAAAGACATGTTTGAGCAATACCGTGAAATAGATACTGCACTGTGTCTGGTGGCGCGAGATATTAAGATTCTCAGCTATTTAAACTGGTCACTTTCTGTAAAGGAAAAATTCTTAGAGGACTACCGCAAGGGTGTGTCAAGATTTCCAGAGATAAATTATCCTCCACTCTCGTACCGACGCGAAAAGGAAATCCTTACTTCGATTCAAAAGCAGTGCTCCAAGGCCGATCCGGTGGGAAGGTATCTCCACTCAACAGCTACAAGCTATCTCCTATGTGCAGAGATGTTGGAGGGAGCAGGGACCGAGCAGTTTGGTATTAAGTCTAAAGAGGTTTACTCCCAACCAAGAAGTAAGATCTTGAATCAATCTATAACCCATCTTGATATCGCTGAGAATATTCTTGCTGTGACTGATGACATCAAGCATCACTATTCCTATGATGAGTCCGCTATTTGTATCCTCGCCGATACAGTTGCTGATGAGATTCGACAAGTAGTTAACAGGGTAATGCCGGGTCGTCCAATCCCGGTAGTTTTGGACCAGTCCCTGTCATCAAAGGCTGCTGCTGGGGCTGAAAGAATTAGAGTTAGGTCCTCGACCTGTTTTTCTCGCCACGATATAAATCAACTTGTCCAGCATGAATGCCTTGTTCACTCTCTTACTGCAACCAATGGACGTTTGCAGACTAACCTTACCTCACTCTCGTTGTCCGCGCCCCGTACCTTAGAGACCCAGGAGGGACTCGCTGTGTTCGCCGAATTTATCACTCATTCTATCGATCTGCGACGCCTCCGGACCCTTGCCATGAGAGTTAAGGCAATTGACATGGGGCTTGAAGGTGCAAATTTTATTGAAATATTTGAGTTTTTCCTAAGCCAGGGGTTTTCTGACTCAGAATCGTTTAGCTCTGCCTCAAGAGTGTTTCGAGGTGGTGATGTTAGAGGCGGCTCCGTGTTTACAAAAGACTGTGTTTATCTCACAGGATTAAACGAGGTGCATACCTTTATGAAAAAGGCTATTCAGGAGGGAAAAACTGACTATCCTGCTTACCTATTTTGTGGACGTTTATCCCTTGGTGATGTCTTAGACTTTGAAGAGTTGTTTCAGCAAGGGTTTTTAACCACCCCTAAATATCTTCCAGAATGGGCGCAGGACCGTTCGACCCTAACAGCATTCTTGCTTTATTCCAGCCTAATAGGGTCCTTTGATCTCCAATCACTAAAGCTTGAGGATTTTCGCAACAAATAGTTTTAAGATTCTAATAGATAAGAGAATATCAGCGGAGCTACAATCGAAGCGTCTGATTCAATTACAAAACTGGGGGTATCAACTGCCAGCTTACCCCAGGTAATTTTCTCTGATGGAATCGCCCCACTATAAGATCCAAATGAAGTTGTGCTGTCACTGATCTGGCAAAAATAGCCCCATAGCTTGCACTCTTCTTCAAGGTCTTGCCTGATTAATGGAACAACGCAGATTGGGAAGTCGCCAGCAATTCCGCCACCGATCTGGAAAAAGCCTATTGAGCTCTCTTTGGCAGTGGCTCTGTACCACTCGACCATCTCCGCCATTAGCTCCAACCCACTTTTAACTGTATGAAACGATTTTAAATCACCTCTTATAACATGAGACACAAAGATGTTCCCGAGAGTTGAATCTTCCCAGCCTGGTACAAAAATCGGCAAATTTTTCTCTTGTGCTGCTAGGAGCCACGAGTGTTTAGGATCAATCTGATAGTGTTTTTCTAGCTGCTTTGATTCTATTAGTTTGTAGATGAACTGATAGGGGTGATAACTTTCACCAGCTTTATCGGCCTTGCTCCAGATTTCTAGTATTTCGTTTTCAATTCGGCGAATGGCTTCATCTTCTGGAATGCATGTATCTGTTACACGATTCATGCCACGGTCATAGAGAGCCTGTTCATCATCAGGGGTGAGGTTTCGATAATGTGGAACTCGCTCATAATATTCGTGGGCTACCAGATTAAAGATATCTTCCTCAAGATTGGCACCGGTGCAACAGACCGCATGAACTTTATCTTTGCGGATCATTTCTGCCAGGGTAACTCCTATTTCAGCAGTACTCATGGCACCAGCTAGAGTTACCAGCATCTTGCCACCGTTTTTTAGGTGTAAAGCCCAACCTTCAGCAGCATCTACACACACAGCCGCGTTAAAATGTCTGTAGTTGTGTCGCATGAAATTTTTTATGCTCATGATATTCCTTTTTATAACTAGTCAGGTTGCAGAGTTAACATAGGGGAGGCTTCTAATTCTTCACCCAGTGAAAGCTTTCTGTTACAATTGGTTATTTCTTTAAGGCGCTATACTCTTTATGAAATCGGTAGCTTAAGATCTTATAAACCAGCTTTGCAGCAAGAAAGTCAGGAGCCTGATTATGCTCCCTTGGCATTAATTCCACCACATCCGCTCCTACTAGTTCACGGGTCTCGCAGACTCTCTTTAATAACTTACAAACCTGAAACCAGCTCAATCCTCCGGGCTCAGGAGTTCCAGTAGAGGGCATTAGCTCGCAGCCAAATACATCAAGGTCAAATGATAAATAAACCTTTGCTCCAAGGCGACTAATCACCTTTTCAATCCAATCTGGATCTTCCTGAATTTCGTGGTCAAAAAATATATCTTCTCGTTTGCCCCGTTCCCACTCACTCTGATCCATGGCCCTGATGCCAACGGCCACAATATTGGTCACTCCGGGAAGGTCTTGTGCGCGAGCCATGACACTGGCATGGCTTAGGGGATTGCCTTGATAGGCATCTCTAAGATCTGTATGAGCATCAAGTTGTAAGATGCTGATGTTCTCTTCAATGTCTTGTATAGCCTTTATTGGTGCCTGGGAAATTGAGTGCTCACCGCCTAAACTAACGACAAATTTTCCTGCAAGAGTTTGTTGCTTTACTACTTCCTCGAGGCTGGAGAGCATCTTTTCAGAGGTCTCTGCCTCAATTGGCGCAGTTGTATTTATCCCAAGCTCACAAACTACGGTATCTGTCTCGTGGTCGTAGACTTCAACATTTCGGGAAGCCTCAATTAAAGCTGCAGGACCAAGGGCTGTGCCCTGTTGATAGGAGGTTGTTAATTCAAAGGGAACAGGGATGATGCAGATGCGAGATTGAGCTGGATTGGTAAGGGAGTCGGGGAGACCCATAAATGTTCCTGGTACACCCTGTCCGTCTGGAATTTGACTCATTTTCTAACCCCCGAAAAATTTCTGATAACATTTGAATGATACTTATACTACAAGATAGGTATATCCTTCAAAGGCCTGTCGAATCCGTCTAGTAATTTGTGCGGATTCTTCAGGTGTTAGCTGCTTATTCCTTACTAATCCTTCCATAGAGGTTCTGAGCCGCTCAAGTAGTTCTTGAGGTTCCCATTGGACGTACTGAAGCACTTCTCTTACAGAATCTCCTTCAACAACTTCTAACACCTCTAACTGTCCATCCGGAGTCACATCCAGGTGTACGGCATTTGTGTCTCCAAATAGATTATGTAGATCGCCCAGGATTTCCTGGTAAGCTCCAATTAGGAATATCCCAAGAAAGTACGGGGAGTCGTAACTAAAATCGTGGAGGGGGAGGGCGCTCTTTACATCTCGCAGATCTGTAAATTTATCTATCTTGCCATCACTATCACAGGTCAGATCAGCAATCAGAGCATCTCTTGTTGGCTTCTCCTTGTGGCGGTGGATTGGCATTACTGGAAACAGTTGACCAATTGCCCATGAATCTGGAATCGACTGAAATAGTGAGAAATTACAAAAATACAGATCTCGAAGGGAGTTATCGATTTTTTCGAACTCCTCTGGAACGTACCGTAATTCACTGGCAAATTTCTTTGCTTTACTAATTACCAACTTAAAGAGTGCATCAGAATACGCTCTTTCATGGAGTGTTAGATCCCCTTGTAGGAAGGTGTTTAGAATTACCTCTCTTAACCCAATCGCATCGTGTAACCCTTCCTGGCAGTTTTTCACATTAAGCTGATCATATACCCAGTAAAGATCATGGACCAACTTATTAAAGTTCTTATCGGGAGCGTCCAGTGAGCTGGTTGAGATTCCTGGTGATACATCGGTCACTGAGGCAATTAAAATAGAGTGGTGCGCAACCGTAGCCCGGCCAGACTCGCTAATTATTTCGGGTTGGGCAATCCCTTCAGCCTGACAGCCGGTGGAGATAGCCCAGACAACATCTCGGGCATACTCTGCAACTGAGTAGTCCATAGAAGACTCAAAGTTTGTTTTTGAGCCATCGTAATCTACCCCAAGCCCGCCACCGACATCAAAGAAGCAAAGTTTGGGGCAGAGCTTTGCAAGCTCAATATACATCCGAGTTCCTTCCCGAAGTACTCGCTTAATGGCTACTATCGAAGAGATCTGACTACCTACATGAAAGTGGAGTAACTTAACCCAGTCAAGTTTGTTGGCCTCACGCAACATGTCGATAGCTTTAATGAGCTCGAATGTGGAGAGCCCAAATTTTGCATTTTCACCCCCCGAGGCTTCCCACTTACCAGCTCCTCTCGCAGTCGGTTTAATTCTTAAACCTATCTCTGCCTCGATACCTAATTTTTTTGCAGCATCAAGTACCATCTCTACCTCATAGAGCTGCTCGACAATAATTATAGAGCGCCGCCCCAGTTTGCGTCCTAATAGAGCAAGCTCAATGTATTCGGTGTCTTTGTAACCGTTACAGAGAAGTAGGCTATCTTCTGCATCGTGGATAGTAAGTACGGCGAGCAGCTCTGGCTTACTACCAACTTCGAGTGCAATGCCATATTCTTTACCTGTGCGTCGAATGGCGTCTACGACATGTCGTTGTTGATTGACCTTAATTGGATAGGCAAGTCTATAACGATTGGCATATCCATATTCCTCGATGGCACTTTGAAAGGCTTGATTAATCCGTCTAATCTGGCTGCGAATGATTCCATCAAAACGTAGAATAACTGGTAGCTCGATTCCCCGTCTAATTAGTTGATTGACTGCTTCATAGAGGTCTAGCGATTGTTCTGCCTTTCCCTCTGGATGAACTGCTATATTGCCCTCGCTGTTAAGCTTAAAATAATCGCTTCCCCAGCAATCTATACCGTAAAGCTCAGCGCTTTTTTCCGTGCTCCATCTCTCCATATCGGGGTGCCCTCTTAAGTAACCTAATGCTGATTTCTAACCGTAGCCATCGGATCTGGCCTCAGAGAAGCGTTATAGCAAGCTCAGAGAGCTTTCGCTAGCTCTGGGGGTCTTATTGTCGAGGATCTTTAGTAAGTTTTTGCTCAATCCGGTCGATAGGAAAGGTATGGAAAAGCGCTTTTACCGTCGGGGATAAGGGTCAAACGAGACAAGGTAGGTTCTAGAGGTGGACGAGAAGAAAAAAGAGATATTTTCACGATCAGAAGATGGGCTGGAGGTTAAAGCCTTTGTCACAGAGGATCGTCTAAAGCTCTTTATCGATGTCAGTCGCACAGAGGAAAGAAAATCAGTTTCGGTTGCCCAACTAAAAGATCTGCTCTCTCCAACAGTCCCTGAGGATAAAATAGACGATAGAGTTTTAGTAAGTATCGTTGCAAAGCTAAAAAGCGAGCTCGTGGTGGAGGGCCGTCGAATTGTAAAGGGTCGACCGGCAGAGGTTGGAATGGAGGGTAAGTTGTTGCTGATGGCAAAGGCCTTTGGCGGCAAGGGAGAAGTTTTAATTGATGAGCGTGGGTATGCAAATTATGCTGAACTTCAGCTCTTTGACAATATCGAAAAAGATCAAATTATCGCTCGTCTATATCCACCAAAAGATGGAATAGATGGTGAGGATGTGCTTGGTGAAGTTATTCCTGCCATCAAGGGTGAAGAGTATGGAGTTGAACTCGATGACTCTCTTAAATTAGAACCCTTAGGAGAGGGGGATCGTTTCCAGGTAATCCGCTCACAAACTGAAGGGTACTTGGCCCAAGAGGGAAAATCACTCTGCATCAAGGAAGAGCTGGTATTAAAAGGTGATTTAGATGTACGTACTGGAAATTTAAGATTTATCGGTAAAATTATTATTCAGGGAGATGTAAAACCGGGGATAGAGATCCGAGCCGAAAAGGGAATTGAGATTAAAGGTGATGTGACCAAGGCTAAACTAACAGCCCCTGGCTCTTCAATTATAGTTAAAGGGATAATCCACGGCGGTAATGAGACAAGGATAGTGTGCGGAGAGAATTTTAAAGCCAAGGCTGTGATCAGCTCATTTCTTGAAGTGGGAGGTTCGATTGAGGTTGATCAAGAGATTAGAGATAGTGATGTCCACTGCTTACGTAATATCTCGCTGCCCAAGGGACAAATTATTGGCGGATCGATTTTTACTGTATGTGGTGTTGAGGCCAGACGAATTGGCAATGGTGCCCAGGTGCCGACCAGAATCGTGTTATGTAGCGATCTAGAGGCTACCTCTGAGTTTTCGGAGATTGTATTAAAATTAGCAAGTCATGAGCGGGTACGAGACCTTCTAAAACTTCACTTAGGGATCTATGCGCAAAGGCCTGAGCGTATAGAGAGCCTCCATCAGCCTTACCGTAAAAAAATGCAAGATTTCCTAAGAAAGCTCCAAGCTGTTGAACTTAGTCTTGAAAAGTTAAAGTTGGACAAAGAGGAATATTTACTATCGGCTCAAACCAGTGAAATTGCGAGGGTAAATGTACGAGATACCCTCTTCGCAGGCGTTACTGTGATAGCTGGAACAACGGTCTTTAACTCGCGAGAGGATATCATTGGACCTAAGACAATCGCTTATTCATACGAAAATCAAACTTTCGAGGTCAAGGAGCTTGAGGAAATTCAGTGCCAGTTCGACACTATATCTAAAGGAGAATGTAATGAGCAAAGATCAACTGACACAGGTTCTTGAGACCGGAGAAGTGATTCACTCTCAACTTAGAGATGCCTGTCAAAACAGACTGGGAGTTTTAGATCTTAATTTCCTCTGTAAGAGTCTGGGGCAGTTACACCCTCAGAGTCCCATTCTGGTCCAGGAGGATGCCAAAATTCAAGAGGTAGTCACTCTGATAAAAGAAGATAAGAATGGTTGTGTACTTGTGGTAAATCCAACCGAAGAGCTAGTGGGGATTTTCACAGAGAGAGATTATATCCATAGAGTACACGGAGTAGCTGATGCCGAATCAAGGTCTGTAGCCGAGTTCATGACTCCTGATCCAATTTCTCAGCCGATAGAAGCTACAGTTGCCTTCGGTTTGAATCTAATGAGCCATGGAGGTTTTAGACATCTCCCTGTAGTAGATGGAGAAAATCACCCAGTGGGAATTCTCTCAGTCAAAGATGTTATAGATTACATCGTAAATTCCTATACAGAAGATCTTCTTAATTTTGAGGAAGAATAGCAGGGCCCTTTTAACCCCAGTCCCCAGCATGAGTCCGACTGCACTCCTTGGCCTGACCCTGAGCCTGACCCTGACCAAAATCATTTGAGAATACGGGTAGACAATATGTCAGCAGAGTCCATCTGCTTGATATTTCCCATGACCATACATCACCTATAAATCGGACATTTCTGCCGAACGCTGCTTAGGTCAAGGTCAGGCTCAGGGTCAGACCAAGGATAACTACTCTGTGGCAACACGACGAAAACAAATCAAACTATCGAATACTGCGCATGGCACTCCTTGGCCTGACCCTAATCCTGACCCTGACCCAAAAAAACTCATTTCAGAATAATGGCAGATAGGATGCTAGCAATCGAATGTAGCAATTCTTTGGACTCCTTAATCTCTTTAGCATTATCGGGATCTAGTCGAATTAAGAGATCTGCTATTGCCGCACACTCTAATGCCGAGCCTCTAGCGATAGCGTAGAATCGTTTGCGATCATCTTGTTTTGTTCTCCCTGAACCTTCCGCGATATTCAATGGAATACTGCTGGAAGCACGTTTGAGTTGGTCTCTAATAACTGAATGGCCTGCGGGGATTGTATCAATCAATCTTAGTGCAGATTCCCAATACAAGATGGCCAGGTTATACGCTTCGAAATTTTCGTGATTGAACATGAGAATTCTCCTTTTACTAATTAATCAGAAATTTTTAGTAAATGTTGCTTAGTGCAAGGTCAGGCCTAGGGTCAGGCCAAGGAGCACTTCTCGTTCTGCGGTAGTATGCTGAATTATTGGATTAATCCACTGGAACAATATTTGGCCGGGGCTCTAGCGTAGGTCGACAACACTCCTTGGCCTGACCTTGAGCCTGACCCTGATCCGAAAAAAAATCATTTCAGAATCTCGATAGACAAATCCAAGCAAATGAACGAAACATATCTCTTGCGCCAGCGTACAAGAGCGTTCATTCTAAATAGTTAAAGTTTAAGATCTCGCAGTATCATGACCAACAAAACAAAACTCTATCTAGGTGACTTCGTTCTCGGTGCTGTAGATGGCACTATCACTACCTTTGCAATTGTAGCTGGTATTGTGGGAGCGGGATTAGAAGAGGGAGTAATATTGGCTCTTATCCTCGGTTTTGCAAACGTACTTGCCGATGGCTTTAGTATGGGCGCAAGTAACTTTCTCAAAGCCAAGTCAGATTGGCAGTACTCTTCTAAGGGCACGGCTATTTCCGCATCCCTTTCTGGAATTGTTACCTTTATTGCTTTTATTTCTGTCGGCTCGTTGCCCCTATTGCCCTTTGCTTTTTCTCTGACCGTCTTAGAACTGACCGATCCGGACACCCTATTTTTAATTAGTGCAGTCATCACCGCCCTATGTTTTATATGCACAGGTGCCTTGCGAGCATTAGTAGCGGGAGAGAGCTACCTAAGAAGCATAGCAGAAACTTTAATTATTGGTGGTGTGGCAGCTTTTCTTGCGTATGCCTCAGGCGATCTACTTGCT
>Ga0208075_1000695_pt1 | contig 14141 bp, 23 predicted proteins | sample HotLakmasection5_FD_184728 | JGI IMG/M metagenome (GOLD analysis project Ga0208075, IMG submission 184728) | Hypersaline microbial mat communities from Hot Lake, Washington, USA - Section #5 (SPAdes) | ecosystem: Environmental > Aquatic > Non-marine Saline and Alkaline > Hypersaline > Microbial... | reverse complement strand
ATATAAAAGAAAATCCTGAACAAGCTGTTTTAATAGCAACAGCAATTGGAACAGCAGTCGCAGCTGCAATATCCAAAGTAACAACAAAAGAGGATTCATAAGCTTTAAAAAGCATTTTTTCTAAATTGTGAGAATGGAGCAACAATACAAAATTATTAAGCTCCCTTCTCCAGATATTGAAAATCTAAAAGGTGAATTAATAGAACAGAAAAACTCTTTAGAAAAAAAGATAAAAAAACTGGAAGATAGGGAAACAAAACACAAATTAGAAGAAACACTAATGAGAGTTAGAGAAGCTTCTGAATCACTAATCCCTTTACAAGAATCAATAAGTTTAGCTTGGAAAAGATTAGAACAAGTTGAAGAAGAGATCCTACATTTAATTGAAAAACACTCGTAAACCTTATAATATCCTAAACTTTAAATTTTTAAAGCTCGGATGGCGGAGTGGTTAACGCAACGGTCTCGAAAACCGTACCCTTTGGGTGCCCTGGTTCGAATCCAGGTCCGAGCGTCTTACATAAGTTTTATAAATCGTCATAATAATATAAAAAAATGAAAAAAACAATTCTTATTTTAGGAGCAATTCTTGCAATAGCTTTAATTTGGGCATTTGCACAATATACTACAGGAGAAGGTGCGAGAGCAGAAGTTTCAGATACAACTGGAAATGTTATCTCAAATTTGAATGGAGAAAAAGTATTAATCTCAAATGAAAATAGTGAATTTGAATTTGAAGGCTATGCAGTAGGTAAATCCCACATAGGAACCTTTGATGAATGGCAAGGTTATGCCTATATCAATCAAAACGAATTAGAAGGAATTGAAGGAATAGTACAGGCAAATTCTGTTAACACAGGAATCTCGGGATTAGACTCTCATTTACAAAATGAAGATTTTTTTGAAGTAGAAACATATCCTGAAATTAAATTTACATCAATTTCAATTTCAGAGAATGAGATGACAGGTAATCTATTATTTAGAGGAGTTGAAAAAGAAATAACTTTCCCGATAACAAAAACAGACAATTCAGTTGCAGCAGAATTCTTTTTAGACACAACACCATTTAATTTCAAATATACTGCAATTAACGAAGAGGTTAGAATTAAGTTTAATTTTGTTTATTAAAAAAGGAATCTAGCTCTTAAGATCTCTTTAAATCTAGAAAAATATTCTACTACTTCATCAATCCTAATTTCGTTAGGCTTTCTATCAAATAAGACTCTTACACTTTCTTCTCTTATAGCAAAAAGTAATAATAATAATTCAGAAACATTTTTTGCATTTCTAAATTCAATTTCTTCTCTCTCAACTGCGATATAAACATCATTTGGATATAATATAAATAAATTAAATATTTCAATACAAGGTCTTAGATATAGCCCATTCTCTATTTCTACAATTGCTCTCCCCTCATAAAAATCAGGATATTCTCTAAACATAATAAAAAATTAAAAATAAACTTTTTAAAGAAATATTGTTAATTTCCGACTATTATCCTTCCATCTCTTTGAAAAAAATCCTCAAAATCTGCCTCTATCTCTCTATAAACCCTGCCCCCAACATTTAAATCTCTCATTCTAGCTCCAAATAATCCAGGATCTGCACAACGCATATATCCTTTAGCATATGGCACATCAAATTCAAATCCGTCTCCATAATTAAAATACCTTCCATCATTAAAACCTAAAAATGGAACTCTATAAATTTCAGCATCTCCTAAAAATAAATTTAATTCTCCATCAACTTTCATTCCAGATAAACTAATCAATAAACTTCTATCTAACGTTATCTCTCTCTTTCTAATTTGCCCTGCTAATTGAAGGTATTCTATTCTCTTAAAATTTTTAGGGCCTATAACTAAACCGACATTAACAAAATCTTCTAAGTGTGGCATATTTAAAGCTTCAAAAAGATTCACAACTCTCTTTCCTTGATTTCTTAGTAGCATATCTACTAAAATTGTAGAATAAACATTAGCTCCTTTAATTCCATTATCCCATTTCAGGTTTAGGCCTTTAAATCCTCTTCCAACCTCATTAAAATTTTTTACAAAATCCTCCCCTAATTCTCTTAAAAGCATATTTTTAAATACATTATAAGCTTATTAAATTTTTTATATCTTCCACATTAACTCTTATAAAGTAACTACAAAAACAAACATTTAAAAAACTTCAAAAAAATTAATAATCATGTTGTCAGAAGAAAACAGGCAAGGTTTAATCTCTTGTTTAGAGGAACAAATTCCAGGCGCATCTATTAGTTTTTCCAGAGAGAATACTTCTATTTTAGTAGTTACCGGTAGAATAGAATATAAAAGACCCTCAACATCCTCTGCAGCAATTCCACATTTAGGAGAACAACCTTTGATAGAGATTATTCAGAGAGAGGTTAATCCATTTGGACTAGAAATAAGAGCAGAATGGACAAATCCAGAAGAAGTTAGATATAGCATATTTCCTAAAAATTACTCTTTATAAGTAATAACAGATACAAAGATTTATAAACTCAGATACTTAATCTTTAAAATGTTAAATGAAGAAGAAATTAATAGAATAAGAGAATTTGCTCAAAGTTTAGACATAAATGCAAGGATAGAATACGTAACAATAAACACTGGTTACGACAAATCTACAGTTCCAAGATTAATAACTTCAGGAAGACTCAATGGAGCAGAAATTAAAACAAACTTAAATTATTTTTTAAACGAATTAAACAGTAATGTAGAAACTGCCTTTTTAGGAAGGAACACAGAAGGAGAATTTAGGTTTGCATTTGCACAAAAAGAGAATGAAACTAATGATAGAAATATCTGAAGAATATAAGATCGGAATTCATCACCAAGAATAATTTTTTAATCTCGCTATCTATTTAGTTTTATGAAATGGCTTATATTGATTATCCCTCTAATTATCGGACTTGTTTTAATTAATTTTTCAATTGAAGAAAAAATTTCAATTAACGAAGTTTGTATAAAACAAGAATGCTTTAAAGTTAAATTAGCAATTACCCCTGAAGAAAAAAGAACAGGATTAATGAATCAAACTATAAAAGAAAATGAGGGAATGCTTTTTATATATAATAAAGAAGACTATTACAATTTTTGGATGAAAAACACAATCCAACCTTTGGACATTATATGGATAGATAAAGATTTAGAGATAGTTGATTTTATAACAGCTTATCCTTGTTCTGAAAACTGCCCCATTTACACCCCTTCTGCAAGATCACTTTATGTCTTAGAGATATCTGCAAATAAAACAAATGAATTAAAAATAATAAAAAAAGAAAAAGTAATGATAAATTAACTTAGTGTTTGGCCATGCTGAATGTATGCTTTATAGCAACTATCACTACAGCAGGCACAAAGATTAACAATAGGGTTTGTAAAACATTTTCTAATAGAGTTACAGCACTTATTGCCTCTGCGCCAAATGCACTTGCAATAATCAATACAGCTCCGGACATTAGAAATGGCTGTGTTTCATCTTCAGTTATGTTCATAAAACCTACTATCAATCCAATCACAACGAGAATCCACGTCCATGTTGAATCAAGCAAGCCTAAAAATCCGATCACAACAGCTAAGATGACTCCAATCAAAAATGCCCATCCTCCTAACCCTCTATTGCCTTTCTTCTTTGACATTTTAACACCTCCTTTATATTTTTTAGAGGCATTTCTTCTTTATATATGCTTTGATTAAACAGCCCTTCTTATACTTGAACCTTTTTCACTATCCTCTACAATAAATCCTTTTTCAAAAATTTTTCTTCTTATTATATCTGCCTCAGCGTATTTTTTTTCAGCTCTTAATTTCTCTCTATCGTCTATTAATTTTTTAATTTCAGGAGATATTTTAATTTTCTCTTCTTTCATCTTCCTTATATTTAATCCTAAAACTTCATCAAACTTTTCTAGCATTTTTATCTTGTAAGTAGAATCCAAATCAAAATCATCAATCACTTTCCATAAAATATCCAAAGCTTTTGAAGTATTCAAATCATCATTAATTGCTTTTAGAAAATCATCTTCATAACTTCTTTTTACTCCTCTATGTTTCTCTTTTTTTATTTCAATAATTTTCTTTCTTAATCTTTCATAAGCATTTTTTGCAGAATCTAGATTTTCTAAACTAAATTTCATTTGTTTTCTATAATGGGTCAATAATAATGAATATCTGAAATGTTCAGGTTTATATCCTAATTTTTCCAATTCAGATAAAGTATACAACCTGCCTTTGCTTTTACTAATTTTTTTTCCATCTTCATCAACCAAAAAAGCATTATGAATCCAATAATTTACATATTTTTTTCCTGTTGCAGATTCTGATTGTGCAATTTCATTTTCATGATGAACTGGAATATGATCCTCTCCCCCTGTATGAATATCAAAATGCTCTCCAAGATATTTCATAGACATTGCAGAACACTCTATATGCCAACCAGGAAAACCAACCCCCCAAGGACTTTCCCATTCCTGCTGTCTATTCTCTTGAGAGAATTTCCATAGGGCAAAATCAGTTTTATTCATTTTCTCCCCAATGCCCACTCTTTTCCCTGCCTTAAGATTCTTAATATTTAATTTAGCTAACTTCCCATAATTCTTAAATTTTTTAGAATTAAAGTAGATTCCATCACTTGTCCTATACGTAAAACCTTTTTTTTCAAGTTTTTTTATCAAATCAATCTGCTCTTTAATATGATCAGTAGCCCAAGTCCATTTCCAAGGCAATCCAATATTCAATTTCTTTATATCACCCACAAATTCATTGAAATAGAATTTAGCAATATCTTCTGCTTTTTTACCTTCTTTTTTTGAAGCTAATTCTAATTTATCTTCTCCTGTGTCTGCATCAGAAGTTAAATGCCCTACATCTGTAACATTAATTATATGCCTAACATTATAGCCATTATATTTCAAAACTCTTTTCAAAATATCTACAAATACATATGCTCTCAAATTTCCAATAGTTTGATGCCAATAAACAGTAGGACCGCAAGAATAAATTCTAACCTCTTCTTTTAATGCCTTAAAATCTTCCTTCTTCCTAGATAAAGTATTATAGAATTTTATCATTAAATAAAACACAAAAAGATGTTATAAAACTTAGCATACTAATGCCTTCTCGGTGTTACAATAATGCTATAATTTTTTAAATTAGACCTAGCTAAACACCAATAATTTCTTCCTATAAGCCCTGGATTAAAAGAAGTCCTAATTAATTTTTCTCGTGGGAAAATAGTTATTCCCAATAAGCTACCATTTCCATTTCCTTCGAAAACCTCTCCATTAGTTGCTTTCGCTAGGCCTTCTATCCATCTCCTTGACCTAGTCTTTCCTGGATTGCTATTTTCCAATAACATTCCATAGCCTGAAAAAACTCTTCTTGCTAGATCTAGACCTCTTTTATCTGTGGAAACTCCAAAAGAATCGTCGCCAAATCTAATTTTCACATACCCAGATAAAACATTCATTCTCTCCGGGTTCATCTTCTATACCATTCATTTTAATCATTTTCCTAACAAAAAACACGCTATATAAAGCTTTCGCTTAAAAACTTAAAAATAACTATTTAAAGATTAAATCCTTATTCCAATATGGACGTATCACTTCAATACGATAAAATCGGAAAAGACTATGTTAACGGACAAAAAGAATTTTTTTCAAAAAGAGAAGATGAAGCAATAAAATTTATTAAAAAATCTATTCCAGAATTAAAAAATAAAAAAATTCTTGATCTTGGATGTGGAAATGGAAAAGATATTATCTTATATCAATCTTTAGGGGCAGAAGTATATGGAATTGATTCTTCAGAATTTATGATTAATGAAGCAAAAAAAATTATTTCCAAATCAAAAGTATTTAAGAGTAATTTAGAAAAAACTCCTTTTGAAAATAATTTCTTTGACATAATAGTTAGTCGTTTTTCATTTCACTATTTAAAGAATTTTGATAAAGCTTATAAGGAAATTTCTAGAATCTTAAAAAAAGATGGATCATTAATCCTAGTCGTCCATCATCCCTTAAGAGATTTATCTTATCAAAAAAATAAAATTTATGGTAAACAAGAGACCATAAAAATTGAATTATATAATAATAAAGTGCCTATCTATTTTCCAACTCACACTTTAAAAAACTATTTTTCAAGGATTTTCTTTGATCATTTTCATCTTATAAACTATGAAGAAGAACAAATCCCTGAAGAATATATTAATGAATTTAAAACTCCTGGATTTATGGGTATAGTAGCGAAAAAATCCTAAACCTCTTGAAAAAAATCATTTAAGGAATAAATTTCGTCATAAGTTTTACATTTCATCAATTTATCTCTCATTTTTGAAGCTCCATTAAATTCCTTATAAAAACCAGAACCAAGATATTTTATTCTACTTAAATCAACAATATCATATTTTTTTGCTAATTTTAAATAATCTCCAAATGCTTTTAATCTCTCTTCTTTCTTTATCTCTTTCTCTTTTCCATATTTAGAATATCTTAAAATTTCTCTAAAAATAAATGGGTTACCTATCGCTCCTCTAGCAATCATAACTCCATCGCAAAAATCCATTAATTCTTCTGCATCTTTTCCTGAAAATATATCTCCATTGCCGATAACAGGAATACCTACACTATCTTTAACTTTTCTTATTTCATTCCAATCAGCTTTAACACTATTTCCTTGATTTGCAAGTCTAGCATGAACTGTAATTAATTCAGCCCCTGCCTTTTCAATTTTCTTAGCAATTTCAACACTGTTATTTTTCTTAAATCCCAATCTTATCTTTGCAGTTGTAGTATATTTTTCTTTTAAAATTTTTATCATCTTTTCTATTTTTTCAGGATTTTTTAAAAGAAAACTTCCAGCCTTATTACCTGTAATTCTAATACTAGGACACCCACAATTAATATCAATTAAATCATAATCTAAATCCAACTTGACTAACTTTCTAAATTCTCCTATATCATTTCCTGTAATTTGTAATCCAATCGGCCTATCATTTTCATTAGTTTTCATTAAACTCTTTGTTTTTTCATTTTCGTGCAAAATAGCATCAATGTATAACATCTCTGTATAAGCCATTCCAACTCCTTGTTTTCTGCATAAAATCCTAAAAGCCAAATCAATAACATCAACCATAGGGGCCAAGAATAATCGATTTTTAACTCTAAAATCCCCTATTTTCATTGGTGTTGTAATCTTCATAATCCTATATAGAAATTGTACTTTTATAATTAACCAAATCTTTATATAAGGAATAAACCAATTTGTCTTATGGAAAAAGATATAGATAGAATTCCTAAAAATCATGAAACCGATATTATTATTAGAATAGATGATTTTGGAGGCAAAGTTGGATTAACGATAAGAGAATTTGTTAAAAATGAAAGATACACAGGATTTACAAAAGCTGGAACAAGAATCCCTGCCGAACAATTTGAGAATTTTAAAAAAGCAATAAACTCAATTAATTCTTCTGATTTCGGAGAGGAATCTACAGAAACTCAAAAAGAAGTTAAAAAACCTCAGAAAAAATTAGAAGATGCCCCAGAAGAAATGGAGATGTAAATGAAGTTCAATAAAGTTTCAATTATTTCTTTTATAATTATTGCAATTATAATTAATCTTATTCCTAATCAAGGAATTTGTTCAGAAGAACCTGGCTATTGTATAACACATTACGGTCAACCATTCAAATCTGTTTTAATATCCGGAGAAACCTCTAATATTCCAGGAGATGAATTTACAAGTATTATGCTTTTAGGAGCATTAGGCACAATAGGAAATCTTATCATAGCATTTTTATTAGTAATGTTAATTCAATACCTATTAAAGAAAAACTAACAATATCCTTTTTTCTCTCTTTTATCAACCCAGTTATCAGAAAAAACAACTTTTCCAGAAATTGCAGACATCTCAACTAACTCTCCTTCACTACATTTAATTAAAAAATCCTGGCATACATTATCTTCACAAACCGCTTTAGTCCAAGTATAATCATAATCCGGAGAAGAATTTAACAGCAAAAGCAAAATTAAAATTTTAACTACAATCATTTTTATCATCGATTAAAGCTTTTAAAAAAGAAGGATTATATTCTCTTATACGATTTCCAAATCTTCGTATATCTTCGTTAGATAAATCAGTATCCCTTTCAATAGAACTCAATCCCTGCGCTTTAGTTCTAAATGGATATATCATGCCCCTATAATCATCTCTTGAAATTATAATTTCAGTTCCTCTTAAAAAATCGCTATTGGGGGAACTCAATATCCCTACCTTTACCTTTCCTTTTTCTTCAGAGATTTTAACTAAATGATATGTCCTTGCTTCTTTGTCATATAAATCTTCAGGTATTCCACCTAAATCTGCTTCAACGCTTTCCCTTTCTGTTTGATCGAGCATAAAATTCTATATTTTTCATACTTAAAAATCTTTCCTCTGACACTATTTTTTAATTACTACAAGAATCAAAACCATTTATTTTCCAAAAAAACATACCTTATTAAAAACCTTTTTAAGCCCTTTTAAAGTCATCCTAATATGGAAAAAAACAACATCAGACAACCAATCATAACAGTAGCCGGACATGTAGATCACGGAAAAACATCTATCCTAGATTGTTTTAGACAGTCAGCACTCCAACAAGAAGAAGCAGGAGGAATTACACAAAAGATTTCATTTACAAGATATCCAAGAGAGCAGATTCTAAAATCCTGCCCTTTAATAGACAAAACAGGCATTGATTTGAAGATTCCAGGATTTCTTTTTATAGACACTCCAGGACATGCAGCATTTACAAATTTAAGAAAAAGAGGAGGAGCACTTGCAGACCTTGCAATTTTAGTTGTAGATATAAAGGAAGGAATAAAACCTCAAACCGCTGAAGTTATAACAATTTTAAAACAAAATAAAACCCCCTTTGTTATCGCATTGAATAAAGTAGATACAATCTCAGGCTGGCAGAAGAGGGATTCAATAAAAGAAGCAATAAATTTACAAGCAGAACATGTTAAACAAGAATTTGAAACAGCCCTACTAACATTTCAAGGTTCTTTACACAATCATGGATTTAACTCAGATTTATACTATAACATCCAAGACTTTACAAAAACAATAGCCTTAGTTCCTTGTAGCGCAAAGACAAAACAAGGAATTGATGAATTATTATTTGTTTTATGTGGTTTATCTCAGAGATTTTTAACAGAAAGGCTTGAAATTTCAAAAGAAGCAAAGGGAGTTTTACTAGAAATAAAAAAAGATAAAACAATTGAATGGGCAGAAACAATTCTCTATGACGGAGAAATAAAAGAGGGCGATGAAATTGCAATCGCAAATCTCTCAGGAGAAGCAATAACTGCAAAAATTAGATCATTACAAGAAATTCAACCATTATCTACAAAATTCAAATCAGTTGAAAAAGCAATAGCTGCAACAGGATTAAGAATGCAAATAACAAATAAAGAAAATTTAGTCTCTGGAATGCCTTTCCAAAAAATATCAGATAATCTTGAAAGAATTAAAGAATCTTTTAAAAAAGAAATTTCAGAATCGCTTAAAACAAATAAACAGGGAATAATAATAAAAGCAGATTCACTAGGAAGTCTTGAAGCTTTAATAACACTATTAAAACAATCGAATATTCAATTCGTAAAAGCAGGTATTGGTCCAATAAATAAAACAGATGTAATAAGCGCAAAAGCAAATTTAAAAATAAATTCTCTTGATGCTATAATCATTGGTTTTAATGTAGAAATTGAAGACGATTTAGAATTAGATAATATAAAAGTTCTAACAAATCCAGTTGTCTATAAATTAATAGAAGAGCTAGAAGAATTTAGAACAAAGAAAAGGGCTGAAATTGAAAGAAATAGGTTATTAGAACTTTCAACAATATGCAAACTTGAAATTCTGCCTCAATATGTATTTAGAAATTCAAATCCAGCTATTTTTGGAGTAAAAATTTTATCAGGAAAATTAACAACACACATTCAGTTAATTGATGATAACGACAATAATATCGCAAGAGTAAAAGCAATCCAAGCTGAAAAACAAAGCGTTAGTGAAGCTCTAGAAGGTCAAGAAATTGCCCTTTCTCTGCCAGGAGTAAATTATGAAAGACAATTAAAAGATGACACTCGATTTCTATATTCCCAAGTTTCTGAAAACCAGTTCAAAAAATTTAAAGAAAATAAAGATCTTCTTTCATCTTCAGAAATTTCTACACTTCAAGAAATCGCAGAAATTAAAAGAAAAAAGAACGATAACTGGGGCAAATAACACTCTTTCCTAGTAACAACAATAAAAAGATTTATAAATTTAATTTCTTCGAAATTATCATGTTTAAGATATTTAAAAGAAAAGCAATACCAGAAAAAAAAATAGTAATTTCAAATTCTGAAACTTCTATCGAACTACCTAATGGAGAATATTCATTCCTTAGAGGACAATTAGACATTTATAACACTCCTATAACTCAAATTCGAGGAAAAACTTCTGAAGGGAGAGAGATATCAAACCCAATAAATGCTTCACCTGCATCTAATTCTGTAAGCAGGGAACATGCATTACTTAAAGTAGGGGAAGAAGTTTCTATTAGAGATAATCAATCAACAAATGGGACATACTTAAATAATAAAAGATTAAATCCTCATCAAGAATATAAAGTCCTTCAAGGAGAACACAATCTAAAACTAGGCAATTTAGAACTTAAATTAAAAGTTTTATAAATTCCCCTCCATTAATATTAAATGGACATTACTCTTATTATTGGATTAATCATCTCATTATTTGCAATTTTTATTGCCTTTAAAATCGGACATCAATGGGGCTCTTATAAAAAAGAACAATACTGGATTTCTCAAATTCCAAATCAAAGAAAAGAAGCTATTATGAAATCAAGAGCGGTTTTAGGAGGCCATTTTACAGAAAACCTTGCCCCTTATCTTCCTAATTTCCCTTTTCTTCCAACAGAATGCAGATTTATAGGAAAACCCATAGACTTCATAGTCTTTAAGGGAATGGATGATAAAAAGATTGATGAAGTTATTTTCGTAGAAGTAAAAAGCGGAAATGCAAAGATCTCCCCTCAAGAAAAAAATCTAAAAGAAGCTATTGATAAAAAAAGAGTTAAATTTGTAGAATATAGAATTCCTAAAGAACTTACAGATAAAAAAGATATTGAAGATAGCTTAGATGAGTTCTTATAATAAGAATAAAAGCTTAAAAACCTTTAAAAACCCTTAACCTCAAATACTATCATGGCATTTAAGATAAATATCTCAACAAAGGATGGAAAATCCTGGAAATTAGACTCTGACTCAGAGATTTTAATAGGAAGAAAACTTGGAGAAACAATTAAAGGACAAGAAATAACCCCTGATTTAGCAGGTTATGAACTTAAAATCACAGGAGCTTCTGACATCGCAGGATTCCCCCATAAACAAGACGTAGAAGGACCTCAGCTAAGAGGATTATTATTCACAAAGGGTTGGGGAATGCATAAGAAACCTAAAAAAGAAGGTAAAAAACCTGTTTCAACTCCAAGAGGATTAAGATTAAGAAAATCTGTAAGAGGAAAAGAAATCTCAGACAAAACAAAACAAATCAATCTAATTGTTGTAACAGAGGGAAGCAAAAAATTTTCTGAAATTTTCCCAGAACAAAATAAAGCTCCTGAAGCCCCTGCTCCAACAGAAGAAAAACCTGCTGAACTAGCTCAAAATGCTTGAAATTTCTGATAGCCCAAATATTAATACAAGAATAAATACGAGAGCAGAAAGATTCTGCAAGAAAGAGAATATTACCCCTGAAGACCTTTTAACCTTAAGAAATCTAGCTATTTCAGGAAGAGTTAGAGGGATTGGAGAAAAGTCATTACTAGAATTAGATAATTTTCTTTTAAAACAAGGACTAATAAAAACAAGATGGTTTTTAGAAGGCATTCCATTTATTGAAGATATTCATGCCCTTAGAGAGGGGAGAAAAAATCCAAAACTTCATCATATCGCCGAAATGAGAATCGGTGAAAAAAAAAGACTTATTTACACTGCAGGAATCGATGAAGATGAAAACGAACTTATTTTCGGAACAGAAGTAATTAACAATCAAGGATATAGAAGAGATGAAATTAAAGTTGGAACTCTTCAGAATATAGGAATAGAAAGAATAACAGCCTATCACACTCTCTATCAAAGAAACCCAAATCTTTAAAACTCTAAATTCTACCTAACTTAATGGATATAGAAAAATTGCCTACTCTAAATATAGCATTAGTGGGACATATAGACCACGGAAAAACAACTCTTCTTCAGAAATTATCTGGAAAATGGACAGACACACATTCAGAAGAATTAAAGCGTGGAATAACAATAAAATTAGGATACGCAGATGCAATTCTGTATAAAGATAAAGAATATAATATTGAAGGAAAGGGAACTCCCAATAAATATATTTCATTTATAGATGCCCCGGGACATGAAATGTTAATGGCTACAATGCTTTCAGGAGCCGCAATTGTAGATGCCGCAATTCTTGTTGTTGCAGCAAATGAAGGAATAAAACCTCAAACTCAAGAACATCTTGTAGCGTTACAAGCAAAAGGCATAAAAAATATTATAATAGCCCAAAATAAAATAGATTTAGTTACAAAAGAACAAGCTATAAAAAATTACAATCAAATAAAAGAATTCGCAAAGGGAACAATCGCTGAAAATTCTGAAATTATACCTATATCTGCCCAACAATCAATAAACATTCAAGAGCTTTATAGAGCCATTGCAGAAACTCCTATTCCAAAAAGAGATAGCTCTGGAAAACCAATTTTTGTCATTGCAAGAAGCTTTGATATCAATAAACCAGGAACAACCCCAAATAATTTACACGGAACAGTTTTAGGAGGAGCATTAAAACAAGGAACTTTAGAAATTGGAGATGAGATAGAAATCAAACCTGGGATTACAATAAAAGAACAAAATCAAATTCATTACAAACCTCTAACAACAAAGATAATTAATCTATTCAAGGGAACTCACAAACAAAATAAAATAACCCCCGGGGGTTCTCTTTCAATAGAAACAGACTTAGATATGTCCGTAGGAAAATCAGATTTATTATCTGGTTGTGTTGCATCAACAAGAGAAAATCTTCCTGAACCTTCTAATTCATTAAAACTAAAATTCTCTCTATTTAATGAAATTTTTGGAACAGGAAAACATCAAAAAGTAGAACCTCTGAAAGCTTCTGAAATGCTAATGCTTTCAATAAACACTGCGACAACAGTTGGAATAGTTAAAAGAATCATAAAAGATGAAATAGAACTTTCTCTAAAAATTCCAATTATTCCTTTTAAAGGAGATAATGTTGGAATTGCGAGAAATGTAAATAATCACTGGCGTTTAATCGGCTACGGCGAAATACAATAAATACAATGATAATAGTTGATAGTTTAATTGACCTTGCAGGTAGGAAAGCAGGAAGCTGGACAATAAGATATAACGAAAGAAAAAAAAGAAGTATAAAGGAAAAGGCAAGATTAGAAGAAAAATTATCCCACGAATCAAGACTACTGGGGCAAATTTTAGAAAATAATAGATTAATGACATCTATTACTCGCGAAATAAAATCTAGAAATACAAGTGTTCAAAGAGAAAATATTTACGATTCTGTACGTGGGGAAATAGATAATGAACTTCTTTCAGCCCTTAGAGATCCAGAATTTTTACAATTAATTGGCGAGTCAAGAGAAATTAGAAACAGACTAAAAGAAGCGGGAATCCCAAAAAGAGATATAAATTCTTGGAGTTATACTTCTTGGAATGGAACCCATTCCCTATATCCTGCAATAAGGGCAGGAGTAGCCAATTACTTCCTAAATGAATCTGAGAAGAGATAACTTTATAACTTATTCTAGATAAAACAAAAAATGGGTTCTCAAGAACAAGCAATTCAAAAAATAAAAGGACCTTGTATAATTCTTGCAGGGGCAGGCACAGGAAAAACTTATACAATTGTTGAAAAAATAAAATATCTCCTGAAAAATAAAATATACCCTCCTGAAAAAATAGTTTGTTTAACTTTTTCAAATGAAGCTGCAAACTCGTTAAGAAATAGAATTTTAAAAGTTTTGGAAGATGATAAA
>Ga0208075_1000689_pt1 | contig 14224 bp, 10 predicted proteins | sample HotLakmasection5_FD_184728 | JGI IMG/M metagenome (GOLD analysis project Ga0208075, IMG submission 184728) | Hypersaline microbial mat communities from Hot Lake, Washington, USA - Section #5 (SPAdes) | ecosystem: Environmental > Aquatic > Non-marine Saline and Alkaline > Hypersaline > Microbial... | reverse complement strand
CCGTATAGTATTTTTTGATTGCTCAACTGAAGCAATCATACGTAGGTATAGTGAAACCAGACGACCTCACCCAGGATTTGACTCGGCAACCGACCGCTCCTTAGAAGACACAGTAGCCAGAGAACGCTCAAGGTTGCAGCTACTTAAAGACAAAACCCACTCAGTTATTGATACCTCCAACCTTACAATTCACCAGCTAAAACGCGAGCTACATAGAACCTTAGAGGATATTGCCAATCCTACCAGCTCTCTTTTGCACCTAAACTTTCTCTCCTTTGGATTTAAGCACGGAATTCCCCGAGATTGCGATCTGGTGATTGATGTACGTTTTTTACAAAACCCTCATTTTATTGAAAAACTTCAACCACTGACAGGCTTAGATCCGCACGTATCAAAGTTTGTGCTCGAATCTGAACATTGCGAGCAATTCCTGCACAGATATACCGAACTTCTAAATTTCCTCTTACCACTGTACATAAAGGAGGGAAAAAGCTACCTAAATATTGGTATTGGATGCACCGGTGGCCAACACCGCTCAGTAGCAATATCAGAAGAGCTCTTCCGCAGAATTAAGAATGAAGATGTCAATATTAGCGTTAAGCACCGTGATTTACCGACTGAACGCATCATAAATATTGGCTCCTGATATACCACGGGGCATATTCTACAAGGGTTAGAACTTCCAAGCGCTTGACCCAGACAATAGAACCAAGTAATAGTGAGGGGATTTTCTACACTCAATGGAGGAGCACGTGGCCCAAACAAATTTTACTTTTACCTCAGAATCCGTCTCCGAAGGTCATCCAGATAAAGTCTGTGATCAGATTAGTGATGCCATATTAGATGCCCATTTAGCAGGAGACCCCAACAGTCGGGTAGCTTGTGAGACCCTGGTAAAAAATAACGTAGTAGTGCTTGCCGGAGAGATCACCTCTAACCAGGAAGTCGATTATGACAAGTTGGTTCGTGGAGTAATCAGAGAGATCGGTTACGACGATCCAGCACTCGGTTTTGATGCTGACTCATGTGAAATAATGGTATTTATCAATAGCCAGTCCTCTGACATCAGTGTTGGAGTTAATGAAGGTCAGGGAAAACACAAAGAACAGGGAGCAGGAGATCAAGGTTTAATGTTCGGCTTTGCCTGTGAAGATACAAAAGAGTTAATGCCACTACCGGTTTTTCTCTCACACAATTTGGTAAGGCACCTGGCTGAAGTTCGCAAATCAGGAAAGGTTGATTTTCTAAGACCAGATTCCAAGGCTCAGGTAAGTGTCCGCTATGAAGACGGTCAACCAAAACATATCGAAACTGTAGTGCTGTCAACTCAACACTCAGCTGACGTAACACCTGAAAAGCTTGAAGAGTTTATAATTGAAGAAGTTATTAAAAAGGTAATCCCCGCTAACCTTCTTACTGACAAAACAAAATACTACATCAATCCAACCGGAACTTTTATAATTGGTGGCCCAGTAGGTGATGCAGGACTGACTGGAAGAAAAGTTATTGTTGATACTTATGGTGGCTTTAGCCGTCACGGCGGCGGTGCTTTTTCTGGAAAGGACGCCAGCAAAGTTGACCGTTCTGCTACATATCTAGCGCGCTATATCGCAAAAAATATAGTTGCAGCTAAACTGGCTCAGAAATGTGAAGTGCAATTGGCATATGCAATCGGTGTTGCAGAGCCAGTTTCAGTGCTTGTAGAGACATTTGGCACTGGAACAATAGAGCAGAGTAAGATTGAGAAAGCAGTAAGAGATACTTTTCAATTAACTCCCCGCGGAATCATTGAATCGCTAAATCTACTTCAACCTATCTACCGCACTACTGCAGCCTATGGTCACTTTGGAAGAGAGCCAGGCACAAAGGGTGAGTTTAGCTGGGAGCGCACTGATAAAGCAGAACAACTTGCTGCTGCCTGTCGCTAGCCAGGTCGGACTTACTACCGTAGATAGTTACCTAAAGAAGGTCCAAGATAGAGTTCGCCCTGAGTTGAGGAATCGACCTCTGTGGTAAAAGAGTCAAGCTCTGCCTGATCACGGAGATCTTGTAACTCTTCTTCGCGTTGTAGGATTATAGAATGGTTAGCATCAATTAATCGTTGATTCTCTCTTAGCTCACCCTCATTCTTGTTCTTAATGTAATAGTAGCCAAGAGCAGCACCTGCTGGCAGCCCTATTCCCGCTCCAAGTAGAGCACTGGCGCCAATATCTCCAGCAGTTAGCATACTTCCCACCAGTGCACCTGTCCCGGCTCCCACCGCTGCCCCACCGAGCCCACCATAAGCAGCTCCCTGAGTCGTGCTGTGAGTTTGAAAAAGGCTACAAGAGGCTAGAGATAGGACTAAAAATAAGAGTGAAAAAAGGCGCTTCATACTAAAAACTCTAAAAAAGTAGTCTTTAGAGAGTTATGTCTGGTATTTAGAGTTTGGTCGCATAGTGGGCCGTTTTGGAGCAGGGTCAAGCCTAAGAGCCTGCCCAACAAATATGAACCAATTCAGTAAAGAACACCCTCTGCGTACCTCTGCGCGCCTCTGCGTTTGAATTAATTCTAAATAAACGCAGAGGCGCGCAGAGGTACGCAGAGGTAATTATTTGTTAGAGAGGCTCCTGGTATGTGTTCTGCACTTTAGAAGAGCCCAGCTAAAATCATAGATAATTCAGCATATTACACAACACATCGATATATTTAAATATATCGATGTGTTGTGTAAATCGGATGTTAACGCCAGGTGGGGTCCCCCGAGCCTAAAATAGAGCACTAATCTGGCCTAATTTCACATAACTATCTATGAGAGGAGCTATCACAGGGTAAAATAATGCCGACTTTTCAAGATCAAGACACCACAGTAATTCCGGGAGTAGAGGTTGATGAACCCCGATCGGCTGCTCTTGGCACCGAGAGCCTAAGAGCCCTAACACCCTCTGAGAGAAATGCCATTCAGGCCGATCAAATTGGAGCGGCAATGGCGAATGAAGCCAATGAGGTCTTTGCCCGGATGAAGGGGACCGATCCTGAGGCTGAATACACAATCAGAAGGGGAAACCTATCAATAGATCAAAATGCCTCTGGATATGCAGCCTCTATTCCCAAAGTAGACGGCAAAATTGATGATCGCTACCAAGATCCTGCAATTACGGAACAAGCTGTAGAACAGGGGGAAAGTTTTAAAGCAGATTATCAACGTTTGGCGCATTTACAATATAAATTAGATCAAAGTAGCGAAAATCCCGCCCTTACTCCCAGCGAGGCTGAGCTGCAAGAATATCAAGAGCTTTTTGAGCAGTTAATCACTAATCATATGGAGGGCTTTAATCTCTCTGAGAAAGATGCCCGGGTAATGGTCAATATAAATTTGGCCTCTGAAGTTGCCAGAGCACAGACAGCTTCAATTGCAATTGCAACTGAGCTAGTAGCAGAGCTTGGGGTCGCAGAGCCGGACATGATTAGAGTTGCACAACTACTAAATGGCAAGAGCAAACAAGAGATTGATCAGATTGAAGCTGCTGTTGCCGATATTATGCCTCGCGAGAACTTTCCCGATCTGCAAGAGGGTGAAAGCCTAATCTACGCCGCTTTTGAAAGACAACTACCTGAAGACAACAATCGACTTGAAGAGCTCTTAGAGAAACCAGAGGATAGCAAAGAGTTAAAACTGGCCCAGCTTGAACGGATGCTTGAAGGCCACGATCCAGAGAAAATCTCTCAGGAGATCTACGAACAGTTGGCACTACTTCCAGATGAGGCCATTCTCGGCTTAAAAACCAGCGGCTGGAAAACGTATGTTGGAGCAGGACTCGGTGCGGCTCTTGGGTTCTATAGCGCGCTTGGAGGTGGAGATAAAGGTCGGTTACTAACAAACACCGGAATTGGTATGGTAGCAGGAGCTGGAGCTGGAGCTCTTCACGATCGGGAATACGGTGATACGGCAGAGGCGGTTGCAAATTTAAGGTACCTAGTTCAGGGACTCTCTACTGAGCAGATTGAAGCGATTCAACACTCACTAAATGACCCACTAAATGAACATATCGGTGAAATTTTTAAGGCCGCAGAGCTTACCCCAAGTAGTGCAAGGCAACAAGAAGAATATAGAGAGTTAATAGAAGCTCAGATAGATTCACTTCCCGCTGAGGCCGTAGATGATCGCGCAAGATTAGCTGAGATTCTTAACAGCCAGCAGAGCATTGGGGAACTATCGATTGAGGCTCGTAGCGAAGTTTTGGCTATCTTAGCAAAAAGCCTATACCAGGAGCGTCAAGAGCAGACCATTTCTTCAGAAGAGCTTGAAACACGACAGATGCAATTTCAAGCCACCGTACGAACCTTTTCATTAGGATTATCACAGCAAGAGAGTCAGGGACTTATAGATCAGGTAGATTCTAATATTGCTGAGTGGGCTGCTCAAAGGGAGCTCCTGGCAAACCCTGACTCATTAGATTCACTCTATGCTCGCGTTGCAACAGGCTCTAGCGTAGAAGAGATCTCTGCTCATATGCAGGAGATTCTTAACGCCCGTAGTAGCGAGGAACTTTCAAACGTACCATCAGCACTATTAACCGAAGTAAGAGATCTCTCAGTTGAGGATCGCGCCTCAAAGCTCTTTGAAAAAGTTACAGGTATTTATGAAAACAGGACTGACCTGGACCAAGTAGCGCTCCAAAGAGATCTCGATCAAACCATTCAAGCCTACCTCTCAGATCTAAGTGCAGAAGACGCACAAGCAGTAAGAGCCCAACTAGACAATCACCTGTCAGAGTGGGGTGCAAGAGAGCAAGATCCAGAATCTTTTAGCGAGATCTATTCCCATGTTACAGCTTCAGATCCTCGCCAAACCACAACGGTCTTTAGTCAGTTAGAAGCTGGCTTTGATGCTGATCGATCTGCTCAAGAGCTACTCTCGGTTCACCGTTTTACGGAAGGGTTCTGGTCTAAAGATTACGACTCTCTCTCTGCAGATGACAAAACCCAACTTAAAGCAGAGGTTGCAGAACGCACAGATGTAGTGCTTTTAGGATTAAATCAGAATCAAATAGAGCAAGTCATGCACTCTTATTCAAGACTCCTCTCAGATGCCAGCGGAAACGATCTAGCTGAAATAATTGGCGAGCAGGTTCCTTCCGATCTAGCTCCTGAGCTTGAAAAACCCCTACGAGGAAAATCTCCCGAAGAGTGGGAAATTATAACTGATAGCTACTATGCTAGAGCTTCAATCGGAGAGATTCTAGCCAGGCTAGATATAGATTCGCAAAGATATGTAGATAGAGATGCAAGAAGACTTATCTACCAAATTGCTAACAACCCTGCCGAATTTAACGCAAGACTAAGCCCAGATTCAGATAATCCAATTTCCACCGGTGAGCTAGAGCTTGCCACTACCCTGCACCGATTACGTTACGGGGAAGAAGCCAGTATAGCCGGCTCCTGGGGGGTTCGTGATGACGACGAGATGGCACAAATCCAACTTCTTGAGTCAAGTCTAACAATTGAAACCGGGATCAATGTTGTAGAACAAACTCATAAGCTTTATAACTCTCTAACCGATGGTTCATCAAGAGAAGAGGTACTCAAAATACTACTCCCCGAACAATTGGCTCCGGCAGAGAGGCTCCGTTTTGGCCTGGCTCTTCGAGATCAAATTTTACCCCAATATCTAACTGAGGGAGAAGCAGCGATTCTCGAAGATTTTTTTAATGAGCAGGCACCTCTTTACTTAAACGGAATGGATTTTGCTGATTCCATCTGGCAGTCAGTTAAAGCGATAAGATCAACTCCGGAAAATGCCAGAGATACACAACCCCTTCTCTCTGCAATCGAACAAAATTTAGATCTAGCAGAGACAGAGGATGAAAAGCGACAGGTCACGCTAGAAACCCTGGTGATTCTCTCTGAACTTAGCAGCCAAGATCAATCCCTCTTTCAAACCCTTACAAACGAGATTGGAGACGATCAAAGATTAGCTGAAGTTGGCTACCAACTAGTCAAACACACACCCGAGCACGTCGGTGAACTTGGACGACTGGGAGCAAGCGAAGAGCTAATAAGTGAGGTTAAGCGCATCATTGAAATCGAAGCTCGAATTAAAGAATTGGAGCAGCAAGTGGCAGAAGAGCAAGCGGCAGGCTAGTTATCATCCCTTCCTACCTCTGCGTTACTCTGCGTACCTCTGCGTTTAACTTAAAGATAATGATGCATATTTGAACGCAGCGGTACGCAGAGTAACGCAGAGGGGGAGATCAATTAAAACTCCCTTCCTAACTCGGTGTGCTCGGTGCAGCACAGCGACTCGGTGGTTTTTTTCTCCCTTTAGACATACAGCACAATTTGATTTAGATTATTTGCCATCATGGGCAGTTGGCAAAATCCTTATAAAACAGAGGTCGAGACCTCAGGTCATAGCTTGATTCTTGACCAACCAGAAAGTGGCTGGCAGCAAGCTGATATAAAATCCTTCATATCGACTTCTAAGAAATATAGAGCCTTATTTTTAGAGTTTGGTTCCGGCTCCGGACAACATCTCATTGCACAGGCAGCCGCTAATCCAACAAACTTTTATCTCGGAGTAGAGCTACGATACAAGCGGTGCGTTCGTGCAGCTCAAAAAGCCGCTCTGGAAGGACTAGAGAACATCTTATTTTTTAGAGGCGATGGAGTGGCACTAATACATTCCATAGAAGAGAATTTACTGGATGGAATTTTTATACTTTTTCCAGATCCCTGGGAGAAACCAAAGTGGCAAAAAAACAGAATACTTCAAGCAAAAAATTTACCCCTCTTCCTGGAGAAATTAAAAGTAGGTGGCACCTTACACTACAGAACCGATCACGCGGAGTACTTTAGCAGCGCAGTCTCTCTTCTAAAGAGTCAGTCAGAGTGGGGGCTAAACTACGTCACTTACGATATGCTCAAAAGTGAATATAGAGAGCTAACCCTACCAAGTGAGTTCGAACTACTTTTTCGTTCCCAGCAAAAACCAATTCATGCAATTGAAGTAATTAAGGGTTAACCCGAAACTGAGCTCCTTGTAAGGTACTCGCATCGGGAAGAGGAAATCTTAACAAAGAGCACAGTGTGAGCAGCAAGGGGCAATGCTTTTGTTCTCTTGCCCTACAATTTGCCAGATGATTGCAAAGATCCTTTTCTTAGCTAATAAAGGGGGAGGAATTCTTTACCAGCAAGTGTTATTGCGGGTATAGAAGCACGGAGCCCTTCAGCCACACGGGGTTGGTTCTATACTTTAGCCCGACTGGTTTGGAGGTAGGAAAGGTCTGGTTACTCATCCCGTTTTGAAACAACCCGTTATTTCTGCGGCAAAAGGGTAGAATGGATCTCTGTCATTCGTACAAGTGATCTTAATACTACCGATCACTGACGCTGTACCTTGTGACATCGAAAGTGATCGCAATAATCCTGACAAATGATCGTTTTTAGTCAAAAACTGTTGACAGAGATTTCAAGCGCACTGGAGCTTCAGAGTTTGCCTATTCGCTCTATTCAAGTCTTTTGAGGTCTAGTTTTGCAAAACGTCTCTCTTTGCGGCTGGTAAAAGCTTTTAACGAATAGTTTTGTGGTAATCTGTGTGTGCAGAAAACGTCCCCAAAAAAAGCTGTGTTATGCTCTGTTCATTAACTAACCGTAAGAGGGCGAGCAATGAACACACTTTCAAACGAGCAACTGCTAGAAAAGATAAAAGAGCTTAGAGGGGCGCTTGTACCGTACCAGAAGGAGATAGCTGCCACCAGACGAACTGAGACGTTACGGGTCAGAAAAGTGGCAAGAGACAGGCGGCTGAGCGAACTTCGTGACAGACGAACAGAAAAATCACTTGCGACATCGAAAGTGGCAACTGGTCCAGCCAAATGCCAAAGCGAAAGACCCTCTCGATACATTCCAGCAGATGTGCGCCATGCGGTGACTACTAGAGATGGAAACAGGTGTAGTTATGTCGTGCCTGATGGTACTAGGTGTCGTGAGACCCGAAATCTTGAGCTTGATCACATAGAACCGTGGGCGCTGGGTGGAAAGAGCACTTTCCAGAATCTACGACAGGTTTGCAGAGCGCACAATCAACTCTACGCGGAACGTGTCTTTGGAAGAGAGTTCTTGCAGAGAGTTATTAACGCAAAGCAGTAGGAGCTTTTTTTGGGGGGGGGCACAACTCTTTGCTATTCAGTCGGTCCCTTGAGCAAGAAGCCCCATCAAACCCCTTGCGGCTGAAAGGCTCTATGCCCTAAAACCCGCCCCTGAGCTTGCTGGTCAAGAATTCCTACCCCTTAATAAGCTAAGAAAAAGATCTACTCGTAAGCCGGGGCTGGACCCTTTGTTCATTCACTCCTAAAACCCACCTCGAAGGAGCCGCTCTCAGGCCCTAACTCCCCTAACCCACTGTTATCCGGGTTAATTTCAAAAAAAATTGGAGCCTGTCGGCTATTTCTCCTATAATGACGGTAAATAGTAACAGTTACATTTATTTTACATTCGATCTGAAGCCTTTTACATCATTATGGTGAAGGCAGTTTTTGAAAGAGATAAATTGCTGGTTATTTGTTTTTGTTTGTTATTTTAAGTTGTTGGTTTTATTAAGGTTTACTATGAAAGAGCAGTTTGATTCGTCCGTTGAAACTATCCAGACCACTATCGGTGAGCTAATTGAGGCAATTACCTCTGTGGCACTTGAGGCTGGCAAAAGCCAGGAGGAGGGCTACCAGTTAGCTTCTCAAACGCTCTCGGGAATCCTGGAGCGCCACAATCTAGATTTAGACCTCTCATAGATCAGATCGGGCTTTTCTATAATCCGGGTATTCTCATTGGCGTATAGTTCAATAGGGTCACTTTCCCCGGAGAAGCTAGATGTTTGTAAAACACTTGGACCTGATAATTGCAGGAACAATAGTTGCGCTTTCAACCTTCGGGCTTAGCTTAAGTCATACACAGATAGATCGCTATCAGGACTCTATCGACCAGCTCTCTACTAACATTGTTCCCGGTACCCACCGATACGGCTTGCACATAAAAAATCGCTGCCTTGGAGTGCTAAATATCTCAAGTGTAATAGATGAACAGAGCGTTATTAAAGCTAAGGGTAAGGTACTTTTAAGTAGTGACTCAAGTAGTGAGCCTTCAGAGTGGGAGCTAATTTTTAGTTTAAATTTTAATGCTCTCTCTCAACTCTATGCGGGAGATTTAAAACTAAGAAATAGCAATCAAGAAGCTCATTTTAATTTAAAACTTTCTGCTGTAAAGCCTATCAAGGCAGAGTTAGACTATAAACAAGCGGCGAATATTAAAAACTCCTCAGCAACCTTTGAAGGACCAATCTGGCTCCACTCAGTAGAGCAAGCTCCACTAAAATTTAGCTCTGGGGCTCCACTTTATCCCGCTTTTTATCCACATCTAACGAGATGGTTGGCGAATACTGGCTTATCTCTGAAGAGAGCTCCGATGGTGTGTGATAGAGAGCCGGCAGATCAGGAAATTGTGTTTGCACTCTTAAATAGCCTGTTCCCCGAGATAGCAACTTTGCCTACTATAGCTAGTAATTTGAATAGAGGTTAACTGGTATGATTGAACTCTTAAATGTATCAAGAAAATATGGGGATTTTTTTGCGGTAAAAGATATCTCTCTTGAGATCAAAAAGGGAGAGATCTTTGGATTTCTCGGTGTCAACGGAGCTGGCAAAACTACTACACTACGCATGGTTACAGGAGTGCTAAAGCCTAGCTCGGGTAGCATCTCGCTGGGTGGTTTTCTGATGTCGAAAGAGCCTGAAAAAGCAAAAGCTATTACAGGTTATATTCCAGATAGGCCCTATATCTATTCAAAACTAACCGCCCGAGAATTTCTCTATTTTGTCTGTGACCTTTATAACGTTGGCTATAAAGAGAGTGAAAGCAGAATCGATCACTTACTCGATGAATACGGCTTAATCGATTGGCAAAATGAGTTAGTTGATAGCTTCTCACACGGAATGAAACAGAGGCTCGCTACCGCTGCAGCGTTGGTACATCACCCTCAAATCTTGGTAATTGATGAACCGATGGTTGGGCTAGACCCCCACGGGGCCAGACTCTTAAAAGACTCGCTTAGAAAATATGCAAGTGAGGGCATGACTATATTCCTCTCCACCCACTCACTAAATGTAGCAGAGGAGCTTTCTGATCGAGTAGCTATAATCGATCACGGTTCAATCCTGACAATCGGAAGTGTTAGTGAACTAAGAGAGCAGAGTGGTAATTTTGAAGATAATTTGGAGAATATCTTTCTAAAACTTACCGCAGGCAAAACCCACACAGAACGAAGAGTCGGATGATACCAGTTCTTATTAAACCTGGGCTTTATAAGTTTAAAAACATCCTTAAACTCTCCCTAAAAGATAAAAGAGAGTTATTACGAACTATTGTCATATTCTCTCTCCTTTCTTTATTAGTGCTCTTTGCTCATTTTGGCACTTATTCTGCGTTGCAAGCTCTAGCTTCTCAATCAGATAAAATTTTTATTCCATCCTCACTTCCCTTAAGTTTAATTCTACTTGTCATTTTCTTTTTGCTCTTCTTTTCAAGCTCAATTGCAACCTTAGGTAATTTTTATCTGGGCAAAGATATCGAATTTATACTCGCCTCTCCAATCTCTCACGGCTCTTTTTTTTGGGGGAAATTTGTCCAGGTACTGATTCATGCCGGTTGGATGGCGTGCATTTTTGCGGTTCCGATGCTCTTTGCCTTTGGAAGTTTCTATTCTGCATCGTACGAATTCTTTGTTTTAGCTATTGTTGGATTATTTATATTTCTATGTATTCCGGTGAGCATTTCCATAATTTTCGTCACTCTATTTGCTGCTGTTGTTCCGGCCAAGAGAAGTCGGGAGACTTTTCTGGTAGGCATTTTAGTTTTACTGTTCGCAATCGTGGTTCTGGTTGAACCGTTTGCTGAACAAAAGGGAAGTGATCTCGATCAAACCCTGGCGCTTTTAAGACTTTTTCTTCTACCAGAGGCCCAACTTCTACCCTCCCAGTGGCTGGGCTCATATCTGCACTCATTTTTAGAACCACAGGTAGGCGATAGAGCTACCTGGCATCTTTTGCAAACTCTCTTTGTTGCACTTTCTCTGATTTCACTGGCCTTTGTTAGTATACGCCTGTTGCATAGCTACGCTTTCTCTAAGGCTCAGACATCAACTATTAGCAGCAAGATAGTTAGTAGCAGGGCCAGAATGCGATTTTGCTGGTTAAAGGAGATGGCCCCATCATACTGCAGAGCGATCTTTGCAAAGGAGCTAAAACTATTTGCGCGAGATACCACCCAAACTGTGCAATTGGCTTTGCTCCTTGGACTCTGCATCTTGTATCTTTCTAACTTTCAAAGCCTTCAGATCGGCCGTCACCTTGACGTAGTAATGGCTGTGTGGTGGGAGTCTTTTTTAGTTGTTTGTAACGTGTTTCTTGGTGGGTTAGTGCTTGTTGCGGTTTGTGCAAGATTTGTTTTCCCTTCAATTTCACTTGAGGGAAAAAGTTTTTGGCTCTTACAAAGTTCTCCTTTATCATTACGGGATATCATGCGTGGAAAATTTCTGTTTTGGTTTGTTCCGCTTGGAGTAATTTCGAGTGTAATATTCACCTCTGGTGCCATGGCGATTAATGTTGATTTTCATATCGCCTGTATCCATGCCATGGCAAGCTGGATCTTAGCTTACGGAATAGTCGGTCTGGCCGTAGGTATGGGGGCTATTTTTAGTAATTTTGAGTGGGAGCACCCCTCTCAACTAATGTCTAGCACTGGCAGCCTTCTGTATATGATTTCTGCTGCCTTGTTGGTTTTTATCTCGCTTCTTCCTACTTCTTTTCTGGTTATAATGCGCACGCTGCGCAATCTGGGGCATGATATACCGACCATAACCTGGTATAGCATAATCGTTCTGTGCAGCGCTGCTCTGGTATGCCTGCAACACGTGGTTGTTCGGTGGGCCATCCAACACGGTGAGCGCGCTCTGGCTAAGAAAGTCTATCAATAAGAAAAGAGTTAATAGAAAGTGTTTCGAGTTTAGGGCTAGCAGTGTATATTCTTATGATCATGAAACTATATACAAAATCCCTACCTTTTTGGATCTTCTTTGTTACTGTGCTTTTGTTTCAGGCCGGTTGCTCTACCCAGGCACCACGACCAACTGGAAGTATTGAGGGAGATATTAGCTCTGTCGCCCGCTCAGCGATGGATGAGAATGTCGAACGCTCATCTGAGGCAGTTCACAGCTATCTAGTCGGTAGAATCTCATACCTTGATGAAGACTACGAGCAAGCACTAAGCGGCTATCAGAGAGCAAATGAGCTAATTGAAAGTAGCGAGCCGCAGATTCACTCTACTTTAGCTGAGCTCTATATCCGTAAAGGTGACCTTGGGTCCGCCGAAGGTGAATTAAAAAAGTTAGTAACGCTTGATCCCACTAACCTTAGCTACAAGATGTTATACGCCGGAGTGCTTGAATCGCTAAACGATACCGCTGCTGCAGAGCAGATATATCGAAAATTGTTAGAAGAAGATCCTCCTGTAGTTGAAGCCTATCTCTTACTTGCAAGTTTACTGGCAAGAGAAAAAGGCATCGAGCAGGGAGTAGGTGTTTTAGATCTCCTAATTGAAAAAGAGCCAAAGCATATTATGGCTCATTTTTATCAGGGAAGATTTCATGAAACTCTTGGTCGCCACCAACTGGCTTACAAACACTTAAGAAAAGCACACGATCTCTCTGATGATCCAGAGGCTTTTGTACCAGATATAATCCGGGTGCTACTAAAAGCAGAAAAACAAGAAGAAATGGAGGCTTTTTGTAAGAAGTTGTTAGAGCAAGATCCAAACCATTCGCTTGCAAGAAGAGTATTGGGTGAACTAGCAATTGGAGATCGAAGATATGATGAAGCGTTGCAACACCTAGAAGTTGCCACAGAGAGCGAGGAAGATGCAGCGTCGATCCGTTTTCGAATTGCAATGATACAACTAGAAAAGCGAGACTTAAAAGCGGCAGAGCGAGAATTAACCCTTATCCTGGTTAATAATCCCGAGCATGTTGAAGCCCGTTATTATCTAGCTTCGATTTATGCTGGCACAAAACGGGTATCTCAAGCGATTGATGAGCTACGCATGATTAGCGCTGATGGCGAACTTTTCTTGCGCTCTCAAAATTTTCTGGCTTATCTCTTAAGACAAGAGGGAGAAACTGAGCAGGCAGTTGAGGCTATTGAGCTAATCTTAGCAAAAGATCCGGAAAATGTACGAGCCAGACTCTATTTGGCATACCTCTTAAGGGAACTAGGACAATTTAGCAGAGCAGAATCAATACTTGAAAATTTACTAAACGAAGACCCAATAAACGAGAGAGCGCTTTTTCAGTACGCTATCGTGTTATATGACTTAGAGAAAAGGGAAGAGTCACTGGCAGCAATGGAGCGTCTACTTGAAATTAATCCTACCCAAAGTGATGCCCTAAACTTTGTAGCCTATGAATTGGCCGTAAGTGGTGGTGACCTGGAGCGTGCTGAGCGACTCTCTAGAAAATCGGTTAAAATCCGTCCAGAAGACGGATACTACCTGGATACTCTTGGATGGATTCTGTTTTTGCGTGATGATTTAATTGAATCTGAGGCACTTCTACGCCGTGCTGCAGAGTTAACGGAAAATGATGTCGTAGTAACCTTTCACCTACTTCAAGTTTTAATGGCAAATCAAAAACAAGCCGAGGCTCTTACCCTGGCTAATACGGTTTTGGAGAAAACTAAACCTGAAGATCTAGAAGATCCTGAATCTAAAGAATCATATCGGGGCATAAAAGAACTAGTCCAAAGCCTGAGGCAGTAATACCCTTCCCCCTCTGTGTCTTTGTTTGGAGCAACGCTCCAGACAAAGAGCTGAGTCCTCTGTGGTAAAAAGGAAAGAAAAAACCACTGCGGTATATTTCTTCAATATTTACCACAGGGGACACTGGGGAACGCAGAGGTTAGAGATCTAGCACCAGATTATCTTTCCCAATTGAGTGCCTAAGAGAGGTAAGAGTCGCAGCTTTAATGTCTTCTCCGTGTGGAGTTTCCGTTAAAGAAGTAACCACTACTGGCCTGACACCTAATTCAAAGATGTCCAGAGCTGATTTCCATACTGAAACATCGGTAAAAATTCCACAGAGATATACCCTCTCATAATCTACCAAACGGGCCTTGATTTTTTCGTTTAGCACTGAGTAGCCAGA
>Ga0208075_1000669_pt1 | contig 14563 bp, 13 predicted proteins | sample HotLakmasection5_FD_184728 | JGI IMG/M metagenome (GOLD analysis project Ga0208075, IMG submission 184728) | Hypersaline microbial mat communities from Hot Lake, Washington, USA - Section #5 (SPAdes) | ecosystem: Environmental > Aquatic > Non-marine Saline and Alkaline > Hypersaline > Microbial... | reverse complement strand
TATCATTCCAAGGCTTTGAGCTGGCTACCAAGACTTTTGCAGGAATGAGGCGGAGACTCTACAGAGCCTTGAGGAGCGGAGCCGCCGCAACGAGGGTAAGAGTTTGATGTCAGACTTGTACTATAATTTTAGCTTTAATAAATCCACAAAAACATCATCCAAATGATCGAAATCACTGTCTGTATTCACTAATTTGGAGTTGGTTATATGAGCTGTTGCCGCAATCCAAAGGTCATTTTTTCCGACTGTTTTAGAAGAGTAACCGAAAGGATAATTCTTTACCGGATCTTTGTGCTTACTGTATGCATCAATCTCGACATAAACTTTTGTTTGTAGCTCAGTCTGTACTGGAACTTTTAAAAAGTACCCGAGCAATTTGTCCAACTGTTTCTTTTTCTTTTCACCCCATCCCCTTTGCAAAGCAATGGATTTCATTTCAGCTTCAGTGACAATCGAAATGAGTGCTACATTTTTATTACTGAAGGGCTGGTACTCTTTTTCAAATTCAAATAGCTTCTGCGGTTGTGTTATGTAGTAAACAAGGATATTTGTGTCTAAAAGAAAATTCATTCCCGAAATTATTCTTTGAGCAATTCAAGCAGTTCTTCAGGAGATTCTTCTACTTTCATTTCCTTAATGGTTTGCTTGAATTTCCCTTCGTCAAACCCTTGCCAACCCTGTTCTTTGGCCAACCGCTTTAAATCAATCTCTTCAAATATGAGTAGTGTCATTTCTTGAACAGAATGTTCTGCTATTTCTGCTTTTTGAATGTCCAGTATTTCGATGTACTTCAGATGTCCATCCGTTTTGAAGTGAGCCAAACCGGTTACTTTTACTTTTTCACCAAAGAAAGCCTTCAAATTTTTAATGTTCAAATTAGCACCGGGAAAAGCTCGTATCCGCTGATCATTGTCCGTCACAATTTCCATTTGTTCTTTCCGGTGCCGTAATACATCAAGCATACCTGTTATTGCCGTTTTAACGCTCTCCCTCGTTTTCTCTTCGGTTATTGACACCTTATCTAATGTCTCTCTTTTAATGGAAACAGACTTTATTTTACTCTGTGCATTTGAGATTAATGCAATCTCTGAATTTTCATTATCTAATATTTTATTGAACTCAGTAATCTGTTTAAGCAGATATTTATCCAAATAAGGAGTCGATTCAGGTTCACTTACAGCTTTGTCAAAAACATAGCTAACCAGGCTAAATGCACTCTCTTCCAGTAACAATTCAGCCTCGGGATCATCAAAAAAACCAAACTGTTTATTCTTATAGACGCGCCCAATTTCAGGAGCTTCTATATTTAGAACCGTTGAACCTTTTTCTAATCCGGTCAGTTGAAAGTCCAGAACTTCTCGCAGCCATTTGGGTTTTTGACCCCGGCCGGGTTTACTCCGCCCTTCCACCAAATTCAATACCGCACCTTCGGCAAGGGCTGTCAGTTTTTCCTGTAGCTCGTTCAACTTGGAAAAGGAAATTTTTCCGTTCTCCAGGTTAAAGTTCTTTAGTATGATGCGGTGTTGGTGCATGAAAGCAATTCAAATATTTTCGGTATGATGTTAACGAATATATAAAAAATTAGTTTGATGCGGAGCCTCTACAGAGCCTTAAGGAGCGGAGCCTTCGCAACGAGAATTAGCTGGAGCTTCCCAGACTACATTGCTAAGCCGGAGCTTGGCAACGAGGGTAAAGAGTTCAAGATTTAAAAAAGCGAAATCTGATCCGTTTTTGGAGGATGAAACGTCCCGATAATGACAAACGGATTTCGGGCCCTAAAGTGATGTACCTGAGTGGTCCCTAAATAAAAATAGAGATCCTTGGTTTTAGCAAAATCTTCGAAATATTTCTTGCGAACATCTTCGATTGCCATACCTTCATCTCCCTCATGCCGGCGTAGGCTGTTCCAGTAAAGCTGACCGATTTCCCAATCCTCGATCATCATTCGGCTTACATTGCCATTACAGTCCTCAAATACATATTTGAATTTATAGGGGAGTTTATCCACCACTTCAAAAGGATCTTCCGGATTTTCAAATAATCCTGTTTGTTCCTGATTCGCTTTTAGCCTTTCAATCTTCTTTTTATCCCAATCCCTCTCAACCTCTTTAACAGTAAAGTCTATAATTTTAGCAGGTTTAAATACCGCCAGTGATGTGCATACTTCTTTGTCTTTGGCTTCCTCAATAAGCACCGACATGTCGTCATATACATTTTGGAGCACGATTTCCTTACGAACTGCCCAGTCTCTTTTTTTACCCGTTCCGATGTGTCCCAAAATTTTTATTTCCGAATCATGGGAATATGGCCTATAACTCTCAGGACGAAAATCACTTGTATTTTTAATCAGGTCAATTTCAATCCAGTCATACTTCTTGAATTGTTCTTCGTAGGATTTTTTGCGGAAAGGAATGGGATAGATTCGCACCCAACTGCCGTCTTCCCGAAAACCAGCCGTGCAAACCAACTCATCATATTTCCCCGAAAGTGTTGGATAGGTTTTTACGGTGATGAGTATTTTCTCTCGTTTTTTCTCATGGACCATTATAAATGGATTAGTTCAAGTTTTAACTCCTGATTTTGGATTAGATATTCTGCGAGCGGACGGCGATGGCACTGACAGCTTTGGGCTTCAAAACAGGTAAGCGCCACACGTTTATTTTCTTTGATTACTTCTGCTATATCTTTTTGTGTTCCAGCAGTTTCAGGAAGCACGGTCTGTTTATAATTTTCAAACAGGCGATCATAATCATCCTGGGAATTCAGTTCTTTTCTTTTGGAAGATTTAATGCCCACTTCTGAAAAATGGATATAGCGGATTCCCACACCATCACAAGCTTTTTTAAGCTGACTTTTATTAAACCCATACTTCATGCTCATGGCATTTTTTCGAACGTCAATCAGTACTTTCACTCCATTGCGGATCAGTTTATTCATATAAGCTTCAAGGGAAATTCCCTCATAGCCGATGGTAAACAGGCAGGGTTGTTCCGGCTGATGATCCCGATAGGCCGTTACCTTCATCTGATCTTCTTTCCCCAGCACTTCATCTAATATGGTACTGTTAGTGGCGTAGTAGGGATAAGCAGTATAGGTGATTTCCAAAAGTTCCTGCACCGACTTGTCACCAAACCTTTTTTTGAGCTCAAAAATGGCTTTTTGGTCTTGCGGTTTTAATTCGTTCAGTCGGGATTTTTTCTCTGTTCGAACCCATTTTTTCTTCTCTTTGCTTACCTGCTCATATTTGATCATCGTATGCAAGTCGGCATTGGCACGGAACGAAAAACAGCCGAATTTGTAGGGCACAAAATCATAAGCCGGCGTCTCCTGCTTTTTTGTAAACAGCAGCAACAGCTTTTGCAACCGGATTTTCTCTAATTCATTGTCAAACACTTCTAATAATGAGAGCAGTATTTTTCTGCGGTAGTACATGGGGGAATTGGTTTTCTAGTTCTATAACAAAATATCTTAAAATAGAAACAAGGCTAAAACGGTAAATCGTCTTCAATATCGTTTATATCTGTTCCACTACCTTCATCTCTTTTTAGTTTAAACTCAAACTCATTTTGATTTTTTAACAACCACTCTTCGCCCTCATCTGTCAATGTACAAGCACTATAAGTTTCATTATTCCAATCGCTATGAGCTTCATAAAAGATTATAAATCCTTTTGATTTCAATGTTCTTAATGCGGTTCCAGTTGCAAAATTTGTATATCCTATCTTATTCATATCATTTTTCAATCCAAAAAGAGAAACGTCTGTATCAGGAATAGTTTGCTCCTCAAAAATCAAAGCAAGAAGTGACATTTCATGATCATTTAAACCTTCAACTTCAGTTAATTTTGTGCTAGAAAGCTTTTTTACTTTTACTTCTTTTCTTAAGTACGCTGTAAGTTTATTTTTGATATTAGATTCTAGTTCTTCAAAATCACTCTTTGAACTAGTATTATACTTGATGATGTTTCTATGCCTTATATCGAATGGGAAATCAGACTTTCTCTCATTACTGCATACCATAACTACGTCTTTATGATTTGCAAATGCGAAACCAAGTTCATACCAAACATTTGGATTATCTGTTGATATGTCAGCAAAACAAATTTCGGAATTTCGAATCTCTTCTTCAATATTTTCAATAGGTATCCTTGATGTAAAATCTTCGTCAACACGATATGGTTCACAATTAGCTGCTTTTATTGCTGGTTTAAAAACATCTTTAAAACGTTTATTGAAAACTTCATTAAAGGGCTGTATTACAAAACATTTATTCATTTGCTACTCCAAAGGGTATATGTACTAAAGTTATATTTTTAATCTCTTGATCTAAATGACTAATCTGGTCATCAATAAAGATATGTGGTTTTAACACCTCTAAAATTCTTTTTTTTTCGACTCCTCCCATGAAAAACATTTCATCTACTGTTACACCCCAATCCTCTAAGGTATTTATTGCTCGTTCATGTGAAGGTGCATTTCTTGCAGTTATTATTGCTGTTCTAAGGATCTTCTTATAGGATTTATTTTCCTCTTAATTTTTAGCTTCTAATTTCTGAAAGAATGCTAATTTTTTAAAAAATTCAGCCAATACTCCAGGATTATGAGGCTTAACTATATTTTCAACCTCATGATTATGAAATGCGTCCAACTGGTTTGTTGCCTTATAAACCTTTTCTGACTCATCATCAATAATAACTCCATCAAAATCAAAAGCAACTCGTAGTTCGGTATCATTATCATCATCCTTTATATCAGATTTCAAAATATGACCTGAAGGATAGTTTAATTCTAAAGCTTTATCTACATCTACTTTATTTGTTGATAGAAATAAGGATATGTTAAACGAGGGAATATATGCATGAGGTGATTTACCAGATGTAAATACTGCTCTGGAAATATCTAAACCATACTCCTTTATTGAATTAAATATCCTTACACCAGTTTCAGGACTATTTTTGGAAAGCAAAACAACTTCAACTGGTAATTTTTCACTATATACATTATTGATATTTAGAAATCTTTTTATGAATGGAAATGCCAACCCTTTTTTTAAAGGAACATCTCTGAGTTTAATTTGTAGTCTTCTATACTCTTCAAGACCTTCGGATTTAAAAATTCTGTCTTCTTTCTCCAAGTCAAACAAGGCACTAGATGAAATACCAACTACAAGTCTTTTATCAATTGGATAAGGCATTAAATTCCCCCCTCCACAACCCTAACCTCCTCCTCACTCAACTCATACAACTCATACACCATCGCATCAATTTCGGCATCGGTTTGGGCGATTTGGGATTTTAGGTCGTCGGCCCGGGTTTTTTGTTGGGTGAAGTATTCCAGCCATTCGTCTTTTTTGTAGAGGCTAAGTTCTCCATCGTCTTCATCAACCGATTCCAGATATTTATTTAGTACCGCGTTTTGGAATAGCCCCATAAATAAAAAATTAAATCACCTGTAGAATCTAAAACAATTAAATAACAAGAGATTATAGGCAATGAAAACCGGATAGAAAAGTCGGCAGAACAAAAAAACAACCAACTCATGTAGATCGGTATTCGCTCCGAAAGATGCCTGAGTATCGGCCAACGTCACTAATGCTAATCTTCGATGTTTATCATTCATTCTATCAGAAGCCGGATCAACTTCTTGCTATTCCAGCTTTTGACTTTCCATTCTGCAGTCTGGGCTCTTCTTTGGATTCTCATTTTATGATATCAAACAGCTCGATTCTTTAAATCCCTCGTACTCAAACATGTACACAGTTACCTCAAATAAAATGAGGCAATTACTCATAGATTCAAATCTATGTTAATGGCTTGTACCCTATTCCTATTTTACAGTAAAACGATAAATTTTATTCTTATTCCTGTAAACACTATTTACTTTATTCGCCATTTTGGATTAAATTTATAATTAGACATTAATATCTAATTATCTGAAGGGCTATATGACTCATCTAAAATCAACTACACTATTCGGAATTATTATCATAAGTCTAATTACCTCATTTTTACTACTCTCCAGCTGTCAGTCTGGTGAAGAGTGGACGCCGGAAGCTGCTCAACTCTTTGACCCGATCCCGGCCGATGCACCGATTCCTGAAGACAATCCGATGACGGATGAAAAAATTGACCTGGGCCATAAACTATTTTTTGAACCGCGTTTATCGCGTTCAGGAATTATTTCGTGCAATACCTGCCACTCGGTTGGGGCTGCCGGAGTCGACCACAGGTCCGTGGCAATTGGTGAAATGGGACGCCTTGGTCCCAGAAACTCTCCTACCGTTTTCAATGCAGCTTTCCTGAAAGCGCAATTTTTAGACGGTCGCGCTGAAACATTAGAAGAGCAGGCTGTCGGGCCAATCCAGGCTCACGTTGAGATGGATCTCACGCCGGAAGAAGCAATGGAACGGCTTGAAGTGAGCGGTTATCGACCTCTGTTTTCAGAAGCTTTTCCTGATGACGACGAACCCTTTACATTTGATAATCTTGCCAAAGCAATTGCTACATTTGAGAGAACACTGATCACACACGGTGCACCATTTGATGACTACTTGCAGGGCAATAAAGACGCCCTCACTGAAGAAGAGATTGCCGGATTGGAGCTATTCCAGAACTACGGTTGTGCAACATGCCACAATGGAGTATTACTTGGCGGAGATCGATTTACCAAATTTACACACGCTGCAAATAAGAAAGGTGAAGATACCGGAAGATATCAGGTAACAGGAAATCCTTCAGACATGTATGCTTTCAGGGTTGCTCCTTTACGAAATGTTGAACTAACCTACCCCTATTTTCACGACGGATCTGCAGAAACACTTGAAGAGGCAGTATCCATTATGGGAGAAAGCCAGCTTGGAAGAACTTTCAATGATGATGAAGTCCAGAAGATTGTCGCTTTCCTGAAATCCCTGACAGGAGAATTTAAAATGGTGCCTCATCCCAGTCTTCCCAGGTAAGGCCGCGAAATTTTCGTGAGCAGATTGATTTGTTTGTTTGAGACGCCCCTAATCAGTTTCCGGGGCGTTTTTTTTATCTGTTTCCAATTCCATAAGAATAGGTTTTTCAACGGTTGATATACAGACCTGAACATTATCTACCGGGGAGCTCCGGGCGCGGCATTCGATAAGGTGTTTCGGAGATCGATTCCAAAAAAGCGATGATCGCTTGCATCTCTTCGTCTGTCAGGTTCAGCTCTTGCAGTAACGGGGAGGTAGTAGGATATGGCGGATCATCCGTTTTCATACCCGGGCGAGGTTCGGGGCGAGCCATTCCTGCATTATACATGTTTATTACTCCCTCAATACTCCCAAACAATCCGTTGTGGAACCAGGGTGCTGTGAACATCACATCGCGAAGCTGTGGAGTCCTGAACTTGCCGACGTCTTCATCGTTTCCCGTAACCCAAAAACGCCCTAAATCTTCTCTTTCACGGCCGTAGTAGTGAAGTCCCAGATTGTGGAATTCAAAATCACTGAAAAGAGGGCCGTTGTGGCAATTCATACATTGAGCTTTCGTCCTGAACAGATGCAGGCCTTCGAGCTGACGATCAGACAACGCATCTTTATCGCCGAGTACAAACCTGTCAAAATCACTTTTACGACTTTGAATCGTACGTTGAAACTGTGTCAGGGCCTCTGCTATGCGTGGCATCGTGATCACAGTATCTTCAAATGCCTCATGAAACAGGTCTCCATATCCCTCTATATTTTGCAGCTTTTCCGAAAGTTGCCCGACATCCTGGTTCATTTCAATAGGATCGGTAATTGGGTGGTGTAATTGGTCTGTCAATGTTTCTGCCCTTCCGTCCCAAAAAAGAGGTTCCTTCATCCATACATTTAACAAACTTATGGAATTCCGCTTACCTGTAAAATGATCATGCCCAACGGAATTCACTTTGCCGTCAGACCATCCAAGGTTAGGATCGTGACACGATGAGCAACTAATTTGATTTGATGCCGACAGGCGTGGATCAAAGAACAGAACGCGTCCTAAATCCGTAAGGGCTTGCAAGCTGTCAACTCCACGGTAAGGGGAGTCGGGGAGCGGACCGAGAGGTTCCCAGTCAATAGAATCCTCCACAAACGGTTCAGGCCATTCTGAAACGGGCCTTGAATATTTCTCCCTAAGCTCGTCAGCCGTTTGCAAGTCTGCGTTTGATGAGTACTGTGTATACCAAATTACAAACACGATATTCACCAGCAATATCAGTAAAAGTATTAAAGTATTTCGCATTAGTGGAAAAATTGTAGTTTAACAGAGAGATAATTACGTGTGTTTCCCGGCTGAAATTGAGGCTCATTGGTTATTTGCCCTTCATTCACAACAATCGACCGCCGATAATCAAACAGTAATGCAACCTGAAGCTCTTCAAAAAGCTGCTTAACCTGGAATGAACCGCCAAAAGTCATTACATCAGACGTATGATTATAAAAATCCGGAGAAACTACATAATCCGTAAATATATTCCTCACGGTTGCCGGTACATTAATATTCCCCGATAATGAGGATGAGTAACGTAAAGCAGGAGTAAATACATAATCACGTGAATCTGCATTTATGGTGGATTGAATCGAGCTTTCAACTGAAAACCGCCTGTATTCATAAGCATGGGATGCGTTACGATCCGTTAATGACTGATCCTTATATTCAAGCCCCCCGTGAATGGATATTCCATTTTTGCGGTGCATATAGAGATGGATATCCTGAAAAAGTAAGTTACTGAAAAAATTCGCTCCCCCGAATGATTGGTTGAAATCGTAACCATCCTCCCACTTCGTCCTTCCTGCAAGCTGCCACCGATTCAGAGCAGAGTCAAAGTTGAGATAAAAATTACCGTCCATATATTTGAGAAAGTAAGTTCCAAACCGGTTTGTAAAATCTAAATCACCCTCAGATCCGGTTCGCTGAAAAAGCTCATCATTTTTACCAAAAACCACATCTGCGGCCATGCTTACGGAATCGTGAAGATAGCTGATAGTAAAACCAAACTCCTGATTTTCACTCAACTTTTCGTATGTATTTTGTTGCCGAAGACTGTAGCTGCCCATCCCAAGTACCGTAATAATATTATATTCGGTCCTGCCAAAACTGTCGTTCGCCGAATCATAATTCTTCACACCTCCTTTCTCTGAACGATCACCGAAACCATAGTAGGCTCCTACCGCTAATCTGTTAAATTTCAAGCCAGCCTGAAGTTTCAAAAAAAGATTGTAATATTGAATACTAGGTCGCGGGTCAGTATACCGTGCAAGTTGTTCAACCTCGTAATCTGCCCCCACTGCTAACAAAATATGGTCTCCAAACAGAGTAGAACCCGCATTTAAGTTTAGCTTGTATCGGTCGTTGTCCCAGTTTCCCGGGCGGATATTCGCCAGGTAGTATGGATGCTGATAAACATCACGGGCTAATTTCCAGCCAATCCCATTATGCAACTCTTTTAGATATTGAAACTCTCCTTCCATCCGTACTCCCTTAAATGATGTAATTCCATAAGAACCGAGAGAAATATCCCTGGCCGACTCCGGTTGTTGAAAAGATCTAAACTCTCCCTGAGTGGAATTAAATGAGAAGCTGCTCTCACTATAGTTGTAATCTGTGAACAGAACCCGTGCCGGAAGCTTAGATATCTCCTTTAGCTGAATATATTCAGGTGCACTTATTGAAGATGCACCGGATAAAGACTGTGCCACAGAGTTTGTAAACCCTGCAGCACAGATTAAAAGCATCAGATTTAATAATCTGATTTTAAAATAATGAGTATTACGCATTATCACCTGAAGCTTCTGGCCCACCTGGATTTGTATTCCTCAAGAAAATCCACAGAGTCTGAATTGTTATTCCTGACCGTAACTTTACCGGTACTATTCGGAGCATCAGGAGCATCCGCTTTAGGCTCAGCACGCTCAAGGAATGTAAAGTCTTCTTCAGAGTTATTGGTGTCTTTCAAGACCGTTCTACCTTCAACCGTGTTGGAACTCAGTCGGATGATGGAGTTTGAAGAGTACTGCGCACCGGGAACATACGTATAGCCGGCGTCCAGACTATTTTGAAGTTTCCGTGGAATCTGATTGGATGGAGATCTCTGGGTTTCTACCGCGTCAATTACCCAGTCAACCGGAATTTGAGGATAAAAAGTTGTTCCATCTCGAATCTCTCTTGTTTGGGGATTCGGATAAGATTCGAATTGGCTCGGATCTTCGTCAGTTTTAAAAATCACGTAAGCATCTCTTCCTAATGGATCTAAAATCATATCTCTTCCAAAAATGAAGATGTTTCTTAGGTTCGGAATGTTTGGATTGTCAATATCTGAAGATAACGGATTGTCGATATCATCGCCCAGATAAACTTCAAAATCGGCATCGCTTAAATCCACGGTTAGCGACGGATCATTTACTGATACCGTTTCGCCCTCTCCATCCGTAAATGGTTCTTTATGATTTAACGCAGTCTGAGCTATCACTACACTTTCACCGGGTTCCAGAACGCGACCCGTCCCATCATCCGGTATCTGATACAGCCATTTGGCATAGAGATAATCCTGATTCGCATCGATATCGGATGGCATTCCGATGGACTGACTCCAGTCATATTGCCCGCTTTCGGTTACATACTCCGTGTCGTTATTACTGCTGTTTCCGTATGCACCCATGATGTATAACCCATCAATTTCTATCGGCTCATTCGAGTTGTTATAAATTTCAATGAACTGATCCCTGAAAAGAGCTCCATCTACAACATCTGACCCAGCATAGTAAACCTGTTTGATCACAAGATCTCCAAGCCTGCCAGCGGTAAGTTCAACGATCGGATCATCGGTACTTTCATTAATTTCTAAATCGCTGATTGTACCATTAAAAGTCACTTCTTCTTCATCCGGAAATGTACCTGTAAGTTCAAAAACAGTATTTTGATCCAGTGTAAGAATAACGGACAGATCATAAACACCCGCAGGGAGTTCTTCAAAGGAGGATTGACCATTTTGGTTAATAGCTTCCTCAAAGTTTTGCTGGGTGTTAACGTTCGTAAGGGTAACTTCAGCACCTTCTGTGTAGGAGCTTTCATACCCTTCATCGAAAATTGTACTGACCGTAAGGTCAACCGGTTCAACACCCAACGGACTGTCGGAACAAGCTGATGCCAGCATTAGTGTTGAAATCAGCACAAGCGGCATTCGTAAATTTAACAGATAGGTATATGTATATTTAAACATGGTGATTGATTTGCTTATAGGTTTAGCCGAAGCTCCATTCCAAAGTAAGGCGACTGGTTGAGTACACCTGTTACCCTCCCCTCAGAATTGACGACCTCCGGCCTGATATTCAAAAAGTTGTTAGCAAAAAATGACAGCCTCACATTCTCGCCGATATTTTTACTCACGTTGACATGGAAATTGAAATAGACAAAGGATGGGCTACGAGTAAAATTGCCATCAACCGGTGCCCGGTCAAGCACGTCAAAACGGGAATCGCTGAGTTCAGTTTCAGAAATCCGGACGATATCCAATTCATTATTCACATAGGCAACGGGTCGATTTGAACTCTCCAATACCTCACTGAAATTATAGAGAAATGCTTCGCTCCGAAGAGTAAGCAGGAGACCAAGATCAGAAACATGATGTGTACTTGTGAGCAATGCCCGGGCTTTTCCACTGCGGCTTTTGTTAGGCGGATATATTCCATACCAGATTTCTTCTTCAGGCTGAGGATCTCGACTCAAATTGATGTTTTCTGATTGATTGAAGTAGTAGCTTCCGGTATAGGATACATTTAAGGAAAAAGAGGTTTGAATACGCTGTATCTTGCTGGTTCTGGCCGATAACTCTACTCCCCAATTGCGGCTATAAAGAGCATTGGTTACATACCCTTGTGAATAAAGAACCCTTTGAACATCACCCGTATCTTCATATGTCGGTTTTTCACCCTGGGGTCGGTCAACAATTTCATAAATGGGTAAGTCCAGATATTCGGGTCGTTGCTCAACTGTTATTCCGTCACGAGATATATTTCGAAACACTGTTGCTGATACCCTGATTTTGTCAGGCGTCCATTCAAAACCTGCTTCAGAGCGAAAAGATCGCATGGGTTTTACATTTTCTGAAACATTTTGAGATATGCGGGTATAGACCAGGTTTATACTTTCATTCAAGTTACCCGTGTAACTGTTTAGCAGGGTATAATCTTCATAATCTGGCCCAGGATAGAGATGTATCAATCCCGGAGACTTCACTTGCAAGCCATAGGCAGCAGTCAGTGAAAAATTATCGCTAATATGAAATCTTGAATTTAAGCGGGGAGAAACCGTAAGGTAACCATGCTGTATATCGGATCGAACACCGAAACTGTTCACTGTTTTTTTGCCGGCTACTTCTCCATTTATACGGCTTTCAATAAATGCACCACCCTGAAGTACTTCCGGTTTGAGTTCTCGATATGAAATCGGACGTTCAGAACCAGATACATTTAGCGGCACAGGCCTTAATGGGTCAAAGACTCGCCCTTGGCCATAATTGGCATCAAAACTAGCATTCCCTCCGTATGAAAGACTTATTTTCCACTCGTCAAGGTCAAAATCCCTGCTGAGGGTAATTCTGGAACTTAGGGAAACCGGTTCCCCCAGAACCCTGCGTTCAGATCTATAATTAGACGGATGATAGGTACCCTCTTGAACCCCTTCTGTTTTTCCATCGATGACGGGTCTGACTCCGGGATTCACATATTCATCCAGATGCGAAATACTTTCACTCCAACTTCCTGAAACTGAAAAACTAAGGTTGCTGAATAGTTTTAAATCGGACTGAATACGAAGACGGTTCGAAAGTGAAATTCTCCGGTTTTGATAGTAGGTTCGTTCTACATTGCCAATATCCGGATCAACTTTAAAATCATCCAGGTTTGACCGGAGTGATACTGACAACGTATTTCTTATGTTGCGGCTCTCACCATAGTAGGATGTCCAAAGAAGTGAAGAAGATATCCGGTTAAAAGATTTCACCCTGTCACGTGGATCGGCATTGCTGTATAAATAATCAATGCTTCCATTTATAAAATGCTGTGGATGTATTTGAAATCCTTTATTTAGTGACAATCCCAGCTCTCCACCTGATCGCCGCATGGTGGCATTTAAAGGAGACTTCCCCGCGGACGTCTCAATAAATATTCCTCCTGACGAGATATCTCCATATTCTGCAGAAGCGACTCCCTGCACAACTTCAACTTTTTCGATATCTCCTACAGGCAGTTCCCTCAAATCGAAACCTCCACCTGGACTATCTCCGCTGTTATACGATTGAGAATTGAAGCGACTCTGCCCAAATGTCCCATACCGGCCATAATTGCTGAGAGGATTCAGACTCTGCATATTGGCATTGTTATTCAGCTCCTGACCGTTCAAATAAATACCGATGCCAAATGCGTTGTTGAGACTGTAGTTTGAAGACAGGTCAGAGCGAAAGTTGATTGACTGAGCTCCCTGAAGCTGTGGATTCATGATTGTTTGACCGGGAATGAGTTGCAACAAATTCCCAAGCGTGTAGGCTTGAGACTGTTCAATGGCCATACGATCAATGACATATGTCGAATTGGATACCCTGTCTGATGTTGGTTCAGCTGAAACTGTAATTTCATCCATGTAGAGATCCAGGTTTTCCATCACAATGTCATACCGCAACCTTGATGTATCCTGAGAAATTTTAATTTGATCCCTGAATGTTTCTTTGGCTACATACTGAACCGTAAGTTCAATTTTTGACGGTAGCTCTTTTGTTGAAAATTCAAGACGATAATATCCTGTAGAGTCAGTAACTGCGTATTTTCCATCTTCGGTCTGTATTGTAGCCTGGATCAGAGGCTCATCGTCGGTATCCAACACGTAACCATCAAGAACGAAGTTCTGATTCTGTCCCTGACTTAGGCCCGGTAGCACAAAAATTGCAGTGAATAAGATGTACAAGACCCTTATCATCTCTTTTGCCGATGTTATTTATAATTGATCTAAATAATAATGAGGGCAATAATAAGAGACTTTGAAAAAAAAGTAAACTCTATTTAGACTAATTCTATATAGTTGGCACGGTTTTATGCTGACAGAATCAATTTTCACATACCTGACGATGAAACATGGTTCTTGTGTAGATGTGATGGCATTGCGAGGATCACTAATACCGATATCTATCAATTAATCATGACCACTTTCGTAAATCAAGCTCCCCGGGCAACCTACGCTCCGACAGCTGTCGGAGTAACAGCCAACTGCTCTAAAGATAATCCTCAATGTTTATTTCTCCTTCGATCAGCAGCCGAATCATCTTTTTGCTTTTCCAGCTTTTGACTTTACGTTCTGCTGCCAAGGCGTCCTCCTTGGTTGGAAACTTATACTGATAAACGATTTTCCATGGCCGATACCGGCTGGTGTGGGATCTCCTGTCGTCCGTATTATGAAAATGAAGTCGCCGGGCGGGATCATTTGAAACACCTACATAATAGGTTTCCTGCGTTTCTGACTGGAGTATGTAGAGGTAGAAATTCATAGATAAAAAAAAGACTGACCGGCAGTAACCAATCAGTC
>Ga0208075_1000666_pt1 | contig 14599 bp, 8 predicted proteins | sample HotLakmasection5_FD_184728 | JGI IMG/M metagenome (GOLD analysis project Ga0208075, IMG submission 184728) | Hypersaline microbial mat communities from Hot Lake, Washington, USA - Section #5 (SPAdes) | ecosystem: Environmental > Aquatic > Non-marine Saline and Alkaline > Hypersaline > Microbial... | reverse complement strand
CTTTGCAGAACGCATTAGTCTCTCACGTGTTGGGTTTAACTCACCACCACTTTGCTCGCCCAGCCGGTACAACATGTTAAGATCAAAACCTCTTCCTATTACTTCTTTAAAGCTTTCACCTGAAATGTGTATTGCTACGGCAGGTAATTTGGAATCTCCTACTTGGAGTGTAATGTCATGTCTACCAGCGATGACATCGCTTAGTGCAGCAGAGCTTTTGCCTGGGGTTGATTCCATTCTAAAATCAACCTGTTGTGTGCGAGAGTCGGGGCCCGTGATCTCTGCTTTTATAGGTAGTGAGGCAAATTCTTCAGAGAATAAACTTAACTGTAATAAAAGGGTATCACCTTGAATCTGATGACGAAGATCGAACTCTATCTGTTCTCCGTCAGAGTCGCCATTAGATCTTAATGAGTTTACTACCTCAAGCCAGAATTTTTGGAATAGAGGCCAGCTAATCCATTGACTAGACCAGCGGCCATTAGCATCAGATGTAAATGCTGTGCTGCGCCCTTTTCCAGATTGGTGGCTAACCAGCAGAGGGTCTGATTTTCCATTCGCAAAGGTAACTAGTTCGGTGTTACTCCCCGGTTTTGCCTCGGTCTGGACGTATCCTTTTACCGTTGGAAATCGTTGAATCGCTGTTGACTGCAAGTTGCCATCTCCCCTGCGTACCAGAAATTCACTGGCTTCTTGCATGGTCTGTTCGCCAAAAGCTGTCTTTAGGTCAGAGATATAGATCCTCGGAAGTGCGCTACCATCAGTGGTCTGATAAAAAGCTCCACCTCCTATATCTGCAATTTCCTTTAATGTATTGTCTCGCTCACTACTAAACATGATAGTTGAAATTGTTACTCCCTGCATTCTAACCCGTTGAGCTTGCTCTAAGTATTTTGGTCCCGAGTCGGGAAGGGCGCCATCGGTCATTATAATTATGTGCTTTCTACCTGCCTCTACATTTAGCAGTGAGCGTCTGGCCTCTTCAATTGTCGGAAATAGATTAGTCCTGCCAACAGGAAAAATAGTTCCAATTCTATTAAAAGCACGCTCCCGATTATTCCTTAGGGTTTGCATCGGCAAAACTATAAAAGGTGTAGTGTCAAAAGCGATAATGCCTAGATAGTCCTCGTCTTTTAGATTGCGCACGGCTTCTCTTGCTGCTTCTCGTGCGTATTCCATTCTGTTTTGTTGAAGCATGCTCCTTGATTTATCAATAACAAGCGAGACTGCACGGTTTAGTTTGCGCTGCTCTGTTCTGGGTGGAACTAATTTTACTGGTAAAACCTCTTCGATATTTGATTGAATGTAATTGCCGAGACCAAAGCTACGATTGCCTCCAATCATCAATAAGCCTCCGCCATTCTCTCTTACAAAAGATTTAATGCGCGGATCTGCCACCGGGGGAAGGTTGGTTAGCGGGGTGTTGTTTAATATCACAACTGAATAGGTCGATAGATCTTTGAAGATATCTTCGTCGATCTTTCCCAGGTAAGAATCAACCTCAAAGTCTTGTTCTGTAAGTGCTTTTGAGAGAAATCGATCGTCTTGCTCAGTGCCGCTTAGAAGTAGTACTTTTTCTCGCGGGCGGGAGGCTAGGTAGCTAGTAAGGCGAGTTGAGGCGAAGTCTTGATTGTTTGGTATTAACTCAGCTTCGATCTCTTCGATATCATCTGTTAGTCGATTGTTCTGAGCGGAAATTAGCACTTCCTCTCCCGGTCCGAGCTCAAGGTGTTGCTCTTCTAAAACCTGATCGCCCTGCCTAATTACTAACTTTCCACTCTGTGCCTGAGACGAAGAGTTCTTCGCGCTAACCGATATATCAACTTGGCTTGCAGAGGGGGCCAGAAGCGGGACCCGCATCTGTTGCAAAAAGAATTGCTGAGAGATGGAATTTTCAAGTGGAGCAAGTGGAAAGATAGATTTTCTCTTCAGGCTAACATCGCTAAGCACCCGTTCAATTGCTCCCTGATTATGCCATCCATCAGAAATTAACAGCATCAGGGAAGAGTCCGAGCGACTAGCCAGCTCAATTGGCTGAGAAAGGTCAGTCGCTCCAACATTAAGCTGGCCCCACGCTCTTCTTAACTCTCCTAGATCTTGTCTGCTCGAAAAATCAATTGAGTACGGAGCGGAATTTGCGGCAAATGGCAACAGCTCGATATTTGAAAAGTCCTTAGTTAACTGCCTTGCTTGTTCAAAAAGTTTTGTTGCGGTGCTTGGATCCATGCTCTCTGAGATATCCACAAGCAGCGTAGCCGAGAGTTCTGTTTTTATGCTCTCCCTGTATGGGCCAAAGAGTGCCGCAATTATTAACAGAAAGATCAAAGATCTAAGAATAGCTCGTACTAACGGCCGCCCGTTTTGAAAAAAGATAACCAGAAAAATAATAAAAACCGCTATAAAGATAGCACTAAGAGTTAGTGGAGTAGCTGAGCTTTCAAAGAGAATTTCAGGTATACTCACCCCTGCACCTCTCTTTTTCGTAGTTCAAATAAGAGTAGGTCCAAAGAGAGTAAGAGCAGTAGCAGGTAAAGAAAGTAATGCCACCAATCCGACCGATCTCTCTGTGAAGCTCGAGGTAAATTACTGTTAAGCTTTGGGATGATTATATTGCTCCGAACCAAAAGATTTGACTCGGTCGGATAAAATGCATTTACAGCTGCAAGTGGTCTTATCTCGCTTTGAGATTGATACATTAGCAACCCTGGTTCTCTAACCCTAATCCCGGCACCATTTTCAGAAATAGAATAGGTACGCCCGGTATGATCTCTTGCTGAATCAATCCCCTCTGGAAGCCGTATAAGCTCAAATGGTCTAAAGGAATCATTTGCAAAGGTTGCCTCACCTAAGACCCAATTAAGCATATTTAAGGTGAGTATGCTTAAGACAGGGTCTTCCTCCCCTAAAAAAGGCAATAGCTCAAATCCAGTCACTACAACCCGTTGTCCTTGCCTTGAACCTGCAAACAATCCAGAGCCACTTTCTGTTTTAACCAAATCCTCTGCCCAGGTCGGAGTACGCAGAGTGCTAATATTTTTTAGATCTAACAGTTGAGAATTTAGGTACTGCAAGAGTTGGTGATTTTGATTGACGAAGGTAATTTTAGGGGAGCTAGCTGTGCGCCCGCTTACAAAGTGAGGAGCTGTATTGGGGGGTGCTATATAGATTGCAGAAGATTCAGGGAGTATCTCTGGTACGTACCTATGAAATAGAAAGATACCTTCAAGCTCTCCCTGCTCATATTCCTGTGGAGAAACTGAACGGAAGTTAAATCTTGAAATATCCTCTAGTCCGGTATCTCTGGCTTGCTCTGGTGAAACCAAAATAAAGGAGAGTTCTGGTCGCTCTTGCACAAACCAGGCGGTATCATCAAGGGTGATGGCGTTTTGTTCAGGATTAGTTGTTCTAAGTAGTACCCTCAGTCTGGCGTTAGTTGGGATTGAATCAAAAGAAAGGCTCTGCGTCTGATTTGGATTAAGGGAGACAGGTTTTAGCTGAAGTGTTTTAAAGTTTAAATTTTCCTCAGATCCCACAACCTCCTGAACTTCAAGTTCGACTTCTGCTGTTTTGTCGGTATATGCACTGAGTGCAACCTCTAGCCGTAGCAGGCTGTCTGAACCGAGCGAAGATCGAATATCAGTAATAGCGACATTTTCAAGTCTATAATCTGAGTAAATTGAAGTCAGTCCTATTCTTTCTGAGCTATTATTGGAAATCGAACCCGTTCTTTTAGAGAGACTAAAACCTTTGATCTCGGAATAGAGATTTAGATTTGATAGGTGGGTAAGAGCTTCCATCAGATCGCTTTGCGCCCATTCGGTTTTAATTCTATCAATCTCTGAGATAGCTGAGGGCGGGGTAAGCTCTCTTTGGTTTAATTTTTGGAGTACAGGAGAGGTGGTAAAGATATCAAATCGAACATCTTTGTTAAGTGAATTAATAAACTCCTTAGCAGAGAGTTGGATTTCGCTTAGTGCGGTTCTGCCTGCCTCCTGAGTTGAAGGTGCCACAGCAGCACTGCTAAGCGGATTGTCAATGACAATTGCGATTCTGGGACTATCTCTATCTAAGAATAGTCCAGCCAGAAACAAGACAATTAAGAGAATAGTTAATAGTTCCAAGAAAAACCTTAGGGAAAGCTTAATACTTTGCGGTTTTAGTGGTTTGTTTTGGATTTGCTCAAAGAGAAAGAGGGAGGGGATCAGCAATTGTTTACTTCTGGCTCTTTTAAAATAACTGTAGATCAATATCCCAGCAGCAAGAGGGAAAAGTATTAAGGCAAGAGGATTTAGGAAAGAAACACCAAACATGTCTTTAGCCTATCTAAGGAGGCCTATCTGTGGAAGGTGTTCTAGCACAAAGCTACGAAAATCTTCCTCGGCATAATATATTGCGTACCCAAATCGTAGCGAGTGAACCAACTCTTGGGTCACCCGTGTGTGTTGTATAAGGCGATACTGATACTCTTGCCGGGTACCGGTGTCTAAGGCGATTCCTAGCTCTTGATTGGTCTCGCTATCTACTAGTACTGCATCGCTAACACCCTGATAGGGGTCTTGATCTAGTTTGCCAAGGATGTGTAATACGGAGGTATCAAGATTCTTGGCCCGAAATAAATTTAGATTTTTCTCAATCTCTGCAATTGGGAAGAGAAAGTCTGAGATAAATACTGCTACCCCCGGAAATCGCACCCTGCTCAAACCTTGCTGTATTCCAGAGCTAAGCCTGCTCTGTTCTCCCTGCGGTTGCTCTTCGAGATCCCTGGCTATCCGATAGATGGCTCTAGGTCCTTCGTATGCCGAACTATAAAATACCCCGGGGATACAAATCCTAACAGTATCGTGCTGGATTAAAGCTACATAGGCTATAGAGAGAGCTAAGGCCTTTGTTCGTTCCCACTTCTTAGAGTCAGTTGTCACTCTCATCGAAGCAGAGCCGTCTATTACTATTAGTAGTGGTAGGGACTGCTCTTCTTGAAACCGTTTAATATATAACCTATCACTTCTACCATAAACTCCCCAATCAATATGCCTTGGATTGTCGCCAAGTTCATATTTTCGATAGTCAGAAAACTCTATGCCGTGCCCTTTTTTTAGAGAGACATGCCCCCCATGGCGTGCCCCCAAAAACGCTCTACGAGATCTTAGTCGTAAAAGCTCAAGTTGGCGCAGATATCCTGGATCGAAACCGTCCGGTAAAATTGTGGGTGTGCCGCCAGCTCGTTTTGCCATTACTCTTATTTAACTTGCGCAATCGCATTAAGGATTTCATCGGCGCTGATACCATCAGCCTCTGCCTGAAAATTTAAGATAAGGCGGTGTCGAAGTGCTGGTAGGATTGAGGTTTGAACATCATCGAATGCTACGTTGACTCTAGAATCCAATAGGGCACTTACTTTAGCCATTAATAGTGTGCTCTGAGCTCCTCTTGGACCGGGGCCGAATCGGATATACTTTTTAGTCATCTCGTGTGCATGTTCAGAGGAGGGTGTTAGCGAACTTACCAGGCGAGCGAGGATATCTAAGATCGGCTCTGCCACTGCCACATGACGGACTAGTTGCTTCATCGATTCAATTTCTTGCGCTGCTTTATCAACCTCAAAAACGCTTTCAATTCTTTGAGACACGGTGCCGGTAGTTCTATATAGAATTTCTTTTAACTGGGCCGAGGTTGGGGAAGGAACCAGGATTTTTATTAAAAATCGATCGAGTTGGGCCTCTGGAAGGGGATAGGTTCCCTCAAGCTCAATTGGATTCTGGGTGGCAAGAACAAAAAAGGGAGGTTGAAGTTTATAGGTCTGATCGAGCACTGTTATCTGCCGCTCTTCCATTGCCTCAAGTAAGGCTGCCTGAGTTTTTGGGGTAGCGCGGTTTATTTCATCAGCTAGAATTAAGTTTGCAAAAAGTGGCCCTGGTTTAAATACAAACTGCCTTCTTCCCTGTTCATCTTCGGTGATGATCTGTGTGCCTGTAACATCTGAGGGCATTAAATCTGGTGTAAATTGAATTCGTTTGAAATCTAATCCCAGAGCATCATTAAAAGACTTTACCAGTAATGTCTTACCGAGCCCGGGCGCTCCTTCCATAAGAACGTGTCCACCAGCAAAAATGGCGGATAGAGAGCTACGAACAACCTGTTCTAATCCAACAATAGCGTTGCCTACCTGAGACTCGATTTCGCGAAACTTGTAATTAAAGAGTCCTACCGCATTTTGAAGAGCTTCCTTATCGCCCCAATTTTGATCCATTTAATGCTCCTACTTGGAATTCTGATTGCCTTAACATCATAGTCTGCCATCGATAATTCAGACAATAGCTCGTTTGGCTGGGGGGCAGAGATAGTGAGAGCGTCCCGGCAGCGATATGCTACGTATAGCAATCCTTAACCTGACCTTAGGCATGACCCTGACCCAAAGAAAAATCATTTGAGAAAAGTGAAAGGGAATGTGCTAGCAGCTGCGATACACATTAAATTTCTTGGTAAATCTTGTTTGGGTCAGGGTCAGGCCTAAGGTCAGGCAAAGGAGTCATTCCTATAATATTCTGTGGTAACATGGCAGATTGCCGCAGCCGTAGTCTAATGCGATCGATATAAGCTTAGCATCCAAACTACTCCCCCCTAAAAACCCCTAAAATTTGCCCAAGAATGGAATTTTTCTCTAATCTTGGTATATTCTCTTTCCTAGGAGTGAATTAGTATTATGGATCAATTTTTGAAAACAGCTATTACAGCTTTGGGAGTTGTCTCACCAGTTGGCTCTACGCTTGAGGATTTTCGATCGGCGTTTCTTCTAAGGCAGCCCCAGTTTTCCACTCATTCATCGGGCTATATCGCGGGTACTCTTGTAGCTGAGCTGGAAAGTGAGCTTGGGTTGCTAAAAAAAGAGTGCAAACACGAGACAGACAGAGTTGTTCTTCAGGCGATTTTGGCGGGTAACAAATTAAAGTCCGGCATCAAGAGTATACCCGGAACGGATAACTTAATGGTTAATCTAGGTTCATCAAGGGGTGCAACCGAGAGCCTTGAAGCTGCCTATGCCGGTTTTGCTTCTGGTGAGCGGATCTTGCCCCGCACCTCACCAACGACTACCCTGGGAGCACTATCATCCTCTGTGGCACAACTTTTTTCGAAAGAGGTTTTTCCCTTTAATCACTCCATGACCTGTTCAAGTTCGTTAATTGCTGTAGGTAATGCTCTTGCCTGGCTTAGATCGGGCATGGCCAGGCGCGCAATTGTTGGAGGGAGCGAGGCGCCACTTACAGATTTTACGATAGGCCAGATGAGCAGTCTCGGTATCTATACTAAAAATGATTGTGGAGAGAGCTTTCCTGTCAGGCCTTTAGAGGTAGATCCGGTAGAAAATAGTTTTGCACTTGGCGAGGGCGCTGCTCTTTTTCTGATTGAACCTTGTGACGGTGATATGTGTAGTCAACCTTTGGCGATCATCGACTCTTTTGGTTTCGGATATGAGGCGCTAAAAAGTCAGACTTCATTAACAGGTATGAGTCTTAAGGCCGCAATGCTTGGCGCCCTAAATACTCGCAGCTCTAGTGCTCCAATTGATGCCATCGTTACCCATGCTACAGGAACAACTCAGGGCGACTCTGCAGAATTAAAGGCAATCAGGAGCATTTTTGGAGAAGAAACGCCTCTCTTGGTCAGTAATAAGTGGCTGATGGGACACACAATGGGAGCTGCAGGCGGTATGAATATCGTAACGGCCCTGGCTATGTTCGGAGAAAAAGCCGAAAACTTTGATTTTCCCTATCAAATCGGTTTCAAACAGTATCCTCGAGATATTCGTACTGTTATGATTAACTCAGCCGGGTTTGGCGGTGTTGCAAACTGCCTGATTATAAGTCGGCCAGATTAGCCAGGATGGCGGTAAGGTTCACGAAGAGAATCAATATAAATATTTGATGATTGAAAAGGAGCGATCACGAGATGGATAGAACTTCAACTACGAGCTTATCAAACGGCTCAAATTCAGCTGAACGGTGGTCAAGAGAAGAGATCGCTAAAATCTACGATATGCCGCTATTGGAATTAGTGTTCCGGGCCGCTGAGATTCACCGTGAGCATCACGATCCAGCAGAGGTTCAGGTCTGCTCTCTTCTATCAATAAAAACAGGTGGCTGTCCTGAAAATTGTGGATATTGCTCTCAGTCTGTTCACCACGAATCTCGCTTAGAAGTCGAACCATTGCTATCGACTGAAAAGGTGCTCCAAGCTGCAAAGAATGCAAAGGAGGGAGGAGCTACCCGTTTTTGCATGGGAGCTGCCTGGAGAGAAGTCAAAGATAACAGAGCCTTTGATCGAGTTTTAGAGATGATCAAGGGGGTCCAGGAGATGGGACTTGAGGTTTGTGCCACTCTTGGAATGTTAAACGAGGAGCAGGCTAAAAAACTAAAGCAAGCTGGACTCTATGCCTACAACCACAATATCGACACTTCACCTGAATATTACGGAAAGGTTTGTACCACCCGTAAATTTGAAGATCGACTAGACACTCTTGAAGCTGTCAGAAAGGCGGGCATGACCGTTTGTTGCGGAGGGATTCTCGGTCTGGGAGAGGTAACAGAGGATCGAATTGGTATGTTGCACGTATTAGCTAACCTGGATCGAGTGCCAGAGTCGGTTCCGATTAATTCTCTGGTTCCAATTGAGGGAACACCAATGGAAAAAAATGAACCGATATCAGTGTGGGAATTTATCCGGATGATAGCATGTGCTAGAATATTAATGCCAACGGCAATGGTACGACTTGCAGCTGGACGGATGAATTTATCTCCAGAGGGGCAGGCGTTAGCTTTTCTTGCCGGAGCAAACTCGATCTTTGCTGGAGACAAACTGCTTACAACACCGAATGTTGAGTTAGATCAAGATCATTTGCTCTTTAAAGAGTTGGGCTTAAGATCGAAGCAGGCTAGCCCGACCCTGGATGCCTAACATGGCCCGGTTAGGATCAATACAGACTGGTTAGCATGAGCATTGATTCGTTCCTGCACTCTTTAAAGATCTCTCTGGATCACCGACGAAACAAGGGGCTCTATCGAGAACTAAAAAATAGCTTTGACCCCGACTCGTTAATAGATCTCTGCTCGAATGATTATCTCAGTCTTGCTCGTAACAGTGACCTATCTGATCAATTTTCAAAGATCATATCAGAGCATGGTATCCCTTTTGGTTCTTCTGGCTCAAGACTACTAACAGGCAATCATCCTATTCATGAAGATTTGGAGGCAGAATTAGCAAGCTTCCACAGGCATGAAGCTGCTCTTCTGTTTTCTTCCGGATATACAGCAAATTTGGGAGTATTGGCTAGCCTTCCAACCAGACACGATTCGATACTTTTTGATAAACTTTGTCACGCATCTTTACGTGATGGAATCAGGCTCTCCTCTGCGCGTTCTTTTTCCTTTAAGCACAATAGTGTAGAAGATCTTAAAGCTAAACTTTCACATTGTAGAGGCAATGTATTTGTAGTGGTTGAATCGGTGTATTCTGTTGATGGTGATTTGGCCCCACTAGAGCAGTTGGTAGCGATTTGTCAGGAAAAAGGATTAATCTTAATAGTTGATGAGGCACATGCCACTGGGGTGTATGGCGAGCAGGGCCGAGGACTAGTTGCTGAATATAAGTTAGAAGAAAAGATACCTATTAGAGTTCATACTTTTGGAAAGGCACTCGGTTTTCAGGGTGCCGTAGTAGTTTCTTCTTTGACGGTTAAAGAATCGCTAGTTAATTTCTCAAGATCGTTTATCTACTCAACCGCCCCATCTCCGCTGCAGGTAGCCGCAATTAAGTTGGCATACTCTGCTGTAAAGAACGCTGATAAAGAGCGTGGAGTTTTAAGTCAATTAATAGATACTTTCTGTAACAGCGCCAACGATTCCAGGTATCAATGTTCAACTAATCCATCGCCCTTACAATCTGTTATGGTTAGGGGAAATCACGAATGTAGAAAACTTGCGAACGAACTCAATAAATCTGGCTTCGCAATATACCCAATTCTCTCACCTACGGTCCCTGCCGGAAAAGAAAGGCTTAGGGTATGCTTACATGCGCATAATTCTCGTGCGGAGCTTGAAGCGTTTTTTAAGCGGTTGGAGAGGGGGGTGTGAATCCAGCTCCATCATTCTTGACAAGGAATTAATGAGTCTCGACTCGTTGACGACTACGTAGAAGTTGGACGGTAAAACGAAAACCGTCGACGGCTACCGGTTTACGTATTATCGTAAGCGTCGTACGTTATCGTCAGCGCTGCTAGATATAAACCTAACCCTCTGTGTTTAACTTAAAATTCTGTCTTCGACCATAGTAAGAGCTTACCGCTTGGTTGCGGGTGTTGTGGTAACAGATTGAAGAATGATTGAACACAGAGGGGAAAGGGGCGCACCGAGGGAGGAATGCTTTACGAGATTCTATTAAAAATAATAGGCTCAAGGTTTGATCCGATTATAATTTAGTTTAAGATCAGTTCTTACTCAAACTCTTAAACCTCAATAGTTTCACCAATGAAAAATATTTTTGTAACAGGGATAGGTACTGACGTCGGAAAGACTGTCGTGTCGGCCGTGCTGGTTCGAGCTTTGGGAGCTTGTTACTGGAAGCCAGTTCAGGCCGGTGCTTCAGATGAAAGAGAAGTAATCTCTCTTGCTGGAATTAACCCCGAGCGGTCTTTTTCTCCAACTTACGACCTAAATACTCCCTGCTCTCCTCATGCAGCAGCTAAGATTGATGGGGTTAAAATTGAGTTAGAAGATTTTACCCTTCCAGATTGTGAAGATAGGATAATAGTGGAAGGAGCCGGAGGTCTTCATGTCCCCTTAAATTACAGGACGCTCATAATAGATCTAATTAAACATTTAGAACTACCGGTTGTGCTTGTATCTCGCCAATATCTGGGCTCTATTAATCATACACTACTTTCAATAGAGGCTTTAAAGTCACGTAAGATTAATCTGTTGGGGGTAGTGTTTGTTGGCGAGCAGAATAGAGAATCAGAAGAGGCGATACTAAAGTTTGGGCAGACTAAGGTTTTATTTCACCTCCCAGTGCTTGATCCACTTACTCCAGAATCTTGCCAGAGTTTTGCAGATAAAAACAAAGAGTTAATTAATGAGAGACTTGCTGAGCATAGATAACAAGATTATTTGGCACCCCTTTACTCCCCTAGCCGGAGACCCTTCTCAGCGGGTGATAGAGCGAGGAGAAGGCGCTCTACTTTTTGATACAGAGAACAGGTCTTTAGTTGATGGGATTAGCTCCTGGTGGGTGAATATTCACGGTCATGCAAGGGCTGAGATAGGCCAGGCTATTGCTGAGCAGGCAGCTAAACTTGAACATGTTTTATTTGCAGGGTTTACCCATCCACCAGCGATAGAGGTTGCTGAAAAACTCCTTAATATAGCAGGGCCTCACTATAAGAGAGTTTTTTTTAGTGACAACGGATCAACCGCTGTTGAAGTGGCTCTAAAGTTGTCCATTCAGGCAAGGCAGAGAGCAGAGGCGGCAAACTCGCCCCATGTGATTGTAGCTTTTGAGAACGCTTATCATGGGGATACATTTGGCGCTATGTCGCTTAGTGGTCGTGGGATATTTAATGAGCCTTTTAGTGACTTACTTTTTGAAGTTGAGAGAATCCCTGAACCTACTCCAGGAAAAGAAGTTAAGTCGTTTGAGGCTTATGATAAATTATTACGTAGCAAACGAGTCTCAACCTTTATCTTCGAACCCCTTGTGCTGGGGGCCGGCGGCATGTTGATGTATTCTGCTAAAAGCCTTGAAAAGCTTCTTGAGATGTCAAGAGAGGCTGGAGTCACTACGATTGCTGACGAGGTGATGACGGGGTTTGGTCGTACTGGAGATATTCTTGCCACTCAAAGCACAAAAACTAGACCTGATCTTATCACCCTGTCAAAAGGTATAACCGGGGGATTTTTGCCGCTTGCAGTTACTCTGTGCAGCCAGAAGATAGTAGCGGGTTTTGAGAGTCACAATAGAGCTGACGCTTTTTTTCACGGACACTCGTATACGGCAAACCCACTTGCATGTGCAGCAGCCTCAGCTAGTCTTGATCTGGTACAAACCGAGCAGTGTAGCAACCAACGACAATTTATTAACGAACAACACCTCAATTTCAAAGCCACCCTGGAAGCAAGGAGCGATGTGGCTGATTGCAGGGTAACCGGGACTATCCTGGCCTTTGATGTGGTCCAATCAGAGGACCCTGGATATTTATCTGAAATACGAGAACCGCTTTACAACCATTTTCTTGAGCAAGGAGTATTACTCCGTCCACTCGGCAATACTATCTACATTATGCCTCCCTATTGTATTCGCCAATCTGAGCTTGAGCAGTGCTACCAGGCAATTATTAGCGGTCTAGAGGTCTGCCTTATAAACAGAGCAGGCTCCTAGATAGCTTATAATTACAAGTTGTTAGATTGACCACAGAAACTGCTAAACCTAGTATAAAAGTAGTGTCGACCAACTTGGTGGATAAAGGCAGAAAATTTGGTTTTGCCCGCCAATCTCGGCCATAATAATTGAGCAATCTAAATTTTAGCTAGTTCGGTGTATGACTCAAATTAAGACCTACTGTGTATATTTTACGAGAGAAGAGATTTCGGACGCTACGGCTCACTGGATTGCAGCGGCCAAGATTAGAAAATCAAATGAGTTTTCAGAGACACTTCAGTCAATTTGGGAGCAAATTGGAGATATTTTTGCTTTTGAGCTTTACACATATAAGCAGCATGTTCATTTCTGTTTTACTGCTGCGGAGGAGAGCGTCGATGTTATTCAATCTGGACTCTATATTATGGTGTCCGATGCTAAGATAGTAGAAATTGACGACTTTACCTATAATTTTGATGACGACGATATAATTGTAGCTAATGAACTTAAGACTGAGGGTTTAAGTTGTCTTCCTTTTCTTACCTATGATGATCGAGGACACGATTGTGCTGCCGCACTTTTTAATGTTCTTTCGCGCCTACCAGCAAGAAATAAATATATAGTGCAATGGGTAGGGCAGCGAATTCCTGATACCTGGCACCTTAGTTTAAGAGCTAAGTTACAACAGATAAACTGGTTAGCGCAGTATCCCTTCAAACCCCTTCACTGGTTCCGTCCTGGAATAATGGAGAAGTTTAAGAAAAGCAGTGCCAAGTGTGACGATCAACTGTTTAATGTAAACTTAAGGGTCGCAGCGATTGCTCCTGGCCCAGATAAGTCTCAGGACCATGAACTGGGTAAAGTAAGCGAAGCTGCTCTACAGAACAATCTAAAGGCAATTTACCAGGGTCTAAGATTTAGCCATAACTCAAAAATGGGAACATACAGAGTGGCAAGAACGACCCGCGGCCCTAGAGCTATGGTCCCATTCCAAGCTAGAGATCTCTCTCGTCCTTTTTGGCTCAGTAAACACGAATGGGCAACTCAGGTTCATCCCGTTCCGGTCGAGAGGATACCACAGGTATCTCAGGCTCTCTGGACTCATGGAACCCCACCATCGAATTTGCCTGGCGGAGTTGATTCAGATCGGGTCTCAATTTTTGCACATACAGATTTTCGAAAGGCCAGGGCCCCTTTTGGTATAAAGCGTGAAGATCGCTCTCAACACCTTCATATCTTGGGTAAGTCCGGTTCGGGCAAGTCAAAACTATTACAGCTTCTAATGAAGAGTGATATCGAGCACGGTCATGGACTGCTGCTAGTAGATTGCCACGGAGATTTGGTCGATGAGACGCTCGCTCTGGTCCCTTTAGAGAGAGTGGATGATGTAGCAGTTCTCGATTTTTCTGACACAGAGCACGCTGTGACCTTTAACCCATTTGCTGACGTACCAAGAGCTGAATGGCAGTATTTTACTGTTCAATTTATCGAAGTTTTTCGCCATTTGGATGGACGAAAATTATCAGACACAGGTGAACGAATTTTGCGTAATGCTATCCAAGCGGTCCTTGAAGTACCGGATACAACTCTTGTCTCCCTATTGTATTTGCTGAGTAACGCAGAATACCGTAACTATGTCGTAGATCAGCTTGAGCCTGGTGCTGTTAGAGATTTTTGGATCGATGATGTTGTGGAGCAACCAGATCTATTGGCGCATCCAGATGTTTTCCACCTGATAAAAATGCTTTCACGAATTGTCTCAACAAATATTACCAGCCATGTCTTTGGTCAATACACTAATAGATTTGATTTTAAGCAGATGATTGAACAGAACAAAATCGTGTTGGTTAAGGTTCCAAAGAAGAATTTAGGGCGTTCAAATGCAGTACTTATTGGTTCATTGGTGCTAGCTATGGTTCATTATGCTGCTGCATCACGAGCCGATAGAGATTCATTTAGTGGTAAGGATTTCTATATCTATATTGATGAGTTCCAAAACTTTGCATCTGAAAGCTTTTGTAAGGCATTAAACGACGCGCAACGAAATAGGATTAGCTATACTGTTGCACACCAAATGATTAATCAACTGCCGCAGCAAGTTCGGGATACTTTAACTGCCAGAGTCGGAAATACCATTACCTTTCAGCTTGGTGGAGAAGATGCGGCGGCATTAGAATCAAAGTTTTCACCCCCATTT
>Ga0208075_1000664_pt1 | contig 14631 bp, 14 predicted proteins | sample HotLakmasection5_FD_184728 | JGI IMG/M metagenome (GOLD analysis project Ga0208075, IMG submission 184728) | Hypersaline microbial mat communities from Hot Lake, Washington, USA - Section #5 (SPAdes) | ecosystem: Environmental > Aquatic > Non-marine Saline and Alkaline > Hypersaline > Microbial... | reverse complement strand
CATAAAAGATAAAATAATTATCCATTTTATTATCTTAATCGTAATAATTGGTGTTATGAAAAATAGAGATCATTCATTTCTATTTATGGTTTTTATGATGTTAGTTTTTTTCAATCAATTAGGCTTATTATTCTACGATTTACATTATAAATTATCAATTTTATTAGCAAATAAAGAAAAAAAAGAAAAATTGCAAAAGTTTAGAAAAAATATAGAAAATAAGGAGAATATCTAATGCCACCCTCAATTATTTTTTTATTAGCATACGGTGCTGCACCATTATCAATAGCACTTACTTATTTATATTATACAGATGAAGAATGGCATAGTGCTATTGACACATTTTTCAATGATACCGTTCCTCACACATTTCAGTTATACAGAAATGGACAAATTCTTGAAATATTGGAAGCATATGGAAGTATAATACCAAACTCCGCTTCTGGAGGAGGAGGTGGTGGTGGTGGCCCAACCTATATTAATTATGATGATAGTGGTAGCCTTAGCTCTGTTTTGTTGAGAATATAAATGATAAGCTGGTCTATACACCTAATGCTGATTACAATGGAACCGACAGTTTTGACTATACCATCAGCGATGGCAACGGCGGTTTTACCACCCAAACTCTCAATATTACAGTTAATGCACTTCCTGAAGGAGGAATCTACGGAACCCCCGGAGATGATTCCTTAATCGGAACAGCAAACGATGATTCAATCTATGGACTTGAAGGAGCCGATACAATCGAAGGTGATATCGGAAACGATACTATCTACGGCCACGAAGGAGATGATATAATCACGGATGCCTCCGGTAATAATGCAATCTATGGTGGTGATGGAAATGATAGTCTTACTTTCGGTGTAAATGACCAAAAAATTTCCTATGGAGATTCCACAATTGACGGTGGTTTAGGAAATGATACTATTTACGCTAATTGCTATCACTCAAATAGCCTTAATACTCTGATATTAGGTGGAGAAGGTGATGATGTAATCAATATGGATTACGGAGCACCTATTGTAATAGGCGGAGCAGGAAATGATACCATTACATCCAATAATAACGGAGTAGACGGCGGTAACTTCGCTGTATACAGGTTTGATCTTAATGATGGACAGGATGTCATTGATGATATTGATTATGCCAGTGATTGGGATGACGACACCATTGAATTTGGAAGCAGTGTTGACAAAAATACAGTAGCTATTTATCAGGATAGTGATGACCTGGTCATAGGCTATGGAACTTCAGATAAAATAACTGTTCTGGGTAACTTCCTGACGCAAAGGACTATGGAAAGACTGGAGCTGAGTACAGGCGAATACCTGACAGACGCAGACGTTAACCAGGTGATCCAGGATATGACAGCATACGCTGATGCAAATAGTATTAACTTGACTTCTGTTGAAGACGTTAAAAATAACCAGGAGCTAATGAACATCATAGCTAACAGCTGGAATGCAGCTTAAATAATATAAATAAATTTAATTGAGAGGATATCTGATATAAATAAAAAGGATCAGGATATCCTCTATCTTTACATACTCGCAGTTTGAGTCGGGAGGGATATCGCCAGAACTCTTATTTGGCTTAAACATCAGGCACATTTAGTGGTTTGAGCTGTTTTTGAAAATTTTGTACGCACTTTCGGCATTTTCGCGGCTGATTAGCAGAAAAGTCGGAAAACTTTTCCGGGTTCGCTTCCGACTAAAAAAGCATCAGCGATTTAAGTCAATTTTATTTTTCAGGAATTTTAAAATAAGTAGTTAGATAAATGGAAATAAAATATGATATCAGAAATTCGAAACCAAAATTCCAACATATTAAATTTCAATAGGAAAAAAGATGTTTCATTTAAAAGTAATTCGAGTGTAAATAATCCTCTTGATATTCGAGATGAATTTCTTTCTAGGGATTCAAAAGAACAAACTATTACAATTTTAGGTTCTTCAAGAGATGCACAAAGTATAAATGAAATAACAAAAAATTTATACAATATATCCAAGAAGCTTGTTTTAAGAGGTTATAACATTTTAACAGGATGTGGAAGTAATGGAATAATGGGTGCTGCTTCCAAAGGAGCTTCTTCTGCTGAAAAAAACCCTGAAAATCCTCAAAAAAACTTGGCAATATTAGTTAATCCTTTATGGGGGGATGAAGACACAGTTCATTCCAAAGTAATTGCTAAAAATGCAAATTCTGAATCAGACAGAATTGAAAATGGCTTTTTGAAAACATCCAATAATTTTTTAGTATTTCCTGGTGGAGCAAGTTCAATTCAAGAAGCTGCAACCATTATAGCCAAAAATAAATATAGACCTAAAGGTACTGAACCTTTAAAAATATATTTGGTTGGTAAAGATTATTATAGTGGCTTAGTAAAACAATATGATGATATGTACAAGGCAGGAATTTTAGGTGCTAAGCCCAATGAGCTATTTGAGGTAATAGAGCCAGATCAAGTCTTAGAGAAATTCCCCCAATTACCGTTGGGCTGAAAACCCAATGCCTCATGACTTCCAATTCGTTAAAAAGCACGCTATAATGCAGTTATAGAGAATAGCGAAATGGTCGTTGGTTCAAATCCAACCAACAGTCCATGATACTTCATCTCAAACCAGATGTCTCTTTACAACGGGGATATCGGCAGAAACCCCATGTATTCTGCCTGTCAGGCAAAATTGGAGATTTGAGCCATTTTTGAAATTTGTAGGTATTTTAGACGTTTTTCGCAAGAAATAAAGCGAAAATCCGGAAACTTTTTCCGAGCTTTTGGGGCAGGTCGGAAATTATCAGGGAGTTTGAGGCAATGCCTAGAATTCAAGTAGGCAGTAGAAATTTTGACTTTATGCTTTGCAATTAGGCTTAAAATTTGGGGTTTTTGTTGCAAACTTGTGGATATTTTGACTCAAAGTGGGTGTTACTTTATATAGTAGGAAACTTCTGAGTTTTAAAGAAATAAAAATCAAATAATTGTTGACTTTAGAGAACTACTAAGTAAAAATTTTTATGCTATAAAATGGTTATGAATAAAAAAGATATTGAACATCAAATATATTTATTAAAAATAGCAAAACTAATATTTAAGCTATCAATCAATCTTAAATCTTTTGTTCACTCGCAAAAAGACATATGTTTAAATCAAAATTTCATCTTTTACGTTTTTGGAAAACATTCCTTAAAGCCTAAAGAATTAATATTTAAAGATAAAGAACAAGAAAAATATGCAAGCAGTGCCTTTGAACATTCTGCTTCATTCTTAATGATTTTACAAATGGATGAACTTCTAAATAAAATCATAGGAAAAGAAGTTAATAAAAATCCACAATCAGAAATTAAAGAAGCTAGATTAATAATTAAATTTTTAAGGAATGCTTTTGCCCACAATCCATATAGCCCTGAATGGAAGATAAAAAATGAAAAAAATTATCCAAAAAAGATTCTGGCAATTGAAAATATAATGACTCTCGATATAACAAATATAACATAAATCGGTATGCGGGAGCATGGCCTTATTCATGCCTGGCTTAAGCGGGAGCATGGCCTTATTCATGCCTGGCTTAAGCGGGAGCATGGCCTGATTTTAAGAAAACTAACTCATTCGGTATAAGTGGTCACACCACTAGCTTAAAATCGGAAGTCCGTTGTTAACTACGCCAAGATATACGAATTTATTAAGTATCTGCGGATTAAATGACCTTGATTCCTCGGTAAGAAGTATTCTCATAGCCTCTATAGACTGAACAGAACTTCTATAAACTTTATCAGAAACAAGTGCATCGTAAACGTCTGCAATTGCTATAATTTGTGAAAATTCAGATATCTGCTCACCTCTGAGCCCGTATGGATAACCTTGCCCTTCCCATCTTTCATGGTGCTGGAGAGAGGGTCTTGCGATTAAATGCGGCAGCTTTAATACATTAATTAAATAATCATACCCGAGCTCGGAATGTTTTTTTACTAATCCCATTTCTTCTTCTGTAAGCGCACCGGGTTTATACAAAATACTTTTAGGTATTTTCATTTTACCTACGTCATGAAGAAAAGCAGAAAAAGTCAGGTCTTTAACTTTGTTTTCATTATAACCAATTTCTCTTCCGATTATGGCACTAACCATTGCCACGTTTAAGCTGTGCGAAAAAGTATAATAATCGTGAACTCTCAGTTCATTAAAATTATTTACCTTTTGCAGCTTTGTATATACTTCATTAAGTATGGTTTCTGTAGCATCCACACAGGTATTTAACTCTATGGGAATTGAATTTATCGTACTGTAAAGGACTTCTTTAATACCTGTTAAAAGGACTTCTTTTCTTTCTTCATCAACGGCAGAACAAAATTCTTTTTCTGTATTTTTGGGCTCAAGATTTTTTACAGATGCGAAAGTTTGTTCTGAAGGAGATTTATAAACCTCCTTCGATTTTGTTGAATGTTCCTGCAGCTTTTGGGATTGCTCTGTACGTCTTTTCCCTTCAGGTATAGCCGTAATATCTATGTTCTTTTCTTTTGACTCTTCAGCTTCTGTCTCTTCGAAAAACTTTTTCTGCTGTTTCAGCTGCTTCTCATAAAGTTCATTGAAATTTTTCCTCTTCGGGTCTGTGATTTCTTTTTCGTGTAGTTCATTAAAATTTTTCCTCTTCGGGTCTGTGATTTCTTTTTCGTGCAGTTCATTGAAATCTTTCCTCTTCGGGTCTGTGATTTCTTTTTCGTGCAGTTCATTGAAATCTTTCCTCTTCGGGTCCGTGATTTCTTTTTCGTGCAGTTCATTAAAATCTTTCCTCTTAGAATCAATAACTTCTTTTTCGTGTAATTCATTGAAATTATCTCTTCTTTTTTTAGGTTGGTCTTCCTGTTTTTCATCTGGTGTTTGCAGGTTTTTTTTCTTAGAAATCTGATTATTAGAGGGGGCTAGTGTTAAAAATTCTTCGTCCCGCTTAAAAATTTTAATGTGGTTAAGCTTCATTAAAATTTCCGGGGTAAATTCTGTTCCCTTTTTATAGATTATTTTCCCCTTTTCATCGTAAAGGTCGCAATCAAGCTTTTTTAGTCCAACTAGTTCAAGTGCAATAACTTGCCTCATATTTATTCCTCATATGCTATGTATATTTCAAATGAATTTTTATGTAACTTTAAAATTATATTTAAACATAGAACAATTTCAAATAGTAATTTCAAACAATTTTGGTTTTAAGGATATTTTAGTTAAATTTTAAAATATGGCTGTTCTGAGGCATTTCCCTGTGTGCAAGCAGCCCATAATCAATACTGTCAACAATAGCAAGGTAAGTTGCCTCTATGATATTCCTGCTGACACCTACTGTGTCCCATCTTTCGAAACCATCTGTAGTTTCTACGTGCACTCTGGTTTTTGCGCTGGTTCCGTCTGTTCCGTCCAGTATCCTGACTTTAAAGTCACTAAGCTTAAATTTTTCTATCGCCGGATAAAATGGTTTTAACGCTAGTCTCAATGCTCTATCAAGGGCATGCCCGGGACCGTCTCCTTCTGAAACTGTATGCAGGATTTGTTCTCCTACTTTAATTTTTACAGAAGCTTCTGTATTAAGATAGCCCATACCCCTGGTATCGCTCAAAACTGTAAAACCTTTAAGCTCAAAATATACAGGTTTTATACCCAATACATCTCTAAGCATAAGCTCAAAAGAAGCATCTGCATCCTCGAATGTAAAGCCCTGCCACTCAAGTTCCTTAATTCTTTCAAGGACTTTTTTAATATTTTCATTAGAAAAATCAGCACCAATTTGCATTCTGGAGATTTTTTCCTTAATTGATGCAACACCTGACTGGTCGCTTATGAGAATTTTTCTGGTATTACCTATAAACTCAGGAGCTACGTGTTCATAAGTACTGGACTGTTTCATCACTCCGCTGGCGTGAACACCGCCTTTATGTGTAAAAGCGCTTGTACCGACATAAGGAGCATAGCTGTTTGCTTTTCTGTTGGCGATTTCGCTTATTTGTCTGGAAGTCAGCACCAACCCTGACATATTATCTCCCAGTACATCTATATTCATCTTTAACTGCAGGGTTGGGATTACGGAACAAAGATTTGCGTTTCCGCATCGTTCTCCGTAACCATTCATTGTCCCCTGTACTTGTTTTACTCCTGCCTGGACTGCGATTATAGAATTCGCCACAGCCATATCACCGTCATTATGGGCATGGATTCCTATAACTGATTCCGGCAAATGCTCTATAACTACTTGGGTAATCTCTTTTATTTCCTCCGGAAGACATCCGCCATTGGTATCACAAAGGATTATTCTTTCCGCCCCTGCATTATGCGCAGCTTCCAGCGCTTTTATAGCATATTGAGGATTTTTTTTGTATCCGTCATAAAAATGTTCAGCATCAAAAAATACTCTTTTACCGCATTTTTTTAAGTATTCTATGCTGTCAGAAATCATATTCAGATTCTCTTCCAGGGTAGTGCATAATGCATGTTCCACGTGGAAATCCCAGGTTTTGCCAAATATGGTAATTATCTCTGTATCTGCTTTAAGGAGCTGTTCAAGGATTTTGTCTTCTTCCGGCTTGCCATTGGCTTTTCTTGTACAGCCAAACGCAGCAACCTTTGAATTTTTCAGCTCAAGGTTTTTTGCTTCCTGGAAAACTTCAATATCTTTAGGGTTTGCACCGGGCCAACCGGCTTCTATGTAGTCCACTCCAAGTTCATCAAGGAGCTTGATGATTTTCAGCTTGTCGTTTACGGAAAAATTTATTCCTTCTGCCTGTGCCCCGTCCCTGAGCGTTGTATCATATATTTCTATTTTATTCATAGTCATAATTTATTTTTTCTTCCTTATACGTCGTGCTCTTTTAATGATTGATGTATGCCAACAGCAAATTTGATTGAAACAAATGCTATTCCAATAGTTAATATTATGAAAGCTATTTCTGAAAAACCCATTTTATCACTCCTTAATATTGTTAATTATTTTGTTTATCCTTTTGTTGCAAGAAATTACCTCTAAAATAAACATAAAAGCAATTAATAAACCCAGTAATGAAATGAAAAATTTACATAAAGGAATTATTGAAAAAGATATGCTTTCTATACTCATAGTATAAGCTGAAATAGCACCAATTATTGCTATAACGCTAATCCAAAGGTTACGTCTTATGTCTTTCAGGTTTTCTATTTCTTCCTTTGTTTTCATAAATTTATTCTACTATTTTTTGCGATAATTAACGTGATGTTTACTAAAAGTTAATAAATTAATTGATACACAGGCTATATTAACACAAACCGATACAAGCCCGGGTATATTTTTATATCTATAGATATAGGGGGAATTATATAGCTGAAAGTTTTGTATAATTCTTGATATTAAACTGTGTTTCCCTGGAAATCGCCACTTTACCTGAACGGACAAGTTCTCTTATACCTATTGGACGTAACAGCTCTATTAATGAACGGATTTTCGTATCATCACCCATCGCCTCGATGGTATAAGTTTTTGCGGTAACATCCACGATCTCAGCATTAAAGATTTCTGCGATCCTGATTAACTCTGACCTGTCCTCGTCCTTTGCCGCAACTTTTACCAGGATAATTTCTCTTTCTATACTGTTTTCACCGGTAATATCCATAACTTTCAGGGTATTTATCAGCCTGTTAAGCTGTTTACAGATCTGTTCAATTACCGCATCATCGCCATACGTAACGATAGTTACCCGTGAATAATCATGATCCTGTGTAGGAGCAACGGTAAGACTCTCAATATTAAACCCTCTTCCGCTGAATAACCCTACTATTCTGCTGAGAACCCCTGCTTCATTTTGTACAAGTACTGATAATGTATGTTTCATAGTTATATACCTTTATTTAGCTGTTTTTAATTTGGCTAACTCCGCATAATTGTTAGCTGTTACTACTTCGACGGTAGATAAATCCCTTTTTATAGAAGTTACTTCACCTTCAAGATGTGCTATACCAATCATCATCTTATCATGTTCTGCCCTGTTAACCTCTGCTGAATGTAACAGAGATTTCAACATTTCCGTATTTTCTTTAGTCTGGCTTTCAAGATTATCAAACCTATTCTCCAGGTTATCAAACCTGTTTTCAAGATTATCAAACCTATTCTCCAGATTGTCGAATTTATTTTCAAGGTTGTCGAATCTGTTTTCAAGATTATCGAACCTATTCTCCAGATTATCAAACCTGTTTTCAAGGTTGTCAAACCTGTTTTCAAGATTATCAAACCTATTCTCCAGATTGTCGAATTTATTTTCAAGGTTATCAAACCTGTTTTCAAGATTATCAAACCTATTCTCCAGATTGTCGAATTTATTTTCAAGGTTGTCAAACCTGTTTTCAAGATTATCGAACCTGCTATTTATATTTATAACTTCTTCTAATATTTTATTTAGTTTGTCTTCCATTATATTTTTCCTTTTTGTGATAACTTTAGAAAAACTAACTTATGAATATTCGCCCTGGATGTTGTCACAGCCTTCCTTGCCCATAAGTACGTTGCAGATAGGCTCTCCTGCGAGTACCCACGGGAAAACAGCTTCCATCTGGTCAACTATAAAGTCAACAAAGACAGGACCTTCAGTTTCTATGGCTTTGATAATAGTTGAATCAAGTTCTTCTTCATTTGTTACTCTCATACCTGTTGCTCCGTAAGCTTCAGCAAGTTTTACATAATCCGGGCTGGCAATACAGGTATGCGAATACTGTTCATTAAACAGTCTTTCCTGCCATTGTCTTACCATTCCGAGGTATCCGTTGTTTATAATAAATACCTTAACCGGAATATTATTCTGGACACATGTCCCGAGTTCCTGAATATTCATCTGGATACTTCCATCACCGGCAATGTTTATAACCAGCTTGTCCTTATGACCGACCTGTGCGCCGACTGCCGCCGGGAACCCAAAGCCCATTGTGCCAAGACCTCCGGAGGTTACAAATCTTCTGGGATTATCGAACTTATACAAAAGTCCTGTCCACATCTGATGCTGGCCTACTTCCGTACATATTACCGGGTCTTTATCCTTAGTAAGTTCATATATCCGCTGGATAACTGTGGCAGGATTCATTCTTTCTGTGTCAGGGGTTACCCTTACCCGTTTTTGTTTCCATTCATTTATCTTGCTTAACCACTGTGCTTTTTTCTCGGCGGTTTTCTGAATTTCCTCAGGGTTAATTATATTGAGCATATCAGCAAGGATTTTTTTTGCATCGCCTACAATCGGAATATCAACAGGAACATTCTTACTGATTGAACACGGGTCTATGTCTATATGAATAATCTTTGCGTCTGAGCAAAATTTGCTTAATTTACCTGTTACCCTGTCACTGAAACGTGCGCCGATTACAAACAGGGTATCACAGTTGGCTGTAGACATATTTGCCCAGTAGTTACCGTGCATTCCGACAAGCCCGAGGGAAAGTTCATTTGTTCCCGGGAATCCGCCCGTTCCCATAAGGGTATTGGCTACAGGAATATTCAGAGCTTTTGCCAGTTTTAACAGTTCTTCTGTAGCTTCCGAAGTTATTACTCCCCCACCACAGAGGATTAACGGTTTTTCTGCTTTATATAACAGGTTTAATGCTTTTGCTATCTGCAAGGGATGGCCGTTGTAATTCGGGTTATATCCCGGAAGCTGTATCTTTTCCGGATATAAAAATTCAGCTTTGTTAGTTAAAATATCTTTTGGCATATCTATAACAACAGGGCCCGGCTTTCCGGTTGTTGCAATATGAAACGCTTCTTTTATGATTCTCGGCAGGTCTTTAGTGTTTTTTACAAGATAATTATGCTTGCAGCAGGGTCTTGTAATGCCAACAACATCAGCCTCCTGGAATGCATCGTTTCCAATAAGACTTGATGCAACCTGTCCTGTAAATACAACAATCGGATAGCCGTCATAATATGCGTTTGCAAGACCGGTTATAGTATTGCACGCTCCGGGACCGGAAGTTACCAGCGCAACACCCGGTTTTCCGGTTACTCTTGCGTAACCTTCCGCAGCATGGACTGCACCCTGTTCATGCCTTACAAGATAATGCTTTATTTCTTTACAATTGTATAACTGATCGTAGATATGAAGTATGACGCCTCCGGGATATCCGAAGATTTCCTCTATTCCTTCTTCTTTTAAACATTCTATAAATATTTCCGCTCCTGTGAGCATTTTTATCTCTTTTCTTATTTCTTTTGCTGTTGTCTCTCTCATTTTTGACATATTTTCACCGCCTGATATTTATATCTACTGTTGAAAGCACTAATTTAAATCTTTAGTTCCATTCAAATTTCGTTTAATTATTTAGTATATTATTCTATAAATTATAAGGTTAGTGCAACATATCCTTATAAAACTTTTAGTTTACACTAAACAGCTTAAACAATCAGCCGTTATTTTAAAATTTTTTCTGTTCTGCGGTAAAATACGGAAACCGGTAAAATAATATGCGTTATTACTAAGAAGGTTACAAACCGCCTTTTGCATCTCCATAAATCTATATTAAATGGTTTTCATAAATCGAATCAGGTTATACATACTGTAATATTTTAATTCCTGATCTTGTTTTCGTTACCGGCAAGAAGCCTTTTAATATTGTCCCTGTGCAGGTAAACAATATAAATAGCACCCAATAAGCAGTATGTAATATAACTTACAGGCTGATTGAACAGTATCATCCACACAGGAGTGAGTAGAACCACTGTCATGGAACTAATGGACACTATTTTTGTAAAATATGTCAGCACAACCCATAATCCTGCTGTAATTAATCCAATAGGCCAATATAGACCAAGAATTGTCCCTACTCCTGATGCTACTGACTTTCCGCCGGTGAATTTCAGGAAAACTGATCTGCTGTGACCAAGTATTACTGCAATAGAAACAAGTACAGGCAGTATATGAGCTTCCGGCAGCAGGGCAAATTTGATTTCCAGGTATTTAGCCCACATAACCGGCAGAAATCCCTTAAATCCGTCAAAAAACATTACAAAAAGATATGCAGGAGTACCAAGAACTCTTTTAACATTTGTTGCACCGGTACTTCCACTGCCGATTTGCCTTATATCCTCATTTTTTACTGCCTTTACAAGCACAAACCCCGTAGGAAACGATCCGATCAGATAAGCAATAAAGGTTATTCCAACTATATAAGCTATGGTTAACACGTCCATTTAAATTTCCTTTTTATTCCTTTACAACAAAAATATAATACAAAAAAGGAAATTGTTTAAAAAGTTTTATAAACTCCCTGGCTATTACTTAATATTAAGTTTTATAAGCATCAAGGGACAGGTACATTCAAACAGGAGTCTCTTTAAAGTTTTTGCCCTTAAATGCTCCATTGTTCCATGCCATACAACAGCTATGAAATCATTGTTATTTTTTTGTGAAAACTTTAATATCTCGTCGGCCGGGTCTCCATGAGAAAGAGAAACATTGGCTTTAACATGGTTTTTTCCTGCAGGATAAAACCTTTTTAAGAATTCCTTTGACCACGAACTCCACTCATACTGTGGATAATCTTCATAATATGGTGCAGAATACTGCCCTTCCTTTGCTTCTTTTTTTTCCTGTGTTCCGCAAATATGCAGTATATTTATTTCAGAATCTGTTTTGGAAAGAATTTTCATTGCGGGAGCAAGTGCCTCCGCAGAACCCGGTGTCCCGTTCAGGGGTATCAGCGTTTTATGAGGTATCCATTTGCTGTTTTCGATATTCAGGCAAGCCCCCGGCTTTATTAACAATACCGGAATACAGGTCTTTTCAACCACCGTTGCTGTTGTGCTCCCCATTCTCCTGCTTTCGTCGCAGGTTTTGCCATGCGTGCCCATTACAATATAATCGCTGCCTTTACTTTCTTCGAGTATTACCTCCTCAGGAGAACCTGTTTTATGCCTTACCACAAAACAGCCTAAATCCTCCCTGCTTATCCTGAGTTTTTCAAGCAGCTGTTCCTGGGTCAGTTCTTCTTCGGATATATACAGAATTACCAGGCTCAAATCCAGTAATTCCGCAATACTTTTTGCGGGTATAAATGCTTTTAATGAAGCTTCTGAAGAATCAAGGGGCAGCAGTATTTTTCCTTTCATAAATTATTCCTTCCATTCCCATTTTTGGTCACGCTTTTCGGCAAAATATTCTGTATCCGGCAGTATTTCCTTCCAGTTATCAGGACCGGCACTTATATTAACACTGTTTTCACCTTTAGAGAAAAATTTAATTTTTTTATGATCTATAAATATATTTACCTTCCGGCTACGCCATTTTACAGAAAATTCAATATTATCCCATTCATCAGGCAAAATCGGATCAAAAATCAATCCTCTTTCCGTTGGATACATCCCGGCGAATCCATATACCAGAGACAGCCAGACCCCTCCCAGAGAAGCAATATGTATTCCGCCGGCCGCATTTCCAAAGGCATCTCCTATATCAATTTTGGCGTTTTTCAAAAAATACTCATATGCTTCTTCCCGTTTTCCGGCCCTTGCTGCCATAACGCTGTGAATACTCGGACTCAGGGAACTTCCGTGTCCACACCTTTTTTCATAATATTCATAATTTGCCTGGATTTGTTCTTTGGAAAATCTTTCCCCAAAAAGCATCATGAACATCAAAACATCTGCCTGTTTGATCACCTGTGTTTTTCTGGTTTTTTCCCGCCCAAGAATAACATCCATGGGTACAGAACGTGGCTCATATTCTTCCAGGTTTATATATTCCAGGTCATAAAACCCTTTAAATTGTTCATAAAGTTTGGTTTTATGGTCATAGCCGGTATAAATATTATCTTTATACTTTTCCCATTCATTTATTTCATTTTCTTTAAGGCTTATTTTTTCTGCCAGATCAGAGAAATTTCCGGAATATTCCGATTTCATCCATTCATAGACTTTTATAGCAATTTCAAAGTTATGGTTTACCAGATAATTTGTAAATGCATTGTCATCAACTTTTTCATGGTATTCATCAGGACCTATTATAAAATTTATATGGTACAGCCCGTCATCCCCTTTTTCCAAAAGACTGGTACAGAATCGTGCGGTTTCAAATATAATTTCTGCGCCGTAATTAATCATAAATTCATCATCACAGGTTGCTTCCCAATATTTCCCTATGGTATAGGCGATATCAGAAGGCAGGTGGTTTTCGTACTGGCCGGAAAGTATTTCTATAACCTCCCCACTAGGAAGCACAACCATCTCCGGTGCTGCTTCCAGCCCGGAATCTGTGGATTCCCAACCAAAAGAAGCCCCCCTAAAACCTTCGTTCACCGCATTTTCCCGAGCTCCGTCAAGGGTATTATATCTATACATTAAAAGATTTCTGGCTATTTCCGGTCTTGTGTATATAAAAAACGGCAAAAGATACATTTCCGTATCCCAGAATACATGACCTTTATAGGATTCTCCTGATAAGTCCCGTGCCGGAACAGAATTCCTGCCCCCGCTGAACTCACCTGCTGTAATCAAATGATACAGCGCAAAATCAACCAGCTTTTGATCGTATTCATTATCCGCAATCTTTATTTCCGATTCATTAAACCTTTCTTTCCATCTGTTAGTGTGTTTTATAAAACTTTCATCAAAAAAATTATCATTGTATTTCTGGTAACAGCTTATAGTTTTATCAATCGGATCATCACTTTCCAGACTGGTACAAACACATGCCAGGCTTTTTATCAGGTAAGTGTTACCCAATTCTCCCTGCCACTCGTAGTTTTCAAAGCTTCCCTCATATAGGTTTTTTACACTGTAATTATATTCAATTTCTTTTTCCCTGCCTTTCCAGTGTGGTAAAAAACTGCTCTTTTGCAATATGGCAAAATATTTTTCAGTATATTTGGTTTTCATAAATACAGAAGCAAAGTCATCTACTTCGCTGTTCATATTAAGCAAATAACCGAAATCTGCTGCGTTGCAATCAATACCTGTAATTACGCTGATTTTTTCAGAATAATTTTCCGGTTTTATAATCACAAGTTTTCCCAATTCGTGTTTTTCCGCAAGAGATATGTATTTTAATATTTTTACGTTTGTTATTCTGCCCTCTTCATCCTCACTTTTCCATTCCCTTATCACTGTTCCATTTTCAAAATCAATATATCTTATATGACGCAAAATGTTATTTTTTCTTAAATTAAGAAGATCACCCCCGACATAAATTTTTACAGCAGTCCAGTCAGGCAATCTTACCAGAAAATTAAAATCATCATCCGGTCCCTGTACATACATTCCGGCAACAAAGGAACCCGGGTCAGACTCAGGGTATGATTCTTCGAGACTATTTCTTGTTCCTATATAACCGTTTCCCATTGCAAAGACTGTTTCAATTTCCCGCTCCCTGGCCGGAACAATACTTTTTTCCGCCAGAGGATGGTATTCGCTAGTCTCTGTATATTTATAAATCAAATTTAGTTCTATTTTTTCCATAAAAAAAATTATTACCGGAATGAGAAGCAATTAAATTCGACCCCTGTATAAATTTTTGTCTATCCTTTAATTGAACTTATAAGTCGAGATATATAAAAAAATGCTTTTTAGATGTAAATGAGTTACAGGAATCATGCAGTATTTTAAAATGATTGTTTGCCATATGATTTTAGGTTTTATTTCTTGAAGATATGCGCAG
>Ga0208075_1000663_pt1 | contig 14650 bp, 8 predicted proteins | sample HotLakmasection5_FD_184728 | JGI IMG/M metagenome (GOLD analysis project Ga0208075, IMG submission 184728) | Hypersaline microbial mat communities from Hot Lake, Washington, USA - Section #5 (SPAdes) | ecosystem: Environmental > Aquatic > Non-marine Saline and Alkaline > Hypersaline > Microbial... | reverse complement strand
GTCTATCAGCTCGGCATTAGGAGAAGGGTTTCGTGGCAGGGGGCACTTGTTCTTCTCGCTCCAATTGTTGCCCTTTTGTTGTTACAACGTGATGCTGGAGAGATAGCAGCATCGAGTAACTCTCGGTGGAACTATGTACTAGCAGGCTTAGGCATGGTCAAGACCAATCCAATGCTTGGTGTAGGCGTAGGAAACTACCCTCACTTTTATGACTTTTATACACCACAATTTCTAGAGTGGGGTGAGCGCACCGCTCATTCGAGTTGGTTACTGATTCTATCTGAAGCAGGGCCCCTGGCTCTACTTCTCTTTGCCACTATGGTATTACTTACTTTGGCTAGAGCATGGAAAATTCGAGATCGCTATCCTGCATACCTGATAGCTTTCTCAGGATATACGGTTACAATGACATTTCTTTCGCACACCTATCTGTTCTTGCCCTATGTATTAATTGCTCTGATTATCACTCAGAGTCACCTCTACCGGGTAAAAGAATTAGAGTCACTTAAAAAAGATTCCAAGCCAGAGGCTAAGTTGATAAAAACGGTGCCAGTGGTTCATTTTCTCAGTTTTATACTTGCATTGCTATTTTGCTTTGAGGTTAACCCTGCCAAGGCCGAACAAACAGCTGGCAATAGTGCAACCGAGGTCAAACTTCTAGGTGCAGGCGGAATCCATAAACCTCTGTCCACGGCTCCTCTCTCTAATGATATAGAGCTATTTGGTTCTAGAGGAGAGGTGCTTCACTTTTTGGTTCAGTTGAGATCAAAGGAGAGCTGCTCTCCGCTCGGAATCGCTCAATGGAGTGATAGGGCAGATCTGGAAGCCAACTTTTATATAATTGAATTTATCGAGACTCAAAAACCATCGTTTACTGGTGCTAAACCCGGAAGTTATCCGGACCCTCTTGTTCCGTATAGAGTAGGAGAGAGCCTCTGCTTTAAAGATCAAAGATGGATGCTGGGCGCGGTTAAAATTCCACGCTCACAAAAACCTGGAGTGTATTCTACTAAGATAAGTTTTGGTGGCCAGCAACTAGCACTAAAAGTCGAGGTATGGAAAATGGTCATTCCAGAAGAACCGACAATTCCATTTTATACTGAAATGACCACCTGGTGGAATGTTTTAGGTCACTTTGGTAAATATGAATCGCAAGAGGCTCATCTTGCCAAGATCTATCATCAATTGTTACGTAAACACCGGATAGAAACACTAAGCCCAAGAATTGTTGGGCCAAAAGTTGAGCACAAATCGGGACGTCCAGTTCTTAACATTACCACTCACCCTGACAGAGAGCAGTCATTTGCTTCCGTTAACTTAGAGGGAAGACCTGACTGGGCCTATTATGGCTTTCCGCTTGTAACACCCGACAAGATTTATGATACAGAGACCGTTGATTATTTTAAGGCGATAGAGTGGGCAATTGGGGAGGTCGGACGAGAAGATAGAGCGATGATCTATCTTTGGGACGAACCACAGAAGGATGTATTGCCCCAGGTAAGAGATCTTGCAAGAATTGCAAAGAAGCACAGTCCCTCACTTAAGGTGATGGTGACAATTACCCATCATGAGCTATTAGAGCCCTATATTGATATCTTTGCACCTGTGATGGATCAGTATGACGCCGAGGGTTTTCCACCCCCCAAAGTCTACCACCGTCTCCAAGATCAGGGGAAAGAGGTTTGGTGGTATGTAAGTTGTATGAGTCATGGATGTATGGCCCTTGCTGACTCTGGCATCCCAGACCTTGTAATTGAGCGTCCCTCTGCTCATATCAAAGTGTTATCTTGGCTTACAAGTCGGTACGGAATCGATGCATTTCTATATTACCATGTAAATTACGCCTATCAGTTTTTTCCAAAGAGGGATCCCTGGGAGAGCCAGTGGGATTTCTCAGGCAACGGTGATGGTACCCTTGTGTATCCAGGCAGGCCCGGCATGTTTGATCTTAGAGAACACACGGCACTTGCCTCTCTACGCTTAAAGCTACTGCTGGAGAGCTCTCAAGATGGTGAGTATATTAACTGGATGGAGCAGTTAGATCCTGTTCCCGACTGGTGGACAAAGCAGTTTAAACAGCTTGTGCCTGATACCAGAAACTGGAATCGAAACTATAAAGCTTATCGAGACTTGCAAATTAAGGCTGGAAGGTATTTAAACGCACTGAATGGATGAGTTTGAGATTAAACAAGTTTTATGGGTAGTGCCAAAGTTTCCCCTTCCTGCTGAGGACGGTTCAAGAATTGCGACGCTTTCTCTGCTTCAAACTCTTCCCGGGCTGGGCTATGAGATAGATCTAGTTTATTTTGGAGAAGACTCTACGCAGGCTAGAAAAGACCTAGCCCTCATTCCTGTGCGTTCAATCTTTAATATTCCACATACCCCGCGAACAGCAGATGATTTGCTAGAGGTGTTTAGGCGGGTTCTAAAGAACCCAACGGTACCGGTTACCCTTTCACCATTTCTTGAGTCAGCGCGAAAGTGTAGAGAATTTAATGAAATTATTAACTCAAAAAAATGGGACCTACTTGTTTACGACAGCTTACACGGTGCAGCACACCTAATTAAAGACTCCTGTATCTCCGCTAGAGAAGAGCTAATAGTATATAGAGCACACAACTGCGAGAGTGAGATCTGGCAGAGAAAGTCAATGCAAGAAAAAAATGCGTTTAAAAAAATTCTACTTAAATGGCAAACAGCGCTGATTTCTAGGTTTGAGCGGTTACTTTGTAAGAGATCAAATGCAATCGTTACCGTTTCGGAGAAAGATAGAAGTTCTCTTGGAAGTTTAGATAAATCTATCTCAGTTCCGGTTGGTTTTAAGAGAGAGAAAATAGCATCGCTCAAAACAGAACCAAACCTCCTCTTTATCGGTCAGCTAGACTGGCCTCCTAATCGAGACGGTTTAGAGTGGTTCTTAGAGCAGGTCTGGCCAGCTGCCAAGAAGGCCAGACCTGAGCTTAACCTTACCATTGCAGGTAGTGGGGATGGGGCCTACCTGGAAAAGTTCAAATCCCTAGATTCCGTCACAGTCCTTGGGAGAGTTCGAGATCTGGCTCCTCTGTATGCGCGAGCTAGTCTAACGCTTGCACCGATATTCTATGGTAGTGGAACCAGAGTAAAGATTATCGAGTCCGCTCTGTACGGTGTGCCGTGCCTCTCAACTACTATAGGAACTGAGGGGCTTAATTTAGAGAACGGCCAAGATTGTTTTATCTCTGACGCTAGTAAAGGATGGATAGAGATCCTTAGTAAACTGTCGCTTGCCCAGAGTGATGAGTTTGGAAAAAGGGCAGAGAAGAAGTTGGCGGTGGAGCACGATCCGATCCGTTGTGCACAAAAATTTCAAACTTTTATCTCTGAAATTTCAGCCAGGCCACAGAATAGAGAGAGTTAAGTGAAACAGAGCACCCTTAAGAGATATTTCAAATTTGGAATAAACCACCTGTTCGGATCCATGCTTGGCGGACTCGGTTCGGTTTTGATGTATCACCGCATTGAAAACGGCAAAAAACAGAATATTAAATATAGGGACCCGGAGCTGTTCTCACCAACCAGGGGACTCTTTGTTGCGCTCGATCAGTTTGAAGAGCAGATAAAACTGATTTCCACCAATTTCATTCCTATCCCCCTCGATATGATTGAGCAGAGAGCACTTGAAAAAAAACAAAAAAGTAAATTTATCGCACTAACCTTTGATGACGGCTACCTTGATAACTTTGATTTAGCTGTTCCTGTCCTCGAGAAATATGGGGTATATGCAACAATTTTCGTAACTACCGGCTTTATAAGTGGAGCGGCTAAGCCGTGGTGGTTTGCTCTAGAGGAGCTGATTCAAGAGTCAAGTACAATCGATTTAATTTGGAAGCAAGAGAGCTACAGCTACTCTCTTGATAGCATAGATAAGCGTTATCTCTGCTGGGATCAACTTTGGCAGCTCTTTAAGGAGTCAAGTCTTACCGATAGGAAAGAGCTTTCAAAGCGATTGCGGTTAGATAAGTTTGAGAGTGGGTTAGATAAGATCTTTCCTTCTATGGAAAGATTAAAACAGTATAAAAGACACCCTTTGATTAGCCTTCAACCACATACTGTCTCGCACCCGGTTTTATCGCAAGAGAGCAATCACTCTGCACGAGCTGAGATAATCGCTTCCAAGCAAGCGCTTGAATCAATTCTATACGGTAACAGTTCTAGTTTTGCATACCCGTATGGAGATTCTAACTCTGTTTCACCCCGTGATTTTGAGCTAGTAAAAGAGCTCGGTTTTAAGCGTGCTTTTACCACCGAGTCGCAGAATATTAAACGAAATAGTTTTGAGAAACCTTTCTCATTACCAAGGATAAACATCGATTATTTCGACTCAATAAGCTCCTTTGAGCAAAAACTCTCAGGAGTAGAATCTTTTGTCCGTCAGCTTACTAAGACTTAGCACCTTGCGCTTAAGAGACCTTAAAAAGCTGTAAGTCTTAGCTGGCTTTGAACGAAAAGCCTCAAGTTGTCTCAACAACGGAGTTGATGTGGCAAATTTATGCTTGTATTTTTCACCACCCGCTCCAAAATCAAAAATTTCAATTTTACGGCTCAAGCAATTTTGGATCTCCAAGAGAAGTAAAACATCTCCGGGAGAAAACTTGGCATAAGAATGCTCATAGGTCGGCTTGTACCAGGTGAACCGCCCCCCATACTCAAAACCAAAATGTAACGCTATAGCCTGACCCTTTAACTCAATTGCATTAAATCTTATAATATTCTTTTGCGAAAATTCATTGGCAAGGGCCTTAAAGAAGTTTTGTTGCTCTATGTCTCTAAACTGTTGGTGTTGCCTTAGGTTCCATTGTCGAGTATGCATGGCAAACAAACCGGGAAGTCGCCGATAGATCTCCTCTGGTTCCTTATACTGAACATAGCGACCTTCCATCTTGGAAATTAACCTGGTTAATCTCCTATTAGAGTTGCGTGAAGAAAAAATTCGATCTGTGGCTGTCTTATTCGTCAGATCAATAATTGGTGATTCGGAAGCAAAGCCAGTAAAACATTCTGTGTCTTTCTCTGCTCCAACCTCACAGAATTCACGTATAAAATTGGAGTTAGAGCTTAAGTTGTTAATCCTTAAAAAGTCCCAGTCATCTCGGCTGAAAATCGCCTCTATTATTGCCAGCCGAGCTTCTCGGTGGTGAGAGTCTCCGATCAAGGATAAACTGTCTGATGCGAAGTTATGAGAGCCAATCATACTTAGTTCATTTTGAGAGAGTCCAAATTGTCTTACTGGTCGTATAAAACCTGGGAAAAGTAGGGTTGGAATTCCACCAACTGTCACTTGAATAAAAAGGGCTCTACCTGCAGTGGAAAACGACTTTAACCATGCTCGGTGCCATTCAATTGTTTGAAACACGGCAGCCTGACCTGATTTTTCTAAAAGAGCCTGCCAACTACTCTTCAGCTGAGAAACTTCCTCAAAATACTCTACTTTAATTTCGTCTGGGCTTGCCTGCATTCTATCTTACCGCTGGTTGCTCGAGGAATGATTGATCAATAGTGTAATCCAATTCTAATCTTAGAAAAGTCAGCGATGAGAGCTCGACTTTTTCTACTACTTGCCAATGAGTGAACATCTTCCTAATTTCCTCAATCTTAGGCTCTGGATATTTCGGGTCTAGTTTGAGTTGTGAGACAGGTCGATCATAATAGAGTGGGGCAGAGACAAAGACTGGAAGATTCTTATCAACCGCATCTCTCAACTCTGCTCTTAGTCTTAATTGCCAACTAGACAAGCCTCTGGTTTGAACATCGTACAATATGCTATACGGTCGAATTGAATAAAAATAGTGCAGAGGGCCCCAGAGATGCGGTCCAATTTTTTGACCAGTAGTTACAAGTAGTGCCTCAGAGCTGTTAGGATCCAATAGAGACTCACCAATAGAGGTTATAGTTTCGGTTCTTTCAGTATGGTACGGGCCTAAGATGATATATGTGTTATATGTTGCGAGTAGTATGGCAAAAAATGTTGGTGCACATTTTAGGAATCTGAACTTTATCTCGCTACTATCAGTCTGTGTTCCTAAAACAAGTACCGGCAGGATTACAAGTAGGGGGAGAATTGGAGAAAATCTCTCTATATCCGAACCCTGCCACAATGAGGCAAAGATAAAAACCGGGATAAAGGAAGCAAGTGTGGCGATGATAAATTTCTTCTGCACGAATGGAAGCTGGCTCCACACTCGGGCGATCCTAAAGAAACATACCGTTGACAAGATTACTAACCCAATTAACAAAAGTATAGGTGTAATCAAGTAGAGAGAGCCGCCAGCAATTCCACCGCTTAGAATGAGACTCTTTACTGTATAACCAAAACCAGGAAGTGCTAGCAGACTTTGGAAGAGCCCAAGTGCAGCTCGTAGTTGATTTATTAAGGAGAGCTCAATTGCAATCCCGTGAGAACTAGACAATAGCCATTGGCCAAATTCGATACCCAGGATAGGTCTCACTATTGCCAGGTAAACTGTGAGCGCGCTTAATAACGGAAGGGCGATAAAAAGTAGGGTAGCATAAGCAGCCGATTTAATGTTTTGAATTGTGGTTCTATCTCTGTAGATTGAAGCTAATAGAATCGGTCCTGGAGCCACCAATGCAGCAGGCGCCCATACACTCCAGGCAGCAGTAAGCCACAGAGCCGAGATAACGGTCGCCTTGTAGGTTCCCCTGGCACTTTTAAGAGCAGAGTAAAAAGAGAGCAGAACAAATAAAACTGCAGTACAATACGAACTACCACTTCCTGCATAGAGATACTGAAAGTGTGAGGTGGCAAAAATCAACACAGTTATCGCTGAAGATTTTGGCCCAAGCAGAAGTTGCTTGCAGATATTGTTAAGTACGAGCAGAGATAAGACAGCGGAGATACTAGAAACCACTTGAAAGACAGCAAGAGGGTCTCTAAAAGGCTCCATCCAATAGACCAAGTGCCAGATTAGATAAACTACTGGTCGCCACAAAAGATGGCCTGAATCCAATTGAAGATTGCCATTCTTTAGGTCAATCGAGTACCAAACGCTATCTCCGTACCAGCTGGGATTGAAATAGAGATAGAGACTACCGACAATTAGCGTAATAAAGCAGAGAGTAATAGCTCGACTCACAGCGAATCCTCTATCGGTAAGTAAATTGATCAGGGGTCTGTTGAAACTCATCAAATCAAGAATAAAAGGTCTAAGGCTGTTTAACTGACTCTCTCTAGAAAAAGCTGCTCAGGGGCATCTCAAGGGGTCTTGTCACTTTTGTCCCTTAGATTTTCTGAGTAGAGTGGCATAGAATACCCACCTAAGAAAGGTGTTTAAGAGTTGCGTTAAAGCTATCGATATGGAGTGTATGGTCAGGCGAGTTTTGCTTATTGCGGTTTTCTTATTTTTAGCGCTTCCAGTTAACTCACTGATGGCCATTGAGAACCCGATAGTTTTTGTGGGTCAGGTGCCTCAACCGGAGGATTTTGCCACTATCGGCTCGACCTTTGCTAATCACAGGGCTACGGTCCAGTCGGTTCCTCGGGGTGGCGGACTGTTTATTAGGTACCCGGACGGCACAATCCGCGATCTAACCAGAGCGGCGGGGTATGGGGTGGATGGCTTTCAGAATCAAAACGCGATTGCAGTGCGAGATCCAGTTGTACACTGGAGTGGAGCTAAAGTTCTTTTTAGCATGGTTGTTGGTTCCCCCCAGCGCTACCAACATAATCCCTATCGTTGGCAACTCTACGAGATTAGTCGGTTAGGACCAGGGCAAACACCACTTATCAGAAAGATTTCAGGCCAACCCGAGAGCTATAACAATATAATGCCGGCCTACACTAGTAATGACGATATTTTGTTTGTCTCTGATCCGCCGATAGGAGGAACACACCTATACCCTACACTCGATGAGTATGAATCTACCCCCACAAACACGGGAATATTTAGGCTGGACACTAAAAGTAACAGCTTTAAAAGACTAGAACACTCACCCTCTGGCAGTTTTCATCCTATAGTTGATTCATTTGGGAGAGTAATCTTTACCCGGTGGGACCATTTGCAACAGGACCAGCAGGCAGACTCGGATGCGTACGGCGCCTTTAATTATAGGAGTGAAACTTCAGACCTGAGAAAAGTTGCTCACTCTACTGAGGTATTTCCCGAGCCTCGGGGAAGCGCCCGTCAAATTGATCCAACTATTAATCTACACCGCATGAATACATTCTTCCCATGGATGATGGCACAGGACGGGAGAGCTCTTGAAACCATCAACCATATCGGCCGTCATGAACTATTGTCTTATTTTAACCGTAGTTTAAATAACGATTCTGATATTGACGAGTTTATTGCTGATACGAGCGGAAGAGCAAATAACTATAGTGTTGAGAACTTCTTTCACCTAGAAGAAAATCCTAATCGCCCAGGGGAGTATTTTGGCATCTTCGCCCCAGAGTTTGGCACGCATGGCTCCGGGCAGATTGTATCTTTTTACGCGCCACCAGGATTATCGGCCGACCAGATAGTGGTCGAATCTATTACACATCCCGATACGGCTAGTGTGAGAACAAATCCACTCGGTACCCACTCTGGGTTGTATCGGGATGTTGTTATGACCTCCGACTCCTCACTTTTAGCCAGTCATACCTTCGAGACCAGGGCAGATTACAACCAGGGATCGCTTTCTTCTCCACAAAGCAGATATGAGCTTAGAATTCGCCAGATCATAAAGCAGGGTGCTTACTATAGAGCTCAAAACACCCTTACCGGGGGAATTGAGAGATCGGTAAGTTTCTACAACCCGGACACCCTTGTCAGTTATTCAGGTGATCTTTGGGAACTCCAACCAGTAGAGTTAGTAGCTAGAGCCGCACCTGCTCTCTGGAATCCTACTCTAGGAGTAATTGAGCAGAATATCTTTAGTTCAGAACAGGTTAATTTAGACACCTTTCAGGATTCAATTGCGCAGAGGGGACTGGCTCTGGTTGTAGTAAGAGACGCAACAAGTAGAGATAGTGCCGATAGACAACAACCTTTTAACCTAAGAGTCGAAGGTAGCTCAACGTATTCGGTGGGCAGCTCAGGTAAAGTTTATAACATCTCCGATCTTCAATTTATAATCGGCAAGCAGATTCGAGGATACAGCCAACTTACAAGTGGCAGGAGAGTTATCGGTCAATTTATGGAGAATCAGAGTGAACTTTTCTCAGCGCAGTATGGCGCATCTCAGGGTAGTGCCCGAGTCTTTTCAGATGGCTCAGTGGCAGTACTAGTGCCAGCCTCACGAGCTATTAGCTGGCAATTACTTAGTCCTGCTGGTGAGAGTGTAGTCAGAGAGCGGTATTGGCTAAGTCTTCAGCCGGGCGAAGTACGAGTGTGTAGCTCTTGTCACGGAGTTAATGCAACGGATCAGGTCGGTCGCCCTGGCAGACCAACCAATCCACCCGATGCGCTGATTGCCTTGCTAAAATGGTGGAAGGAAAGTGGAGGAGAGTTAGACTCGCCTTCCTCACTCCGGGTCTTTGGACGGAGAAACGCACGTCGTGGCTTTGTTGAGAACAGGCTTTTTGCCAGAAGGCCCTTTCGATTACAGGTTAGCACTCCTGCTGATGGAGCGACCTACCAGGTAAAACTTAAAATGGGAAGATTTAGTTGCCCACAACCTCTGGCTACCCTTCAAGGTGATCAGAGCTATGTTATCGACGGACGACTAGGACCGATTAAAGGGAGACGCAAAAGAGCCACTATCAACCTGATCCGTGAAGGTTCAGTCTACCATGATAGTTCTTTAGTGGTTAGAAATCTCGCTTACAGATCCGGCAAGAGAATCTCGAAGCGAAACGTAAAGCGGAGATTTTGTAGACGCTCAGCTCGATCGATCAAGAGGTTGAATCCAGGGCTTTTTACAAAATAGCCGGGCTCAGGTGCTGTTAGCTTAGTTTGCCTCTACTTTTCGCCAGCTTTTTTGACTTTATCCAGCTCTACGCCCTTGTCGCAAGTCCGTTCTACCGGTAATGTCACATAGGCGATTTATGATCACATTATATATCGTTCTGGAAAGTTTGAAGATTCTTTAAATCCAATCGACAAGGAGCATTAATGGAGAGAACCGAGCTTGAACTTCAAAGATTTCAGACCCTAAGAGAACTTCAAAGCGAAGGATTTGATTATCCTAACGATGTTTTTGTTACGGGGTGTTCGGAGGATATCGCCTCTATGGATATTCTAGATCCGGCTGAGGCAAAGCGCATCACTGTCGCTGGGAGAATGATTCAAAACAGACTTATGGGCAAAGCAGCCTTTGCGCATATTCTTGACGGAAAGGGGAAGTTTCAGATCTACGTCCGTAAAGATGATGTCGGGGATGAGAGTTATGAAAGGTTTAAGAATTTTGATATCGGCGATCTATTAGAAGCAAAGGGTTACGTTTTTAAAACCAAGACGGGTGAAAAAACACTCTATGTTGAAAGTATCAGACTTCTAAGTAAGTGTTTAATTCCGTTACCAGAGAAATGGCACGGCTTAACTGATGTTGAGGCACGCTATAGACACCGCTATGTCGATCTAATTGCCAATCCTGAAGCACGCGAGATCTTTTTAAAGCGAGCACGCACTTTATCTTGTATCAGGAGTTTTCTGGATCGACGTGGGTATATCGAGGTGGAAACACCTGTTCTTACCAATTCCGCCGGAGGAGCTGAAGCCAGACCTTTTTTAACTCACTACAATGCCTTAAACACAGATATGGCACTGCGAATCGCCTTAGAACTCCCACTAAAAAAGCTGGTGGTTGGGGGACTAGAGCGCGTATACGAGTTGGGCCGGGTGTTTAGAAATGAAGGGGTATCCAAAAAACACAACCCCGAATTTTCAATGCTAGAATTCTACGAGGCATACTCAGATATCGACAGAATGATGCAACTTACAGAGGATCTTTTTGTAGAGCTAGCTCAAGAGATAGTCGGCGGACTAGAAGTACCTTTTGGAGAGAAGTTGCTCGATTTTACTCCACCATGGCCGAGAATCTCCATGGTCGACTCGATAAAAGAGATAGGTGGAGTATCGTCTGAAGTTGACCTCTACACCCTGGAACAGGTGCATACAGTAGCCAAGCAACACAAGGTTCACCTCGATGAGCCTGAGGATTGGGGCCGTTGTGTTGAGAGCCTGTGGGGAGAATTAGTAGAACCAAAAATTATTAATCCAGTCTTTATCACTCACCATCCATTCTCTATCTCGCCACTTGCCCGTAAGAATAGAGAACGCCCCGAGGTGGTTGATCGATTCGAATTAATAATAAGCGGAATGGAAATGGCCAACGCTTTCTCTGAACTTAATGATCCAATAGATCAACGTGAACGGTTTGAGGAGCAATCTCGCAGGAGAGCATCCGGCGATCAGGAGGCTCCAGAAATCGAAGAAGACTTTCTCCGTGCGCTTGAATATGGCTTACCACCCACTGGTGGAGAAGGTATTGGAATAGATCGACTGGTGATGGTGTTAACTAACTCGCCGACTATTAGAGATGTACTGCTCTTTCCTCAGCTAAAACCGCTTAGCCCAAATGAGCCGCAGGAATAGTTGATGCGTTTTCCTCAATTAGTATCCAATCGATATTTATGGTCCAGGCAAAAAGAGGCCTTTATCTCGATACTAACTATTATCTCAATCTTGGGTGTAGCAGTTGGTGTAGCCGTTCTCAATATTGTAATGGCAATCATGACCGGCTTTGAGCATGAACTAAAAGAGCGGCTGGTTGGAACAAATTCACACATTGTTGTTCGTGCTCTAAGTGGCACACTTTACGGTTGGAAGGAGCTACGTTCTGAGATAGAGAGGGTTGAAGGGGTCGAATCGGTCTCTGCTTTTACATACAGCCAGGCTTTAATAAGAGCAGGCTCGCAATCTTCAGGCATATTGCTAAGAGGAATTGAACCTCAGAGTGCCGGAGAGCAACAGTTAAGGAAATTCATGCAACCCGATGTTGGCACTGGCGAGATATTTAAGTCAGCGGTGGATGGAGTTGATGCAGTACAGCTTCCCGGGTTGGTAGTTGGCGAAGAGATGATGAAGACCTTTGGCTTTAATCTTGGAGATGTAGTCTCTCTTCTTGCTCCCCAGGTACAGTCGTCTCCCTTCGGTTTAATTCCCAGGTACAAAAGATTTGAGATAATTGGCAGCTACAGTTCTGGCCTGATCGAATACGAAAGCTCCATTGCGTATGCTGCGATAAGCGATACTCAACAGTTTTTTCGACTAGAAGATGGGGTTTCTGGTTTAGAGGTCAGAGTTTCAAATATAGACCACGCCCCAAGGATTAGTGGTTTGATTGTTGATCAGATTGGTGGCCTTAGTCGGGGTATCTATGCCCAGGATTGGACACAGACAAATCGAGCGCTCTGGGAAGCACTAAAGCTCGAAAAACTAGCCTATTTTATCGTTTTGCTTTTGATCATCGTGATGGCAAGTTTTTCAATAGTCAGCACCCTCATTATGATTGTGCTAGAGAAACGCAAAGATATCTGCATTCTCCGTACTATGGGGGCAAGCGCCTCGCAGATTGGAGCCTTGTTCCGCCGTCAAGGAGCAATAATTGGTGCTGTTGGAACAGCCTCCGGCCTTGTTCTCGGTCTGTTGGGATGTTTGGCTCTTAGAGAGTACGGTTTTCCGCTTCCAGAGAAGATATTCCCGGTTTCGACTTTGCCTGTAAAAATTGAATCTATGAATTTTGTCTATACAGGTGTTGCTGCATTTTTGATCTGCCTGCTCGCCACTATTTATCCAGCGTGGCGCGCCAGTCAGATCAGACCAGTTGATGGTTTAAGGTACGAGTAGGAAAGGTAAAAAATGTCCATTGAGCTAATTGATGTATCAAAATCATTTCGTTCTGGTGACGGTGCATTGCAGGTGCTTAGTGGAGTAAATGCAAAGTTTCCGGATCAAGGACTCGTTGCAATAATGGGCCCTTCCGGCATAGGCAAATCAACCTTGCTCCATCTTATTGGAGGTCTAGACGTTGCTGAGTCCGGACAGATTAGAGTCGGAGACTATCAGCTAGATCGGTTAAAAGAGCACGAGTTGGCAAAATTTAGAGGACGCAATATTGGTTTCATATTCCAATTTCATCATCTACTTGCCGAGTTTACTGCTCAAGAAAATGTTATGATGCCGCTCTTAATCTCAGGGGTGGGAGAGAGTGAGGCAAGGCAGCGAGCTGACGAACTGATCTTAAAAGTAGGGTTAAAAGAGAGAGCGCAGCATCAACCTGGCAAACTCTCGGGCGGAGAGCAGCAACGGATAGCTATAGCCCGAGCTCTAGTGAGTAGACCCAGGGTCGTGCTTGCTGATGAGCCCACAGGCAATTTAGATAGAGCTACCTCTGAAACCGTTCAGAAATTGATGTTCGATCTACAAAAGGAGCTAGAGGCACTTTTTATTATTGTAACTCACAGCGCTGAACTTGCCCAACACGCTGAAACTATTCTAGAAATGGGCGCGGGGGGTAGTTTAAGCGAGGTTCAAAGGTCTTCACTTTGAGGGCGAGTTGTTCTTAGATGACTCGTAGTGTAGTCAATAGCGTGGGGATCTGCTTACTTTTTACAAATTGGAGTACTAAACTTTGTCTGTAACACCGAGGGTTTTAAAGTTCTATTTGATCGCTCTGCTCTGTCTTCTGGGGCACTCCTACATCTTCCTACCGCAATTTTTGGCAGCCCAAAGCATACAGATCGACCAAGTCCTAGTTGAAGGTAATCGAAGGATCGATAGTGAGGTCATTCGTCAACAACTTTCAGTTACCCCAGGAACATTAACCAGCTCAGAGATTTCAGCGGATGTAAAAGAGTTATATCGGACCGGATTTTTTGATCAAGTTAATGCTGTGATTAAAGATTCAGAGAGTTTAGTTGGAGCAAAGTCCTTAGCGTTCCAGCTGATTGAAAAGCCGATTGTTCGCAAGGTCTTTATAAAGGGAAATGATGCTGTCAAGGAATCTGAGCTTGCGCCAATATTCTCTTTTGGCACTGAGCGGTTTTTCGATCGCACAAAGATAACCTTTCTAATGCGCAATGCTCGTGCATTATATCAGCAGAAAGGATACTACGATGCTGAGTTCGATTTTTCTGTTTTGCCGGTAGGAGACAACCAGGTCGACTTGACCCTGACCGTAGTTGAAGGCCAACGGTATAAGATTGAAGAGATTGAGTTTCGTGGTTTAGAGGCAATCGATCCCGATGAGCTAGTCTCAGTAATGCAGACTAGCACCTACAAATGGTGGAACTCATGGCTATTTGGTACTGGCAGACTCAATCAGGAGTTGCTGGCAAATGACCGTCAGTTAATTCAACAGTATTTCATGGATCACGGGTTTCTCGATGCAACACTCAGTGAGGCCCAGGTTAACACCGATGATGGTGAGATTAAGATAGTCTTTGAGGTGGAGGAAGGGAATCAATATAAAATTGGTGAGATAAGAGTCACGGGAGATCTAATAGATGATAGCCCGCAGAAAACTCTAGATGGAGTAAAGAGCAGCTCTGGGGAGATATTTAGCGCAACAACTGCGAGGGAAGATGCCTTTACTATCACCGATAAGTTTACAGACAAAGGTTACGCCTTTGCAAACGTGGTGCCCCAAACAAGAATTAACCCCGAGC
>Ga0208075_1000662_pt1 | contig 14658 bp, 21 predicted proteins | sample HotLakmasection5_FD_184728 | JGI IMG/M metagenome (GOLD analysis project Ga0208075, IMG submission 184728) | Hypersaline microbial mat communities from Hot Lake, Washington, USA - Section #5 (SPAdes) | ecosystem: Environmental > Aquatic > Non-marine Saline and Alkaline > Hypersaline > Microbial... | reverse complement strand
GTGAGCCGTCTGTAATTATGAGTTCATTATTATTCTGTTTTGCCGCAAGTCTTGCATGGTTGCGGATTTCTGAAACCAGTTTGCCGGAGTTTTCCTCGGCGATTCCCAGGGTTGCGTGGATTAATTTCCCGAACCTGGTGTTAGACTTGAACCAATCCCCGGATTTGGCCTGTTCAAACCTGATTGCGTTATAAGGACAGTTAAAATAACACGCTCCGCAGCCTTCGCATTTGATTTCATCTATTACATATAAGTCATTTTTAGAAAAGTTCCGGGGTTTATGAGATACTGAATCAGGTTCAGTATGACGGTTTATAGCGTTAAACCTGCATACTTCTATGCATTTTCCGCAATGTTTGCAGCTTTCCTGAATAATTTCCGCCTGCTTGCCGGAATAAAATTCTATGGTTTCTTCTATTTCAGGTTTTAAAATCAGGTGAAGATCAGCTGCATCCACATCACAGTCCACCATAACCTTGTTTTGTGCCAGTGCGGCAAATGATGCAACTATGCTGGTTTTGCCTGTTCCGCCTTTACCGCTTATTACTACCAGTTCTTTCATTTTCTTTTCCTCACAATCTCCGCAAGGGGCATAAAAGCATCTTTATATTCCGGCAAAGCCTGCAAAACTAAATCACCCCTGGAATAGCATTCCGCAATTTTCCTGTCATCAGGGATTCTAGTTAAAATCTTTATATTCTCAGCTTCTGCATAATCCTCAATTAACTTATCGTTAGTTCCTGAACGGTTAATAACGATCCCGAACGGTAAACCTAATTTCTTTACCACTTCCACGGCAAGTTTTAAATCATAAAGCCCAAAAGGGGTTGGTTCTGTAACCATAAATACATAATCTGACCCGTAAATTGATGCTATTGCAGGACAGGAAGTTCCCGGAGGGCAGTCCAGCACTTGAAACTTAAACCTTTCTCCCGCTGTTTTCTGGACTTCCTTAATCAAAGGCGGAGACATTGCTTCCCCGATTCTGGATTTGCCATGGATAAAATCAAACCCGTATCCCGCACCTGATTCCACCACCCCGACTTCCCTGCCGGATTCGCTTATAGCATTGGCAGGACAGGATAATTTACAGCTTCCGCATCCGTGGCAAAGTTCTTGAAATATCAGTATTTTTTCTTTCACAAATGCCAGTGCGTTAAACTGGCAAATCTCTGCGCATTTTCCACATTTTATACACTTTTCAGAGTCTATTACCGGTGTAGGCACATAAACCTTGCGGGTTTTACTGAAATATGGTTTTAAAAATATATGACAGTTGGGCTCTTCTACGTCGCAGTCCAGTAAAACCACGTCTTTAAATATTTTTGAAAGCAGGTAAGCAAAATTCGTTGCTACCGTACTTTTTCCCGTTCCGCCCTTTCCGCTGGCTATTGCTACCTTCAATTTGTTTCCTTCTTTCCTTTTCCTTTTATATACCCCCCGGAAGTAAGGGTCTAACGAGGCTAAGACCCTTACTTCATAGGATGTGAGTCACCCCGGAATTGAGGGATTTGTGATTTATTTCTGCTCAAGGTCAGAAATTCTTTCCTGAACACCTTTAAGGTTTTCTTCAAGGTATTTTGCCTGATTTTTTAAGACAGACAACTCGTCAGCACCGGATTCAAAATCCTGTTCAGGTACAAAATTTCTCCAGCCAAAGCCCCTGCCCATTCCACGGCCGAAACCTCCGCCGAAACCACGGCGCCTTCCGAATCCGAATGCGGCTATAGCTCCTGCAATTGCAGGTATTCCGTATGCTAAACAATTTCCTAGTCCCCTGCCTGTAAATGGGCCCTGTCCCATTGGTCCTGATCCGTCTCTTCCTGGCATAATTGCCTCCTTTCGCTGTTTTTGTCCGTTTTTAAATCCAGTGGCCTTCAACATCTGCGCTTGCAGCTTCCTGAAGGTCATTGTTCTTAAACCTTTCTATGGCCTCTTTGATTGTTCCTTCCGCACCGGTATAAATTTTTACGCCTGCGCTGTTAAGTACTCTGAATGCTTTTGGACCGCAGTGGCCTGTTATGATTGCGTCAACACCCTGGTTTACCACGTTTTGTGCTGCCTGGATTCCTGCCCCCTGGGCTGCATTCAGGTTCTGTTCATTGTTGATATAAGTAAAACTGTCATCTTCAAGGTTATAAATTATAAACCCGGCCGCCCTGCCGAACCTTAAATCAACCTTGCTTTCAAGCTCCCTGCCGCTTGCGGTAACTGCTAATTTCATAAAATTTTACCCCTATTTTTAGTTCGTTTATATTTATATGTTATAACTTGACAATTACAATTGTCAAGTCTATTATAAAAATAGATATTCAATTGATCTTAAAACTATAGTTTTTTTTAAAAATTTCTAAAGGTATTTATGCAGATTAACGAAAATATACCGGCATATCCTATGGGGGTTGCAGCAAGGTTACTTAATGTCCATCCCCGCACCCTGAGGATTTACGAAGCTGAAGGGCTTATATCTCCTTACAGGCAGGGCGGTAAAAGATTCTTTTCCCAGAGTGACCTGGCATGGATTCAGTGCTTAAGAAAACTTATCCATGAAGAAAATATCAGCATAGAAGGAGTGAAACGCCTGCTGGAATTAACGCCCTGCTGGAAAATCAAGGGTTGTTCCGAAGAAACAAGGCAAAAATGTCTTGCTGTAAAGGGTAAGGAGAAAAAGTGCTGGGAATTTGCCAGAAAAACCTGTGAAAAGTCCTGCAGAAACTGTGAAATATTCCTTAAAGAAGGAAGAAACAGGCACCGGGGTAATTAATATCACTCGTGTTCCAGTATAAGATCAATTAATTCCTCAATGCTGTAGTAATTATCTATTATTTCAATGTTTACCCCGAGTTTTTCCTCAACATCCTCGAGGGTAATGTCATCCAGGAATTGATTGGTTAATTGCCTCAGCATTACCGAGGGAATTACCAGGTTTTTTAGTTCATCTTTTATGGGAAGCAGTGTTTCCAAAAGGTCTTTTCCTGTAATTAAACCGGATACAGTAACTTTATCCCCCCAGAAACTACTTTTTACTGGGATTAGTTTTATATTCAGGTTTTCGATTCGGTTTAAATCATCCACTATATGCTGCATAACCTCACAGGCCAGCTGGCCGGTGGCTATGACAAGTTCATAAGGCTCAGAAAGTTCATCAGGAAGTTGGTCTTTCAAGTCTTCATAATCTTCCATAAGAATTCTTGCTGTGCCTACGCCGTCTTCTAATTGGCCATACCCCCGGTAAGCGTCTTCCTCCGGGAACTCCAGACCTGCTTTGATATAAAATTCATCGGAAGGGACAGCGAGAGTATATCCGATTTTCCGGTTAAACTCATCAGCCTGCTTTATAACTTTCTTTGCCCCTTCTGCGGTTATGGGCTTTAAGACATCCTCTTCCCTGTATTTAGTTATGCCTACCGGAACTATGGCAATGGACATGATGCTGGATTTCAGTTCCGCAAGGACATTAAGAGTCTTTTCCAGTTCATCCCCGTCATTTATTCCGGGACACAATACAATTTGTGTATGAACCGCTATATCAAGGGAATTAAGCCATTTTAATTCTTCCAGGACATTACCGGAATTAGGATTCTGGAGCATTTTGCACCGCAGTCCGGGGTTGGTGGTGTGGACAGAAACATACAAAGGACTGAGTTTTAACTCTTCAATACGTTTTTTATGCTCGGGTTTCAGATTGGTTAAGGTTATATAAGTGCCCTGAAGGTAGGAAAGCCGATAATCATCGTCTTTTACATATAAAGTTTTTCGCAACCCATCAGGCTGCTGGTCCACGAAGCAAAACACACACCTGTTATTGCAGGGAATTACCCGGTCAAATACCGCTGATTCAAAGATAATTCCCAGGTCTTCGCCCGGGTCTTTTTCTATATCAATTATTTCTTCTTCCCCGGAAATCCGTTTTATATGCAGGCTGACTTCCTCACCGGCAATAAAATTCTGATAATCAATCAAATCAATGGGTTTCTTTTCGTCTATGGAAATAACTTCATCCCCGGCCCGAATATTCAGGTCTTCTGCTATACTAAAAGGTTGTACGCTGTTTACTATTGCTCTCATTGTCCGCATGGCTTATGATTATTACTAATTTAATAATAACAAAAGAGCAGGATGAAGTTTAATAAAAATTTTTTTTCAGCAGTTGTCCTTTATCTTTTTTATACTGCAATAAACCTGACCAACGGGTATTTGCCGGATTTTTTCGCCCATATTAACAAGGGCAGCATGCTTTATGCAAATATGTGGGAGCATTTTTTGCAGGGCAACTTCCTGATAGACCCGGAGCATACCCGGATGGAATATTTTGTGCTGGGGGATGATAAATTCACGGTTTATTACGGGTTCTTTCCTGCTTTTATACGGGGATTTTTTGATGTATTCCTTGTAAATATCTATAAATACAACTTTAACAATCTGTCAATTCTGGCTGCTCTGTTTATATCCATATTTTTCCTGTACAGAACTTTCGTAAAACTTGAGCTGTTCAGCGGAAAAGCCCAAGTTTACAGTGTGATGTTTTTTATAGCATTATTTCTGGCAAGCCCTGTTGTTTATATAACCGGCTGGGGCTGGATGTATAACGAGCCTATAATCTGGGGATTTGCCTGGGCTGTAAGTTATATTTCCCTGTTTTTCCTGTGGGTGTTTAAACCGGAGGAAAGAAACCTTAAAACCGGAATTCTGATGGGGTTATGCGTTTCCATGGCGATTTTATCCCGAATAATTGATGCTGTAATCCCGGTTTTATCCTTTGGGTTCCTTGTTATAAAAGCGGTTTATGATTTTTATTCCCGAAAAGATAAAACTTGTCTTAAGGCAATTTCTGGCGGCATTGTGCTATGTCTGTTTTTTGGGGGCTTTACCCTGAAAATTAATGCTGACAGGTGGGGAAACCCGTTCGTTTTTCAGCAGTTTGATAAAAATATACAGGTTATAGATAATCCTGAAAGATTGGCAGGGTTTCATAAAGAAGGCATGTGGAATATTAACAGGCTTCCCGCTTCTTTTAAATATTATTTTATTCCCTCACAGCAGAATTTCCGGGCTGAGTTTCCGTTTATAGATGTGGACAGGGAACTTACCATCATAAAAGAACATCCTTATTATGATTTGATAATGTCATCCCGAATCCCTTTAACTTTAAGCGCTCTTTTCCTGCTGGTTTTTGCGATTTTAGGTATATATAGGTTCAGAAAACTTAATAAAAAAGAAAAAATTTACCTGATTCCCCTAATACTGGCAGGGTTATTGCAGTACTTTGCCCTGTTGATATATGGGGGAATTACCCTTCGCTACTCTATAGGCTTTATTTTCCTGATAATTTTGCTTGCTATGATTTTTCTTATTGTAGAATCCCGTATTCCTCAGCTTATTGAAAAGCCGAAATTTTTATATTTATCCCTTATAGTCTTTATGGTTTCTTTGTACATTAATTTCTTTACGATGCTTGCTTATAAACATTATATCTGGGATATTTCGCCCAACACCCGGGAATTTATAGGAAAAATCATAAATTATGAACCCAAAAAAGAGCATATCAGGCTGATAAAACATAATACAGATTGTATCAAATTTTCACCTTAAAATTTTATAGTGTTGGCTGTATAATTTTTAAAGCATTAATATAAAGAGAGAGGGGCAAAATGGCTGAACAAGAAAATTCCTGCGTACTGGCGACGGATTTTGACGGAACGGTAATACAGCGTGATTTTTTCTGGCATATAATCGACAGAATACTCACAGAAGAAGATATAGAACCATGGAGGGATTACGAAGCAGACAGGATAACCCATTTTGATGCTTTAAACCTGATTTTCCAGAAAATCCATGTTTCTACCGAGGAACTACATAAGCTTATCTATGAAATTCCTATTGAGGAATGTTTTGCGGATACAATGAGGGTTTGTAAGGAAAAAAGCATCCCGGTATATATAATCAGCGCAGGTGCGGACTATTATATCAGATTAATCCTGGATGCGCTGGGCATAAAAGATTCTATAAATATAATTTCTAATGAAAGTAAATATAATAAGGAAGACGGGCTTGTCATGAACAAACTGCCGGAAACATCGGTGTTTTATTCCGAAAATTACGGTATAGACAAAGCTGGTGTAATAAAATTTCTGAAATCCAAGTATGAGAAGGTTATTTTTGCAGGTGACGGAGTTCCTGACTTTCCTGCTGCGGAGCATGCTGATGTGGTCTTTGCCAGAGGAGCCCTGCTTGAGCTTTGCAGTAAAAACAACCTTGAAACCTATAGTCTGGATTCATACTGCAATGTGCTTGAGTATTTGAAAAATAATCAATAATACCAGAGTTGAAAATGATAAAATTTTGCCAGAAACAGATTTTTATACCATCCATCCTGAAAATTGCAGAGGGTGAGTTGAAAAACACGGGACGATATCTTAAAGAAGAGATGTTTAACAATACTGCAGTATTTTTTAGTGAGGGAATAGAAGAACTATTCGGCGAAAAAGTATATCGCAGCCTGGACACAGCAGGTATTAACGTACTTCATAGAGATATAATTTCTGATATTAATATAGAAAACATAATCCACGAAGCATTCGCCATCCCTAAACAGGTTGATGTACTGGTGGGAATAGGCGGGGGCAAGGCGCTGGATTATGCAAAATACTGCGCTCATGTGCTTGCAATACCTTTTGTAAGCCTGCCCACTTCCACATCCAATGACGGGTTTTGCAGCCCTAATTCGTCTTTGCTGGTGGACGGCAGAAGAAAAACCATCAAAGCAAAGATACCTTATGGCGTTATTGTAGATATTGACGCAATAAAGACCAGCCCGCCATCCTGTATATATTCCGGTATAGGGGATTTAATCTCCAAAATCACCGCTGGCTATGACTGGAAAAAGGCTGTGGAAGTTACCGGGGAAAGATTTAATGACTTTGCTTATATAATTGCTAACAATACTGTCTGGGATGTACTTCATTACCAGGGTTGCGATATTAAAAATCCGGATTTTCTTTTCCATCTGGCCAATTCGCTCTTAATGAACGGAATTTCTATGGAAATTGCAGGTTACAGCAGACCCGCCAGCGGAAGCGAGCATTTAATATCGCATGCCTATGACCAGGTATCCCGAAATCCGTCCATGCATGGTATTCAGGTCGGAGTGGCGACATATATCTGCAGTAATCTTCAGGAAAACAGGTTTGAGACAGTAAGGGACTTCCTGCAATCAACAGGTTTTTTTGACTTTGTGGCGCAAAAACCGCTTAATAAAGAAGAATTTATGCAGGCTATAGACCTTGCTCCTTCTATGAAAGAGGAATATTACACGGTTCTGTCAGAAATCAGGAATATTGATAGAGCAAAGGAATTCATCGAAGAAGACGAAATTTGCCGAAAAATCCTTACATAAATAAAAATAAAAAGCATATCTCCCTGAATCATTCAGTTATTCCGAAGAAAGTATTGTCCTTAAAGTTATTAACAGGATGTTGAAAAAATATACCAAAATAAGAAATTTTATTTAGAAATGAACAAAACGGATAAATTTTAAAAAACCTGTATAAAAAAGCGGTGGCAAAGCCACCGCTAGGGTGGTTGTGGGTGGGGATTATTTTGAAAATTTTAAGTAAGAATTTTTTGTTGCTCCCTTAATACAAGAACTAACTTAATAAATTATTAATTTTTCCCTTGACAAATTGTTAGGCTTGCCGTACATTTGATTTAAAATTAACATGATCATTTTAAATAAACAAGAAGGATAGTGAATTGAGAAATAAAAAAATATCAGCAAGTCTTGAAGACTACCTTGAAATCATTTATGAAATTATTGAAGAAAAACAGGGAGTAAGGGCTGTTGAAATTTCCAGACGTTTAGGTGTCGGGAGGTCTTCCGTTACAGAAGCCCTGAAAAACCTTGCCGAGAAAAAACTTGTTAATTATGGTCGCTATGATGTTATTTCTCTCACTCCTGCAGGAGAAAAAGTCGCTAAAAAAATTCAGTTTAAGCATCAGGTATTATTCGATTTTTTAGCACAGATACTCGGTGTAAACAAAGAAGAAGCGGAAGCAAACGCCTGCAGATTAGAGCATGTTATTTCAGAGGATGTTTTAAAAAGGCTTATCTCATTTATTGAGTTTAATAAACAGTTTCAATGCAATAATCATGACTATCTTGAGGAATTTAAAAAGTTTTATTCAGAGAGTTTAGAGAGAAAAGAGGAGTAAATTTTTTTGCTTTTATTGTTAGGGAGTTCTAACAATGTGGCCTAAAAAGAACAAAAAGAGATGAACAGAAAGTTGTTAAAAATGAAGGATAAATACAGCGAAATATACCGATTTATGGTGGATATCCTAAAGCTCGATGAAAAAGAGTCCCTGCAAAATACTCTTAAACTTGAAGGGGTAATTTCTGAAAACGTCTTAAAAAGGTTTAAAAATTTTATTGCGTACACAAACAAAAAAATGCTCACTAATGAAGAATATCTAAACGAGTTTAATAAATTTTTTAATAAGGAGTTAAGTAATGAAGAAACTACATGAACTAGGTAAAGGGAAATCAGCGCAAATAGTTAATTTTGCAGATAATCCCACAAAATGCCATTCTGCAAGGTTTGGGCTTTGCGAAGGCCAGATAATAAAATGCCTTGCAAACGTTGGTCCGATAATAGTCGGAAAAAACCAGCAAACAATAGCAATCGGTAGAAATTTATCTAAAATGATAGAAATAAAGGAAGTTCAAAGTGATAAATCAGGTATCTATAAGTAAAAATCAAACACCGGCTTTTAAAGCAAATCCGGCACAGATATATAAGGCAATACGCAATGGGGCAGCAACGTGCCCTCATGCTATGGATAATACAAAGCAACTTGCCGAAGCAGTTGAGTAACTTGGTAAAAAACATGGCTTGAAACTAGATATACTACTTAGAGGAAGTAAAGTTAGAGAAACAGTTAATGATCAACTTCCAAAAAGAATTTCAGAAGGGACAAGAAAGGCTGTTGATGATGTAGTTAATACGATTACCAAACCTTTTCGCCATGAGGAAGTTACTTTTCCATCAGTTGTAAGAATTTTAAAGCAAAATCCAGTTAACTAAAAAGGAGACAATTATGCCAAGCGGAGACGGAACAGGACCAACAGGAACAGGCCCCGGAACAGGCGGTGGCACAGGGCCTTGTCAATACAAATTGCCAGTAATGCCGGTTTTTACAAGCAACAAAGCAAATAACCAAAATGAAAATTTATTTGTGAATACGAATAAATTTTCATTCAATGTTGGAATCCAAAAAGATGAGTTTATAAGGACTAAAAAATAATTAAGGAGAAAATAATGCCAAATTTAAATGGAACAGGACCAATGGGCAAAGGAGCTATGACAGGAAGAGGACTTGGACAATGCAAACAGGCTTTTGCGTCAAAGCTAAATCAGATTCAGCACGAAACAGGAGAACCTCATCCACCTCATAAAATACCTCAACAACAAAAAGGAGATGTATTTGTAAAACGCAGCCAAAATATAGAAGGATAAAAAATAAAATGAGTGTATTCGGATGTAAAAGCTGCTCTAAATGTTCAAATAAAGAGAGCAAAGAAGAAATAATAGCAGGCAAATTGCCAAAAATTGCCCTTGTTGGCAACCCTAATGTCGGCAAGTCAGTTATTTTTAACGCATTATCAGGGTTTTATGTTGAAGTGAGCAATTACCCGGGCACAACAGTTGATATTTCAAAAGCATTCACTGAATTCGGGGAAATAATTGACACCCCCGGCGCATATTCGCTGGGTAATTATTCTGATGATGAGATTGTAACGCAGAATATTGTGCAGACCGCCGATATTATTGTTAATATTGTCAGTGCACTAAGTATAGAGCGGGATTTATTCCTGACACAGCAGCTTATTGATATGGACTTTCCTGTGATTCTTGTTGTTAACCAAATGGATGAAGCAAGGAAACGGGGAATTGATATTGACTGCGAAAAACTCGAAAAACTTATGGGAATAAAGGCTATCCCAGCCGTTGCAATCCATAAAAAGGGCATAGTAGATATTATTAACGCTGTAAAAAATGTGGAATTCAGGGTTTCAGAGAATAAAACACCATATATCAAAAATCTTTTTAAAGAACAGGAAATTTCAAGATGCGATAAATTTTCAAAAATACTGGAAATTGAAAGCCAGGACTCAAAAAACCCTGAAGAAAGAGATATTATATTTTCAGAGAGAAGAAATATAGTTAATGACCTTATTAAAAAGGTTATTTTACATACAGAAAAAAGAAGAAGCATATCAGACTTAATAGGCGACTTACTCTTAAACCCGTTTATTGGAATAGCAGTCGCTTTTGGTATGTTATATTTGCTTTTTCAAACCGTAGGTGTATTTGTATCAGGCGAAGTAGTCGATTTTCTCTTTACCCAGCTTGATGAAAAATACTCACCCTGGGTAGAGGGACTTGTAAAAGGTATTATACCGGTATCTTTTATCAATGAAATCCTTGTCGGGGAATTCGGTGTTCTAACAATGACCATAGAAATAGTTATCGGGGTATTATTACCACTTATAACAGCGTTTTATTTATTTATGGCTATACTTGAGGATTCCGGCTATTTGCCAAGACTTGCTGTTTTAACCGATAACATATTAAATAAAATAGGACTGAACGGCAGGGCAGTAATACCGTTGCTTCTTGGGTTCGGTTGCGGAGCAATGGGTACAATAACAACAAGAATACTTGGTTCAAGAAAAGAAAGAACAATAGCAACCGCACTTCTTGGAGTTGCAATACCCTGTGCTGCCCAGCAGGGAATAATAATTGCCCTTATAGCTGCTATCGGCGGGCTTAAAATATGGTCGATATATTTAGGAGTGATTTTTGCTATTATGGTGCTTGTCGGCACTGTTTTAGACAGGTTAATTCCGGGTAAATCCACGGATTTATTGATAGACCTGCCTCCAATGAGGATGCCGTTAATTTTTAACACTTTTAACAAGACATTATTCAGGGTAGTGAACTTTTTAAAGGAAGCCCTTCCTGTCTTTGCAATTGGTTCACTGTTAATAAGCGTTTTGCATATGGCAGGACTTTTAAAGTGGCTGCAACAGGCATTATCTCCGATAGTGGTAAACTTACTGCAACTTCCTGCTGAATTTTCAGACATATTTGTTATGGGACTTATAAGAAGGGACTTTGCCTCTGTAGGATTACTCGGTATGGCAGGACTTGAAGAGAGCACAGGTATGCTATCTGATCTGCAAATACTTGTTGCATCGGTTGTGGTTACCCTGTTTGTTCCGTGTCTTGCTGCTCTTCTTGTGATTTACAGGGAAAGGGGCTTAAAGGAAGCCAGTCTGTTGTGGATAGGCACCTTTGTAATCACTATTGTAGCAGGGGCAATAGTGTCAAGAACATTACAGTTTGTTTTTTAGAAAGAGAGAAAGATGAATTCGCTCGCAACGTTGGGCAAATATTTAGACCAACCTTTATTAGTATCAAGGTTTTCAAAAAAAGTACCCCCTATATTAATAGGAGGAGCTGCGGCTTATGGGCTTTATGATACTTATAAAGCTCCTGAGCACAGAAGGAAAAATATTTTTGTCAAAAATACCCTTGTGTTATCCGCAACAGTAAGTTCAGCCCTGCTAGCACTAAAAGGGGCAAAGTTCGGTAAAATAAAAATTCCAGGGCTTATAGATATTCCCAAAACAGAACAGGTAGTTAAAAGGAGTAAACGGCTTATTTCCCGTTTTGATAGAATGCTGGATAAAAGTCCGAATATTGATGAAGCAACAAAAGAACTTTTCAAAAATAAGAGAATAGGTGAGCTTCTCAATAAAATGACTGAAAATCCTCTTAAAAGAGGGGAAGTAAAGGATTTATACGGATTAGTTGGAGAAAATAAATGGGGTAAAAAATTTTTAAATAAACTTATTCCACCTCCTAAAAATTTAAGTGCAAAAGAAATAGGCGGAGAAATAGGCAGACTGTCTTTATTAGGTGCAATACCTGTGATTGGTGGAATAACAGGAGGAATTGCAGCCTGTGTGGCAAATGGTCACAAGCTGAAAGAAAGGGCAAAACCTAAAGTTAAAGAAGGACTATACCAGTACCTTGCAAATATTGTACTATGCAATGTCGGAGCAGCAGGCGCATTAGGCATTATGGAAACACCGGTTGTTAAGAACTTTATAAAATCAAAAAACATAAACAGTAAAATGGCAAAAGCCGGAGCCATGACTGTGGGGGTATTAGCAATTGGTGTCATGGGAGGAAGCGCAATAGCTAATTTTATTGGTAAAAAAATAGTTGATCCGCTTTTCAAAGATAAACAGAAGCAAAACTCACCAGTAAGTGCCGGATTGGAAAATTTATATAATGAAAGGCACCCGGAAGCATTGGACGTTGCTCTGCACTCTGATGATTTGGCTACCATTGGAGTCTTGTCGGGTTTTAGCTGGATTGAACCGGCACTGCCTATAATGTATTCAATTTCGGGTTACAGAGCAGGAATGGGTTATAGAAACGGACATACAAAAGGATATCGAAGAATGCAAGGACAAGGGCAAATGTATTCAAGATATAGAAAATTCAATCAAGATACAGCTGTAGGCGCAAGTCCATTACTAAATTCCGTAAAAGCCAATAATGATGCTTTTTGGAACTTTTTAACAATAAAACAAAGAGGCAAAAATTTTTTGCAATAAATGTTAGGCCTGTAGAACAATATATTATTACATGAACAAATAGGAGATTTATATGAAAACACTTACATTTTTCGACAGACAAAGCGTGAATGAAATGCAGGTATTTTATCACCATATTTACGAGTACAAAAAGGGTCTAAGAAATCTTGTTCTAACTATAGAAAGAGCTGCTAACAGAAGAATTATTGAGAACAGGCTTATTAAGGAAAATATCCCTTATGTTATTCACGAGGTGGACAGTGAAAAAATAAATATATTTTTTGGTAATCAGTCCTGCATAAACGTTGTGGCAAACTTCAATAAAAAGTTAAACGAGATAACGCCTGAGCAGGATTTCATATTGGGGATAATGCTCGGATATGACAGGCTGCAGCAGTGCGACAGATATTTATGGATGAAAGAAAAGGGTTTAAAGCAGGAAGAATTAATAGGTTAAGAATAAAGGAGATATTTATGAATGTAAACCTGGAGCCACCTGTGGATGAGGTAGCGAAATGACAAAAAGAAACTTTGCTAAAAAGTTATTTGAAATGATTGGAGTTAAGGAACCTGAAGTTATTAAAATAGTTAAACCAGAATTAAAAGGAAGGAGCATCTAAATGATAGTTCAATCAAAAATTAATCATAATTTTTCTAATTATAACAATCCATCAAAAAAGCAGGTATCTTTTAGGGCAATTCCTGCAGAAATAATACATGCAACGGATACTATGACAAAAACCGGAAGCTGCCAAAAATTTGCAGCTTTAACTCTTGGATATGTTTTCAGGCAAATAGAAAAGACCTTTCCCGATTTAAGCTTCAATTTCAAGCTGGGAGAACCCAATACTAATATGCCTAAAAAGTTAAAAGATCATGTGTTAACCCCGGATGGGAAAACTGTAGGTGATTATGATAATTATTTAAATACCGTTAAGTTAGGCAAAAAAACAATAGGGCAAAAATTAAAGGAAATGTTTGAAAATCTGGGATTAACAGAACCAGGGGTTGTAGAGATAAATAAACTTAAGCATTAAAAACTGACTATAAGTAAAAAACGGAAGGAAATTTTATTATGATAAAAAAATATTTACAGCAAGCAAACGATTACGGACATGAGGTAGTTGTTCAGTTCAATTACTGCTGCAACGCAAGGTATATGGGCAAAATTCTTGACATAGGCAACACTCATTTTTGCCTGCTTCATATGGGAGAAAGACATACAATGTCCTGGATCTTTAAAATTGAAGATATCAAATATTTTGGGGTATATAAGGAAAATGTTATGCCCAAATACTCAGAAGAACATTTAACAGAAAATATAGAAAAGGAGATTTAGAATGGAAATTAAAATTCTTTTTGGTTCAGAAACCGGAAACGCCGAAGGTTTGGCAGTAGAAGCTGATAAAAAATTAACAGGAGATGGGTTTTTAGCAGAAGTAATCGATATGAAAGACGTTACTCCAGAAAAACTTGCAGAGTACAAAAATATTCTTTTTATTACAAGCACTTGGGGTGACGGCGAACCGCCGGATAACGCTCAAAAGTTGTACAATGAGCTCAAATGTACTACAAGTAATCAGTTATCAAACGTTAATTATGCGGTTTTTGCCATTGGGCAGTCATTTTACGAACATTTTTGCAAAACCGGCAAGGATTTTGATGAATTTTTAGAAAAACACGGAGCTAAAAGATTGTTGCCGGTGGAGCTTTCAGATGATGATTATGATGTATTGTTTCCTATGTGGCTGGAAAGAGTTATAAAAAGCGTATCAGTTAAAAAATAGCTTACTTATTTACCTTTCGGATTATTAAGCCTTTTGTTAAAAGGCTTTTTTATTGTTTATAAACAGTAAAAATAATAACTGTTATGTAACCCTGCGTTATTTTTCACCTCAGGCCATTTTTAATAAGGAACAAATAAAAAGTTTTTACGCCTAAAAATTTTCAAAAAATCTATATTTAACAAGTGCGCAGGCTACGCCTGC
>Ga0208075_1000660_pt1 | contig 14753 bp, 12 predicted proteins | sample HotLakmasection5_FD_184728 | JGI IMG/M metagenome (GOLD analysis project Ga0208075, IMG submission 184728) | Hypersaline microbial mat communities from Hot Lake, Washington, USA - Section #5 (SPAdes) | ecosystem: Environmental > Aquatic > Non-marine Saline and Alkaline > Hypersaline > Microbial... | reverse complement strand
CGCGGCCGAGCCGGACGCGCTCGACCGCCTGGCCGTCGACGTGCGGCGCGGTGCCGAGCGGCTCGAGGCGATGCTGGCCGACGCCGACGCCCTCCAGACGACCGCCGACCCGGTCGCCGACGCGCACCACCTCTCCAACGTGCTGTTCAACGCGATGCGGGGTGGCACGTTCGTCTCCGGCTACGAGTTCCCGGTCGGCGACCTCCTGGACCTGCTGCGCCGCCGCAACGTCGAGGTCCACCGCCGCCACGCCACGGCGCTCGGTGAGCTCGGTCCGTCGATCCACCTCGACGAGCTGCTCGGGTTCGCCGAGACCAGCGGTGACCCGGACCTGCTCCGGCTGGTGCTCGAGTACCTCCCGCTGACCTTCTCGCGCCGGCACGGGGATCCGAGCCGGCCGTGGAACCGGTTCTCGATCCGCGTGACCGACGACGACGGGAGACGGCTGCTCAGCTACGAGGGCAACTGGCGTGACATCTTCCAGAACTGGGAGGCGCTGCTGCGCTCCTACCCGCGCTACCACGCCAACGTCGTCGCCAAGTTCGTCAACGCCAGCACCCTCGACGGCTACAACCCCTACCGCATCTCAGGTGACGGGATCGACTGGGAGGTGCCCGATCCCGACGATCCGTGGAGCAACATCGGGTACTGGGGCGACCACCAGATCGTCTACCTGCTCCGGCTGCTCGAGAGCTGGGAGGCGAGCCAGCCCGACGGTCTCGGAGCGTGGCTGGAGCGTCCGGTCTACACCTACGCCGACGTGCCCTACCGCCTGGCCGGGTACGAGGCCACCCTCGCCGACCCGCGCGACACCATCACCTACGAGCACGAGCGCGCCGCACGGGTGGCGGCGAGGGTCGCGCAGATCGGCACCGACGGTCGCCTGGTCGTCACCGGTAAGGACGGCGAGCTCGTCCGGGTGACCCTGGCCGAGAAGCTGCTCGTGCCCGCCCTGGCCAAGCTGTGCAGCTACGTCGCGGGGGGTGGCATCTGGATGCACACCCAGCGGCCGGAGTGGAACGACGCCAACAACGCGCTGGCCGGCTTCGGGCTGTCGATGGTGACCCTGTACCAGCTGGAGCCCTACCTGTGTTTCCTCGCCCGGGTCCTGGTCGAGGAGCGGAGGACACCGGTGTCGCTCTCCCGACCGGTCGCCGGGTGGCTCGAGGCCGTTGCGGGAGTGCTCGCGGCCCACGAGCCCGAGGTCGCGGTCGAGTCCCCCGCGGCGCGGCGTCGGCTCCTCGACGCGCTCGGCACCGCCGGCGAGTCCTACCGTGACGGGGTCGTGGCCGGCTTCGCGACGGATCCCGTCGAGGTGGCGCCTGTCACCCTGGAGCGCCTGCTCGTCGCCGCGCTGGCGCACCTACGGGCGTCGATCCGGGCCGCCCGACGCGAGGACGGCCTCTACCACGCCTACAACCTGCTCGCCGTGCCCGACGCCGACAGCGCCGAGGTACACCGGCTGCCGCTGATGCTCGAGGGGCAGGTCGCCGTGCTCGGGACGACCGTGCTGGCACCCGCCGAGGCCGAAGCGCTCGTGACATCGCTGTTCGATTCGCCGCTCTACCGGCCAGACCAGGGGTCCTTCCTGCTCTACCCCTCGGCCTCCAGGCCGAGCTTCCTCGACCGCAACCAGCTGCCACCGGAGGCGCTCGACGAGATCCCCGTGCTGCGCCGCCTGGTCGCCGAGCAGGGCCGGCCGATCCTCGAGCGCGATGCCGACGGCGGGCTGCACTTCCGAGCCGATCTGCGCAACGCCGAAGCCCTCGAACGGGCGCTGCGGGCCACCGACCTCGACGCCGACCAGCGCGCGACGGTGCACCGGGTCTACGAGGGGCTGTTCCACCACCACGCCTTCACGGGCCGCTCCGGCGGGATGCACGGCTACGAGGGCATCGGCTCGATCTACTGGCACATGGTGGCCAAGCTGCTGCTCGCGGTGCAGGAGCGGGCGATCGCGGTGACCGCCGGCGGCGGGGACCCCGCCGTGGCCGCCCGGCTGGAGACGGCCTACCGCCGGATCCGCGACGGGCTCGGCTTCCGCAAGGAGCCCGCGGTCTACGGGGCGTTCCCCACCGACTGCTACTCGCACACCCCGGCCCACGCCGGAGCCCAGCAGCCCGGCATGACCGGGCAGGTCAAGGAGGAGGTACTCACGCGGATGGGTGAGCTCGGGCTGCGCATCGACGGCGGCGTGATCTGGCTCGGTCGACCCCTGCTCCCGCCCGAGGAGCTGTGGCGTGAGGACCACGACGGCGCGGGCGGGTACGCGTTCTCCCTTTGCGCCACCCCCGTCCGTGTCCACCGTGCGGACACCGAGAGGGTCCGTCTCGTGCGCGCCGACGGTGCCGTGACCGAACGTGCAGGCGCCGAGCTCACGCATGAGGAGTCGGCGGAGGTTTTCGACCGCTCCGGCACGATCGTCGCGGTGGAGTTCGGCCTGGCCGCGCCGACGTGACGTGGACCACCTCGTGCAGCGGGGAGCGTCGGGAACGTCGGCTCGTGGCTCCGCGGGCGACGGGCAGCTACAGGATCTGGGACAGGAACAGCTTCGTCCGATCCTCCTTCGGGTCGTTGAACAGCGCCTCTGGGGTGTTCACCTCGACGATCCCCCCCTCGGCCATGAACACCACCCGGTCGGCGACGTGGCGCGCGAAGCCCATCTCGTGCGTCACGCAGATCATGGTCATCCCCGACTCCGCCAGCTCCTCCATGACGTCGAGGACCTCCTTGATCATCTCCGGGTCGAGCGCCGAGGTGGGCTCGTCGAACAGCATCACCTTCGGCTCCATCGCCAGCGCCCGGGCGATCGCGGCCCGCTGCTGCTGACCGCCCGAGAGCTGCCCGGGGTACTTGTTGGCCTGGTCGGGGATCTGGACGCGTTCGAGCAGCTCCATCGCGAGCCGTTCGGCCTCCTTGCGTGGCCGGTGCCGCACCTGGATCGGCGCCAGGGTCACGTTGTCCAGGATCGTCAGGTGCGGGAACAGGTTGAAGGACTGGAAGACCATCCCCGTCTCGCGGCGGACCTCCTGGATGTCGCGCAGGTCATCGGAGACCACGGTGCCGTCCACCACGATGCGGCCCCGGTCATGCTCCTCGAGCCGGTTGATGCAGCGGATCAGCGTCGACTTGCCCGACCCTGACGGCCCGCACACGACCACCGTCTCGCGGAACCCGACCTGCAGGTCGATGCCCTTCAGTGCCTGGAAGTCGCCGAACCACTTCTCGACCCCCTCCAGCTCGATCATCACCTTGCCGGTCCCACCGGGCGACAGCGCCTTGCCGGTCAGGGAAACGTCCCGCATGTGCGGCCTCCTCTAGCGTGTGCCTACGCCGAGCCGTGTCTCGAGACGCTGGCTCTCCCGCGACATCCAGTAGCTGCCGACCCAGTAGATCAGGGACACGAACACCAGCGTCTCGACGATGTAGCCCTGCCCGATGAACGCCTCCTGCTGGGTGACGTTCTGGGCCACCGCCAGCAGCTCGATCTGCCCGATGATCAGGACGAGGGTCGTGTCCTTGTAGAGGCTGATCGCTTGGCCCACCAACGCCGGGATGACGCTACGGAGCGCCTGCGGCAGGATCACGAGGCGGGTCTGCTTCCAGGGCGACAGCCCGAGCGCCTGGGCAGCTTCGCGCTGGCCCCGGGGGATGGCCTGGAGACCTCCCCGGACGATCTCCGCGACGTACGCGGAGGTGAAGAGCACGAAGATGATCAACGCGCGGGTGACCAGGTCCGGGGTGGGGAAGCCGACCGGGAGGAAGAAGGGCAGGATGAGCCAGCCGACGAACAGCAGGGCGATCAGGGGTGAGCCCCGGAAGAACTCGATGAAGATGCTGCAGCCGGCTCGGACCACGGGCAGCGAGGAGCGGCGGCCCAGCGCCAGCGCGACACCGATGGGGAAGGACAGCAGGAGCGCGCCGACCGTGTAGTACAGCGTGAGGAGGAAGCCGCCCCAGGCGTCGCGGGGCACGCCGCCGAAGGCCGAGATGGCGATCAGCGCCACGATGATCGCGAGCACCGCCGCCAGGTACGTCCTGCCGCGCCAGCGCGGCGGGATGCCCCGGCCGAGTCGGAAGCCGACCACCCCCAGCAGCAGGACGCCCGCCAGCAGGGCCACCGGCAGCGGGGTCCGCACGAACACCACCAGTACGAGCAGCAGGACCAGCGGGGGGCCGGCCCGCTGGACCCGTTCCCGCAGTGTCACGGAGGGATCCCGCCCAGCGGCCACCGCCGCTTCGGCGGCGGTGGCCGAGGTCACCCCCGCACCGACGGTCACCGCGATGGTCATGATCGCCATCGCGATCCAGAGCCGCGCCAGCTGGTCGCGCGGGAAGCCACCCACCATGAAGTTGGTGAGGTTGACCTCGATGATGTCCCAGCGTCCGGTCACGAACAGGAACCGGCCGAACGCCACGATGGCCCACAGCAGCAGGGGACCGGTGATCAGGGTCAGGAGCGCGTTGGCGGGGCTGGAGAACAGGTTGCGTCGCAGCCAGCGGGTCGGCGTCGTCCGCCGCTGCGGCGGGGTGGCGACCGTGTCCGGACCGGGTGTGGCGGTGGGCGCTGACATCAGCGTTCCACCGCCTGGAGGCGTCGGTTGGCGATGTTGACCACCAGCGACAGGACCAACGAGACGGCGAGGTAGGCGGCCAGGACGATCAGCAGGATCTGCGGCGCCGGTTGACCGTTGCCGATGGCCTGGCGACCGACCCGCAGGATCTCCGGGTAGGCGATCACCACGCCGAGCGAGACGTTCTTCGACAGGTTCAGGAACTCGTTGCCGGTCGCGGGTGTGGCGATCCGCAGGGCCTGGGGCAGCACGACACGCCGCAGGCGATCGAACCAGCTCAACCCGAGCGCCTTCGCGGCCTCGACCTGGCCCTTGGGTACGGCCTGGATCGAGCCCCGCACGATCTCGGCGATGAACGACGAGGTGTAGAGCACGAGACTGACGAGCAGGGCGGCGTACTCCGGGAACAGCAGCGCCCCGCCCGTCACCGAACGACCGTCCAGCTCCGGCAGGCTCGGGGCGATCGGGGGTGACAGCGCGAGGTAGCCGAGGCCGAGCACCGCGAGGGCCGCGCCGCCGGCCCACAGCACCCGGTGGTGGGGTCGTCCGGTGGCGTCGTGGACGCGCCGCCGCCAGGCCGCGACGAGCGCCGCCGCCACCAGCGCCACCAGCGCGGTCGCAGCGAAGGCGCTGGCCCCGTCGCCGAGCTCGACCCATGGCAGCCACACACCGCGGTTCGACACCACCATGACGCCGCCCGGGGTTCCCGCCTCGCTGATGCCGGGCAGGGTCTGCAGGACGGCGAAGTAGAAGAAGATGATCAGCACCAGCGGAGGGATGTTGCGCAGTAGTTCGACGTAGATGCTGGCGGTCCGCTGGACCAGCCAGTTGGTGGACAGCCGCATCACGCCGACGACGACGCCGATGGCCAGCGCCAGGACGATGCCGAGCAGCGCGACGCGCAGGGTGTTCTGTAGGCCGACCCACAACGCTTCCCGGATCGAGCTGGTCGCGCTGAAGCCGCTGCCGAAGATCGTGAACCCGGCCGACTGGTCGAGGAAGGAGAAGTCCCGCCGGATCCCGAGACGGTCGAGGTTGGTCGCGAGGTTGTCGTAGAGCCACCACAGGGTGGCCACCGCGGCGAGCACGAAGGCGACCTGCAACGCGACGCGGATGACGCGAACGTCGCGCCATGGGGGCGGCCGGTGATGGTCGGCGCCTGACGGCGCAGGGGCTGTCTCCGTCGGCTCCATGTCAGCTCCTGCCGGTCACCGCTGGCCGACACCGTTGGGTGGCGCTGCCGTCGCGAACGACGGCAACGCCACCCGCGGTGGTGGGATCAGCGGTACGGCGGCGGGTAGAGCAGACCACCGTCGGTCCACAGCGCGTTCTCGCCGCGCTCGAGGCCGAGTCCGGTGTCAGGGCCGATGTTGCGGTCGAAGATCTCGCCGTAGTTGCCGACCTGGCTCACGACGTCGAGCGCGAACTCCGGGTCCAGCCCGAGTCCCGCGTCGAAGCCGTCGACCCCCAGGAACCGTGCCAACTCCGGCTCGGCCTCGGGGTCGGTCGAGCCGGCGAGCGACTCGGCGTTGCTCGAGTCGACGCCGAACTCCTCGGCCTGGATCGTGGCGATGACGGCCCAGTTCACGACGTCGAACCAGGTGGTGTCACCGTCGCGAACCGCCGGTCCGAGCGGCTCCTTCGAGAGCGTGTCGTCCAGGATCGTCAGCGCTTGCGGTCCACCCTCGCCCTCCGGCCATGCGGAGCGCACCGCGGCCAGCTGGGACTTGTCCGACGTCCAGCCATCGCAGCGGTCGGCCAGGAACGCCTCCCGCAGGGTGTCGTTGTCCTCGAAGGTGAGCGCCTCGTAGGCGAGCCCCTGCGCGGAGAACTGCGACTCGAGGTTGAGCTCGGTCGTGGTGCCCGACAGCACACAGATGATCGTGTCGTTCATGTCGTCGACGGAACCGAAACCCGAATCCGCCGGAACCATCATCCCCTGACCGTCGTAGAAGGTCGTGACGGCGAAGGCGGCGCCCTCACCGCCGTCCCGTGTCGCCGTCCAGGTAGTGTTGCGCACGAGAACGTCGATCTCACCGGATTGCAGCGCCGTGAAGCGCGCCTCGGCCGTCAACGGAACGAACTCGACCGCTTCCGCATCGCCGAGCACCGCCGCTGCGATCGCGCGGCAGAAGTCGATGTCGAAGCCCTCGAAGGTCCCCTCGGCCGTCGTGATCCCGAAGCCGGGCACGGCGTCGTTGACCCCGCAGATCAGGCTGCCCCGGGCGCGTACCTGCTCGAGCACCCCCTCGCCGCTGTCGCTGTCCGCGGCGAGCTCCTGCTCACCGTCTTCACCGTCGTCACCATCCGCGGCGTCGGCGCCGTCCTCGTCGACGAGGTCGGCGGGATCCTCCGGTTCCTCCCCCTCCGAGGTGCAGGCCGCAAGTCCCAGCGCCAGCACCGCAGCCACCACGATGTACGAACGTCTCCACCTCATCGTCGCCCCTCCCAGGCGGTCACCGATGCGTCGTCCGAGGATCCGGCACCGGTTCCTACCGCTACTGCGTGAACGGCCGTCCATCCCAAACGGCCGGCACCGACGTCTCCTATCGGTGTCGGAGGAACCCTACTCGCACGACGCGGCGGCTGTCACCGATCCCGCGCGGCACCGCGCTGGAGCCCGGCATGATCGGGGGACCGGTGCCCGCTGCTTCCCCCTGCGTCGACAACCGTCCATCCGACCTGCGTCCCCCGCCAGAGGGCCACTCAGCCGTGTTGCGGGCACGTGACGCAGGTGGCAGGTTCGTTGCGTCCATCGAGCCGTGTCCAGCACTGGAGCCCGAGGCATGCGATGAGCGACCGATCCCGAACCTTGCTCACCCGAGTGGGCGGTGCGGCGTGGGCGCTGATCGGCATCGTCGGTGTCCTCGTGATCGTGGGCGTCGTGACGTCGCGGCTCAGCCTGGTCGTGATCCCACTCATCCTGGCGCTGTTCCCGGCCACGGTCCTCGCCCCCCTTGCCTCGAGGCTGAAGGAATGGGGGGCCCCGGACAGTCTGGCGGCGCTGCTGTCCATCCTCGTGGCCCTGCTCGTGGTGGGCGGCATCGTCGGAGCGATGGTCCCCCTGGTGGCCTCCGACTTCCCCGACCTCGTGGAGTCGGCCAGCAGCGGGATCGAAGAGCTCGAGGCGCTGCTCCAGGGAGATCCCTTCGGTCTGGGCATCGACGGGCCGAGCGACCTCTTCGACGCCGTACGCGACCAGCTGGGGGCGGTCGGCGAGTACGTCGATCAGGCGGTGTCGGCGGGAGCTGCGGTCTTCAGGATGCTGGCCGGGCTGCTGCTGCTGTTCGTGATCCTGTTCTTCTATCTCAAGGACGGTCGCCGTCTGGTGAACGGGGTGCTGTCCATCGTGCCGAGGCGCCACCGCGAGCGCGGGAACGCCGCCGCCGAGGTGGCGTGGGACACCCTCGGGCAGTACTTCCGTGGTCAGCTGCTGGTGGCGCTCGCCGACGCGGTGTTCATCGGGATCGGCCTGCTGCTGCTGGGGATCCCGCTCGCTGTGCCGCTCGCGGTGCTGATCTTCTTCGGCGCCCTCTTCCCGCTGATCGGCGCCATCCTCACCGGCGGACTCGCCGTGCTCGTCGCTCTTGCCGACGGCGGCCTCATCGCCGCGCTCGTCGTGCTCGGGCTGATCATCGGCGTCCAGCAGCTCGAGGGCAACGTCCTCCAGCCCTACATCCAGAGCCGGGCGATCCAGCTGCACCCGCTCGTGATCCTGCTGTCGGTGACCGCGGGCAGCCTCGTGCTGGGTGTGCTCGGGGCCTTCATCGCCGTGCCCGCCGTCGCCGTGGCCGCGCGGATCGCCAGCACGGGCACGGCGACGAACGATCCGGAGGTGGCCGACACGGCCTCGAGCCTGTCGTCGGACGAGGAGGATCTCCCGCCCGGCGCCCCGACCGACCACGACGACGGCACACGCGACCAGCAGCCACCGGCGTGACCGACGCGCGGGCCTGGGATCAGGCCATCGCGGGTGAGCCCGTCAGGCCCGACAGCAGGTTGCCGACGACGTAGGCGAGCAGGGCGGCTCCCGCCCCGATCCCCAACATCTCCGCACCACTCAGCCACCATGACCGCGACGTCACGGCCGAGCGCCCGGCACCGATCGCGAACAACGTCACGCCCGTGAGCACCGCGGCGATCGGGAACCGCCAGGCCTGGGGCATCGGGAGCAGGTAGCTCACCAGCGGCACCGCGCCGGCGACCAGGAAGGCCAGGAACGTGGCGCCGGCCGTCCGCGCCGGCGGCGGTTCGCCGGTCGCGCCGTCGCGCGCCTCCCGCGTCCGGTGGGACAGGAAGTCGCTCGCGGCCATGCTGGCCCCGTCGGCCAGGAGACTCGCGAAGCCGAGGATCAGGATCACGCTGTTGTCCAGCGCGGCACCCGTGACCCCGGCTACGACGGCGAAGGTCGTGACCAGGCCGTCGTTGCTGCCGTAGACGACCTCTGACACGTACCGCTCGAGCAGTCTGCGCATCCGGCTCCCCTGCCGCGAACCGCAGCGGGGCAGCGGCGACGGCGTCGGGTCGCCGTGCTCGTGTGGCGCTGTCGCGCTCGGCGCGCGCCGGGCAGTGTGCCAGCCGGCCAACGACCGGAGTTCCCCCACCGATGGACGTTCGCCGGTACTCCGGGAGCGCCGGTCATCGCTTCGCTCGTGCTTCGGCTTCACTGCGGCGGGCCCCGGACCTCCGTGACCACACCAGACGGCTCGGTCTCGGTACGGCTCAGGTCGTCGACTCCTGCTCGCAGATGATGGCCTCGGCGACGTCGCGGAGCCTTCGGTTCTGCTGCTGCGACCGGGTCCTGAGCAGCTCGAACGCCTCGTCCGCGGAGACCTGACCATGGGACATCAGGATCCCCTTGGCCTGGCCGATGAGGTCCCGGGAGTCGATCGCCGCCTGCAGCTGCTCACCGAGCTCGTGCTGGGCGCGGAGCTGGTTGGCGTTGAGGACGTAGCCGGCTCCCATCGCGGTGACGATCTCCGCGGTCGTGATCTGCTCGTGGGTCCACCGTGTCGGGACACCCTGGTAGATGTTCATGACCCCGATCCGCTGACCGCCGGCATGCATCGGGACGCCGAGCACGGCACGCAGCCCGAGTCCGGTGACGTGGTCGGCGTAGTGGGGCCACCGGGTCTCGGTCTTCAGGTCCTTCACCACGACGATCCGGCCGGTGGTGTAGGCCTCGAAGCAGGCACCACTCTCCAGTCTCGTCTGCTCGCGCTCGGCGTCGACGATGCGCTCCTCGGAAGCCGCGACGAAGTGCAGCTCCCCACGATCGTCGGCGAGCATGATCCCGGCACCCGCCGCATCCACCACCTCGATCGTCTGGCGCAGGAGGCGGTGCAGGAGCTCGTCCAGGTCGAACGGGTTGACGACGTTCTCGGTGAACTCCCGGATCACGGTGAGCAGGCGGTCGGGGATCACGGACGGCTCCGTTCGTGGTGGACACGAGTCACCGCCGACTCGTCCGACCGGGGAACCGGAAGGGTCCGTCTGACCTTAGTCCGCTGGTGGATCGGGACGCCAGCTCAGCAACGCCGCCGCGAGGCTGCCGTTGCGCTGGGTGAGCCTCTGGCGCTCCTCGAGCGACATCCGGCGACCCGAGTACCCCTTCAGCAGGGTGACGTTGCGCTTGACCTCACGCTCGGCCGCCACGGTGCACTCGATCGAGCAGCAGGTATCGGCCACCTCGACCGGCGCAGCGCAGATGAGGCACTCCAGTGCCTCCATCGTCTCTTCCGGCTGTCCACGGGTCTCGTGCACGCTCACGACGCAGACTCCGCTCGTACGAGGAATCCCGACCGCCGCGGAGCCCGCTTCTTGAACGCCCGGCCACTTCAAGGTAGACGTCTTCTGCCGAACGTGCGAGCCCGGTCTCGCCAGCCGCGCTCACGTCCCGAAGGGGTAGGTCTCCAGCTCGTCCTGCGACGGGGTCGACTCCCGCAGCAATGGCCTGAGGGCCTGCGTCCGGTCGAAGTACCAGAACGCGTCGTAGCGGCGCCCGAGCGCGGTCGGGACGTAGTTGCCCGCCCGCTCGAGCTGGGGCCGGTAGACCACGCCGATCGCCCGGTGCCCGAGCCAGGCCTCCAGCCAGCCGGTCCGGTGCTCGGGGAACACGAACAGGTGTTGGTCCAGCCCGGCGTCGTGCAGCAGGCGTTCGTGCGTCCCCGGCCGGGCTGGAGGCACCTCCATCTCCTCGAGAGGCTCGCCCCAGGCGGGAGCGGCGATGACGCTGCCCTGGTGGCTGCCTGCGCCGATCAGGACGACACCCTCATCGAGGTGGCGCTCGCGCACCAACTGGCCGACGTTCACGAGTCCGTGGTCGGCCATGTCGGTGGCCCGGGCGTCACCGATGTGGGTGTTGTGCTCCCAGACGACCGCTCTGCTGCCGGCGCCGTAGTGCTCGATCAGACGATCGAGCGTGTCGGTCATGTGCACGTCGCGGACGTTCCAGGAGTCCGCTCCGCCTCGCACCATCGCCCGGTAGTAGCGCTCCGCGCCGGCGGCGACGGCGGCGTTCTGCTCGACGTCGAGGCGCATCCCGGCGTCCCCGTCAGCGGGGACACCGTCGTGCAGTAGCCGCTGGAGCAGCTCGACGATCTCCTCCTCGCAGGAGGTCGGGACGACGCGGGTCGCCAGCGCGTACTGCTGTGGGTCCTCGTCATAGGGTTCCAGGCAGCTCCATGCACGGCGCGCCGTTGCCGCGGCCCCGCCGTCGTGGACCTCGAGGTAGTCCATGATCGCCCGCAGCGACTGCCACAGCGAGTAGACGTCGAGCCCGTGGAACCCCACGGGTTCGCCCGGGCCACGTTCGGCGTTCCACGCCCGCAGCCAGGTCAGGAAGTCCGCGACCTCCCGGTTCGCCCACATCCAGGTCGGCCACCGCTCGAAACGGCCGAGCACCTGCTCGACCGACCCCGGTTCGGCGCCTCGTACCCACCGATCGAGGAGCGCGCAGTCCGGCCAGTCGCCCTCCACCGCGATGAAGGACACGCCCTGCTCGGCGATCAGCCGCTTGGTCAGCTCGGCACGCCAGGTGTAGTACTCGTGGGTGCCGTGCGAGGCCTCACCGATCAGAACGAAGCGGGCGTCCTCGGTGCGTTCGAGCAGGGGGTCGAGGTGGCCCGTGTGCTCGAGGGGAAGTGCCGACTCCAGGACCTCGCCCGACCACCTGGGGCCGGCGGCGCGCGCTCCGCTCCGGCGTGCGCTCACCGCAGGTGCCGATCGAAGTGATCCCCCGCCAGCTCAGCGACGCGCTCGAGGGCTCCTGGCTCCTCGAACAGGTGCGTGGCCCCGGGAACCACCACCAGCCGCACGTCCGCCTCCTCCATCGCGGCCTCGGCCTGCTCGTTCAGACCGATCACGGCGTGGTCCGCGCCGCCGACGATCAGCAGGGTCGGCGCGCGCACCTCGGCCAGCGCCGGGCCGGCCAGGTCGGGGCGACCGCCACGTGACACGATCGCCGCGACGGTCTCCGGGCGCTGTGCGGCAGCCACCAGCGCGGCGGCGGCGCCGGTGCTCGCGCCGAACAGGCCGATGGGCAGGTGCCGGGTCCGCTCGTCCTCGCGCAGCCAGTCGACCGCGGCCGCCACACGGTCGGCGAGCAGGCCGATGTCGAAGCGCAGTTCGCGGGTGCGGAGGTCGACCTGCTCCTCCTCAGAGGTCAGGAGGTCGATCAGCAGCGTGGCGAGCTTGTCGTCGCGCAACGTGGCCGCGACGCGTTGGTTGCGCGTGCTGTGCCTACTCGACCCGCTGCCGTGCGCGAAGGCGACGACCCCGCTGGCGTCCTCGGGGACCGATAGATCCCCCACGATCGTGCCGGGGCCGCCGCTGGTCTCGACGCGGATCTCGACCTCGCCGAGTGCCGTGGTGCCATCGGTCATGAGCTCGTCCTCTCTGCGGTCGATCGTGCCTCCTCGAGCAGCCGGAGGACCTCGTCGTCACTGACCTGGTCGAAGACGTCGTACCAGCCGCCGACCGACATCAGCGACGCGGGCGTGAGGACGGCCACCACCTCGTCGGCCTCCCTGCGCAGCGCCTCGACGGACCGTGGCGGCGCGACCGGGACGGCGAGGATGAGCCGTTCCGGATCGTGGGCCCGCACGGCGCGACAGGCGGCGCGCGCGGTGACGCCGGTGGCCAGGCCGTCGTCCACGACGATGACCGTCCGGCCGCTCAGGCGAGGGAGCTGACGGTCCCCCCGGTAGCGGCGCACACGCCGCTGGAGCTCCTCCCGCTCCCGCGCCTCGAGACCGGCGATGGCCTGCTCGTCGAGTCCCGCCATCTCGGCACTCTCCCGATCCACCACCCGGATGCCACCTTCGGCGATGGCGCCGATCCCGAACTCGGGCTGCTGCGGGGCGCCGAGCTTGCGGACCCCGAGCACGTCCAGGGGCGCCTCGAGCGCCCGTGCGACCTCCCGGGCGACGGGGACCCCACCCCGCGGCAGGGCCAGCACCACGACGTCCGCTCCGGTGTGGTCGTCCAGCAGCGCTGCCAATCGCTTCCCGGCGTCGATCCGGTCCGTGAACCGCATGTGACCTCACCTCCGGGCACCAGCTATCCACCTTCCACCGTAGGTACCGGCGGGCGAGCGGCCAGTGGCGATCCGGACGTCCGCCCACTGTCCGACGGCCGCGGCCGGTCAGCCGCCCGGCCACGATCTACAGCCGCTCGAGCCGTTCCGCGATCTCCTCGGCACCGGTGGCCGGCGGGGTGCGCTGCCAGGGGTCCGGCCGCTGTCCGAGGCGCCGGAACAGGTTGCGAACGTCGTAGCTGCGCGGTTCGACCCTGCCGAGCTCGTCCCACTCGATCGGAGTGGCGACCGGTGCTCCGGGGCGCGCCCTGACCGAGTAGGCCGCGACGCTCGTCTGCCCGTAGCCGTTGCGCAGCCAGTCGACGAACACCCGGCCCGTCCGCGGTTGCTTGCGCTGGCTGGTGGTGAGCTGCTCCGGGTACCGCTCGCAGACCGTCTCCGCGAGCGATCGGGCCAGCTGCGAGCTCGCCTCCCACCCCGCCGAGCCGTCCAGCGGCACGTGGACGTGGAAGCCGGCCGACCCACTGGTCTTGATCCGACCGGCCACCTCGAGTTCGTCCAGCAGCTCCCGGACGCGCCGGGCCGCGGAACGGACCGCTGCGACCTCCCCGTCGTCGGGCGGATCGAGGTCCAGCACCAGCTCGACGGGATGCTCGAGGTCACCGGCCTCCGACAGCCAGGGGTGGAACTCGATCGTGCCCTGGTCGGCGAGGTAGACCAGCGTCGCCGGCTCGTCCACGATGACGTGGTCCAGACTGCCGCCGTCCCGTTTCGGGATCTCCTGCCGTCGCAGCCAGTCCGGGAAGTGCGCCCCGGCGTTCTTCTGGAAGAAGCCCTGCCCGTCGAGCCCGTCCGGGTAGCGCTTGACCGCCACCGGGCGGTCGCGCAGGTGGGGGAGCATCAGCTCGGCGACGCGGACGTGGTAGTCGAGCAGGTCCCCCTTGGTGATTCCGGCGTCCGGGAAGAAGACCTTGTCGACGTGGGAGATGTCGATGTCGCGCGAGAAGATGCGCTGCTCGCCAGCGTCCATCCGTGTCTCCGATCAGGTGGTTCCGGTCACGGGGGTCTCCCGGACGACCTCCTCGGCCGGCTTGTCCTCACGCAGCCCGAGGTAGCGGGGGTGGCGCAGGCGGCCATCCCGCGTCCATTCGGTGAACCCCACCTCGGCGACCAGATCGGGGGTCACGAAGTGCAGATCCGACCCGTCGGGGCCGTCCCGGAAGGGGGAGGTGCGCCGCTCCCGCTGGTCGAGCAGGTCTCCGACCCGGTCCAGCGTCTGCTGGTCGTAGCCGGTCCCGACCTTGCCCGCGTAGCGCAGGTCACCTTCCTCGTGGTAGCCGATGAGCAGGGCGCCGAAGCGGTCGCGTGCCCCCTCGGGATCGGTGTAGCCACCGATGACGAACTCCTGCCGGTTGACGCACTTGAACTTCAGCCACGCCCGGGAACGGCCGTGCTGGTAGGGCGCCGCGGCGCGCTTTGCGATCAGGCCCTCCCAGCCCTTGGCGCACGCCTCCTCGAGCCATGCCTCGCCGTCCTCGTTGCGGTACATCAGACGGTGCTGGACGTTGCGGATGCCCTTGCACTTCGGGTAATCGACGCAGCCGTAGAAGGTCCCGTACTTCCCATCGCGGGCGACCATCGGC
>Ga0208075_1000657_pt1 | contig 14808 bp, 13 predicted proteins | sample HotLakmasection5_FD_184728 | JGI IMG/M metagenome (GOLD analysis project Ga0208075, IMG submission 184728) | Hypersaline microbial mat communities from Hot Lake, Washington, USA - Section #5 (SPAdes) | ecosystem: Environmental > Aquatic > Non-marine Saline and Alkaline > Hypersaline > Microbial... | reverse complement strand
TGAGTGAGCCACCGGGCGATCTGCCGCCGGCGCTGGTCGGCACGCTGGTCGATGAAACCGCCGATATGCGCGATATTCTATCTACGGTGATCGATCTCGGCAGGCGGGGATATCTGGTCATCGAGGAGGAGCAGGAAAAAGGACTGTTTGGCACGACCAGCAACTCGTTTACTTTCAAACGCACGGATAAAGCGACCAGCGATCTGCTGCCATTTGAAAAGCGACTGATCGACCGGCTGTTTGGCGGCGGTCAGGAACGCAGTATGGACGCGCTCAAGAACAAGTTCTACCGGCATATCCCGGAGCTTCAGAACAATCTGTATGATGAACTGGTCAAGCGCCAACTGATCAAACAGCATCCAGAGAAGACGCGCAATCAATACCGGGGCTTTGGTACGGTTCTGGGAGTTGGGGCTATCTTCGTTGGTTTCTGGGCAATGGGGATTGCTGAGAACTTCACCGGCGCGCTGGTGTGTGTGCCTATGTCGCTGGGTGTCGTCGGTCTGGCACTGCTGGCGGTGGGGACACATATGCCGGCCAAAACTCGCGCTGGAGCCGAAGAGGCGGCTAAATGGAACGCCTTCCGCGAGTACCTGCGCAATATCGACAAGTATACGCAGGCTGATGCAATCGCGCACGATGTTACGCAGCGTTTTGAGGATTACCTGCCGTATGCTGTGGCTTTTGGTATTGAACGTTCGTGGATACGGCGCTTCGCTCAGATCCCCACCACGCCCGCGCCAGTATGGTATTATCCAACGCATCGTTATGGTCGCAGCTTTCGGGCAGGTTCGCCGCCACCTACGCGCATGGGGCTGCCATCGTCGGGGGGTGGCGTGGGTGATGTGGCACGTGCTGGCGGGGGCGGCTTGTCGCTGGAGAATATGGCAGGCGGTATCACTGGCGGGTTGGAGTCGCTCTCGAGTGGTATGACTAAGATGCTGGAATCTGCTTCGCGTACACTAACCAGCCGCCCACAATCATCAGGTTCCAGTGGGAGTTGGGGCGGTGGTGGCCGCAGCTTTAGCGGTGGCGGTAGTTTTGGTGGTGGCAGCAGCGGTGGCGGCAGTCGTGGATTCAGATAATCAGGAGCTGCTCTGGCCAGTGTGGAAGGCACATAAGGAGATGAAAGCATAATGGATCGGGGACGCTTGATTGGTATCAGCCTGATCGTTGTCGGCCTGGGCATTGCCGTAATTGCCGGCCTGTTTCTGGCGATTCAGGCGGGAGCCGATGATGAGTTCAGTGTTGGTGGGGCTGTGCTGGGTGCGTTTTTCGTGTTTATCCCGGTGGCGATCATGGTTGTGTTTGGCCTGCTGCTGATTGCTAAGGCTGGACAGGAAGCTCAGGAAGAAACAGTGATGCGCAATCAGCGGCGTCTGCTGGACATTGTGAACAGTCGTGGACAGGTGGGGGTCCATGAGGTCGCGCTTGAGATGAATGTCAGCGTGGACAGCGTAAAAGAGATGGTGCACCAACTGGTTGGTTTGCAGGTCTTCAGCGGCTATGTAAACTGGAATGATGGTGTACTCTACTCGTCGGATGCCGGACAATTACGTGACCTGGACCGGTGTAAACGCTGTGGTGGCGATATTGAACTGGCCGGCAAGGGGGTGGTTGTATGTCCCTATTGTGGCACAGAGTACTTCCTGACCTGATCCCCCGATGTTTGGGGCGATCTGAGTGAGCATGCGAGTTTAGTATAGGCGCAGTAATGCACCCAAAGTGAGGATAAGCCGATGGCATCTGATCTGTACAATCAAATTGTCAGCCAGCGTGGATCGCTGGAACGTCTGGTCGCTCGTATTCCTGGTTTCAGAGGCTACCAGGATAAAACAGCGCGCCGCACTGCGGATTCGATGTTGCGCGATTACATCGCCGCCCAGATTCAGCAGCGGATCGATCGTCTGGTGCGCATTGAGAAACTGATTCTGGATACACTGGGGACGGCTAATTTGTCCCAGACGCGCGATGTGAAAGCGAACATTCAGCTTTTCCATGACAAGATCAGGACCGCCGCACCGGGTTACACGGGCATGTGGTCGCAAATGAAGATAGGCCCGGAGGAGCTGGACAAGCTCTACGCTTTCGACGAGGCGCAGATCGTGTATGTGGATAAAATCGATCTGGCGCTGGATCGTTTGCAGGAGGCGGTGATAAACCGGGAAGGTGTAGAAGCCGCGATCTTCAACCTGAACGAAGTGGTGGCGGAGGCAATCGCCGCTTATGACCTGCGCCAAGATGTGTTAACAGACCTGAGCAGCCGCATTTAGCCATTCTACGATTTTTGTAAAAGGAGCGAATTTCATGGCGCGCATTATTGATGTTATCAGCCATACCCAGGTTGCCGAAGAAGAACTGGCCTATCGAGCGCCGCCAGGCGGCAACGGTGACTGGCGTATGGGGTCGCAGGTCATCGTCAACGAAGCGCAGGCGGCGGTATTTGTTCGCGGGGGTAAGGCCCTGGATGTGCTGGGTCCGGGGCGGCATACGCTGTCTGTGGCGAATATCCCGGGTCTGGCTTCGCTGGTGGGGTTGGTGACTGGTGGCCGTACACCGTTTACTGCCGACCTATATTTCGTCAATCTGCGTATGATGCCGCAGGTCGGGTGGGGGACATCCAAGCCCATATATTTGCGTACAAGCGCCGGCCTGGGGGTGATGCTGCTGCGCACGCATGGCGTGCTGGGTATGCAGGTCGCCGACCCGATGATGTTTGTGATGCATTACGCGATGAATCGCGATGTCACCCGGTTGAGTGATATCAAGAATCGTATTCAGACGATGCTGCTGGGTGAAATCAACAACCTGATGCTGAAGTCTGGCGCGCAGGACATCATGGAAGCCAATGCCGTCCTGGACGAGATCGAAGGGGCGATGCTGGTACAGGTCAACGATAAGTTCCTGCAACTTGGCCTGCGGATTAACGCTTTTGAAGCGAACCCATTTGATACGGTCAACGTGCCCATTGAGGAACTGCGTGATATTGTTCCGCTGGAAGTGTGGCTTGAGGTACTGGAGCGTCAGAAGCGCCTGGATATTGGCATGGCGGCGGCCCAGAATGAAGGTCTGGGCGGTGGACTGGCAGCAGCAGGCGTTGGCCTGGGTGTTGGCCAGCAGGTCGGTGCTGCGCTCGGCCAGCAGCAGAGCGCCGATGTATCTGCGTTACAGCAGCAGATGATGCAGCAACAGCAGATGATGCAGCAAATGATGCAGCAGATGATGCAGCAAAACCAGCCGCCAGCGTCTGCAACGGCAGCACCAGCGGCGGCGCCCACTAACCCGCAAACTAAAGAGAATATCCAGGCTTTGATCGATGGGCTGGATATGAAACTGGCGATGGGGCAAATCTCTGAAAATGTTTACAACCAACTGGTCAAGAAATGGCAGGAGCGGCTGGCTCAATTTGATTGATCGCAGGGCAGGTGGGAGCTAGAGAAAAGAGAGCACAGCAGCGATGATCGTGGGCTGCGCTCTCTTTCTTTATCAGGCCTGCTGTTGTTGGGCTGCATTGCTGTCGAACTCAAGGGTGGCAAGTTCGAACTCCTGAATGAATTCCTCGATGTTATCGGGACCGCGCATATCTTCGGCTTTTTTGCGATCACGCAGGAAGTTCTTCAGATTGGGTTCCTTCTTGGGGTCGGTGTGGAGCACCGGCACGGTCGTGTCTTCGATTTCGATCTGGGCGCGCGGGTCCACAAACACGATCAGCGGCTGGATCTCCAGATTAGGGTCATAATCCTCGGTGATGTAACGAATGTAACGGGCCGCGTCTATGGCTTCCTGAGTAGGGTTGCCAATACCGTCCATGCGGAAGATCGAGAAGATGCGTCCAATGGGGGTGCGATGCTGTTTCCACTTGTCGCCCTTGACGGTGAACCGACCATCCTGGTAGCGGGTGATGATGGCAAACACTCCCTGCGGGGCAATCAGCACATGACGCGCCGGAAAGTGATAGTAGTTGTACAAAGCGCTTTTGCCGCTAAGACCTTTCAGCCCTTCCTGAATCGCTTTCTCCGGGCGTGGCATACGAATCCACAGGTTGGTCATGCGGACTGAGATGATCGTTGCCAGAAAGCCGAGCAGGAGCACGGCTGGCATAATCAGTGAGTAAAGCAGCGGGTCCATTTCTTCCGGGTCCATCAGGCCCAGAATCTGTCCGTTGGCGACGAAGAAGCCCACACCCAGAATAGTGAGGCTGGCGAAAAAGAGATAGGTCGCAGTTCTGCGATTCCGTTTGACAAGGGTTTCGTTGGTGACAATCCGCATTGTGTTTGCTCTGATTTCCGATTCTCGATTATTGGTTATATAACCCGGCGGAAGCTATTCCGCCGGGCTGGTTTGCAGATCAGTTTATCATAACGCTCCAAACGAACAGCGTTAACTCTGGGGCACAAAATACGAAATCACCCCGGCGTACTCAATCTCCGCACAGATCAACTCGCCAAAGCGAACGGTTGGTAGAATTTCCCACTGGCGCGGAACACCATAAGCCACGCCGACCATCGCCCTGTCAATTTCGGATGATGGTGGACGCAGGCAGTGAGTCACGGCATCGGGCAGGGCTTCCTGTCGGGTGGCGCCGAAAGTGTATATGTTATAGACCACGCCACGCCGCGAGAATCCGTCAGGGCTGGGCGGCTGGAACTCTGGCCGGTCCAGGTTACAGTGCATGGCCAGATTGCTGCGATAGGTGACGATGACATCTTCTCGATCATAATAGAGATCGGTGCAGACTGGCGAATACCCAACCATCACACCGATATCGACGCTGGACGGGTCGCCCACCAGGGGACGGATCGGGCGTCCCTGGTCATCACGCGGCACCGTGTCATCAATTGACGGGATGCTGCCGGTGGTCGGACTGGTGGTAGTCGATGTCTGATCGCCACTGCCATCGGTGATGATCTGCGCGGTGATGCGGGCGATACCTTCCATATCCAGATTAACGGGGGCGCTACCATCTGCTGGGCCGAACACACCCGCCGATTCCAGGTTGCTCAGGTCGAATGTGCCACCGGGCTGCCAGGCCCAATAGGTCAGCACTGAGGAGCCTGATGTATCGGCGCGGAATTCAAAGTCTACAGGCATGTAGAAACCGACCCAGATCACCGGCGCCGTGATCTCCACCGGTTCGGGGAACGTATATGTGAAAAGCCCCGACTGTTGGATGTCTACCTGGGTTTGCTGCACCAGGGTCGCATCAACCGGTGAACCCCCGCCCGGATCCTGGTAGATGACCAACTGGACAGGCTGGCCAGGCGTCGCACGCTCGACGTCGATGCTCACACTGCTGATAGAAACCGGCAGGTTGACGTTTAGCGGGCTGAGATCGAAGCCGTTCATAATCAGAGAAGGTTCTCCGCTGATGAACCACGTACTCGTGCCCGTGCCACTGTTATTGCTCAGGGTAATCTCGGAAGTGTCTTCGGTGTCCTGTGCCCAGACCGGCACTGCCAGAAGCAGCAATGCCATACTGATAACCAACATTCGTTTAAGATGAATTGACATTGCCTGTTTCCTGTCTGCGATCTAATACACAAGCGACTATCCTATTGGAGCCGCCAATCATGTATAATGCGCCTCATATTTTAGGAGCAATCGGGCGGCTGGTCAAGCAGAGTCGTGGTAGCGGTTGCTTTTTCGGTTGTCAGATTGATGGACCCGGAGGTTTACTGTATGCAGGAATTTGCCTTGTTGGCGTTTATTCTGCTGCTGGCACTGGGGGCGTGGTGGTCACTGGTCGTTTTCCCCAAGCAGCGGGATTTTCAGAAACGCCAACGGTTTGCTCGCTCGTTGACGCGCGGTGATGAAGTCATTACCTATGGCGGTGTTATCGGCAAGGTCATTGATATTGATGCCGAGCAGGGAATTGCATTCGTTGAGATCGCTGACGGCGTGGTTATCCGCCTCATTACAGCGGCGTTGATGCAGCCCTATGATGCTGAGGAGATCGCCCGCAACGCCCGTATGGGCCTTGAAGAAAACGCAACAGAGACACAGCAGTAATTGTGCCCCTTCCAGGATGGGGCACATTTGTTGAGGACATCATTTAATCGTTGTCAGGGAAGGTGCTTTTCGCCCATGGGTACCCATTATCGCTGGTTTGCTATCGTGTTAATGCTTGCAATTGGCGCGATCTGGATTGCTTTACCGAACACCCCTAAACCCGATTTTTTACTGCGTGGCGGTGACGAAAATCGGCTGGTTCAATGTCTGGAAGAACAACGGCTCAACCCTGAGATCGATTGCTCTGGTTTTGAGCCATCGTTTGAGTACAGTCAGGGGTTGGATATTGTTGGCGGTCTTCGCGTGCTGCTGCAGGCCGAACTGCCGTCTGACGCTTTTACGATTGAAGAGTTGAGTGAGACCGCTAACAGTGTGAATCGCCGTGTAAATGCGCTGGGCTTGTCTGAGGCGACGGTGCAGGTACAGGGAGACAGTCGTATTCTGGTTGAACTGCCCGGTGTGACCGATCCCGAACAGGCGATTGCCACCATTCAGCAGACAGCACTGCTGGAGTTCGTCGATTTTGGCGGGCTGGGTGGTCGCGGCGGCGAATATGTTGGCCGCCAGATTCTCACCTCGCAGCAGGCGGAGATCAATCAGCAGCGATTAGTAACCGCCGCAGAACAAGGTGAAGAAGCGGCAGCCCGCGCCGAGGCTGAAATCGCTGCGCTGGAAGCCGACCGGCTGCGCAATCCGGTTGATGGTCAGCCCTTCCAGACTGTCATGACAGGTGCTGGTCTGCAGGCAGCGGTGGCCGAGTTTGACGGGCGCAACTGGCTGATTCGCTTTGACCTGACCAGTGAGGGTGGGGAGATTTTCGGGCCGTTCACAGGGGCGCGTATCGGCGAACCGCTGGCGATTGTGCTGGATGGTGAAGTCTTGTCGGCCCCGACAATCGAGGCCCGTCTGGATACTGGTGGTGTGATTACCGGACAGTTCACCGAGGAAGAAGCCAAGCAGCTCGCGCTGCAACTTCGTTCGGGATCGCTGGCTATTCCGCTGCGCGTGGAGACCGCCGAGCAGGTGGGGGCTACACTGGGCCAGGAGTCGGTGGAACTCAGCCTGCGGGCGGGCTTTGTCGGGGTGCTGGTGGTTTTCTCGTTTATGCTCATCTATTATCGTTTGCCAGGTTTGATGGCAGGTTTCGCGCTGGCGGTTTTCATTCTGCTTAATCTGGCGTTGTTCAAGTTGATACCTATCACGTTGACGCTCCCGGCGATCACGGGTTTCCTGATTTCTATCGGTTCGGCTGTGGACGGTAACATTCTGATTTTCGAGCGTTTCAAAGAAGAACTACGCGCTGGAAGATCGATCTCAGATTCGCTGGATGCTGGCTTTGAGCGTGCCTGGTCATCGATTCGAGACTCGAATATCTCGACCATTCTGATTTGCGGTATTCTGTTTCTGTTTGGGCAGACGCCGGGTGCCAGCATTGTCAGCGGCTTTGCGCTGACGCTGGCAGTGGGGTTGATACTCAACCTGTTTACCGCAGTACTGGTTACACGCACATTTCTGTATATCTTTATTCTGGGCAATTATCAGAAAGTCGAGCAGCGGAAGTGGCTGTTGGGCGTTTAGTCTGAAGGGTACATGCGACCATGTTTAATCTTGTACAAAAGCGGCGCTGGTATTTCATGGTGTCGGGTGTGATTATCGGTACAGGCCTGTTGATTATGCTGTACTCCGCCATTTCGACAGGCAGCGCGTTCCGTTTGAGCATCGACTTTATGGGTGGCAGCATTTACGATGTGCGCTTCACTGAACCTGGCGCGACGGAAGAAGGTATTCGGCAGGTCTTTGCAGAACAGGGCGATGACGGCGTCGTTATCCAGCGTCTGGGCGAACCGGATGATTATCGATGGTCGGTACGTGGTCGTTTCCTGGAATATCAGCAGGCGGTCGAAGCGATCATCCGGGAGTTGGACACACTGGCGCCTGTAGATACCGACAGCCTGCGCATTGAGCGTGTGTCTGAGACTGTGGGTGAGGAAGTTACCCGCGCGGCACTGCTGGCGACGGTGGTGGCGGCTGTTATCATCACGGGGTTTATCGTCCTGGCATTTCGTCAGGTGCCTAAAGCGGTGCGCTATGGCGTGTGTGCGATTGTGGCGATGGGCCACGACTTACTGGTTGTGATGACTTTTGCCTCGCTGATGGGGTTGTTGTTTGGCTGGGAGATCGACGCGTTGTTCCTGACGGCGATCCTGACTATCGTCGGCTTTTCGGTGCAGGATTCAATCATTGTGTTCGACCGCATCCGGGAAAACATCCCCAAACACATTGGCGAACCCTATGAGGCAATTGTCAACCGCAGCCTGTGGGAGACGATCCATCGTTCGCTGGCGACGCAGCTTAACGTGAATTTCGTCCTGGTTGCGATTCTCCTGTTTGGCGGCGAAACCCTTAGACAGTTTATCGCAGTTTTGCTCGTGGGGCTACTATCCGGTCAGTTTTCGTCGATTTTTACAGCCGTGCCGCTGCTGGTCTCGTGGGAAAAAGGCGAGATTCCGCTGTTAAAAGGTGACACGGATCTGATAGTGGCCGATGCCAGGGCTTAGCCCAGGTCAAGGATAATACCAGTATGCGAGGAATTGTATTTGATGGGCAGCGTCTGCGGATGGATTCAGAGCTGCCCGTCCCATCTGTAGAAAGCGATCAGTCATTGTTGCAGATACGCCGGGCGGGTATCTGCAACACGGACCTGGAAATTGTTAAGGGCTATATGGGCTTTACCGGTGTGCTCGGCCATGAGTTTGTCGCCCAGGTGCTGACCGGCCCGGATGACCTGGTTGGGCGTCGCGTGGTAGGAGAGATCAACGTCGCCTGCCAGGCCTGTGAGCAGTGCCGGCGAGGTGTTCCCAGCCAGTGCTATCACCGGACGACTGTGGGCATTGATCGCCATCCGGGTGCGTTTGCTGATTATCTGGCATTAGCGACACGCAATCTGCTCGTTGTGCCAGATTCCGTAACCGATGACCAGGCTGTTTTTGTGGAGCCGCTGGCGGCGGCCTTACAGATTCTGGAAGCAGTGCATATCTCTCCGCGAGATCGGGTCGTGCTGATTGGCGCGGGTAAGCTGGGCCTGCTGTGTGCCCAGGTGATACGTCTGCTGGGGGTTGAACTGACCGTGATTGTTCGTCGCGAACGCCCGGCGCAGTTGCTTGATCGCTGGGGCATAGCTCATGAGTCCCCTGATGGTGTAGCGCCCCGTTGTGCGGATATAGTAATTGACTGCACCGGCACTGAGAGTGGTTTTGCGTCGGCGCTGGACCTGGTTAAACCTCGCGGTGTGCTGATCCTCAAGAGTACGTATACCGGTCTGCCACAGGCAAATCTCACGCGCATCGCCGTCGATGAGATTCAAGTTGTCGGCAGTCGCTGTGGGCCGTTTTCGGCGGCGCTGCGCCTGCTTGCAGACGGCCTGATCGACTGTGAATCTATGATTGATAAACGCTATCCGCTGGCTGACGGTCTGGTGGCGTTTGAGGCAGCCTCTCAGCCCGGTGCACTGAAGATTATGCTCGAAGTTGATGGCGCCTGAATTCAGTCTGTGACAACCGCCGGCAGTATCACATGAAAAGTGGTGCCGCTGCCCGGTTCGCTCTCGACCCATATCTCGCCGCCATGCGCTTCGACGATGTGTTTGGTGATTGCCAGACCCAGGCCGGTGCCTGTGTTATCACCAGCCGTTGCCTCTACCCTGAAAAACTTCTGGAATATCTGCGATACGTGCGCGCGTGACATTCCTGGCCCGGTATCGCTGACGCTGATCTGGGCAGCGCTGCCGCTGTCGCTGCGTGTGGACACACCGGTTATACGGATTTCGCCGTATGGCCGGTTATATTTGATAGCGTTGGTCAGCAGATTGAGCATCATCTGCTTGAACTTCGCTGCATCGGCCTTGATGGTGATCGGCTCCACATCGATCAGAATAGATAAGTTCTTTTCCTGGGCCTGGGCCGCGACCACTTCCACGCTGTCATGGACGCACTGCTGCAGGTTCAGCGCCTCGGTCTGGAGTCGCACGCGCCCCGATTCCAATTGCGCCAGTTCGAGAAAGTCCGTTGTCAGTCTCAACAGACGGTCGGTTTCTGCCTGCATGGTGAGCAGCATCTCATCGCGCTGGCTATCATCGACCGTGTTGTGCAGCAGAATGCCGGTGCTGGCTCGCAGCGCTCGCAGTGGTGTGCGCAGCTCGTGGACCATCTCGGCGATGAAGTCGCTCTGGCGAAAGAGGCGCGCGTTTTCGATGGCGACAGCGGCCTGGCTGGCGAGTGTCGTCAGTGTGTTGATGTCAATATCGTTGAAGCGCTGTCTGTCTCGCTTGTTGACGACTTCCAGTACGCCGATCACTTTTACGTGCGTGCTCATGGGCACGCCCAGCAGGTTTGTCGTATGGAAGTCAATAAGCTGATCGATTTCCTGAAAGTGACCCGGCTCCCGTGTTGTGTCCTGGATGACACGCGGTTCGCCGTGCCTTGCAATCCAGCCGGCAATGCTGCCTTCCATAGGGATAATGATGTGCTGCGCTTCGTTGGGATTCATGTTGGTTGCGATTTCGAAGCGAAGTTCGCCGGTGGTCGGGTCGATGAGCAGAATAGAGGCTGCCTCACAGTTGACCAGTTCGGCAGCCGCTGCGACAATCTGCTGCAATAGGGCAACGTGGTCATAGGTTGAGTTAAGCTGGCGGCTGATTTCGATTATACGTTCGTAGTGAGAGAGTAAACTCGCTTCGCGTTCGGGGTGCGAGTCTGGACTCATGTCATGCGCTCCAGTTGATGCACGATTTCGGGCAAAACTTCTGCCGCGCGTCCGTGGATGACCACATCCGCCATGTGGTCTGCCGGAGTCGAGTCCAGGTTGATGATGATGAGCCTGGCTCCGGTGCGGCTGGCAAGAACAGGGATGTCACTGGCGGGCGCTACTTCCAGTGACGAACCGACGATGAGCATAACATCACTTCTGCGGGTGACATCCTGTGCGCCTTGCAGCTCGCGTATTGGGAGCTGCTCTCCAAACAGGATGACATTGGGTTTGATAACACCTCTGCATTTGGGGCAGTGGGGTACCCGATTGTCCTCCAAAAACGTTCGCATGATGTCTTCGCCATCATAGATTGTAAAGCAATGAATGCAGGTGGCCTGGCGCATATGTCCGTGCAGTTCATAGATAAGGCTGCTACCCGCACGCGAATGCAGCATGTCGATGTTCTGTGTGATGACCGCCTGAACATATCCCATGCGTTCCAGCGCGGCGATAGCGTGGTGGGCGGCATTGGGTTGTGCATTGATGGTCCTGAGGGCCAATGGACGCACCCAGTTGTAGAAGCCCTCAGGGTTATGACGGAAACCGTAGATACTGGCGACCGCCATCGGGTCTACGTTGCGCCATAGTCCGGAATCCGGGCTGCGGAAGTCGGGTATACCGGAGTCTGTACTGACCCCGGCTCCGGTAAAGACAACGCCGAATTTAGACTCTTTGAACAGGCGAGCCGCGCGCTGGACTAATTCAAGTCGGGTTTCGGGGAACATCGGTTAGGGCATGGCTTTCGTTAAACGACGTACAGATTGCCCCACTAACGGTCAGTGGAGCACAGGGCCGGTCCTGGTCGCGCATGGCTTGATCAGTTTGTGCCTGATCCAGTTTAGCGCGTTTTCTGAGGCAGCGCCGATTTGATTGTCTCTGCGAGTTTGATAATCTGGCTGGAGACAATTGCATTGGGTTCGTGCAAAACAATGGGCACGCCCGCTTCCACCGCGCGGAAAGCCAGTTCTGGTGCTGGCGAGATGACCGCACGTACCTGGTGGTTGAGTTCGTGTTCGACATCGTGCCAGGAAAGTTGTAGGGGTATCTGCGTGCGGGTGAACACCACAATATCAATGCGATGTTTGCCGTTCTTAGCCAGCTCTTTTAGCAGATCGCGCGCCATCTTGAGTGAGACGCCGGCTGGCTCTACAGTGATAATCAGACGTTCCATGTCTCGATGTATATTGTGAATAAGCGACGAATAGCCTGCACCCAGGTCATAAATCACCGGGCGGCCCAATTGGCGCAGCGTATGGGCGATGGCGTTGGCGACGTCTGGTTTGACATTGATCAGCGCTTCCTGAGGCTTGCAGGAAGCCAGCAGCGCGCGCACGCCGCTCGAACTGGTGACCATATGCTCTTCGATGAGGGCGGCGCTTATCTGTGCGGCTGAACGGCTGGCGACAATGCCCATCCCAGAAGATTCCGCGCCCATGTAGAGATTCAAACTGCTTTTACCCAGGCAAAAATCCGCCAGGAAGGGGGCTTCTCCCATTTTTCTGAGCGCAGTCGCCAGATTGAGCGCCAGTGTTGATACGCCCAGGCCACCTTTGGTGCCAATAATACCAACCGAATAACCGGCGGGTGGCTCGTTCGGAGCCGGCGCAGATGTACCCTGTGGGGTGGGTGTGCGTGTCAGTATAGCCCTGACTCTTGATGCCAGTTCTGCGGGGTGGGTGGGCTTGGTCAGGTAGTCATCAGCTCCGGCTTCGAAGCCAGCTACTTTGTCATCGATCATCGTCTTGGCGGTAAACATGATGATGGGGATGTGCTTGGTTACCGGGTTTGCCCGTAAGCGGCGGCAGACCTCATAACCATTCATATCTGGCATCATAATGTCAAGTATGATGAGGTCAGGCAGTTCGCTGGTTGCTTTGGCAAGTGCCTGGTTGCCCGTACTGGCAACGACAACCTGATAGCCTTGTCGTTGCAGCATGATACCAATCAGGCGTAAGCTATCAACGTCATCGTCGGTGATAAGAATTTTGTCTGCCATTTTGAATTCTACTTTGTAATAGAACGATAACAAAGTCTAGCATGAAAGAAATGGCGGTGCAAGGAATGTAGCCCCCCGATTAATCGTGACACCACTCACTTGCCCACTGAATCCCGAATATATTATAATCCTTAAAAGCGATTCTGGTGAGAATTAATTATCAACCCTGATGAACTTCACGCTTGAGTTTTTCATTTGCACTGCGAATCGGCCTGGTGTGATCCAGGCATGAATGCGCAGTTACAGGTAGGGAATGCCATGTCTTTATTGCAGGCCAGTAGCCATACCGACAATACTGTCCTGGAGAAGGTTATGCATATGATCGCCAGCACACCTTCATCAGCGGCCAGCCTCTGCAAACTTCTCGAATATATTATGCAGGCCACCGCTGCTGCTGGGGCGGGGCTGGTGATCTGCAATGAGCAATGCCTGATTATCACCTCACAGTTGGATGCGCCACCCGACCTGACTCAAAGCACAGTACGACAAATAGCTGGTTCGCTGTCAAGTCCGTATCAGGTAAACCCGCCATCGGCTGCAGCGGTTGTCGATGAGGGCATACCCTGGTTGGCTGCGCCAATATATGTGGACGAAGAACTAAGTGGTATGCTGTGGCTGGTCTTCAGTGATACGCCAGACCTTAACCAGCAGCAGCACGATTCGCTATTATCACTCATCGATGCCTTAATGGTGGTAGGGCGTGGTGTTATGCTGCAAGCCACTCAGGATAAGCTCTGCAGGAATCAAGGGGAATTCATCCATCTGGTGTCCCACGATTTACGGTCGCCATTAACATCGATCAAAGGGTTCGCCAGCATGTTGGAGTCGGGCATGGTGGGTGAACTCGACGATCAACAGATGTACTACGTCGAAAAGATCCTGTCGGGTGTCGAACAGATGACTTCGCTTGTGGACCGAATTCAGGACGCTGGGCGATTTGATCCACAGACAGGGTTTTACGAGATGGAGCGCGGGCCATGTAACCTGGCGGAGTTGACAGAACAGATTGTCCAGAATCATCTGGTGCCAGCGGAGAAGCAGGAACTGACGATTGTCCACCAGGTCACCGGAGAGGTGCCCATCGTCAATGTGGACTTCACGATGCTGGAACGGGCAATCACCAATCTGGTTGACAATGCAATCAAATATACGCCTAATGGCGGCCATATTGTGGTCGATTTGCAGCGCCATGACGACATGGTCCTGTTCAGCGTTCGTGATGACGGATTGGGCATCAGCGACGAACAGAAAGGACGGCTGTTCCAGCGTCATGTGCGGCTCCTCCGTAAAGAGCATAAGCGTATCAAAGGCACCGGGCTGGGATTGTTCATCGTACGGAGTGTTGCTCGCCATCATGGTGGTGATGCCTGGGTCGAAAGTGTAGAGGGTGAGGGCAGCACATTCTATATCAGTATACCTCTGGCTGGTGATAACCTTTTTCCGGCAGTCCAGCCGGATGCCTGATACGCTGGAATTTCCTCGTTTTGTTGTTGACACATCTCCAGATACGCATTCGCCATCGTTCAAATATGCTTGTTCTGAAGTGGCTATCGATTTGCCTGTCCGTCCAGATTCCGGAATGATATTATGCCCATCCAAGTACTGCCTGATCCGCTCGTATCTCAGATTGCAGCCGGCGAGGTTGTGGAACGACCAGCATCGGTCGTCAAAGAGCTTCTGGAAAACGCACTGGATGCTGGCGCTTCACATATTCATGTGACAATCGACGGCGGTGGCCGTAAGCTGATTCGTGTCAGCGATGACGGCACTGGTATACCAGCGGCAGAGGTCAAGCTGGCGTTTGCGCGACATGCGACCAGCAAACTTCAGACGGTGGACGACCTGCAGGCGATTACGACGCTTGGTTTTCGTGGCGAAGCATTGGCGAGCATTGCCTCGGTGAGTCGCATCTCTATGACGACGCGCTATCGTGGTGAGCCGGCTGGTACGACGATACGGGTTGAGGGTGGAAACCTCGTTAAGCATGAACCGGCAGG
>Ga0208075_1000650_pt1 | contig 14922 bp, 16 predicted proteins | sample HotLakmasection5_FD_184728 | JGI IMG/M metagenome (GOLD analysis project Ga0208075, IMG submission 184728) | Hypersaline microbial mat communities from Hot Lake, Washington, USA - Section #5 (SPAdes) | ecosystem: Environmental > Aquatic > Non-marine Saline and Alkaline > Hypersaline > Microbial... | reverse complement strand
TTTTCTTTTTCACATGGGGTACGGATCGTGCACAATACGGGATCATTGAACCCCATTCGGGGTTCTGTCGATGGGCTTTGCCTGTTACCCCCGGCAGGTGTGCCGGAGGCTAATCAACTGCTACCCCTGTTGGGGTAGGGTTTTGTGGAAACTGCCATTTTGAAACCTGCGAAATTTCCGCGGTGGAGTAATCGAAATCTACCTTTTTTTGGGATAAGGTTTTTTGTTGTGAATATTGTTGTCCTGAACATTCAATGGAGGAGTAATTTTGAGTGTGATATAGTTTCTTAATAAATAATCAGCTGATGAATATCACGACTGCGAAACTGCGTTAAGATTTAAAGTTGACGAATGGATTTTTCAGTTTTGAGGGTTGTGGATCCTTGACAAAGTAGTCGTTGCAAAATTTCCTCATCTTGAGTAGGCTCATTTTTAAATCCGTCAGCTGACGGAAAGTTCAAGGGGTGGTGGTATTTAAATCAAACATCACAGATCGGATATCTAAGATCGTGCATCCTTTCTCGTCTTTCAGGGGTTAACATGCCAAAGCATATATTTTGGGGCCTTCGGGACGGAGTACCGCAGAAAAACCCCTCTGCATCTCACCAGAGTGTTGTTCGCTTCGCTCGGAGCCCCTTTAGAAAGAGAGAATTATCACTACACATGCACAACCTTTTGGGCTTTCACTGCTCACACCTTAAGCCACACTTCAGTCCTTATTCTTTGCATACCTCAGTGTCCCCTCTGCGGCACAAGGTTTATGTTCCATTCCTTTGAAAACCAGTAGAAGAGATGGCTGCCAAGCCATCAAGCCCCATCGGGGCGGCAGGCATCGTAGCCCATGGTAAAAAAACGAGCCTCGCGATGTTTTTGCAACCATGGGATAAAGGCAGCGTTCACATCCGGCCCCGAGGCAATTGTCTTTTCAGGGACTTCAAACTTGGTCGAGGGGCAGCGCTACCAGCCTTTTAAAGATCTCTCGCAGATTTCGCGGAGAACCTCAGAAAAAACCCTCTGCATCTCACTAGCGCGTTGTTTGCTTGGGTCGGGGCCCCTTTAGAAAGAGAGATTTTTTAGTATACATGCACAAACGGTCAACTACGTCAAAGACGTCGAACACCAAATTACGCTAGCGCCAGTAATGAGTAACGGACCAGCGGTCCGTTGTACTTTTTCACTTTTGCCTTTTGGCTTTTCACGACTCACGTCTATTCCCTCACCCCCGCCAGCACCTTCCATGCCAGAACACCCGCAGCCACCATAAACGACGGGATAATGATAATCACCGGAAAGATCTCTTGCCCCAGCAGACCCATCGCCACGATTTTTGCCGTCAGCGCCATCATCATCAGGGTAAGGAAAACGAGGTATACGGGCGCTAAGAGGAACCCCATCGGTTTGCGTTTCAGAAAAAGAATTGCTGACACAAAACAGAGCGGCAGCAGCAGGGCAAGATCCAGCCCCTGTACAATGAGCGTGGTATAGTGTTCGGTTTGAAGCGGTATCACCGATCCATCCAGCAGCGGGGGAACCACCACGCCCAGCCAGAGGAGAGCTATACTCACGGTATTAAAGATCAGAAATCCGCCGGCCGTTTTCACCGGAACCGCATCAGAAAATTTCTCCGGCAGGGTATCTGTCTCAAACGACATCAAGCAGAGTGCAAATGCAAAAAACGAGGAGCCAAGCAGAACCACATATGCCAGAAACAGCACGTTGTACATTCCCATAACCAAATAAAAGAGATAGGTAACCAGGAAGTAGCCCAGTATGCCCGAAAGCAGATATCTAGCCCTCAGCGATCCCCTGTTTGCAAATACAAACGCGATCAGCAGCGCCGGAATGGCCACAAAGAGCGTTATCACGTCCTGCGCAATTCCCTGGGGTGCCACGTCGGCCGACATATGCCGGTACACTCCTGATCCATATATCTCAACCGTTTCACCCCGGATGGACTCATACTCATAAGGGCCCGGACCGCCCGAGGAAAAAATACCCGTAGCCGCAGAGATACCGGCCAGTACAGTTATGACACCAATGAGTGCCGCTATTTTTTTTGAGTATTTCATTGTAACGTCATCGTTTCTTCATTGGCGGCTGCCTGCTTCAGCAAATCCTCCAGGTAAATATCTTCCTCCATCACCAATTCACGCCAACCCGGTTCCAATTGATCCAGAACCATTGCCTGGAGCATCCCGCCATAGTAAAAACGGCTCTCCCCATCTCTTCCCGCTGCTCTTGAAACCTCAGAAATCTGGCTGGACAGATAGCTCTCCTTGTTTTCATACATTTCAAAATCAGATGCCGACCCGGCAGCCTCAACGGGCGAATAGGAGTCTGAGCTTGCGGCCAAAACGCCAATCTTAAGCTCCGTATATTTTGCCAGACCCTCAAGCCACTCCCTCTTCTTTTCGTATTCGATGAAGGAGTTTTCCAGTCCTGACTGCTCCCGCCTCTTCTCTCTTGCCTTCATGAACGCTTCTGCCATCTCCATCCGCTCTTCCGGCGTAACTGCCTCAAAGGCCCTAATCAGATAGTCCGTTTCCTTTTTCCATCCGCTTCTGTTTTCGGGCCTTCCCCAGGGGTAGTCGCCAGACATCCGCGCTGCACTCTCGGAATCAGCAAATTTATCGAATGCCGCGGTGGCCTGATACGCGTGAAATCCCTCGTGTATAAGACCCGTTACATAGTTTTCAGCGTCTCCCATTATCAGGTTCCAGAAAACCTTATATGGAAATACCAGGTTGACAAATGGCGGAAGCTCATTTTTGAATCCATTATAAAACGACACCTCCGCATACTCTCTCGTCTGCATGGTACTCACCCATTCATCCCCGACTTTCACCGTAAAATTTTCCGGAGTAATATCCGGGTTGGGAAGCTGCTGGCGATAATAAGCTGTACCGAAAAACTGATCGTCTGCGACAGGCTCCCATTCTGCTCCCCGCTCCTCGCCACTCGGCATCTTTACCCAGCCCGGTTCAGGATGTTCTAATCCAATCAGAAAGGCATACTCCTCGTTATAAACAATGGCCGGTACCACAATGTCGTATCCGCTCCATAATTCGCCTGCGATCTCTTCCTGAAGGTTGAAATATTCGGCAAGATATATTTTCTGATCTTCTGTCAGCTGTTCAGTTACCGCAGATGCCTCGGGCAACGTTGTGTTGTACAATCCTGAAATTAGAAGGGCTGCCAGAAAAATAAAAGCCAGCCATTTTAATCCTTTTAATACAATTCTCAAGATTTTCCTGATCCATTTCATAACTTTTTTCCTTTAGTGATTAAAACGCCTCTCCAAATGAGAGATAAAATCCCGTTGTGTTTTTTCCGATACCAAAATCTGCCCTCAGGTGAGTCGTCTCCTGCCTGTTTACATTCAGCCTGAGGCCTGCCCCGGCACTAAACTTCACTCTTTCAGCAGAAATAGTGCCAAATCGATTCCAGACATCCCCTCCTGCAGCGAACGCCGTGAATCCAAATCTGCCAACCAGATGCTGTCGGAATTCGAACTGAACCTGGGCTGAATTTTGTGCCCGGTACCGTCCCAGGTAGTAGCCCCGGCTGATGCTCTCCCCGCCCATCGTCGAAAGCTCCGTAAAAGCGGGATCACCCCCGGTAAGCCTCACTACTCCCTGCAGTGCCAGTACCGAGGTTCCGTCCGTTCCGAAATTGATGTATTTACGCGCATCGGTTAGCAGCGCTACGTATGCGTAATCCGTTCCCAGTGCTCCCGGATAGGCCATCAGCGCGATTTCTGCATAGTGGTGTTTTGTGGGGGTGATGTTGCTGTTTCTTCGGTCGTGCCTCACAATCAACCCCGCCCCCACGGTTCTGCTTCCGTCGGCACCTCTCAGTTTCGGAGACTCCATCTTTTCACCATTCAGGGTTCGAAAAGTGATATCCCGAACGGTATTCAGGCGAACGACCGGCCCTGCAAAGAGGTGCGATTCCACCTTCTTCAATACGGCCTGCTCAAAATTCAGCTCTGTAAACAGAATTTTTACTTCATCATCCCTGGTTGTTGACGGACCCACTCCCCAGAAGCGATCGGGAAAGTAGGTGCCGTAAACCTGGCTGTTAAGAATCCACTCTTCATCGGGCAAAATGAGGTCTGCGGCAAAGCTGGCCATTACCTGCTGATTGAGCGTATAGATACCTGAAAAAAAGATCGCTGAGGAGCGAGTTTCCGGACCTGCATCACTGATTTTGAACCGGGGTGCTACCAGTCCTCCAAGCATAAGCCCTGTTTCCGGTGTGGAACCAAATACCGGCAGATAGAGAATACTGTTTTGATAGATTGTGGAATCCGCATCTTCAGCGGAAGTGTGTTGAGCGTGCAGCCGGTCAGTTCCACTCCACACCGCAACCAACAATCCAAACGTGATTGCAGCTACTCTCAATCCGGCGATCCGGCACTGCTTTCTACAGTCCATAGCGACAAATCCTTCTTGATATCCCTTTTCAACTATGCAAGTTATTGAATAGCAGCCTGTTCATTTATAGGAGAAACCCTGATTCTTTTCTGGCACCCGCTCCACAGTATTCTTATTGCCCGATAAATATGCGTACCTTACCGGCAAACGAAACAAACCTTTGATATGAGAAACGACGACGTTATAAAAAGTATCCGATACATCCTTAATCTGCCCGACGCCACCATTGCCGAAATTCTGAAAAGTGCCGGATATCAGCCCAAAAGAAGCGAAATTGAGTTTATTTTTGATGAGAGCTGGCCCGATGGAGAGAAACCCGATACCACACACGAACTTACCGCCCACTTTCTCGACGGCCTCATTTACCACAGGCGCGGAAAGAGCGACAAACATCCGCCGCGTCCCATTACCGTGCCCATCACCAATAATGTCGTGCTCAAAAAATTGCGTGTGGCCTTTAAACTGCGGGAAGAGGATATAATACGACTGATAAAAAAAGGAGGCTTCGAGATGTCGGCCTCAGAGGTGAATGCACTGTTCAGAAAACCGAAATCGCGAAACTTCAAAAAGTGCGGCGATCAGGTTCTGAGATATTTCCTGAAAGGACTTGCAATGACGCACAGGAAGTAGGTTTGGTAAGCGACAAGTGTGATTTAAGATTAGATACGGTCTGGCGCTTCAGACACACCCCTCGGCTGAATGAACAACGCTGCGCGTTTTCTTTCACCCTTTTCCCCTCTGCCAGAGGGGATGTCAGCACCTCTCCTCTTCAGAGGAGACAGATGGTGAATCCCGACTGCTGTCGGGAGGAATCATCAGAGGTGTGTTGGTTCGCGGGTCGGAGCTGGATTTGTGATGAGGGAATGCAACCCAGCACAGCGCTTGCGACACACCCCTCGGTTGAATGAACAGCGCTTTGCGCTTTCTTTCAATCCTTTTCCCCTCTGCCAGAGGGGATGTCAAGGCCTCTCCTCTGAAGAGGAGACAGACTGCGGAGCGTTCAGTGGAGCAGTCAGAGGTGTGTTATCGCGGGTTGGAGCTGGATTTGTGATGAGGGAATGCAACACAGCACACCGCCATGGACACACCCCTCGGCTGAATGAAGAACGCTGCGCGTTTTCTTTCATCCTTTTCCCCTCTCCCAGAGGGGATGTCCATACCTCTCCTCTCGCCTCACCGTTTTCCCTGTACTAGCCCCCTTCAATTGCCTATCTTTAAAAGTCTCAGTTAAATCAACATTTTATTTCCATGGATATCGCATTTTTCAGTACCAAAAAGTATGACCGTATTACCTTCAATCAGCAGATTGAAGAGACGCCCCACACCATCACCTATTTCGAGGATGTCCTGAGTCCGGAAACCGTTGCCCTGGCGAAGGGTTTTAAGGCGGTTTGCGTGTTTGTAAACAATCCCGTGGACCGCAAGCTGATGAAGATGCTTCACGATATTGACGTGGAAGTGATTGCGCTGCGTTCGGCCGGGTTTAACCATATCGATCTGGAAGCCGCCAAAGAGTCCGGAATAAATGTATACCGTGTTCCCGCCTACTCACCCGAAGCCGTGGCAGAACATACCACAGCCCTTATCCTCACGCTGAACCGCAAAACCCACAAGGCGTATAACCGCGTTCGTGAAAACAACTTCTCACTCGAGGGGCTCACCGGTTTCAACCTCTATAAAAAAACCGTTGGGGTGATCGGCACGGGAACGATCGGGGCAGCATTCTGCAAAATTATGCAGGGTTTTGGATGCAAGGTAATTGCGTTCGATCCCTATCCGAATGATGAGATAAAAGAGATGGGCGTAGAGTATGTGGAAAAAGAGGAACTGTTTCGAGAGTCGGATATCATCTCCCTTCACTGTCCGCTGCTGCCGCAGACCAAATACACCATTAATCATGATGCCATTGAGATGATGAAGACGGGCGTGATGATCATTAACACCAGCCGGGGAGCGCTTATTGAAACCTCCGCGGCAATTGAAGGACTCAAAGACGGCAAAATCGGCTATATGGGCATTGATGTGTACGAACAGGAAGAAAATCTGTTCTTCAAGGATCTCTCCGAAATAGTAATACAGGATGATGAAATCGCAAGGCTGATGAGCTTTCCCAACGTGCTGATTACCGGGCACCAGGCATTCCTGACGGGAGAGGCGCTTCATGAAATTACCAAAACCACGCTCCATAATCTCACTATGCACGAAAACGGCGAGGATGTGCCCAATCGAGTGAGTGTTTAGTGGAGTCTTGAGTAGTGAGATGGGGAATTTATGTGGTAAAATGAAAACAGATTGAGTTCCGGCACAACATGTCTCCCCTTCTCAAGGGGCTCCGAGCGAAGCGAACAATACGCTAGTGAGACACAAAGGGGCCCGTCATGTGAATTAAAACCCAATCTTAAGGTTCCAAATCTCAAATTCCAACATTCAAGCCATAAACATACAATTCCGGATCATTCAAAATACAATTAGGGGTATCCCCCCTTAAATGCTGTATACCCTATGGAAGCGATATATATTTATAGTAACTTACGCATATAATATATTCATCAGTTTTGCGCGCTCCCGGAACGATTTGGTAAAAAAAATCAATTAAAAAAAAGTGAAGAAACTGTCCCTGTTTATAGTAGAAGACGACGTTATACAGCGTTTTGTGCTCGAAAAAATGGCTGAAACGATCGGTCTGCACGTTAATGGCTCTGCCGATGACGGTGAGGAAGCCATTGAGGATATTACGCGCCTCAGGCCCCATATCATACTTATGGATATCAACCTGAATGGCAGCATCAGCGGTATCGAAGTGGCCCGAAAGGCTCTGAAAATCTACAAGCCCTCGATAATTTTTATCACCGCCAACAGTAACAAGAGAGAAGAGACCCGCCTCCGCGAACTCGACTCCTACCATTTCATCACCAAGCCGGTTTCCTACCAGAAGCTGCGCTCCGCCATCGAGGCCGCCTCACAAAATCACAACTCTGAAGAATAAGCGCTGACCGGCGGATATCCCCTTACACTCTTGATTTTTGCTAATGATGCCGTGGTGGGTGGAGGCAAAGGGCAAAAGGCAAAAGTGAGACGGCAGACGGCAGACGGCAAACGTGAGACGGCAAACGTGAGACGGGAGCAGGGAAACTAAAAACTCAGACCTAAAAACTAAAAACTTTCCAAACTCCGAATAGCATACAGCTCTTTCACAATTTTAGTCGTTTTTTGGGATTGTTATTCATCAGATGGGCTTTAGTTTCGAATAACACGTATTAATATACCGCGGGTGACCCCTCAATCCCAAACCGATTTCTCTTTGTATAGGTAATATTAGGTGATGTTTGATGAACATCTGTCTATAGCTTTTTTACAGCAGGTAAAGAGGTCTCATTATTTCTGATCTGGTGACACTCCAGGGCTGCCGAATGCCTCACTCCTCCCTGGTTTTGTGCAAATGAGACAGTGTTGGGTGGAGTGAAAAAGGCAAAAGGCAAAAATGAAAAATCAACCGCACCGAAGGATCGGGGCAAGCGCCGGCGTTGAGGAGCGCGGAGGGATACAGCTCTACAGGTTATTGAGGACGGAAAGACGTTGGCAAACGGCAGACGGCAGACGGCAGACGGCAGACGGGAAAACTCAAATTCCAAGCTCCAAAATTCAAATTCCAAATGCTGAACCTTAAACTTGGAACCTTAGACCAGGAACCACGAACCACCACCCCTTCCCTCTCTATATAAACAGAGAGGGATATAATGTCTAAATTATTTAAGCTTGTTTTCATCGGTTTTCACTTTTTGGGCAGCCTCAATTTTGCCAACCTTATTCAGGCATCTGAACCCTGAACCTATTTCTGAATAATTCCCGGCCTTTGTGTAGATTATCCAAAGCTGCAGCGGTGCTGTAACTGCAACTGTAAATGTAACTCCCTGTAAAAGTCTAATCCCCGCGAGTCGTTTTATTTTGACCGATCAAATCATTCTTGGCGCCATCTTATTCATCATGCTGATCTTTTTCGTGATCGGCAGACCGCGTTATGATATTGTTGCCATTTTCGGTCTCATTGCCGCTACCCTGTTTGGCCTGGTTCCGGGTGAGGAGGCGTTTCGGGGATTTGCGCATCCCGCCGTGATCACCATCGCCGCCGTACTTATTTTAAGCCGCGGACTGATCAACCAGGGAGTGGTGGACATTATCTCGAACCGCCTTGAATACCTGGGCAGCAATCTCACGATACAAACCGCAGCCATTACAACGCTGGTTGCCGTCTGCTCAGCGTTCATGAACAATGTGGGTGCCCTCGCCCTGTTCATGCCGGTAGCCATTCAGCTTGCCCGCAAGTACGATCGTCCCCCGTCACTTCTGCTGATGCCGCTGGCTTTCGGCTCGCTCCTGGGCGGACTCATCACCCTCATCGGTACGCCGCCCAATATTATTGTGGCCGGTTTCAGGGAAACTGCAGCTTCTCCCCCCTTTGGGATGCTCGATTTTGCATGGGTGGGGATCCCGGTTGCCATTGGCGGCATTTTGTTTGTCACGTTTTTCAGCCGCTTTCTGGTGCCGGTTAGAAAAGGGCAAACCAGCCGTGAGGATGTCTTCCGTATTCAGGAGTACACCACGGAAGTAAAGGTGCCGATCGGGAGTAAGCTTGCCGGACGCAACCTGGAGGAGTTCAGAAATCAAAAAGAGAGAGACGTGGTTATTGCGGGAATCGTACGCAATAAAAACCGGATTCTTTCACCCTCACGCTCCGAAAATATCGAGGCCGGTGATACGCTGATTGTGGAAGCCGGAACCGAAGAGCTCTCTAAATTTCTCCAGCAAAACGACCTGAAGCTGAAAGGAACCAAAAAGCTTGATGAGGACCAAATCGATTCCGAGGAGGTTCGCATGGTGGAAGCCGTAATTATGCCCGACTCCTTACTCGATTCAAAAACGGTGCAGGAAATCGATCTGCGATGGAGGTACAGCGTTAACCTGCTGGCGGTAGCCCGGAAAGGGAAGCGCATCATCAAACGGCTTTCTAATATCCGGTTTGAAGCGGGTGATGTGCTTCTGATTCAAATTCAGAAGGGGAATCTGCACGACACCTTTCAGCAGCTGAACCTTGTGATGCTGAATGAACGGGAGATTTTTTTCAATAAAAAACGATATCTGATGGGTGCGCTGGGCATTTTTGCCGCAGCGGTCATGCTCTCCAGCCTGGACCTGATGCGAATTGAGATTGCCCTGGCCGGTGCCGCGGCCACCTTTGCACTTTTCCGATTCGTTAAGCTTCGCGAACTCTACCAGTCGATCGACTGGCCCATTGTGGTGTTTTTGGGGGCGATTATTCCGGTTGCAGAGGCCCTTCAGCCCACCGGCACGGCCGACCTTATCTCCTCAGGGTTACTGGAATACAGTGATCGGATGACCCCCGCGATGATTGTGGGCGCGGTACTTCTCACGACGATGATGCTGGCAAATCTTGTCAATAAAGTGTCTGCCGTACTGATGGCGCCTATCGCGATAACTATGGCAGAGCATCTTGGAGTGTCGGCCGATCCCCTGCTGATGGCGGTATCGATCGGGGCGACATGCGCATTCCTGACTCCGCTCGGCCACCAGTCCAATATCCTCGTGATGGGCCCCGGCGGCTACGAATTTACCGATTACTGGAAGCTCGGCCTCCCCCTTTCCATCATCGTAACCGTAATTGCTGTGCCCGCCATTTTATGGGCATGGCCGTTTTGACTGAACCTGTCGAAGATGGGGAAGTAGGGCAAAAGGCAAAAGTGAGACGGGAGACGGCAGACGGCAGACGGCAGACGGCAGACGGCAGACGAAAAATCTCAAATTCCAGGCTCCAAATGTCAAATTCCAAACCCGTAACCATAAACCATAAACCTGGAACCTGGAACCTGAAACCATAAACCCTCTTAGACGCAGGCTGCGGCATCCCAATACATCCCTTCATTCATGGCTCCAGCGCTGACTTCGGCCTCCCACCTCTCTGAATTTGTGCGAATGGGCGCGCTGCGGTCCGTCCAGCTCAATCCGGGTTTCCCAGCGTCGAACGTGACTCCCAGCTTCTCGGCCAGCTCTTCAAAGTGAAAATAGAGTCCCCCGATAATCTCAGCAGCCGGTGAGATCTCTTTTTCACCGATCAGCAGTAGTTGTTTGAGATCTGTGACCACTCGCAGCACACAATCTCATATCCCTCCTGCTTCAGCGCATGGGCGGCGCGGTAGAGGTTCTCCTCAACATCAAAATAGAACCAGAACGTGACCGGGCGTTTTTTGAGCCGATCAGCCACACGGTTCTTCAGAATATCCAGGACGGCGTCACTGGAACTGGCCTGTTTTTGGGTGAATCCATACGATTCTCAATTGGGTTCTTTATCGTATGAACCGGATACAGAGAATCCCTTACAAAAAAACCGCTTGAACTAATGAACATAAACCGCTAATTCCGCTTATGGAAAGTGGCACTATATGGTCCGAAACGAGTGGCATTAAATGACAGATAGCCAAGTAATGGTAAAAACGGATATTCTGCGACAGACATTCTGATGTGTAATTATAAGTTAGCCTGCTTTACTATACGCTTATTTGTCCAGTTTAAAGCTATGCTTCAATTGATCTATTAACTGCTCAGTGTTTACCATAGTAATACCCATTGCTTTCAAAAAGTCTTTTGTGTTTGGTGGATTCTTTTCCATTTTGGCTACAAAAGCACTCATATCTTTTTTGATACTTCGTGGTAAAGCAATCTGATCCTCACCAGTTAATGTTGCAGCCAATCGAAAAACATCTGATCTATGTTTCTTAATTGTCTTTGAATCAATAGGTTGTCCCGCTTCTTTGCGCTGGCTTAAGTCGAGAAATGCTCTGGCTTTCAAACAGGCTAAGGCTAACTTATCAGCCCTGTTGAGTGCATCCTCATTCGTACAATGTTCAAGAGTGAACCGATAATAATCCTCATTCATCAGAATAGCTGAAAGACTCGATAGGTCCTCGTCAGCTGGAATAATAGTAAAACGGGCATCTCTATTTGGGGTAATAATATCTGGAGTGCGACTAAATAATTCTATTTGTACTGGAAAGTCTTTCTTCTCAGGATTAATGAATCGATAATATTGGCGTTCTTCCGAACGCTCATTTCGTTCGTAATTTCCTTCTTTTATAAACTCCCAAAAATGAGCTATAAATTCATCATTTACTGCCTCAACAATCAAAATCAAATCAATGTCCTTAGTCGCTCTAAACTCGAAACCTTGTCGCTCGAAATAATCTTCGCAAGCAGCTCCCCCAATAATTATATATGAGTCTGTGAAATCTTTAAAAAAATCTGTGAACTTTTTAAGACCTATCATAGTATCCTGTTAATCATATTTTCAAGTTCTATTTGAATGCGTTCATCTGGATCATATTCGGAAGACAAATAGAGAGAAAAAGGATCCACAAAGTCATCTCTCGTTAAAACTACCGGGTCGTAATTCCATATTTCAAGCTTTACATCATGCTCATTATAAATAGTAGGATGAATTTCGCCTCTGTCTCGTAATTCTTTAAATACTTTAGCATCCATTGCAAAAGATTCTATATCGCCTGTGCTAATATTAGAATAGTAAGACAATGCACCAAGACCAGCTATTCTTGCCTTATCAATATTTTCTGTAAGAAAAAGCCATTCTGTTTTTTTAACAGGTGTTTTCAGATAGTCTTTAACCGTTCCCCATATCTCTCTTTTGTTTTTACTGAACTTAAGATACTTAGCCCTTCCTCCTACTATAGTACAGGCATCGGCGTTCTTAAGTTCTTCGGCACACCTTCCAATTGTTCTGGGAGTATATTTGAATATATCTGCAATCTCCTGGAAGTTTAAACCTTCTAACGACTCCATCCATAAATGATAAATTAAAATGCATTGTGCAGAAGGAGAAAAAGAATCCCCTCGAGTTATTCTTATTTTTTGTTGTTCATTCAAATCCATAAACATAAATGGAATGAAAAGTTGTTTTCCTGGAACAACAAAGGATATTCTAAATCTGATAAGCTGCTTTTTCAGATAATAAGTTATCTCATTAAGTACCCAGATAACCGGACATTCAAATGCAGATTCTATTTTTGATATATGTTTTTGTAGCTGGCTTGGGGTTACATCTACTGTAGATTTTGGTTCAACAAAAACTACTTGATGGTTATAAAATTCAGCACTTAAAAAATTATAACCTTCTCTAAGAAATAACGGAAGCCTATTTAAAGAACCACCTGGATGTCTTAGTTCTTCAATTTCTAGGCCTGTAACTTTTTTGATATAGGATATTAGTTCATTCATTCGTCTATAATGACATTTAAATTTGATAATGACATTTAGTATGTCAGTATAAAAAATATGTGTCATTAAATCTATTATTGTGACTACAGGCTAACAAGGAAGTCAAGCGGACGATTTTGCGTTGGTTGCCACGATTAAAATTGGTCGACTCGCCGCTTATGCCCTGAACCGTTACCAGACGCACTTTAAGCGAATCAGCCACAAGGTTCTTCAGAATATCCAGAGCGGCGTCACTGGCCTGTTTCTTGGGTGAGTTCATGCGTCTTTCCGTTGAGTTCTTAATCGTATGAACCGAATATGGAGAGCTCTTTACAAAAAAAACGTTTGACCCAATGAACATGAACCGCTAATATCGCTTGTGGAAGGTGGCACTAAATCACCGAAATTGCCAGGTAATGGTAAAAACGGATATTCTGCAAAAGGCAGGGGGGTGTATTCTGTCGTGTAATTAGTTGTTATACACCCTAATAATTCACTCCCTTGCATTTCATTATGGTATGATATATAATACCATTTATGAAGCCCTTTCAAATTGTCTTGGATACTAATGTCCTTTATGCCGGACTTCGATCAAAACGAGGTGCCTCATATAAGTTATTGAAACACCTGAGTTCAGGAAAATTTGAAATCAATCTGTCTGTGCCTCTTGTTTTAGAATACGAAGAGGTATTACTCAGAAAACAATCGACACCAAACTTTACTGATAAAGAAATTGGGCAAATTCTGGATTATCTTTGCCGAATCGCCAATTTGCATGAGGTGTATTTTTTATGGCGCCCCATCCTGAACGATCCCAAAGACGACATGATTCTGGATCTCGCTGTTCGGTCAAATTGCCAGTACATTGTTTCCTACAACACCCGTGATTTCCCCGACGTGAACAAATTTGGAATCCAGATTGACACAGCACAAGAATTTTTAAAAGCTATAGAGGTGATCTGATATGAGCACATTAAGCGTACGACTTCCCGAATCTCTTCATAAGCGCCTGAAAGAAATGGCCGACAAGGAGGGAGTGTCAATGAATCAATTGATTACTCTTGCGGTCAGTGAGAAGGTTTCTACCCTTTTGACCGTAGACTATTTGAAGGAAAGAGCTCAAAGAGGCGATCTCAAAACTTTTGACGAGTTGTTGGATAAGGTACCGGATACGGAGCCGGAAGAGTTCGATAAACTATAAACCTGTCGTGTAAACTCCTGCAATAATGGTAAAAACGGATATGCTGCGACAGACAGATTGGGTTGTGTTCTGTAGTGTAATTATCTGTTATGCAAATTCTCCTTCTCTCTTCTTCAAAAGTTTTGTTATCCGGTTGATATTTTTCAAGTGCATTTCATTTTTGCGGTTCTCCAATGATTCATTAATCTGTTTTAGAATTACAGCATTCTCGTAGATTTTTTTGTCTTTCAGTTTCTTGTTTTTTAAAAACCAGCCCGCTACTTCTTGCCAGCTCCAGAGCATTGTTTTTGCCGTAACTCCAGCCACAGGCAACGGAAAATCTCCCTCTCCTCTGGCTCCCGATATCAATTGTTGAACAGATTGACGACTGCGGCCTAATCGCCTTGCTATTTCTGCACTTGTGACCAAATCAGATGGTTCAACTCTTTTGACCCAAAGGCTCAACCCTGCATCTTCTACTTGTTGGATAGCAGAAATTATTGCCGATTCAAGATCCTTTGCTTCACGGTCAAAGTTCAAATAGGCAATTCCTTTTCTGAAGGACAAAGCAGCATCATCACAACCTGCTTCAAACAGTGCATCTTCCAGGCCATCCTCAAGACCAGCCTGCGTTTCCAGGACTAATGTAAATTCATAAACGTTCATAATAACTACCTTAATTTTAACTATGTGGACATTTATCTACTGCCCGAATAATCTGCCTGGCATGGCGTTGAGGAATACGCGGTGTACTCCAAACTGATATGATACAACCATCCCCCAAGAGGCTGTCAAAAAGTATGCTTACCCTTAGTTCAATTTAAATTATTTCGTTTACTTATAAATAGTTGTAGTAAGAGTTCCTCGTGTTGCTTCGCGACCTCGTGTCCTCGTGGTAAAGACCTCCAGTTTATTGCCACGAAGACGCAAAGACGCCGAGTAGGCAAAGGGGAGTTTCACCCCTAAGCCTCTCACAGAACCGTACGTGATAGTCTCCCATCATACGGCTCGTGTTATTCCATATAA
>Ga0208075_1000645_pt1 | contig 14977 bp, 15 predicted proteins | sample HotLakmasection5_FD_184728 | JGI IMG/M metagenome (GOLD analysis project Ga0208075, IMG submission 184728) | Hypersaline microbial mat communities from Hot Lake, Washington, USA - Section #5 (SPAdes) | ecosystem: Environmental > Aquatic > Non-marine Saline and Alkaline > Hypersaline > Microbial... | reverse complement strand
TGTAGAGGTTTTGCGCCTGAACGGAATGGGAAAGGAATATTGTTATCATCTCCGATTTTTAAAACATATTTAAATTCTTCATTTATGACTGATATAAAGCCATAATGAATCTTTTCGGGAAAGTTCCCCCGTTCTGCTTTTACAAGAATTTTAGGTTTCATGTAAAACTATTTCCCTGTTTCTGCCCCGGTAAAAAATTTATTCTCTTCTGTAATTGCGGGTTTAAAGTATTTTTTGCAGTCTTTTTTCAGGAATAAAATTCCCTCTGTGTCTTCTTTGGTTAAAAATCCAAGGTCAATAAGTATATCAGCAAGTCCGGGTTTGTCCCCTATAGAGTCTTCTATATATTTTTGGTTTCTAAGTGCTTCATCAAGCTGTTCCATATTGATTTTATTGATTTTTACAAAGTACTCACCCAGCCTTATTCTTCCTGCCATATAAAGAGCCGTGCCCCTTAATGCAGGTGAAGTCGGTTTTGCGACGAGATCATTATCCATTGCTTCCAGAAAATATTTTGAACATTCATGCAGGTTCCAGTTATTTGATATTGCAATTTCTACAATGCTGAGTTCCTGAAAAGCGCCTTCAAGTATGTTGTATATTTCTTCGCTGTGCTTTCCTGCCTTTTTTTCAATTTCTTTACGCCCTGTATAGGTAAGTTTTGGAATGTAAAGCTGAAAGCAGTTATCTCTGGTTATTGCGCTAAAATAACGTTTTATTTCGGATGATTCAAATTCCTGCTTTAATTCAAGGTAAATTATTTGTTTTATCCATACAGGAAGGTTAAAAATTTCTTTTATTATCGATTTAAATATATCCCTGGGTAATACCTGCATAATTTTCCCCAAATACCTGTTTTCTATTGGTACCAATAATTATAAACTATACCATATTTTTTTTAATTGTATTAAGTGTTAAAAATGTTAACAAAAGTTTACATTTTTTTGGCAATGAAATTTTTGACATACTTTTAAAATTAAAGGAATTTGTAAAACAAATAGTATTCACATATCTGTTTATCATCCAAAAACAGGCAAAATAAAGGGTTTTATAGTGCTCAAATTAATAAATAAAATTTTAATTATTCAAATTTTAACTTCCTAATAAAACTCTAATATAACCGAGTTAGTTTTTTATCTAAGATAAAGGGTTGACAAATAGAATTAATTGTTAAATACTAAAGTTAAGATATAAAGTGTTTTGGATACACTTTTTAGAATAAAAAAAGATCGAAGTAAAGGAAATCTAAAAATGTTAAAGAAACAAATGAATCAACAGAAGATGCAGTTAATGCTGATACCATCAATTAATCGGAGAATAATAGAATATGAATACTATATACAAAGCACAAAAACCACAACTTCCATATATTCCACCACCTGACCTCAGCAGGCCGGCTGATAACAGGAAGGCGGAACGTGCTGACGGAAAAAACAAATTAAGTTTTAAGTCACTGTATCCACCTCCACCCAGCAAAAGAACAGACGGCGGTGTTATCGAGGAAATAACAGAAATCCTGGTAGGTATATTTGATGGTTCCAGATCCACGAAAGAAATGAAAAATGAAGTTGCAAAGTTTGAGGAACTTGAAAGAAAATTTGAGAAAGAATTAGAGAAACAAGAAACAAAAGGAATCAGACTTAACACAAACGCCTAAAACGAAGGAAAAAGAGATCATAAGGCAAAACAAACATAACAAACAAGGCAGAGAAGATGAAAAAGCGGTGTTTATACACCGCATTTTTTTTATAATATTTGTAATTTTATTTACAAATACCTGAGGAGAGAGGAGCAGGCATAATTGCACAGCGAAGCCGGTATTAATGACAATAAGGGGTATTTTAAACTTTTAAGGCCGCACTTATACTAGAATGAGTTAGTTTTCAGAAAAACCGGCAAATGAGTTCGGCTCTCTGCTGTCGGGCAAAGCCCGCCACTCCAGAGCCTCACCCCTGCTATCGCACGGCAAAGCCGGTTTTTCTGAAAACGTCACTCCCGCTTCGCCATACCGATTTATGTTCATTAATTTCATTTCAAGATTATTTATTGAAATCGGTATAACATGGGATTTAAAATAGCTGAACGAAATATTTATATGTCCGGATAAAAAAATATTTTCTGCTTTTTCTGAATGTGTATACTTATTAAATACACTACTTTAACCGGAGAGTAAAAATGAGCAAACCAGAAGTAATATACGGAAGAAACCCTGTAATATCCCTGCTTGAAACAAACAGAAAAAGAATAAATAAAATTTTTATCGCAAAAGGGATAAAATACGACGAAAAAATAAAAAATATAATCCGCATGGCACGTGAATACAAAATAAATGTGCAGGAAATTCCCAGAGACAGGCTTGATAAAATAACCCAGGGCGTACACCAGGGGGTGGCTGCTTCTGTTTCGCCCGTGGAATATACAGATTTCAATACTCTTCTGGAAAATATTAAAGGCAGGCAAAATTCCCTCATAGTCATACTGGATAAAATAGAAGACCCTCATAATTTTGGGTCAATAATCAGGTCTTCCGCCTCAGCAGGAGTGGACGCTATCATAATAGCCAAGAGGCGTTCGGCTCCGGTTACGCCTGCCGTGGAAAAAGCGAGCGCAGGCACAGTTGCGCTGGTCCCAATCGTGCAGGTGAGTAATATTTCCAATGCCATAGAAAAACTCAAGGATTACAATTTCTGGATTATCGGGGCAGAAGCAGATGCGGAAAAATATTATTTTGAACAGGATTATGACATGAACTGCGCTCTGGTAATGGGAGGAGAGGATCAGGGAATAAGCCCGCTGGTGAAAAAAAATTGCGATATACTAACCAGCATACCAATGGAAAATAATGTTAACTCTCTTAATGTGGCTAACTCTGCAAGTATATTAATTTATGAAATAGTAAGGCAGAGGATTTTAAAAAATAAAAAGTAGATGTTAATATTTAACTTCAATAGAGAGAAGTAAAAACACTGATCAGTTTTTACTTTAAAAATTTGAATCCCAAAACAACCAGCATAAAGTGATTGAAAAAAATTCAGTCATATAGTGTATATTATTATCAAAATTTATACTAAAATAACATAAGGGGAGATTATAATGAAAACGGCAAAAGAAAAAAACTTAGCAAGTTCAGCCGGAGATAAACAGGACAAAATGACAAAAAAAGACATAGATAAGAAAAAAAACGATATCCTCGATGAAGAAGATTCTGTTGAAAATGAGCTGGAAGAAGTTCAGGAATTTGATATAGATGATATTGATATACCGGAAGAGCCGGGCAGCCACAAGGAAATAGAGTCTTCCTCAACTGATGATGCCGTAAAAATTTATCTTCAACAAATAGGAAGAGTTTCTTTGTTATCCAGCGAGGAAGAACTTGAACTGGCGAGGCAGATTCAAGAAAACAACAGCAAAGTCGCCAAGGAAAAACTTGTAAATGCAAACTTACGGCTGGTTGTGAGTATAGCAAAAAAATATATAGGTAGAGGTCTTTCTTTCCTTGATCTTATTCAGGAAGGAAATATGGGGTTAATCAAAGCCGCAGAAAAATTTGATTATGAAAGAGGTTATAAATTTAGCACCTATGCAACATGGTGGATCCAGCAGGCTATCACCAGGGGAATAGCTGACAAATCAAGAACAATCAGACTTCCTGTGCATATGATAGAAACAATAGGTAAAATTAGAAAAGCTACCTATGACTTAACAAACGAGCTTAACAGAAAACCGACCAAGGAAGAAATAGCAGAAAGAATTGATATACCGCTGTCAAAGGTCCGGGCAGTGATGAAATCCGCACAGGCAACAATCAGCCTTGAAACACCTCTTAATAAAAAAGAAGAAGCCACAAGAATCGGTGACTTTTTAATCGATAATTCTTCAACATCTCCTGATGATAAAGTTACTCAGGAAAATCTTTTCAGTGAAATCAGAAAAGTTCTTGACCAGCTGAGTCCCAAGGAAAAAGATGTTTTAATTATGCGTTTCGGCCTTGATGATGACGGAAATAAAAAGACCCTTGAAGAAATCGGATCAAGGTATGGGGTTTCCAGGGAAAGAATCAGGCAAATCGAAAACAGGGCGATAAGCAAGCTTAAACGTTTGTGCAGAAATAACAGGGGCGTAAAAAGCCTGAGAAATTATCTCGGATCATAAAGTATTAAATTATACTGTGGATAAAAGGTCTTCTGTCACTGTATAAGCTTCTACTTCCAGCTCTCCGTAGAAAATACCTCCCTGAGTGTTTAGCATCCTGAGATTTTTTGGTCTTAAAATTACATCGCTGTTGTATTGAGAGTATATTTTTTCTATAACTGTTTCAAAATACCCTGGCCCTAACTGATCATCGCCGATTTTTTCCGGGGGTATCATTACTTTAAAAGTGTTTTCCCTGACGAGTCCATGTTTTTCAATCAGATAATCTACTTCTTCTTTTTGTCTGAACATATATTCAGCTGTCTGTTTGCCGAAATCTTCTACTAAAGTTTCATAATAATCTTTGTTCTGCTCAAAATTACTGCTTTTTATTATAGATACAGTGGAGCTGTCCTGTGTTAACCGGGTTGCGGAAGTTTCATCATTTGTTTTTAAAGCTGATTGCCTGAGTTTTTCGCTTTGTACCAGCTCTTTATACTCATAAGGTTCATCTTCCCAGTTAAAGAGGAAGTCATATATATAATCAAAAACTTTAACTGTGATATCCCATATTATTTGCCAGATTTTATTCTTATTTGTAAGGTTTTTTGCCATAAGTACTTTCCCCGGTTTCGGGTTTTTTGTTTATTATATAACAAAATTTTTAAAATTTAAGTGCGTTGTATATACTCTTGTATATATAAAAACAATAAGTCCAAAAAAATTGCTTAATTTTAAAGAGTTTTTTAAAATAAAGCTAATATCGGGAAATAGATTAATATATACTTTTTATACACATAGCATTATGTAGAGCATTATTCTTAAATTTTTATACATTATTAAACCTGAATTGCCAGTTATAGTGAAATGAGTTTATTTTTAGGAAAATCGGAATAAATAAGGTTACACTCCCGGTTAAACCGGGCATGAAAGAGGCAATGCCCCCGGTTAAACCGTGCAAAGCCGGATTTTCTTAAAAACCTCAATGAACAAAACGGATAAATTTTAAAAATACTAAGCAGGTGGGTGGACAAGGTTTTTTTTTAAAATTTTGCAAAAGTATTTAACGGAAACTTATTAAGACCATTAATAGGAAATTAGTTTTTCCTTGTTGTGCAGTGGTCGAATTAACAAAAGTGAAAAATGCCCGGCTGCGAAGAGCCGGCGAGCATTTTGACACTGGCTGATAAAAGTATATGGCCCATAAAAGATGGTTAGATTCTTATATATATACAATGGGCTCTTTTTGAATTTTGTAAAAATTTTAAAAAAATCTTGTATTATAGAAATTTCAAGGATTTTATCCTTTTTTCATTAAATATTCTGAAATTTATTTTGGGTAAATTTCAAAATATTTATAAATTAACTTGTTTTTTTGTGTTTTCAATCGGATAATTAATATTGGGTGTTAATAGCCTGTTAAGGGGTGATCCTGCCTCTATATTTAGCTTATAAGAATATATTAACACTATCCTGTATATTGTCAACACTATTCTGCAATGTACAGAAATAGTAATGCGGGTAAGAAAAGTGAATTTACAACAAAGACTAAAACAAATAAGAACAGAGAAATCTTTAACAGTAGAGCAGCTTTCGCAGCTGCTGAATGTTCCTGCACGAACAATTTCCAGCTATGAAAGAGGAGAACACATGCCTCCTGCAAGTTTTTTACAGCTGTTGAACGAACATATGCATGCCAATATTAACTTTCTTTTATCCGGCAAAGGAGCAATGTTTGTAGGGACAGATACTTCTTCAAGATTTGAAAAAGTGATAAGAGAGGACCTAAGCTTATCTGAACGTGATATCAAGCTATTAAAAGCTATAGCTGACTTTCTCCAGGTAGCACGTGAATAGATACCGGTTTTTATACTAAAAATGCTTAACAAACTTGGTAATATGCAAGATTTGTGATAAATAAATGAACAAAGGTAATTTTAGTATATCAAAAATGAATTGGGGTAAATAATAATGACTAATGCTGTTGAAGAAAAAATCATCGGGAAAATAACACAGATAATCGGTCCTGTAGTAGATGCAGAGTTTCCGGCAGGGCAGCTACCGGAGATTTATGATGCTTTAGTTATAAAAGATGCTTTTCCCGGGCAGGATAACCCTGATCTGGTAACAGAAGTTCAACAGCTATTAGGAGATAACAGAGTCCGCTCAGTAGCAATGTCTTCCACTGACGGACTTAAAAGAGGAATGGATATTATTAACACAGAAAAACCAATTACTGTACCTGTAGGCAATGAAACCCTGGGAAGAATACTGAACGTTCTCGGAAATCCCGTGGATGAAGCAGGCCCGATAGAAAGCGAAACACATTACCCCATACACAGACCGGCACCAACACTGGAAGACCAGAATACTGATGTTGAAATTTTTGAAACAGGAATAAAAGTTATTGACCTTCTTGAGCCATATCCAAAAGGCGGTAAAGTTGGCCTTTTCGGTGGTGCGGGAGTAGGTAAAACAGTTGTTATTATGGAATTGATCCACAATATTGCTCAGGAACACGGTGGTGTTTCTGTTTTCGGCGGTGTAGGAGAAAGAACAAGGGAAGGAAACGACCTCTGGCTGGAAATGAAGGAGTCAGGCGTTCTTGACAAGGTTTCTCTTGTATACGGCCAGATGAATGAACCTCCGGGAGCAAGGATGAGGGTTGGACTCACTGCCCTGACTTCTGCTGAATACTTCAGGGATCAGGCAAAACAGGACGTTCTCCTGTTTATTGATAATATTTTCAGGTTCACACAGGCGGGTTCGGAAGTTTCAGCCTTGTTAGGGCGAATGCCCAGCGCAGTAGGATATCAGCCCACACTGGCAACAGAAATGGGTGAACTTCAGGAAAGGATCACCAGTACAAAAGAAGGCTCAATAACTTCAGTACAGGCAATTTACGTACCTGCTGACGACCTGACAGACCCGGCTCCGGCAACAACATTCGCATTCCTTGATGCTTCAACTGTTCTGTCAAGACAGATTGCAGAACTGGGAATATACCCGGCAGTAGACCCTCTGGCAAGTACCAGCCGTGTGCTTGACCCGAAAGTAATCGGTGACGAGCATTATGAAACCGCACGGGGTGTTCAGCAGGTACTTCAGAAATATAAGGATTTGCAGGATATTATTGCTATTTTAGGTATGGACGAACTGTCCGAGGAAGATAAAGTAATTGTGGCAAGAGCGAGGAAATTGCAAAGATTCCTTAGTCAGCCATTCTTTGTTGCGGAACAGTTCACCGGAACTCCTGGAAAATATGTTAAACTGGATGAAACTATAAAAGGATTCAAGGAAATACTGGAAGGAAAACACGATAGTCTTCCGGAACAGGCATTCTATATGGTCGGAACTATCGAAGAAGTAATAGAAAAAGCTGAAAAAATGTCAGAAGAATAATATTTACAAGAGAAAATAAAATGTCCAAAAAACTTAAATTAAAAATAATAACTCCTCAAAATATTCTTGTAGACGAAGAAGTAGATGCTGTATTTTCAAAAAGCATTGAAGGTGAATTTGGTATACTGCCTGATCATGTGCCTTATATGACAGATCTGGATGTCGGAGTTACCGAATACAGGACAGAAAACAAGAAAGAATTTGTTTCAACTATGGAAGGAGTCTTACAGGTAAAGGATAATACCGTTACTATCCTCTCTGATACAGCAGAACTCGGAGAAGAAATAGATATTCCCAGAGCAAGAAAGGCAAAAGAAAGAGCTGAGGCTCGATTAAGGACAGGTGTTCCGGATGTGGATGCAAACAGGGCTCAAGCCGCACTTGCAAGGGCTATAGCCAGAATTCAAGCCGCCAGTAAAAAAAGATAAAATATTATTGATTTAAATTTTAGATTATTTTAAAATTTTTGTTTAGTTTATTATATGTTTAGTTTATTATATTGTTAATATTTCAATATATTGACAAGGGATAATTTTATATAAGTGGTTGTGTTTAATAAAAACAACAAAAGGGGTATTTAAAACTCTTAACTAACAATGAAACAAAAAATTTTTATTATTGAAGATGAAAAAGAACTAACAGATCTTCTGGAAAATATATTTAACAGGGAAGGTTTTGAGGTTTTTAAATTCAGATCCGGTACAATAGCCGTTAAAGCATTGAAGTATAACAAGCCGGATATAATTTTAATGGACCTTATGCTGCCTGATTTAAGCGGATTACATATATGCAAGGAAATTAAGGATCAGAAAGATACCGCTGATATTCCCATAATAATTTTAACTGCAAGAAGTGATGAATATGATATTCTGAATGCTTTTAACTTTGGCTGCTCGGATTATATAACAAAACCGTTTAATGAAAAAATCCTTGTTGCAAGGGTAAAAGCATGTTTAGCTTTGAAATCAGATAAAAACACCCAGTGCTACTGTCATGAAGCACAAAGTAATCTTATTAAATTTGGAGATCTCGAAATAAACCCGGACCGATATGAGGTTTATATAAAAAATAAATATATTAACCTTACCCCTCTTGAGTTTAAGCTGTTTTATTTTTTGGCAAAAAACCAGGGCAAGGTTTTTAAAAGAAACCAGATTTTTGAAGAAATTTATGAAAATTTTTATAACCGGGGAGACAGGTCAATTGATATCCTGGTTAACCGCCTGAGAAAGAAGCTGAAGATATACGGTGATCTTATCGAAACTATTTATGGAGTTGGATACAGCTTTAAATTCAATTCTTATAAATAAAAAATTTCTTAATAAAATTCATTCAACAATAAAGAAATTAATCGGGTATTTTATATAAAACAAAATATACTCCTGTAAAGGGCTTCAGGTTTTATACAAAAAAATATTTTGGCTTTTCAGAAATTTTTACATTTCAGAAATAAGTTTGTAATTTTTTAGAAAACACCAAATGTTATGCTAATAATATATAAAAAATTATATATTATTCTATTCCAATTAATTTTATAAATTAATTGGGATATATATGGGTGATCCATAATAAGCCGATAGCTACTTAATAAAAGTGATCCTGGGAGAAAAAAATGACAGAAAAACTAAAAAAAAACGGAGAAAATGAAATTAATCCGGAAAAACCGGTATTTCCAATCAGTGTTGTAGCGGATATCCTTCAGGTTCATCAAAGAACCCTACGTATATACAACGAAGAAAACATTCTTGTACCGGCACGGTCTCCTAAAAACAGAAGACTTTATTCTATAAATGACATAGAAAAGGGTAAATTTGTGCAGTACCTGTCCAGGGAGCTGGGAATAAACATTGTTGGAATTAAAATAATCATAGAGCTTTTAGAAGAAAAAAAAATCGATTTCAAAGATTACAAGGCTCATCTGGATAAAATTGCACAAAAATTAAATATTACTGAAGAAAAACAGCAACAAAACAAAGAAAAATTGTCAAAAAGAGGCAGAAAACCTTCAAAAAAAGCATAATTACTTGAATTAATAATTTAAAATTATTTTTAAATTATTAATTCTACATATTTAATATGTTTTAGAAATTTTAAAACCGTTGCTAAGAAAACTAACTCATTTTGATATAGCAATTTTTTACCCTCACTTGTTTTTATATAAATAAGAAGGTATTAGGGAAGTATTTATATATGCTAACCGGGGGGGTAAAAGAGAATGATAAAGAGTATTTCTAAATTTAAGGACAGGGAAAATGATTCATTAAAAGACTTTACGCGGTCATTGAGATCATCTGACAAGAAAGACGGCACTCTTGGAAACATTTTTAACAATAAAGGCCTGAATAATGCTTTTGGCAGAGTATTTGATGATAATTCAAAAATTGATCAAAATACAAGGCAAAGTGAATTTTTTGGTGAATTAGTCAGAGCTGATTCTGAAAACGGAATAATCGGGGATATTTTTGATTCTGTGAAAATGTCTTCAGATGAAAAAAACAATATTGTTGAATTATATGCAAATACTATTTTCGGACCATTATTAGAGACACTGGGAATTTCACCTACGCAAATGCAGCATACGGAAACCAACCCGGTTGCAAACAGACTTCAGGAAGTAGGTGAACAGGCATATCCCTATGATCTTAACAATTACTCCATTACAGACAGGGATGCGTCTAATTTAAGACCATTGGGATATAACTATAACTCTGGTGATACAGTAAACTTAAATACAAATCAGGGGTTGATGGATACATTAAACAATGATTTCGGAGTTTACACCAGCAGCGAACAGATGACACCGGAACAAGTACAAAGCATTACTCAGGGCAGGGTAAATACCAACATAGACCCGTCTCAGTTCGGGTTAACTCAGGAACAGGTTGATAACGCCTGCATAATAGCAAGTGTAATGATGGAAGAATGTGAAAAGGCGGGCAAAAGCCCTGAAGAAACCAAAAGAGCAATTGTAATAGCTCTGGCAACTGCAATGGGAGAATCCAGCCTTAAAAACCTGCCATACGGAGATAGGGATTCTCTGGGCTTATTCCAGCAAAGGCCTTCCTGCGGATGGGGAACTCCTGAGCAGGTTACTGACCCGGTTTATGCCACACGCAAATTTGCATCTCATTTATTAGAAAAGGACTTTATGAATATGAGGGTAACCGAGGCAGCTCAAAGCGTGCAAAGATCAGCATTCCCGGAAGGATATGCAAGATATGAGGATAAGGCAAGGAGCTTAACCGAAGCTCTGTTATCTTAAAGTACAGCCTTTACATCTTTAAGCTTATTATCGACTATTTGGAGCATTTGCTCTCTATAATTAGCAAGGTTTTCCTGTGTTCCCGCCTCAAATCTGAGGGTAAACACAGGCTCTGTATTGCTGGCACGGATAAGAGCGAATCCATCCCGGAATACAAGTCGCACACCATCAATTGTAATAACTTTTTCTATTTTATTGGTAAATACATCGGGCTTAGCGGAAAATTCCTGCTGTAAGTCATCTACAATTTTATATTTATATTCATTAGGACACGGAATCCGCACTTCTTCTGATGTAAAAGTCTGGGGGAAAGACTTTATGAATTCGAAAACGCTGAAATTTGGGTCATTGGCTTTCTTTTCAGCGACAATTTCAATAAATCTGCACCCGGCATAAACTGCGTCATCGTAGCCGAAATTACGGTCTCTGAAGAATATATGCCCGCTCATTTCTCCTGCCATAAGGGCGTTTTCTTCTTTCATCTTGCTTTTTATGAACCCATGCCCGGTTTTCCACATTATTGCCCGGCCGCCATGCTTTTCTATAGTGTCATATAAAAGCTGGGAACATTTAACTTCTGAGACAAAAGTAGGTTTTTCACCTTTTGTCTTGTTCAGGATATCCAGGGCAAAGATCAGCATTAATTGGTCTCCGGGAAGGCTGTTGCCTTTATCATCAACAATACCTATCCTATCGGAATCCCCGTCAAATGCGATTCCAAAATCAGCAACTGTTTCAGCAATTTTAGTCTTTAAATCATTGAGAGTTGAAGGGTCGCTGGGGTTTGGATGGTGGTTGGGGAAGTCACCATCGGGTTCTGAATATAGTTCAATTACTTCGCATCCCATTTTCTCATATAATTCAGGCCCTACAACCCCGCCAGTGGCGTTTGCGCTGTCCACGACTATTTTTAATCCTTTGCCCGCATTCTCAAAATCATTGAGAAGTGTATCTATATAATCAGTTATAATGTCGTATTTTTTATACTCGCCTTTTGTCTCGGCTGTAGAGAAATTTCCGCTGCGGGTAAGGTCTCTTAATGCTGCGATTTCCTGTTCCGGCAGGATTACTTTTTCATAAGTCATTTTTAAGCCGTTGTATTCAGGCGGGTTGTGGCTTGCGGTTACCATAAGGGTTCCGCTAACCCCCGGAATCCTGAATTCTGAAAAATAACATAAAGGTGTCGGACAAAGTCCCAGGTCATATACGTTAATTCCGCTTTCTATAAGTCCGTCTATAAGAGCTTTTGTTAATTCAGGTGAATGCTTTCTAGCGTCATAACCAACGCTTATCCACATTGCTTCTGTAAAAGTAGCGCTTTTTTCCCTTATATATGCAGCATAGGCATGCCCTATTCTCCTGTATAACTCAGGGGTTATGTCTTCACCGACTTTGCCCCTTATATCGTTTTTTCCGAAAATTAAATCATTAAACTTTATACTCATAAGAATTTTCCTTTGCTCAGTATCTGTTAGATTTTAGAATATCACAAAAAACAGGACATTTTAAAATAGCATAACAGTATATATAAAGCAGAGGGATGAAAATTAAGATTTATTTTTAATTACCTATTTTAGTATTCTAAAAAAATAAACGATAAATTAAGAAATTTTATTCAGAAATAAACAAAATTTTACAAAAGTATTTAACGGAAACTATTAAGACCACTAAAATAAAAAAAAACTAATTTTCTGGATTATAAAGTGCTCATTAAATAATTTTTTAATCGCTCGCTGGTTGGTGATATAATTTTCCTGTCCTTAATTGAAATAAAAAATTTTTGACAGGAGATTCTTAATGAACGAAGTAAAAAAAGGAAATGCCTGGGTCTACAACGACAACGTAGACACAGATGTAATAATTCCTGCAAGATACCTTAATTCCACTGACGAAAAAGAACTGGCAAGCCACTGTATGGAAGATATAGATGAAACATTCGCCAAAAACGTACAGGAGAGCGACGTAATAGTTGCCGGGGAAAACTTTGGCTGCGGAAGTTCAAGAGAGCATGCTCCAATTGCAATTAAAGCCAGCGGGATTTCTGCAGTTATAGCAAAAAGTTTTGCCCGGATATTTTACAGAAACGCAATAAACATAGGGCTTCCTATTATTGAGAGCGGTACACTACCGGATGAAACAGAGTCAGGGGATGAGTTGGAAATTGATATAGCAAACGGAGTGGTAAAAAATATAACAAAAAATAAAACGTATCAAATTACACCGTTTCCTGCGGAAATTCAGGAATTGATTTCAGCTGGCGGGCTTATAAATTATACAAAGCAGAAATTAGAAAGGAAATAAATATGTCCAAAACTTACAAAATAGCTGTGTTACCTGGTGACGGGATCGGACCGGAGATCGTAGAGCAGGGTATAAAAGTTTTAAAATCAGTTTCAGAAAAATTTGATGTAAATTTTGAATTCACAGAAGGCCTAATAGGCGGCGCTGCAATTGATACAGAAGGCGTCCCACTTCCTGATAGTACACTTGAGCTGGCAAAAAGCTCGGATGCTGTATACCTTGGCGCTATAGGCGACTGGAAGTACGATACACTTGATCCTGCAATCAGACCGGAAAGAGGTCTTTTAAAGATAAGAAAAGAACTGAACTTATTCGCTAACTTAAGACCAGCCGTGGTTTATGAAGAGCTTGTTTCCTCTTCAACCCTTAAAGAAGAAGTTATCAAAGGCGTTGATATTATGATAGTCCGTGAACTCACCAGTGGAATCTATTTTGGTGAGCCAAAAGGCGTTGAAGAAAGAGACGGCGAAAAAGTCGGGTTCAACAATATGATTTATAAAGAATCAGAAGTGGAAAGAATCGTCAGACTGGCTTTTGATATAGCCATGAAAAGGCGTAAAAAACTCTGTTCCGTTGATAAAGCGAACGTGTTAGATGTTTCAAGATTGTGGAGAGAAGTTGTAGAGCGAATTGCACAGGAATACCCGGAAGTTGAAGTTAACCATATGTACGTTGATAATGCGGCTATGCAGCTTGTCAGGAATCCAAAACAATTTGACGTGGTGGTAACAGGAAACATGTTTGGCGATATTCTTTCTGATGAGGCGTCCATGCTTACCGGCTCACTGGGAATGCTTGCCAGCGCAAGTCTGTCAGAAAAAGGCAGTACTGCAATGTTTGAGCCTTCCCACGGAAGTGCACCAAAATACAAAGGACAGGATAAAGTTAACCCGATCGCTACAATTATGTCCGCTGCCATGATGCTGAAATATAGCTTTAATATGGACAAAGAAGCAGATGCGATTGACCAGGCGGTCCAGCAGGTATTAAAAGACGGCTATAGAACATACGACATTATGAGCGAAGGCTGCACCCAGGTAGGCACTTCACAGATGGGTGACCTGATTGCTGAAAAGGTTAAAGAGATGAATCTTGCAATTTCATAATAAATTTATTTTATACCTATACAAAAACCGCTTTTCACAAAAAAGCGGTTTTCTGTATTAAAGTTTAGCGTGATTTTTAATCCAGTAAATCTTCTAAAAGTGTTGCGTTATGGCCGGCAAGATTATTTTCTTTGATCTTATGCCTGTGAATATACACCCTCAGTGCTTCTCGTATAAGTTCACTTCGGGACCTCTGTTCTTCACCGGCTACAAGGTCAATTTTGCTTAAAAATTCCTCCGGCATTGAAATAAGTACTCTAGCCATAGTATACCGCCTATTATTTTACTAACATTTCAAACAATTATTTATCATATATATATTTAAAAAAGAATTAATCTACATTTTTGCTATATTCAGTATATACTACAGCAAAAAATTTATAATTCTTTACAAGATTTTTATATTTTTATAATATTTTTACTCATCTATTTGTTTATTTTTTTGGTTATTTTTGAGCATATACTAGACATTCTTGTATAAAATTTTTTTGATTCTTTAATTTTAATTTTTATTTTTAGTGTTCAAAAAAAATAAACGATAAACAAGAAATTTTATTCAGAAATAAACGGATAAATTTTAAAAAACCTGTATAAAAAAGCGTTGGCAAAGCCACCGCCACCTCCAAGGTTTTTGAAAATTTTACAAAAGTATTTAACGGAAACTTATTAAGAACACTAATAAGGGAGCAACAAAAAATTCTTACTTAAAATTTTCAAAATAATCCCCACCCACAACCACCCTATAGGTGGCGCAGGCTACGCCTGCGCACTTGTT
>Ga0208075_1000640_pt1 | contig 15121 bp, 8 predicted proteins | sample HotLakmasection5_FD_184728 | JGI IMG/M metagenome (GOLD analysis project Ga0208075, IMG submission 184728) | Hypersaline microbial mat communities from Hot Lake, Washington, USA - Section #5 (SPAdes) | ecosystem: Environmental > Aquatic > Non-marine Saline and Alkaline > Hypersaline > Microbial... | reverse complement strand
CCAGCCGGATCTCCCCCTGCGAAGGTTGAAAAAAGATCCCTATAGGTAGAGAATGTTGCAATATTTCTGTCCTTACTCGCAGTTATAAAGACCTTACGTAAGTCTCTTTCTTCAGGCCAGCGGTGCGGAGCTTCGGTAAACACTATGTTAGTGTGGCTCCAGATGATAATAAATTCACCACGATCTGATATAAGTGAGTTCGTTGCGGGCGAAGTATTGGATGTAAGTTGATCGTATGAGGGGATCTGCTTCAAGCTTTGGAGTGCTCCCCCCATAAGATTATTATATGCAGCAATCATCTTTAGAAAAAGTTCTCGATCGATAGAGGAAGACTGCAGGGGGAGATAGCAGAGATTCTGCAGCCCTACCTTATAAAGCTTTGCTGCAATTTCACTATGAATCATTCCGTTGGCAAGGCAGATGACGACAACTACGTCGACGGGAAGAGTCTGTAGGGGAAGGCTTTCTAGCTCATAAACAGGTAGGAGATCGTCTGTTTTTATCTTCGCATCGATCATGCCAATCAAGGTGTAGCCTTTGGCATCTAGAGAATTCTTAAGAAGCTGACCCACTTCGCCTGCTCCATACAACAAGATGGGAGTTGTTGCAGTGATATCGAAAAAATGTTGATTCATTATTTACTCAATCCATCTTTGCCCAGAGTGGAAATCTTCAAAAAAAATAGAGTGTCAGTTCTGCAATAGTATCACCATTAAAATCTTTCTTGGTAGGTTCAAGTATTTGCTTTGATTCATCATATATCTTTGTAATCTTAAGTACAGTTCCTTCTCCACAAGGGAGGCACAAATGACCTGATTCATTCCAATATATGTAGCCTGCAGTGCGCGCTGCGCCTTGAGCGTGATTAGGTTGTGCCTGTCTAATAAAAAATCGTTTATTGTCGAGTGTTATTGAAACGCTTGCAATTGGGGAGGTAGGACCACTATTAAAGGCACGAATAAAGGATGCCATTCGATAGGCACTGTCTTGAATGGATAGGCGAAGTGTCAGCAAATCCTTAGTCATATATGGAGGTTTATGAGTGTGAGATTGTTGTATGCGAGGAAGTGGTTCCATGCGATGTATCATACCTAGAGCGTCTTTGATCAAATCTATACCAACAGAAATAGATTTCTTAGTGAGCGTAAAACCTGTATCGTATGTCAGAACTGGATAAGACTTCTCAAGGATTATGTCACCTTTGTCAATATGGTTGTTCATCCAATGTATGGTGGAAGAAAAAGTCTCAACTCCTTCAATAATAGCCCACTGTTGGGTATATGACCCTGCCTGTTCTGGCAATTTTCCGGCATGCAGATTAATTGCTCCAATAGAAGGCTTTTGAAGAATGCTACGGGGAAGCAAAATCATAGAATTTATGCTGAAAAGGTAGTCGTGCTCAGGGATGGTTGAGAGTATTGTCTTAATATGGTTTTGATGGTCTGTTTTGTTTGAGTAGGAAGAAATATCTGAAAGATGTGAGGTCGGTATATTTTGAAGAAGGGTGCCACCCAGGTGTGCTGGAATATCGGTATAAATGTATTTAATCTTTATAGAGGGCAGTGCTGAAAGGATCTCCGATACAATTGGTCGGATTGCAAACCAGGAACCAAGAAGTACAATTGATGTCATTTAGCCTACACGTATTTTGTTGATCAGTTGGTGGATGTTCTTAACTTTCTGGAAGTTCTCAATAGAAAAATCTTCTTCGCCAATAACTATATCAAATCGCTCTTCAATCATACTTATAAGAAGCATGATACCTGTTGAATCGAGAATATGTTCTGAAATGAGATCGGTATTTTCATCAATATCGCAATAAGGATTTATTTCTTTGATGCAATTGAATAGTATTTCCATTAGGGTGCTTCCCCGATAATCAGCTCTTGTTGTACTTTTTTTCTATCAATTTTCCCATTAGCGTTCAACGGCAATGCGTCAGTTATTATGATGCGTTGTGGTACCATATAGATCGGTAAAAGGTCCTTTAGACTCATGTAAATTTCCTTTTCATCACCGGGGCCACTACAGACGCAAACCAGAATTATCTTTTGCTCGGCTTCATTGTAAAGAGCACAACATGTCGAGATCAAACTTAGTGATGCGGCCATAGATTCGATTTCTCCTAACTCGATTCGATGGCCCATATGTTTGATTTGATAATCTTTTCGTCCCATAAAGATGAGCTCGTTTTTTTGATTATAACGTACTAAATCACCCGTACGGTATATGAGATCCCTGTAGGAGTTATTTAGTGGGTTTTGCACAAATACAGCGTTGGTCTTTTGAGCATCACCGTAATAGCCCAAGGAAAGTGATTCGCCGCGGACACATAGTTCACCGATCTCATCGTCCTGCACAGGTCTGTTTTCACTATTTAATACCAAAATCTCTGTATTTTCACATGCGGCACCAATAGGGAGGGATTCATTATCATTAAATGGCCGGTCGATAATATAGTAGCAGCAGACATCTGTAATTTCTGTTGGCCCGTATAAATTTGCGTAAAGAGCTGAGGGAAAGGCGGCACGCCAACTATTTAGAGGCTTGTTGTGCATTACCTCACCACAAAAAAGAATTTTCTCAAGTGGTGGTAATGCATCAGCTGAGTATGATTTAAAGATCCCAGAGTTTGCCACAAGTGTTAATGCGGAAGGAACCCAAAAAATTGTGTTAACGTTCTTTTCAGTAAGGTATGTGAGAAGTTGTTGGGGAAACATATATTTTTCTTCTGGTACTAACCAGAGGGTCCCCCCATGCTTCAATGTCGAGTAGATATCTAATATGGAATTATCAAAATAGAATGGCGCCTGATTTGCAAAAACTGTTGTTTCTGAAAAATAAAATGTATCTGATAGCCACTCAGTGTAGTCAATTACAGAACGGTGAGTAATCACAACTCCCTTTGGTATTCCTGTGGTGCCAGAGGTGAATAGAACGTAGAGTGGATCGCTACTTATTATCCGCCGTTGTTGATCTTCAAAGGTTGTATTTGGAACTATCTCTATCTCTTCGAGAGAGTCGATTGATAGCAGTGGGATAGTTAGACCAACTTCCTTAAGATGTGAGATGTGTTTTTCGTCAGTGACGATACACGGGGCGTTAAGTGTCTCTACGATCTGCTTTAAACGCTTTTCAGGTGATTGGATATCAAGAGGAACATAGTGATTCCCACTAAAGACAATTCCTAGGAAAGAAGCTACTGCATCAATACTCTTTTCCATGAAAACTGGAATGGGTTGTCTGTATTGTCTCGAAAGTGTTTGCATTACAGCCATGCCGATAGTCATAGCTTGCTGTTCGAGTTGTCTAAAGGTATACGTGCCACTTCTGTCACCAATACAAACCTTATTCGGGTATTGCCGAGAACTTTTTTTTAAGTAGGTCAGAATGTTGTTGATCACTTTACAACCCCATGATTTGCAGTATACGCCATCAATGCTTCTAACACTTTTTGCCTGCCATCATAATTAATCGTTTCATCAATCGTTTCCGCAGTACCAAATTGTGATGCCTGTAAAAGATAGCTCATATCAAGAACGGGCGTATTTTCCTCGCTCATCCATTCGGTAAAAGTTCCAAGAATAGTGTTATATTTCTCTTTAAACTTATTTCCAAGAAGAGTTTCTGCGAATTCATAGTTAACCGGTGGTATAAATGGGATAACTTTGATCTTGTGCTTCGCAGCATAATTAATGATACGAGAGAGATATTCCATATCTTCAGTATTTTTCCTAATTTTATACATGTAGTTAACTTGAAAAAACAAGGAAAGGCGATTCCGGGAAAGATGAGTCGAAACACTTCTGTCTTGGGTTTCAGAGAAGAAATCCAACTTGAAGGAGGAAGCACGTCCTTGGGCGATCTTAAGATAATCTAAAAATTCCTCATCTTTCTGATTGGAGATATTGTATACGCGCTCAAGAAGCCCAACATGCTGCGTTCTCGGTAGGAGATGTCGTTTGCCGGTAAAGACGCCAAAGTTGATCGTAATAAAAAGATTCGTAATCGATGGATTATGCTCAACCTGTGTTTTGATGACATGGTAGAAAGATCGCATTCCCATGCCGTGCATCGCCAACACTTTGGTTTTGTCACTACCAAGCTTGTTTTTGAGCATTATTGATAGATTATCTTTATTCTTATCGAACAGTGATATATGTGAGAGGCCACAATCTCCCAATATCAGAGTCGTGGGGGTACAGTCACGAAGCATCTCATCTATATAACTACCATAGTGATCTGTTTCTATAACGAGAAAGTCTTGATCTCTACTAAACCCCAATTTGGTAAGCTGTTCAGCAATTGAATGGTATGCTTCTGTCGCGATTAAGACTACTGCATTCTTGCGATACTTTGGAAGTTCTGTGGGAGCTACTATTGGGTGACCATGAATAACACCTCCCCATTTTTGTTCATTATTGTCAACAAACAGAAGATCTGTATATCCAAATTCTTTTAGCAATACGGCAAATAGGGAGCCGCGGATACCAGCTCCGAAAACTATTAATTGTTTATCTCTAATAGTGGAACTGAAGTGATCTAAGCAAGTGCGGAGTGCCTCGTAATCATCGTATAATAGTGTTGTTATTGGCCAGGAGAAATCTTTAAGGGCGCTGTCTTCCATTTTATACTGTTCCCATATTCGGCTGTTCTCTGAGCAGGTGTCTCTTGTGCAGTTTTGTCCAGAGGTCATGCGTCTTTAAGTGCGCGGAGCGTTCTCCTGTGAATGTTGATATTCTACAAATAATTATATCAGGTCACTAGCCATAATGTCTGATCTCTAATCATTTTTGATTTAATGCTGTTGTGAGAATCTTGCATGCCTTAACGAGAGGCCCTAAAAGAGATTTAGACGCACTGTAAGCAAGAGGTGAAGGCTTAGCCCGTTTCATATTCTTCTATTCTCGTTTACTGTATGGCTCTGCTAAGCTCCTGAGCCTTACCCTCGAAAGCACGTGCTTGCTCTACATCGTTCCATAGGAGAAATTGTCGGGATATTCTTTGATAGCACTCACATTCTGCGGAGCTGTCTGGACGGTTGTCCCAGCCCGCATCCGGAAATAATTGTCTGAGACTGTACCTAATAAGCATTGAACTTAGGACTCTGGACTCGAAGGAACAGTCATGTTTCTGCTTGGTGGTCGGAGTAGCAGACATATTGTTATCATGCCAGCGCCAGGCCATTGTATACTCTCCAATATGTTTAAAGCTGAGTCGGCTCACTGCCCTGGACCACCATTCGTAATCATGTGCGCGTCGAAATGAGACGTTGTATGGTCCAACTTGAAGAAAGGCGGCCCGTCTTATGCAGGCTCCAGGATTTGGAATCGGGCTTCTGTGAAATGTTTCTGTAAGGAGTTCCCCAGATTTGCCGTACCAGTCAACATAGTCCTCTGTCTTTATGGGCTGCAACTGATCATCTACGACAATCAAATCTCCATAAAAAATATCTACATCTGGAAACTGCTTAATCATTTTTGTGTAGTGGTGCAGTGCCCCCGTAAGAAGGACGTCATCGGAGTCAACCTTGAAGAGAAACTCCCCTTTAGCCTTGCCTACCCCATAGTTTCTTGCACAAGGCGCACCGCTTTTTTGAATTCTATAATATTGTAGTTTTGGGTCATTAATCTGAGCTATAACTTCTTCGGTGTTATCCGTTGATCCATCATCCACCACAACGATCTCTAACTCTTCAAATTCTTGAGTGAGAATACTGCTAATTGCTTCGCCAATATATCGCGCATTATTATGTGTGGGCATTATGATGGAGAAAAGCGGAATCCTGTTTTTAGTGACCATGTTTGTTTATCCCTCTAGTACAACTGTGGATCATGCTTTTCGAATAAATTGCGTACGCAAACTTGTTTGCTTAATCCGATCTAAGGCCCCGATTATTTGGATGCAGCCGGCCGCCTACAGGTGGCCAAATATAGTAAAAAAGCTGTAAATCCAGTGGATTGTTTGGTTTCTTAATGTTGTTGGTGGGGTGGGGGTGCAAACTAAACGTTGTCGAAGCGCAGACAGAAAAAGCTGCATCCAAAAGAGGTGGAGTGTGTTCCCACATGTCTGTGAGGATTTGGTATCAGGTTGCAATGACTAATCAAACTAAAAAGCCAACTATAGTCATTTTTTTTAACGACTGGGAGATCTCCCCTCATGGTTCAAATGCCGGTGGAGGTGAAATAGCAACCTTTGCGGTTGCTCGGGCCTTTGCTGCTCTTGGTTATCAGGTGATTGCAGCCGGCAATATTCCTGAGGGAGATACGGAAAAAGACGGTATTCAATATATCAATTTTGGAGCTGACTATGGATTAGCCAGGGTAGCAGGTAGACTAGAGGGGCTTGATTCTTACTACCTTTTTGCTGCAACCCTTGCACATCCCTTTGTTGTTTTTGGGCATGATAAGCGGTGCCGGGTCAAAATACTTATTAACCACTCTCCATCGGCTTGCTTCAACGGTATGAGAGCAGAAACAATGATGGAACTGGTCGATTACGTGGTATTTGTATCTCAAGCGCAGAGTGAGCGGGCACGAATTATGCCGGGAATCGATGATGGGAAAATTCGAGTTGTAAGGAATGCTTTTCAGGATGATACGTATAGCTATGCGGGGCCAGAGAGACGGAACTGGAAGAGGCTTGTTTATGCTGGAAGGATCGAGCCAGCCAAGGGAATTCACGTCCTTTTAGAAGCTTACAAGAAGCTAACCGAAAAAGTTTCTGATCTCGAATTGCGAGTATTTGGAGATGAAAGCTTTTGGCCACAGATTGCAGATCAAAGAGGTTTCCTGGAGAAGACTATTTCGGGGCTTAAATTCTATGGTCGGGTTCCACAAAATAGAATAGCTGCGGAATTTCAAGAGGCTGGAGTGCTGGTTTTTCCCTCAATTTCATTTGAATCAGCTGGACTCTCAATTATAGATTCACAGGCAAGCGGCTGTCCGGCAGTAGCGTTCCCCGTAGGCGGAGTCCCAGAGTATCTGCTTGATGGTCAGTGTGGCAGACTCGTGCAGGAGATAAGTTCTGAGGCTCTCTATGAGGCTTTATTGGAGCTTCTTGAAAATCCTGCGGAACTTGAGCGTATGTCTAACAATGGAGCAACGATTGGTCGGCAATATACCTGGCGCAATGCGGCAGAGAAACTTTTAGAGCTTGCCCGGGAGGTTGACCGGCTTTCGGAAGAGGACTCGCATAACGATCTCCACCCTGTGCTTAAGCGAAGTCTAAATCCCTCGAGGGTCGGATATGATTCTTTGCTTACTGATCTTGAGAAAATAGCACAAGGTAGAGTCTTATCCGATCCTGCGATCGAGAAGCTATTGGAATCTATGCCGGAGTGTGCTGGACCTTACCTCTGGAAGGGGTTGCGCCGAGAGCATTCTGGAGACTCCAAGTCAGCGCGAGAACTCTATGAATTAGCCTTAGAACGGAGTGACCCGAGAGACTGGCAGCCACTTATTCGCCTTATTCTACTCTCGATTGAACAGGGAGATCTATCCCAAACCAGTGTTCTCTATCTAGAAGATTTCCTTGCGCGATTCCCTGCATTTCCCCTTAACAGTCAACTCTCAGAAGTGCTTTCGATAGCAAAGGGTGGCAGCGACTCACTGTCGCATTGAGTAAAACGAAGTCGTATGTAGCATTCGTCGTATCGTATACAAGCAGCAGACCTAAAAGCACCTTTTCTGAAGACTTGGAGGCTCTTCTTGCATCGAAATTTATAGCTCTAAGTCGCTAAGTTTTTAATAGTAGCAGAAAATCGCCCAGATGTTGTAGGTGAGAAAATTGGATAGAGACTCCACTTTGCAGTTGCCCACCATTTTGATGCTAAATCAAACTTGGTTTACTAAAGAGTTTAAAGAGATCGGATGTCGGGTGGTTACAGCTGGCTTTGGCAAACACTTCGATCTTAATATTTCACATTACGGAACAAGTATCGATGAACTTTGTCAGATGGTGTCAGAGGATTTTCGTCCTGATCTAATCCTGATTCACGACAATAGTGGTCCGATTGCGTTTACCGGCATACCGGAAAGTAGAATACCTTCGATTTTCTACTCTGTCGATGCTCATCACCACTGGCATTTTCACGGCCTACTGGCAGCAAGCTTTAACCATGTCTATGTTGCGCAAAAAGACTATATAGATCAGATGAAGGAGGTCTGCCCTGAAGGGTCGATTGAATGGCTGCCTCTATGGGCACCGATTTACATTGAACCGAGCAGAGACAAAAAATATCAAGCGTGCTTTGTTGGGAATATGGATCCCAAATTACATCCGGAAAGAGGTAAGTTTTTTAAAGAGCTCAAAAAGCAGGCTTCAATCGAGGTCTTTGAGGGCAGTTACAGCAAGTATTTTCCCTTTAGTCAGTGTGTTGTCAACCAGACGGTTCGGGAAGATTTAAATTTTCGGGTATTTGAAGCGATGATGTGTGGAACATTACTGCTAACTGAAAAGACAGGTAACGGTTTGCTTGAGTTGTTTGAGGACGGTGTGGATCTTGTAACCTATCAACGTGCAAATCCACAAGATGCTGCAGAAAAGATCAATTCATTTGTGAAAAATCCCCTTCAAACCATTAGAATTGCGACTACGGGTAGAGAGAAGGTTCTTCAAAATCACCTTCCACAGCACAGAGCAAAAAAGATCTTTGAAAAAATCCAAGCGATAATTGGCCAACCAAAAACGGCAACTTATTTACCGTGGATGATAAATTTTGCGATGATTGGCTCAGGTTTTGATGATAGTTATCCAGAGGGAGCTTTGGTGGCCTGGAGACATTCGTTAAATTACGCAAAATTGGCCATAGAAAACGGAGAGCCGTTTGATCAGGAGAGTTGCCTCTATTTACTTAGAACAGTTTGTCGATTCGATATGCTTACTGGCAAGAACCATGGAGAAACTGTCATTAGAGAGTTACATCAATCCTTTCCAGAGGAGAGACTTTTAACACTGTATTTAGTTAGAAGCCATCTTAATCGGGGTGAGCAGGCGCAGGCGCTCCAATTAGCAAACAAAATAGCCCCGCAAAGTGAGGATGTAATTTTCTCGGCAGCAGAGAAATTTGTAGCAGAGATCCTTGATGCAAAGGGGCCTTCTTAGAGTTCATCCGAAATTCCTCTGCGTTACCCTGCGTGCCTCTGCGTTTATTTAGAATCAATTTTAACGCAGAGGAACGCCGAGGCACGCAGAGGTAATTGTCCGTGAGACAGACTCCTAGGTTGAAGACTCAAAGTTTAACTGATAATTGCCCAATAATCTTGAGATTACCGAGAAAATTGCGATACCTGGATCCTCGCTCTTTAACTCAGAGATAATAAGCTTTAACTGGTCGTACGATTGCGAGTCCTTTAGTGCGGTTTGGATAGAGTCGGGACTATTAGGCTCCCTTTTAAGGAGCCGCAAAACAATCTCAGAGATATTTCGTCTTACATCCCAAAAAGAATTACTTAAGACTTCATGCTCCCATTTGTTTTTTGCATCAGTGCTAAATTCAAGACCTAAAATCGAATGAACGTCTAAAATTTGCAAGGTATCGGAGTAGATCCTGGCAACTTGCTCAAGGGGAGATTGTACTCTCTTGGATGTCCATAGAATCTCCAGCAAGATCATAATCCTTGGTAGCAGTGCATAGGCTTGAGCAATGGGTTGCTCCAAATTCATCGAGAGATATTTCTCGTAGCGAAGAGTCAGCAACTCTTTTTCATCTCCGCTAAATATATCGGTACCAATTTTAATTGCCTGTTTAAACGAGTTTTTGTAGAGATCGACCATTTCGCCCAGGGTCAGTTCGTGCCCGTGACAGCTAATTAGCCAGAGGGTTACATCTCTTAGCGCGCCGTTTAACTCTTCAATTAATTCAATAAAGACTTTATTGTGTTCAAAGGTATCAAACTGTCGAATGGCCTTTCTTAATTTTCGTGCTCCAAGCAGCATGTCAGCAGCGAGTGCGCATTTTATAACGGTAATCGGTTTTACTGAGTGGATCAGACACATCCTGTGGACAAACGTTATTCCAACTGAGTCGATTAGAATATTGGTAGCCTGGGTCGCTATAATATTGTGAGCCAGGGGATGAGCCAGGATTTCACTTTGGTGGTTATCTCTTAAATATGCAGGAAAGTAATCGACCAAAAACGATTTTAGACGGGGATCGGTGGGCAGCTGAGACTGAACTAACTCATCCTTAATCCACATCTTTACGGCACCAAGACATACTGCCAATTCAGGCTTGCTAAGCCCCTCTCGCTTTCGTGCTCTTTCAAGAAGTTCATCGTCCTCTGGAAGAAATTCGAGCGCACGGCTAACGTAACCTCTTTTTACGATCTCTCTTAATAGAGTTGCAAAATACTCGATACTTTTTCGAGATCGTCTAATGGCGAGTGACAAGAGCAAAGCATGATTCCTGTTGTGTTGCAGGACGTCATCTACTACTTCTGGTGCAATCTGTTTCAACAGCTCATTGCGTCGATTAGTATCGAGATTTCCTTGTCGTAAAAGTTCTGCAAATAGAATTTTTATATTTACCTCGTGGTCAGAGAGATCCACTCCGGCTGAGTTATCGATTGCATCAGTAAATATGTGACCACCTCGCCGAGCAAATTCTATTCTCCCTCGTTGAGTAAATCCTAAGTTGCCACCCTCACCAATCACTTTGACCCGTAGGTTTTCAGCATTTATTCGGACTCGATCGTTAGTACCATCGTTTACATCGGCATTAGATTCCGCCTTGGATTTAACATAGGTTCCGATACCACCGTTCCAGAGAAGATCGCATGGAGCCTGAAGGATAAGTGATATAAGTGTCTCACCATCTACCGATGCACTAACAGACGGGTCAATTCCAAGAGCTTCACGTACCTGATCTGTTAAATGAATCTCTTTATCAAAGCGGTTAAAAATTCCGCCCCCGGCACTAATAAGGTTTGAGTCGTAGTCGGACCACTGTGAACTTGGCAACTCGAATAGTCGCTTTCTTTCAGCAAACGACTTAGCAGCATCAGGGGTTGGATCAAGGAAAATATGTTTGTGATTAAAAGCTGCAACTAGCTGAATACGATTGCTTAATAGCAGACCATTGCCGAACACATCGCCCGACATATCGCCAATGCCTATCGCTGAGAATGTATCCTCGACATAATCTTGCCCGATATTTTTAAAGTGTCGCAGAACGGATTCCCATGCACCTCTTGCAGTAATTCCGTAAAGCTTATGGTCGTAACCCTGTGAGCCGCCCGAGGCAAAAGCGTCTCCAAGCCAAAAGTCATATTCTTCAACTGCTATCTTATTGGCTATATCACTAAATGTGGCAGTTCCCTTATCGGCTGCTACAACCAGATATGGATCTTCTTCATCATAAGCAATTACGTTTTTTGGTCTAACAATCTCACCGTCTTTACGGTTGTCTGTGATGCATAGCAGTGACCGTATAAAAGTTTTATAGGCACTTTTTACCAGCTCCATTTGTTGCTCTCTGTCGGATGCTGGTAGGTTGCGGACAATGAAACCACCTTTTGCACCAGCCGGTACAATCAAGGCGTTTTTAACATTTTGAGTTTTCATTAACCCAAGCACTTCATATCGAAAATCCTGATGCCTGTCACTCCACCGCAATCCTCCTCGGGCGATTTTGCCGGCCCGCAGGTGGACCCCCTCCATAGTCGAAGAGTGGATATAGATCTCAAATACAGGTTTGGGAGCCGGAATGCTTTCAACTTTTGATGATTGAATTTTAATTGAGATCGCCTCAGCGTCTTGATAGAAATTGGTTCGTACTGTATTTGCAAGTATGTCCGAAAGCCCGCGCAAAATTCGATCCTGAGTGATATCAGAGACATTACGCAGACTATCTCTAAAGTTAACTAGTGCAGACTCAAATCTACTTTTTCTCGATTTAAGATCACTTGAAAGACTCGGATTAAAACGAATCTCAAACATGTTCCACAGCTGATTTGCGGCAATGGGGTGGCTTGCTACAGCATCTAAGATTACGCTTTTGGAGGCAAACTTATTTACCTGCCACAGGAAAGAACAGTATGTTCTTAAGAGTGCAATCGCTCTGGTGTCTAGATTTGCACTTACCATAAGAGAGTTTAATAGGTCATTTTCTACTTGGTCAGAAAATATGTCCTCGAGGCCAGGCGCTAGATACTGCTCAAATGTTTCCTTGGTTACATAGGCATCCTGTTTCCCGTGTACTAAAAAGCGGTGTATAAAAACTGGATCTCGGCCGGTGGGGACAGCCCTGTTAGTTTGCTCACTTATCACTTCCAGTCCGGCATTTTCAAGCACTGGAAGAGCACGACTTATTGTTACCTCTTGTGTAAGGCTGTAAACAATCAAGGTAAAGAAACCGGGTGGGACTCCCTTAGCCGATTGCATGCTTATCCTGTACGGCTGCGCGGTATTGAGGTTTCTGATGTTCTCTATATCATCCTTACATTCTTGAACAGAATAAATCGCCTGATAATCATCAGGAAACGCATTGCCGTATGTGCTCCATATCTGTTCAGTCTCGGGATTTTGTTGATCTGAGTGTAAGGCCAGATGTAAATTATCTTTCCAGGAGCGAGTTAAGTCCGCAATTTCTGTTTCAAGTTGGGCAAGATTAACCTGTTGTGGAGCTCCCTCGGGTAGGGGGATTTGAAAGTAAATTCTGGCATGCGGGCGATTAGATAGATCAAGCAGGTACTCACTTGATCCAGCCAGCGCACCAAATACTCTTTCAATGTGAACCTGAAGCCGTTGACGCACCCCACTATTAAAGCGATCTCTTGGAAGCACAATTAAGATAGATGCTCCACGAAAGCTTTGATCAAAGCGGACAGAAACGCGGGTTTCATTTCTATTTTGAATATCAAGCACGGTGCGAATAATAGCTTGAAGTGAGTCAAGATCTGCCCGCAGAGCTTCATCTTTGGGCATACTATCGATGATATTAACAATACTTTTGTGATCGTGCGACTGTTCAACTACCATTTCAAGATCGAGTAGCTTTCTTAGTTTCTCCCTGATAATTGGTATGCTTGAAGAGTCTTCTGCCAGCGCCTTTGAGGTAAATAGGCCAGCAATTACGTGAATTGCAATTAGACGACCATCAGAGGAGTGCTCCTGGACAGTTAGTGCTGATATCTGGTTTCTCCTTTGAACCAGGCTCTCAGTTCTAAACCTTGAAATAGCAAATAATGAATCACTGGATAATAAATCATTTGCATCTTGCTTTGCCTCTTTGAGCAATCGTTCAGCGAAATTATTTTCTAGTTTGCAAATACCAAGAGAGTGGAGGTTGTCCAATGCTATTTGTGGACTCTGTTTGACCTCCCAACGCATATGACCAAGAAAAACGTACCCACCATCTATCAGCCAACGCAAAAATGCGCCAAGTTCTACTTTCTCTTCTTTGGTATGATAACTAGACGCTCGGGTCGACTCTAGTAGCCGTGCTAAAGTTTCTACCTGGACGATGATGGCATTAAAGTCCTCAGTAGCGGCAATTACCTGCAATAGAGTTTCGGTAAGCTGTTTTTTAAGGATTGGCAACTGCTCAGAGCTTAGGGCCGAGATTTCAATGTAAGAAAATGAGATTCGGTGACCATCCCGATTTAGTATGGGGTGTAGCAAGATAGAGATACTTACACCAAAGTCTAAGAGACACTCTCTTATTGAATTAATAATAAATGGTCTGTCCCCGATGCTAACAAAGATCCTTGTGTGCCCATCGGCGGGCTCTACACGAACCAGAGGGGTTGCTGACTCCTCCAGAAACAAATTTAAATGTTGATGAGCGGTTTGTGAGATTTCTACTAATTGTTGCAGTGTTTTTGTAACTAGATAATCTGAGGTTGCTTTGGCAAAAAGCTGGTGTGAGAGCTCTGAGGAGGAGAGAAACAGCTCAACTTTATCTATTGCATCTTTTTCAAGCTCTGCCTGCAGCGCATGCATTGTTTCTGACTGAACCTTATCGGAGTTTTGCACTTTGCCTTTTTCCTTTTTGACGACTTAAAACTAGATCACCAAATTTAAGTACCTGTAACCGGCACAGTATAGTACCGGAAAAACATAGTTTTTGAAATAAGTGCCGCGTGCCTGTGCGTTTAAATTGATTTGAAATTAACGCAGAGGCACGCGGAGGTACGCAGAGGTAATTATTTGTGAGAGAGACTACTAGCCGCCGTAGTTTGCACCTCGGTGTGTAGTGATCGGGAGGTATGCTATGAAATAATTGCGCACACTGTCGGCAAAAAAGTCAAAAAACTGAACACTTCCGCGCTATTTTTTTTAAAAATTTTGACTGGATTACCTTACTAAATGCCGCTAGATATTTTTGGTACATCAAATAATGCTGTGTCTTCAGTATGTTGTAGGCTTTGAGAAATTTTTTGCGACTGATTGTCAAAATATTCACATCATACCCATGACGTTGGTATGGCAGTTGCCATGTAACTGACAGAGTCACTTTTGTAAGGGTGGTTGTTACCAGGTTCTCAGACTTCTCTTATCAGGTTTTCCCTTACAAAAGTGTGCTTGTACTCGGTCTTTACGGATGAAAGGTTTTTGCTAAGGAGAGCAACAGATGCAAACTACACTCGCAGGTGATGAGATCACCGCTTCTTTCCCACAATTCTCAAAGTCAATGCCGGTTAGAAATAGTGCCAAGGAGCTAAAGCAGACCTCCTTTGCAGGGATAATCAGCCAATGCAGCAAAATGCAGCAGGTATTTGCGGTAATTGAGAAGATTGCCGGAACAAACTCAACAGTTCTTATTCTAGGTGAAAGTGGGACCGGCAAGGAACTAGTTGCCAGGGCGCTCCACAAGATGAGCCGACGGTGTGGAAAAATGATACCGGTTAACTGTGGAGCGATTCCAGAAGAGATTTTAGAAAGCGAGCTTTTTGGTCATGAAAAAGGGGCATTTACAGGAGCAGTTACTCAGAAAATCGGAAGGTTTCAAATGGCCGAGGGAGGAACGATCTTTCTAGACGAGATTGGAGAGATGAGTCCTAAGTTGCAGGTGAAGTTACTTAGAGTTCTGCAAGAACGAATTGTTGAGCCGGTTGGTTCTACCCGTTCAATTCCAGTCGATGTCCGGGTAGTAGCGGCTACAAATAAGGATCTCTGG
>Ga0208075_1000632_pt1 | contig 15298 bp, 21 predicted proteins | sample HotLakmasection5_FD_184728 | JGI IMG/M metagenome (GOLD analysis project Ga0208075, IMG submission 184728) | Hypersaline microbial mat communities from Hot Lake, Washington, USA - Section #5 (SPAdes) | ecosystem: Environmental > Aquatic > Non-marine Saline and Alkaline > Hypersaline > Microbial... | reverse complement strand
TTCATATCTTATTTTTGAAATATCAAAAATACACTATGTTTAATAACCTTGGCGATCGAATTTCCACATTAGTTACTAAATGGGTAGGTACATGGACATTCATATTTTTATATACATTGACAATGGCAATATGGATGGCGTTACACATATCTGATGTATTAAATATAGACAGTCAAGATTTTATTAAATGGAATTTATGGCTTAGCTATTTTGCTGGCATTCAAGCATCAATTGTTCTTATGTCAACTGAAAGACAAGCAAGAATTGACAGAGAAAAACAAGAAGAATCACTAGATGAATTAGGCGAACAATTAGAATTGGTGTCCACTCTTGTTGAAGAATATGTTGATGATCATGAACAGAAGAACAAAAAAGGAGATAAGAGTGGCAAATAAGAAAGCTCAGAAACAAATATCAGAGCTGCAAAAGAAAGTCAAGAAAGTATGTGAAAAACTTGACACTTGCATTCAATCTAATGGAAGCAGCGAAGAATTAAAAAAGAAGAGTCGATTAGTGACTGAAAAAGTCAAAAAATTAGCCGAAAGTAAGCCTGAGTAGCTCAATTGGCAGAGCAGCACTTTCGTAAAGTGAAGATTGCAGGTTCAATTCCTGTCTCAGGCTCCATCGTGCAACATGTCATAAACGGTGTTTATAAATTTACGCCAAGGCGCTTTTCTTGTTTTAATTGGTTCAATCATTACTTTTAATTTATAAGGTAACATATCAATATCTAAATTTTTTAAAGCTATTCTAGCTCCCTCTACATGCCCCTCTTCTTTAACTAAATAATCTACTAAATCTCTTGCAACAGTTGGTATGATTGCGTCTAATTCATGCGGCTGTAAAACATATTTTCTGAAATCACCGCTCTTTAGTATTTCTCTTTGGTTTTTTCTAGCATGTTTGCCAACATCTATTTTATCCTTTTGAAGCTTTGGGTCAAATAAATGAATCATTTCATGAATAGCATTATGTTGTATTGATTGTTGTGTAGATGAATCTACTACTATTGCAAATTCGTATAATTTTCCATCTTCATTGAATTTTCTATTCTCGGCCCACGCTGCTTTTTTGGTTCTTGGCCATGTAACGAATTTAACTGTTATTTCTCTATTTCCATATTTTCCACTGTCAATATGTTTTGTTATTTTTCCAAGAACACGACCTTCATTATTCTTCCGAGCCAACTTAAATTGTTTTCTATAATCTTCATGATCTTTATTTGAAATTAGCCATTCAGCAGTTTTGGCAATATCATCAGCAAATTTGACCATATCAGGCGAAGGTTTTATGTAGCCTTCAAGTAATAATTCAAATAATTTCATAACTTATTTTTGTGTATGTTAAAATTATGACGTTTACATTTAAAGATATATACGATATAAATATTATCCTAGAAAATATTCCAAAAGAACTATGTCCATCACTAAAAGACGACAAAGAAACAATAATTAAAAAATTCTGGACTGTTGATAATTTGTTATTTCTAAAAGATTTTTATAACAGCAGTGCTTGGAGTAAATATGTTAATTATTGTTTGAAACAAATTCATGAAAACAAAAACAAATAATAACAATAATAAAAGACAAGAGGGGTTACCTCATAAAGATTTACGATTACCATCTTGACAAAAACATTCAAACAACAATATTATACTTATTGCAATATTTTATAGGAAAATTATAATGGAAGAAAAAGAATTCTCATTGATTAGATCTATCATGAATAGAAGTTTGAAACCAGACAAATTTGGCCCACAAGAACGAGTAGATTTTGCACTTGGTATCAATGCAATGTGGGGTCTTATGTTAGAACATGGCTCTGATGACCAAAAGGAATTTTTTAAAAAACGATTCACCAAATTCTGCAGGATGTATAATTTACCAGTTCCCGATTTCCCAGAAGAATTGGATGAAGACGGTACAGTATCAATAGCTTCAAGTATTATGCAGGATGGTGAACATGACGCCGAAGAAAAGAGAACAGATTAGTGCAGCATTATTTTGCATAGTTTGTGCTATGTTAGATGTTGTAACTACATATATTGTAGTAGAACAACTAGGCGGAATAGAATTAAATCCACTAATGAATCACGTTATAAATTTTGGATGGGAATGGCTAATATTAGTTAAACTAATAGTTCCTGTAAGTGTGCCATTAGCCGTAAAAACTTTTGCGCCCCAAAAAATTACTTTATTTAGTATGTGGATAATTTTAGCTTCAATTCAACTATTTGCTAGCATCTTTAACACTATAAATATTATAATACACTTTACAATGTGATAATATGGAACCAATATTCGGAAGACAAATAGATTCAGAAATTGCAAGATGGGTATTTGCAGAACCTGTTGTTTGGAAGGCCCGACTGGCTTTGATATCTCAAAAAACTTTGATGCATGTTATAAAAATAAATTTTGTGCTGGCGGATTTGTTGAAGGTGAAAGACTCTGTATCCCACATTATTCCAAAGGCAATGATGCCTATCATTCTCTAATAAGAAAAGTTTATGAAGATAATCACATAAATGATTTAATAAATATATTAGGTAACACAGAACAAAAAGTCAAAAAGATTGACGATATCATTCTCAATCTTTTATTTGATAATATAGAAAATATTTCAGATGAGTATGTCAAAAAAGTAGTAAATACTTTTTTAACAGACCCAGAAAAAGTCTGTTTGACAATTTTAGCGATTTATAGAAGCAAATTAAAACACAAGGACCCGACATGAAAATTGTAGCAGAATATATTTGGATTGATGGACAGAAACCAACTAAAAAACTACGCTCAAAAACAAAAGTGTTTACCAAACACCTAAACAAAGCATCAGACATTGAGTTGAATGACTTTCCAGAATGGGGATTTGATGGGTCCAGCACTGGCCAAGCAGAAGGAAAATTTTCAGATTGTATCTTGAAACCAGTTAAATTTGTAAAAAACCCAATCGCAAATCATAAAAGCTCATTTTTGGTTATGTGTGAAGTTTACACAGAAGGCGACAGCCAAGTAGTTCCACACACCACAAATACTAGACACAAATTAGCTGCATTAGAGAACAAGTATAAAGACGATGAATGTTGGTTTGGAATTGAACAAGAGTATACAATGTATAAAGACAATAAACCACTAGGTTTCCCAGGCTATAACTTCAAGCCTGCGGCTCAGGGTGGGTATTATTGTGGTGTAGGTGCTGACGAAACATTTGGTAGTCAAATTGTTGAAGAACACATGTATGCCTGTATTAATGCTGGCCTAGAAATATCTGGAACCAATGCAGAAGTAATGCCTGGCCAATGGGAGTTCCAAATCGGGCCATGTAGTCCTTTAGAAGCCAGCGACTCAATTTGGTTAGCACGATTTTTGCTTTACAAAATAGCTGCCAAATACGATGTCGTAGTTAAATTAGACCCAAAGCCAGTAACAGGGGATTGGAATGGTGCTGGCGCACATACCAATTTCTCAACAAAGAAAATGAGAGAAGACGGTGGCATTAAAGAATGCGAAATGGTATGTGAAAAGTTTGGACTACGTACAGAACAGCATCTTGAAGTATACGGCGATGGTATTGAACACAGATTGACCGGAAAACACGAAACATGCAGGTACGATAGATTCAAGTATGGAGTTGGAGATAGAACAGCAAGTCTTCGTATTCCACTCCATGTTTCTCAAAAAGGCAAAGGCTATATTGAAGACAGGCGTCCAAATGCTAATATGGACCCATATGAAGTAACTGCAATTATGATAGAAACAGCACTTGATTATTTATTTCCAGTTAAAGTTGGAGGCAGAATTTGAAAAATCATGAAAATGAAGCAATTGAACAATTGAGAGATTACGTAGTTGAAGTCGCAGAGAAATTCAACTACGTAACTCAAGTTTATGACATTAGCGAAGTTGATATATTGCCATTTAAAGGTGGCAAACCAATTGCCGAGTTTGCAATAGACTTTCTAAATGGCGGTCTAATAGATTTTGAAAATATCCCAGAAACAGAAGTAATTTTACATTTTTCTAGTAAAGAATTTGAAAGAGAAATGTTTAATTATCTAAAACAAAGACTACTAGAACATCAGTCGTACTATATACAGTACGTAAAAAATCTTGAATTAGCTAATATTAATGTAGGAGAAAATCTACCAGATTACGGGGAAAAACTTGCACAGCGAATTAAAAAAATTAGTACCAATCCAACTAATCTATGAAGAACAAAATCATGGTTTTTATGGCGGATATGAAAATATGATCAAATCACTAGGATTTGATATCCTAGTTGAAGTTCACGATAACGATTATCAAGGTGATAGCAGATATCTTTTAAGAGACAGACCATCAGGACGATGGGGCATATTGATATATGGTTGGGGTTCATGTAGTGGATGCGATGCATTTTTGGCATGTAAATCATATAAAGAACTAGATGATTTAAGATTATCAACACTTCAAAGCATAAAATGGCAAAAAGATGCCAAAAGCTTATTAGAATATGTTAAAGAAAAAGATTGGGACACAGAATTTTTCTGGCATGCAAAAGAAACTAAAGAATTCATAGAAAAGATTGCACATGTTTTACAAAAACACACTAGATAATTATATAGACAAAAAAGTTAAAATATACTGGAACTTACGTAAAAGATGTTATAGCATTCAATATAAAGGAAAAGTCATAGCACATTCTCCTTATGTATCTCTTAGAGATTGTAAATTTGTAGTACAACCAAGCGGACATAAAAGAGTCATGCGAGAAAAATGCAAGAACGTCCATGCATTCATATGTGGAACATTAATCAAAAGAAAATCAGATAAAAATACAACATCAACTATTTCATATAATCCATATCATGGGCCTTATTTTTATAACATAAACAACAATGAACCAATATTGTTAGCTAACGAAGTAGTAGCTGATACAATGGGTGCGCCATTAGAAAAGGATATGCCATATGTCAGAATATAAAGAAGAAATGTTGGTTCTATACGGACTTCTAGAATCTTTATTTAAAGAAATAAGACCATTATATGAAGGTAATATGTTTATGTATCCAAATTTCGCTGATTTAGTTCTAGCGCCACGTCTTAATTTGGGATATGCAATGCTAACATTATTCACACCACATAGAACACACATTACTATACATTCAGATGGCAATGTTTATATAGGAAGTCCTAACAACCCCGACAAAAAAGTAGTATCTATTATTGCAAAAACTAACTGGGTTCAAGAAACTATTGATGCAGTGCAAAAAATGCATTGTTGTGGCTAGTATTAATCATTTTTATTTAGCCTATTCAGACCCTGAACCAGAACTTGAACTTGAACTTGAACCAGAGCCATCACTAATTTCAAGTTGTCCATATTTAAATTCATTGCAATGGAATGCTTGGTCAGCAACTTTAATTTCGCGAACTGTAGCACCAGGCCACAACCTTGTTCCAAATTTACCAATTCTAGAAGTTAATGGGAAATATGGGGTATTGACCGCAACAGGCGTTGACAACGCTGCAGAATCAGCAGTGCTTGGTGTAATTAAATAACCATTCCACCAGACATAAAGTTGGTTGTCTTTCCACAGTAGCTCAAGTTCATTCCACTGCTCGATAACATCGCCGCCACTATCGACAAAAGTTCCACCATCATAGATAACAAAACCATCAGGATCGGACATGACAATATCAGAAGCTTCATTAACGAAGCCAACTTGTGTATAAATCTGACTAGTTGCATATCCAGGTTGCATGCCGCGTACCAAGTTATCCTCAACAGTTTGTGGTGTAATTTCATCTTCAAGTTCATATTGTGTGGACATATCAAGCTGTCCAACCTTGAATTGTGTTTGTACGACTTCTTCTCCAGGCGTTTGGTTGACTGAGAATTCAACACGTAGTGCTGGCGATGTATAATCAGCATGAAGAATTTGTGAAACAGATGTAGTAGTTGCAACATCAACAAAAGCTTCTTCAAGATCTGTACCAGAACTTCCAACATTTATATCATCATCAAATGGATATATTTCATCAAATCCAATTAATACTGTCGAATCATCATCCCACGGCGAGAATGCTGCTTTATAGTAATATTTCCATAGATTATTTCTAAATGTTCCAGTCAAAACTCTCAAAGTCCCGCTTTGTGGAATATCTTTCCAACTTGAACCTTTTACAACAACGTAATATTGACCAGCGAAAGGGCCTGTTGAGAAACGTCCTCTTCGGATAACCTTGATATACAAATCATCAAGAGAATCTATAGGTGCTCCTAATAAAATATCATATGGAGGGAATGTTGATGCGTCAGGACGCCCCAAGAGCATCTTCGCATAAAGATTACCATGATTCGTTCTATGCCAAATATTAATTGGTCTTTCGGCGTAAGTGTCAGGGTCTGTACGATAAACACGCAAGCCTGGCAACGCTGGGTCAATATCTGCTACAAATTCATTATTGATAGTTTCACCAGAAGGTTCTCCAGTGAATGTGGCATCACCACCAGAACTATCAACTTCAAGGCCATCGTCTGCTAAAATCAAACGATCCTCAAATCCAGTAATTCCCCATACACTACGCTCAAATGTTCTAATATCTGAAACATCAACGGTATGTGCAGTTAATTCAGAAATACCAGGGCCACTGATTTCATCGCGCGCAATAAGCAAATCGCCAAATCTTAAATGGCCAGTTGGCACAAAAGCATGTGACACATTGAATGAGGGCTTTAAGTTGAAATACCAATTATAAATTCTTTCACCACTAACTTCAGCGATTTGGAACCCCCATAATTGCACTAATGTTCCAACTTCTAATAAATCAATATTCACATCTTGTGTTAATTTTTTAGCATTAACAGATGCCCCAGCAGAATTTTCTGGATTGTCATATTTCCAGAGATTAATTGCGTTGTATTCTTCGCCAACAGGCACTTCCCCTTCAATGTCCCAATTTCTAATTTTATAGCAATTGGTCGAAGTAACTGTTGAATCAAAACCTGTAATTACACCCATTTGACGTGTAAGAGTATGACCCTTATATAATAAAGCACCAAGCAAACCAGGCTCAGAATTTCCAGATAATTCAAATCTAATTTCATTTCCTTGGTCATCAGAACCCATGTGCCACACACATTCTGGAACGCCAAGTGGACCCGGAGTCATAGACCAACCCACTTCAGTGACGCCACTGCTACGACGTTTAAGGACCATTTCAAATTCGCCCTGGCCTGGAAGAATACCATCGTCATAACGTTTGAAAATCAATGAAGGTTGATTGCCTTTTAGATTCAAAGTAGGAGTTGGATTTGATGGATCTACTATAGTACTCTCGGGCATCAAATAAAATTTAACTTCACCATAACTATTAATACCAGGAAGCTTACCAGCGCAAGAAGGTGGTCTAATTGAAGCTGAATCTGTTTCGTCTTGAATCCAAAAAATTTGTGCGCATTCTTCGCAACCACAATTTAGTGGTAATGGGCTGTCTACTGTGAATCTAATAACATTTCCAAGACGTTCTAATGATATGAATTCAGAACCAGCAGCAAGAATAACATCACCTTGCATCCATCCACCATCATCTGGAAAACCAGCACCTTGAAATCCTAAAACTCCAATGCGCTGTTGTAACATGGTGTCAAGCTTGACTTTATCATCAGAACTCATTAAGCCAGGAAGTTTTTGAGAAGCATCAGGAATCGGATCTTCTGATATATGTGTACTACCATGACTAGATGGAATTACTACTTGTCCACCTTTTGTGTAGAATGTCTTAGTATTCGAATCGTACTGGAATCCTTTAGTGATAGCGTCGGGTCCAGAAACCTGAACAATTTGGCCATCTACTAGACTTGAGCCAGGTGGAAGTTTAAAGATTGCCATAAATTTATCTCTTATATATGAATCTTAGTTTTTCTTTGTCATAAACTTTTATATAATTATATTTGGCTGCAAATTCTTAATTTTAAGTTTATTGCATGCCTATATAAAACTCTTTTGTGTATTGCCAATTTATATACCAATAATTTATTTCGTTTAGTCTTGTCGCCTCATAAATTGATCATCTTGCTATTTATAGTATTTAAGTACTTGCGTGCGAAGCATTTGGCGTGATGCGCTCGACATCCAGTTGAGAGAAGGTGGTTTAAGTCCAACCCGCACGCTCCACTTATTCTTTTTCTTCATACCTCTGGTCAACAAACCAATCAAATTGCCTATTATCTAGATAGCTTCGTCGTGAGATTCCTGGAGTGTTTCCAAGTCTGTCGGCAACTTGTTCTACCACGTCTGCAAGCTCTTTTTTAGCATCACTCTTTTTATCTTGTTTAGGCATCTCTAAATATTTTTTCATTGCACGCCATCCAGTTGTGTTTGCACAAAAAGTACGAAAATCTTTAGGAATAAAGTTTTTACCTATTTTCTTTTTAGTAAATTTAAACATAGTGTCATAATCTATTCCTATCCACTTGTCTTGTGGGTCTGCAGCATCGTGCATTAATTTGCCATATTTAATTAAAAATGGGTCATCTATAGTCATATCATGTTCTACTTGTTCTTTTCCTAAAAAGCTTAACTTCATACCACCATTACTAAATGATACATGACTATTCTGTAAAGTGGTCGTGCCAAATGTTTGAACAATTTCGCCTTTATTTGCTTCTAATCCAGATTCATAGCCACTAGCTGAATCTTCATTGCCAACCCTAACACCATATTTCATCATTAACAAAGCTGCAAAAGCGCATCTTCCAGTAACACCACGTTCATTTTTAACTGTATCTTCAAGTTGACTGATAACCTCATCTGCTCTTACACCCAATTTTACATAACGATTGAATTTACCAACATCATATTCTTGAGTTTTATCATTACCATTTGGATTGCCCCAATATGGAAATTCTTCTCCCGCATAAGTAAACCACCCTTCGGGGGCTTCAATGGTATCTTCTTCTTTCTCAAAGAGTAGTCGGAGTTTCATAATCTAAATTTGACGTGTTTAATTACTAACTGGTTTCCAAGCATTTATGCCATCAATTTTTATTTTCTTATAGAGAACATTTTCTAATACATTATAATAAAACTCATCACGATGTGTGTTTGGGTCTGGCTCAAATGCTGTGTATGTAATTACTTTACCGCCTATTAATTCTATAAACCATATAGTATTATACCCAGATATGCCAGGATGTCCATTTTTAGACCAAGCATCTCGCTTATCTATGATTTCAGCGCCTACTGCTTGACGTTCTCTAATATTATCTTCTAATGACATAATTCCTCTATTTTAAAGATTTTAGATATGCACCAATTTTTTCATTATCGTCGTCATAACTCATGCTCCTTAGTTCTACATTGTGTGGATCTATGACATGTTTTCCGATTTTTTCATCCCACCCGAAATAGCCATATTTCAGTGTAAATCCAACCGAGTCATATTCATCTGTCCACAAAGCTGGAATTTTTATAGAAAAAGCCCACATATTTTCTCTTCTGTCTGGTTTTTGGACATCAACAACTTTCATTATTCCGTTGTGCTCCAATTTTTTCCCAAGCTCGCCAATATCATTTGGTACCCATTCATCATCAACCATTTTGATGTTGGTGTCTATATCCATATTGTATGGCAGTGGATGTGACAATTTTACTCTATGTGGTGTGATGAATTTATAATCTTCAACACCTAGAGTAATTAATACCAAAGACAAAGATGGTAATAATCCATCATCTCTAGCCAACCTATTTAATCTCTCGCCTGGCATTTCATATTCGCCACCAGTTTTCTTTTGATGCGCTCTGATATTTTTCAACATCTCTTCGCGACCAGATTGAATCATCCATTCTTCCCAATCGTCTGTTGTAGAAAATGTTCCTTCGCCACCCTTATATGCCCCAGATTGCTTTATTTCATCATCTGTTTGTCTTATAAAATCAGATGCGTCAGTTTGTCCAGTTCTTTTAGACAATAAAGAATATGATGCATTTACATCTTTCATGGCTTCATGCGAACCACCTCTATCTGGGTGGTTTTTCATAGCAGCTCTTTGATATGCTTTTTTCAATTCAGCATTAGAATAACCTCTACGCAGAGACAACACCTTTAAGGCATCATCCGTAGATCTAATGTTTTCAAATAAGAGTCGTAGTTTCATTTCTTGAACTGATTGATTTCATTCTCCATCATATCTTCGACTAAAGAATCAAATGTAAATTTAGGTTCCCAACCCAGAATTTTCTTGGCCTTTGTGTTATCCCCGAGGAGTGTTTCTACTTCAGACGGTCTGAAGTATTTCTCATCGATTTCAAGTACAAGAGAACCCCCACAAAAGCCCTTCTCTGATATCCCTTGCCCCTCCCATTCAATTTTCTCACCCATCCAAGCAAAACAAGCTTCAACAAATTCTTTTACAGTGTGTGTTTCGCCAGTTGAAATAACAAAATCATCAGGCTTATCATATTGCAGCATTGCAATCATAGCTTCGCAATAATCATTAGCATGGCCCCAATCTCTAGATGCGTATATGTTACCTAAGCGTAACGGGCCATTCTCTCTTCCTAAATAGTACTTTGCACACCATTGAGTTATTTTTCTTGTGACAAATGTTTTTCCTCTTCTAGCGCTTTCATGGTTGAACAAAACTCCATTGCTAGCAAACATGCCATAAGCTTCTCTATAATTTTTAGTTATCCAATAACCATATACTTTCGCAGCACCATAAGGCGACCTCGGATAAAATGGTGATTCTTCAGTATATCCAGTTTTTGGCATATCTCCAGGAATGCCACCGTACATTTCAGATGTAGATGCTTGATAAAACTTAGATTTTGGACAAAATTTATGAATAGCGTCTAAAAATCTTAAAACGCCAACACCATCAACATTTGCTGTGTATTCAGGAACATCAAAAGAAACTTTAACATGAGATTGTGCTGCTAGATTGTATGTTTCGTCTGGTTGAATTTTGGAAACCAAATTGTTTAAATTGCTCGAATCGACCATATCTCCATGATGCAAAAACAATCTTTTATTATAGACATCACTTCCAATTAAATGATCTATTCTTTCTGTATTAAAAACAGAGGCTCTACGAATTATTCCATGAACTTCATAATCTTTGTCTAATAATAATTCAGTAAGGTAGCTTCCATCTTGGCCAGTTATTCCGGAAATTAAAGCTTTTTTCATATTATATCCTGTAATTTTTTCTATTTACAGGTAAAAATCTTTATGAATAATCCTGTGGCTTAATATCAGATGCTTCTTTAGAATTAAATCTATCCAATTCACCCTTTAACTCTTCAAATTCTTCATCATCTGGCTGTGGTTCTTCATCATCTGGCTGTGGTTCTTCATAATCAGATTTATTTCCAGGTTCTTGGCCAGGAATAACAGTTGTACCAATAGCAGACACAGTACCTTCATATAATGTACTAAGTTTCATTATAATCCTAGTGCTCTAACGACTTCTTGGTAATCTTCATTAGTCCCATAAGCAGCATTGCCTCGAATAGCTGGGAATTGAAACACTAAATGGTCTTTATAAAGACTCCAATCAAAACTGTTAACTTGATTGGCGTCAGTATATATACGATTATAACGTAAATCAACAACTCTTGAATTTGGAATTGCTGTCATTGCTTCGCCAACAGTTACTCTGGTACTAATTAATTTTTGGTCATTTGTTGGTTGAACAAAACCATTAACCACTTGAAGAGTATAGCTGTATTCTATGCTTTCGTAAGACATTAAGTTCTCCTAAGATATATTTTACTGATATATTTTCAAGAACATAGATGGTTCTTGTTTGTTAAAATAAGAAATAGGTATATCGCCGTCTTCTTTTCTAAATGCAATAATCATTTTAAATCTTGTTCCAAGCAATGGAAGATAAGGCGAAACATCTTCTTCACACTCTAAATTGTTATCTAGCAACAACACATCTGGTTTTACATCGGACCAATTACATTTAGTAATAGTTCCATTATTGCCCATAATTTTAGTAAAATCGTTGTACTGTTTATGTAATACATTATCAGCTTCTTCACATGAATATATTACATTCGCCTTTGATGCTGCTATTGCTTTTGCTAAATTGATTGGATGCATGTCATGAACAGATTGTATATTTAACATTTTAAACAAGGCCCAATAAAAACCAGGTGGCCTAAATTTTAATCCAACCCTGTTTTTGTAACTTAAATGGGTACTATTCATAACTTGAATTAAATTAGTCATAGTAACATCTCTATTATAGTTGATCAATTTAACAATCATATTATATAGGAATGATGGATTTTTCCAAGCCTCAATATAGCTACGGTCACCATCGTTACCATAATCATAAAAACTCGATTGAATATACCACCCATCAGACTTTTTTGTTAAAGCAGCAGGACATAATATTAATCTATTGCCTTCAACATATTCATTACAATTTATATCCCAATCGTCTTTTAAAATCTTTAATGGATACTGTAGATGTTGCCAACCATCAGAAACTAAATTGGCAATCAATTTATGAATAGCTATTTCTTTATCACCAAATCCAGCTCTATCTATTTGTTTTTTGCTAATACGGAAGAATTTTTTGATGGACTCATCTTGGCCAGGGAAATAATTATATTCATGACCACAAGTTATTTGGCTTAACCACATAGTATATGGGTCTACAGAATCTAGATTTTTACTACATTTCAAACCATCTTTATAATAGATATGAAATTTTCTATATCCAACACTAAGTTTTTCAACAGTGTCATATTGAGTAAATTTATCTAGTTCTGTCCTTGTGCGTTGCTCAAGTTCTAGTTTATTTAGGTCTTGTTGTTCCATTTGAATCACGAACTGGTATTTTAAATCTAACCAACCAATTTATTATCGTAGACGGAGAAACATCAGCATATTCTGCACATTTAGCCAATGACCATCGCATCTCAATATAATGTTTATATAACCAAGTATAATCACAATATTTATTTTTAGAAACTGTTGCTTCTTTGATAGACCTAGTAGTAATACCATATTTTTTAAGTTTCTTGTAAACAATATTGGGATGTTTACCAACCAACTTACCTATAATCCTAGTGCCGTAGCCATTAGTAATATACATTTCTTCTAGCCACTCTTTACAATCCCAATCACTAGGAGCAGGCGCCAAAGGTTTCGTAACCGAAGGAGCTTTCTTCGGTAAATGTTCTGGAATGTTATTTTGGTTTGTCATGCCAAATTTTCTTTTCCAATATTGAATTGTTCCCCTAGACACACCAGCTATCTGGGCGAGTTTAGTCTCAGATAACTTGTTATATTTCGTTAAAAACTGCTTAACACTAGTTTGGTCTTTAAAATCAACTATCATAATATATCTTCCGGCTCTTCCGGTTCTTCCGGAGTTGGTTGTCCTGGCATTGGTATATCATCTGGTGTTATTTCCATGTCGTCTTGCTCAGGTTCCATAGCCAATTCTGGCTCGATATCAACTGATTTTTCTGGTTCTACAGATGGTACTTCATCAGCCTGTATTTGACTAGTACGTTTTGGTTTAACAGGTGCTGGTTTTTCTATTTTAGGCTCTTGTTTTGGTTTTACCGGTTTTTCTGCACCACTAACACGTTTGGGCATTACAGGTGTTACTTTATCTACTTCAGGCTCTGGCAATTCAGGCTTTGGTTTATCAGCAAGTTGTTCTGCTCTATCAAGAGTTTGTTGAGTACTAGGAATTGCAGGAGAAACTTTAGGTTTAACTGGGCCTGATGGTGAAGTTTTATCATCAAGAGGCGTAATTGTTCCTGTGCTTTTAATATGTGCCATATCACTCTTATATGTTCGATAAGCGCCAGCGCCTTTCTGATATCCAGCTCCAGGAAATATATCAGGCAATAACTGATGACCCATAGCCCATCTGTCTTTTAATCTTTTACCAGAACGAATAATAGTTTTAAGATTTTTTCTTAAATTTTCAATTTCTTCATCACTAAGATAATTTAAATTAATTCCACCAATTAGATTATTTCCAGTCTCTGGGTGTTTAAATTTACCTAGATACAAAACTCTAGGATTTGGATCATTTTCAAAGTCATCGTACTTTAAATCTAAAACTTTTGCATATCCTGCTTCCATAAGGAGATCACTAGATTCAAATAATTGTTTTAATCTTTTTATTTTCATTAGTCTAATAAGTCCTCTATGCTTGGCTTCTTAGATTTCTTCTTTTCTGGTTGAGGATTGCCTAATAAATCATCTATGTTAGGTCTTGTGTACCTTTTTGGTTGTGATTTGGTTGGTTTGTCGAATAAATCATCTATATTGCTTTTAGGTTGTGATGGCTTAGGCTGTGGCTGTGGCTGTGGCTGTGGCTGTGGCTGTGGCTGTGGCTCATCTTCATCATCAAGAAGATCATTGATATCCCCAACTTGAGCCATATCTGGTTTTTCATCTATTCCAGACAACTCCTTTTCTAATTTGGCCTGCCTTCTTCTAGCTCTATATTTTTCTTTAGCTTTTTCTTTTGCTTGTTTTAAGGCTTCCTCTCCAGAGACTTCGCCTTTCATTAAATCCAAGAAAGCTCCTGCAGCCTTTCTAGCAAAATCCATATCATCATCTTTTGTTGATGGGTCTTCTTCAAAGTATTCTGGAAATCCACTAATTTCAGCTGATTCTGGTTTTTGTTCTTTTTCAGGTTCAATTTGTAATTCTCTATTAAGCAAATCTTCCAATTCTTGAATTGCTCTTTTAGCTAAATTTTCGTCTTCGGCATATGCTTGAATTTCAAGTTCTTGGGCCTTTTCTAAAGCTTTAGTATTATCAAGCTTTTCTATGCCTTGTCTAGCAGCAACAGCATCAAAATCACCAAATTCATCAATTAACTTGATTTTTTCGTGTTTAGGTTGTTCTTGTTCTGGTTCAACATCCTTATAGTCTGGATCAATAGCCATTTTGCTACGACGACTGTGAATTTCTTTAGCCTTATTTTCATATTCCTCTTCTTCGGAAGGATCAATAACTGGAATTTTATACAAATTAGTAAAATTATATATAAATCTAGACAATTTGTCCTGGTCTGTTTGCAGTTCAGGATAATAATCAATAACATCGTCAGTTGTGACATAACTTATGTCATGTTTGTTAGCTTCTTTCTTTAACTGTAATGTTACATATTTTTCTTTAGGAACAATGGCAATTCTCTTAGCATATTCCTCTTTGTCGTCTTCTGATTGACTATATGGAGACTCTTCAATTGCTTCAAGATAATCGATAGCCAAATCTACAACTTCGCCTTTTCTGAAATCTTGAGGAATTACAGAAACAATTTT
>Ga0208075_1000605_pt1 | contig 16071 bp, 14 predicted proteins | sample HotLakmasection5_FD_184728 | JGI IMG/M metagenome (GOLD analysis project Ga0208075, IMG submission 184728) | Hypersaline microbial mat communities from Hot Lake, Washington, USA - Section #5 (SPAdes) | ecosystem: Environmental > Aquatic > Non-marine Saline and Alkaline > Hypersaline > Microbial... | reverse complement strand
GTATGTCCCACAGGTATATAATAGGTTACTGTGTTCTCAGGCTGTTCTTTTTCCATTGATACTTCCTGCTCAGCCATTTTAATATGCGGGTTCCAGCCAAAAGCAAGCCCTACCAGCTTTGCATTAAATACATCAATGCTGGTAGTCTCAGTATCAAAGGAAATTACTTCCTGTTCGCCAAGTTTTTGGAGAAATTCGCTAAATTTTTCCTCTGTATCAATTATTTGAGGAATGACTTTAAATATTCTGCTCTGCTCTATCTTTGCAAGTGCAGCTTTAAGGTTTAACTGCATCTGTTTTTCAACCCTGCCATTACCCCCTTCAGCCTTTGGTTCTTCTTTTCCGTTCATACAACAGTGGGTAAGCACTTCCGGCAGTATTTTGAGCAGGCTGTTGAACTGGTATTTCTTCATAAAGGCTGTAACTTTATCCACATCAGGCAGGGTCATGTGTGTATGCTCAAAATCAAAGTCTATAGGTACTTCCCGGCAGATTGTAGCCAGGTGTTTGCTTTTGATTGCCATATCATGATCGGTTTCCAGTTTTTCTTTAAGGCTTTTAGAGGTGATATCATCCAGATGGTTGTAAATTTCCTCAATAGTACCGTATTCATTAATCAGCTTAACAGCTGTTTTTTCCCCTACCCCCTTAACTCCGGGGATATTATCAGATGAATCGCCCTGTAATCCCTTGAGATCAATCACGTTTTCCGGATAAACCCCCAGTTTCTCGTGAATTTTATCCCTGTCATATTCTACAAGCTCGCCTTTGGAGGGGATCAGCACGGTAACGTTTCTTTCCGGGTCAACCAGCTGGAATGAGTCCTGGTCTCCTGTAAGTATCAGGGTTTTATGCCCAAGTTCCTTTGCCCTGCTGGCAATTGTGCCGATAATATCATCCGCTTCAAAACCGGACATTTCATATATCGGGATGTCAAACGCCTTGACCCCCTCGGTAATAGCCATAAGCTGTTCCCGCAGGGAATCCGGCATTGCCTGCCTGTTAGCTTTGTATTCGGGGTATTCTTTTACCCGAAAGGTATCCCTGCCTTTGTCAAACGAAACCGCTATCGCATCCGGTTTAACCTTTCTCAGAAGGTCAAAAAGCGCTTTCATAAACCCGTAAACCGCCCAGGTAGGTATATTGTCCGCCGTTTTCATACCGGTGCGCTGCAATGCAAAATATTGTCTGTATGCAAGTGCGTGCCCGTCTATTAAAATTAAAGTTTTCTGCTCCATCCCTAAGCCTTTCAATAGAATTTATAATTCAGTCATACAGAATTATAATACCCTGAATAAACCGTTGTCATTGTGCAAATTTACATTTGTTAAACTTTGTCGTTTTTTATAAGGTGTCCGCAGTTCTTGCACGCAAGATATTTTTTAGTGCTGTCAATCGGCAGGTAAATATGGTTTGGGCAATCTTCATGAGAAGTATCCTCCGAAGGATTTTCATTAATATTAAAAGAAAGCCTTTCCTGTTTTTTTAAAGTTTTGAATATTTTTACTAAAATTTCAAGAATGTACATAAACTTCTTTTTTAAAAGATAAAAAACACTCTAACAGCAGTTTATCTTTACCTATATACAAAAAAAGTGTAACATATATGAAAGATAAAATATCAGGAAAAGAAAGATGTCAAAAAACGCAAGTGAATTTCAAAGATGGTATGACAGAGACCCCGTTGTTTCAAGGTGTATAGCCATACTTGAAAATATTGATACTGCAAAAAAGCATAAAACAGCAACATTTTTGACCAATGAAATTATTCTTCATCCTCCATACAGGAAAATGTTGCCGGATGAATTATATGAGCTGGTTATGAGTGAAGAAAGAAAACGCAGGTGGTATGATTTTGACGAAGTTATGAAAATATTTATTGAACTTTTACGGCATGCTCCTGAAGATATAAGAAAAGAAATAGCGGTTAAAGCGGTTAAATTTCTTGAAGGACCTCAAAGGTAGAGTAAAAAGCTTATGTTAGCAAAATTTTTGTTCTTTGTAACATTAATCAATCTTACACTTGGTATAAATATGGAAATCCCAAGAAATGACCTCATTATCCTTGAAACAGGGGAAAGGGTTGAAGGCCATATACAGGATATTACCGGCGGAGTTATAAATATTAAAACTGATCATGGAGAAAAAAGAATTATCAGGGACGTAAATATTTATTCTCCCAGAGATATTGTAGAAACAGGTGTTTTATTGAACAAAAGACATGCAGGTTGTATAAAACACTTTGGGGATGAAGTAATGGAAATAGAAACTACATCAGGAAAACAAACGGTGGACAGGGCTCTTGTCAGAAAAATAATCATTTCTCACGAATCTACCCTACCTCCTCTGGATTTATAAAATAAAAAGCTTCTTATTATTTGAAAAATTTATTAAAATAAATATAGGCTATCGTGTTAACAGGTAATATATGGTGAAGTTATGAAAAATATTATAATTTACAACAAAGACAAAAAATCAAAGCTGGAATCACAGATTCTTAAAGGTGAAGATTATTCAGTACAGGTAAAGTTGCCTGATGAAATCAAAGATGCGGAATCCCTGAGTCCTGATCTTATTATCCTTGATAACCCGGATTCAGTTAATCAGGATCTCCTTGTAAGGAATAAAATTTCAGCACCTTTATTAATCGTAAGCGACAAGGTCTTTGAAGATGTTATGGTCAGAGCGGAAGCTTATGACTATATTCTGAATCCTATTGACTACGCAGAACTTATGGTACGTATCGCCAATCTTCTTAAAATCAGGGAACTTAAAGAACAAATTCGGCTTGTTTCTACAACCGATGAATTAACCGGTTTATATAATAGAAGCTGTCTGCACCAGAGGCTGGAAGAAGAATTAGCACGTGCAAAACGTTATAAAAATCCATTATCTACAATATTACTAGATATTGACTACTTTAAAGTAGTTAATGATATTTACGGATACGACTGGGGCGATGTGCTTCTTAAACAGGTTACAGAAATCCTGAAACGCAGGGCCAGAAAAGAGGATGTGCTTACAAGATACGGTGATGAAGAGTTTATCCTCGTTCTTCCGAACACCACAGAAGATAACGCCAGAGTATTTGCGGAAAGAATAAGAAAAGATATAGAAGAAATGGAATTTATTCCCGAAGGTGAAGAGGAAAAACATCCTATCACCATAAGCGGAGGAATTGCCAGTTATCCGTTCCTTATGGAATCAGAAGAAAACGCTAATACAATAATCCGCTACGCTGAGCATGCACTTTATGCAGCGAAGAAACGCGGTAAAAATCAGATAGTATTATTCTCACAGATGAACCTGGAGATTTAATAAAATTATTAAAATGTAAGACTTATTTTTAAACCGGGTGTTTTTACCCGGTTTAATTTATGCTAGTTTATTGATGAAATAAATGTTTAATAATAAATATGATAATCATGGAAAAATCAGGATAATTAAATTGAGCGAAAAAGAGAAATTACTGGAAAAAATCGAGAATATAAAACTGGCTGTTGAGCAGATGAAGATTGATGATATAGAGGAAAACCCCGAGTCTGCCTATGAGGAATTTCAATGTGACTGCTGCGGGGAAGTTAAGATGTTTGCCGGATCATTGCTTTATAATAATTTCAGGTTGTGTAATGACTGTGTTCTTCTTGCAGAAATAGGGTTTGCGCTTGGAAAAATGTCTGATATCGAGGAATTAATGGAAAAAATGGAAGATAAACGGTTTGAAGTGGTTTATAATTCAATTTTCAACCTTGATAACAACAGCATGAATTAACCGGTTAACAGGCAAAAATTTTTAGTTTTGTTAAGAAAATTTTCACGATAAAAATATTTTTTTCAGAAGCCTCATGCCTGCGGAATCCCCCTTGTATCCTATATTTTTCTAAAAAAAGAAAAACATAGGACTACTCTATTGCATGTATTTCTAAAAAAATTAGGAGTTCATCCTCCGGTTTTGTTGATAAAATAAATAAATATTTTCATTAGGGGAATTGAGGAGTTATCATGAGAAAAATTTTTCTGCTGATAAATTCATTAATGTTTTTTTTATGTTCCGGCAGTGCATACGCCAAAGGAATTGATAAGATAATAGATGAAAAAGTCGCTCCGGTTTCAGATGCTGTTTCCGGGTTTGTTTTTTATCCTGTCAGCATAAATGGCGTTGATACACCTATAATTATTATATGGCTGGTGGTAGGTGCTATAGTTTTTACTATAGCCACAAAAGGTATCGGGGTATGGGGCTTTAAACATGCGCTGGATTTGATTTTTGGAAAAACAAAAAAGGAAGAGGTCAAAGACAGCGGCGATGACGGTGAAGTTTCCTCGTTTCAGGCACTTGCAACAGCTCTTTCAGGAACAGTAGGGCTGGGTAATATTGCCGGGGTAGCGGTCGCTATTACTATGGGCGGACCGGGAGCTGTTTTCTGGATGATTATCGGTTCAATTTTCGGCATGGCTACAAAATTTATGGAAGCTACGCTCGGGGTTAAGTACAGACGAGTAAACCCTGACGGCAGCGTTTCCGGCGGGCCTATGTATTATATTTCTCACGGATTGACAAAAATGAAAATGAGATGGCTCGGACAGCCGCTTGCAGTGTTATTTTCCTGGATGTGTATTGCTGCTGCAATCGGTGGGGGAAATATGTTCCAGATAACAATGGCGACTTCTCAGATTGTGGAAATAACCGGTGGAAAGGAAAGTTTTTTTTACACTAACAGCTGGGTATTTGGTCTTATAATAGCAATTATAATTGGAGCAATAATAATCGGCGGTATCAAGAGTATAGCTAAGGTTACAGAAAAAATAGTACCCTTTATGTGCCTTTTATATATATTTTCTGGTCTAATAGTAATTTTATATCACTTTACAGAAATCCCGAATGTAATTGCCCTGATATTTAACGAGGCTTTTTATCCAAAAGCTGTTGAAGGCGGAGTTATCGGATCAATTATCTGGGGATTAAGGCGTTCTGTACAGTCAAATGAAGCTGGAGTCGGCTCTGCGCCGATTGCTTACGCTGCGGTAAAAACACATGAACCTGCATCCCAGGGCTTTGTTTCATTGCTGGAACCCTTCATTGATACAGTTGTTTTATGTTCAATCACTGCATTTGTTATTATACTAACCGGAACCCATATGGATACAACAGGACTTGCAGGCGTAAGCCTTACTTCCAGAGCTTTTGAGTCGGTTATTCCGTTCTTTCCATATATCCTAGCTGTAGCAATCACACTTTTTGCTCTTTCTACAATACTTTCCTGGTCTTATTACGGTCAAAAGTCCTGGAACTATCTATTTGGAGAAGGAGACAAGAGGACAAGGGTATTCCAACTAATCTTTTGTGCGTTTATTGTTATCGGCTCTTCTATGAATATGACAAGTATTATAGATTTCACAGACGCAATGATGCTGGCTATGGCAGTTCCGAATATTATAGGAATCTACCTGCTTACCCCGCAAATATTAAGAGAACTAAAAGTATACTGTCAAAGGTATAAGGTAGGATTATTCAAAAAATCGGATATTGAATTAGATGGTGATGATTTTATCCCGGAAATGGATTAATTATTCAGTTTTTCCGGCGTGGTTAAAATCGTTTATACAGTATAAGATTTTGCCTTCCTGTCCAATTCTTGATTTTTTAACATTTTCAATAAAACTGATAATAGCCTGATTTGCAGAATAATATATTTTTTGCGTCATACTCTGTATTTTAGGATTAGGGGATTTTTTAGCAGAATCAGTAAAAATAATAAAGCTGTTTGAACTGTTTAAGTCTCTTATTATAAGCTCCAGGATAAGAAATAAATTTGTGTAATTTAAATCTATATGTTTTTTCAGGCTAACAAAATCAAAATTTTGACCAGAATCCTTGTTTCTATATCTGGGATCAATGTCAAAAATAATACCGACGGGTTTGTTTTTTATACTTCTATAGAATTCTCTGTGTTTGTAGAATTCATCAAAATTGAATTCTGAGAGGGTCACTCTTGGATTTTCGATTATTTTGTCTGGAAGACTATGCGGGGCTTCTGCAGCTATATGAAGATATAATTTTCTTTTTCTGCACTCATTATTAATCCCTTCTATAAACTTTTTATTATCTGAAAATATCAGTATATAATCCTGTTTATAGTTTTTTGCAAGTTTTTGAGGAAGTATTGTAGAGAGTTTTCCGTCATATTTTGATTTATTTTTTTTATTATGAAATAAAAATATCAGGTTTAAGGCAAATAATAATATTGCGAAAATAATACCGATTGAATAATCCCTTATAACTTTTTCTGTCGTCTTTCCCTCCGGAATTTTCTCGACTTTGGCCACAGGTTTCCTGCCGGATAAAGTTTTCTCCGGGACTTCTTCCTGTTCTGGTTCTGTATTTTTTACAACACGGCTTGTCTGTTCTGTTTCTTTTTCAATTTTTTCCGGATGCTCCTCGGATGAAATTTCATTTTTTGGATTATCTGTTATTTCCGGTTCTTCCTTAATCTTTTCCGGCTTTTTAGTTTCCGGAGGGGTATATGCCTGGTTTTCAACCAGTAGTTCAACCTTTTTACCTGATGTTTTTATAAAAACTTTTGTATAACCATAATCCTTGTTTGCTATAGGAAAATACTCCACATCAATATTTTCAACTACCCCTGCCAGATGATTTGTCAAAGGAGGCAATTCCAATTTTTCTCTTGTTTTAGGTAAAAATAAAATGTAACCCGTGTCAGATTTTTTAATAGGGCGGGGAAGGCCTTGATATTTTTCTGCAGTATAAAATTTTACAGATATATTTTTACTGCCGGGATTACTAAGCTCTATTTTATAGAGTATGTTTTCCTTAACTTCTTCCGCTAAAACAGGAAATAGTAACAGAAAAAAAACTCCAATCAGCAAGTATAGTATTTTTATATAATATTTAGGCTTCATATATTGATTTTGGTCTGTGTAATCCTTAGGATTAGAAAATTTTTAATCTAAAACACAACTTATAATAGACAAAACCAGTTAATTATACAATTTAAAATTTATAGATTCGAGTTATTTAAACATTAATATTAAAGAATGTGTCAAAACCATGCTGTAACGGATCCAGCGCCACTCCATTTTCTCTATACTCAAAGTGCAGATGCGCACCGGTGCTTGTTCCTGCACCTGTTGTTCCCGGAGTTCCACCGGATTTGCCGATTACATAACCTGCTTCTATTCTTTGTCCGGCTGTTACATTTAACTCGGACATATGACCGTATCTGGTTTCTCTGCCGTTACCGTGGTCAATAATTACAAGGTTACCATAACCGCCTCTTTCTCTGGCAAATTTAACAACACCTCCAAAAGGAGCCATAAGAGGTGTTCCCTGGGCTACTCCTATATCAATACCTTTATGATTTGTAGAACCAATTCCTCCCGGTGATTCCCTCGGCCCAAAATCAGAAGTAAGTGTTACCCCGCTGTTTATGATTTGCGACCTGTTACCGTCCATAAAATTCTGGGTGACAGAAGACTGCTGTCCGAAGTTTGCACCCGGAATATAAGCATGTCTTGCCCCTTCTATAGAATTTATTTCGGGTATAACTCTATCTAAATAATCATCATCCATTAATGTGGAATAAAGATAATTTTGTCCTACAGGACTTCCATTACCTACACTGCCGCCATTTTCCAAATAGCCTCTGTACTGCTCTACTCTTGCATAATCGTTAACGTTATCAGACCGGGTTCTACGCAGATTCAGTTCATCTGTATACCCTGCCAGAGCCTCGTTATTAAAGATAGAACCGTTTATTTTCTTATCATCTATAATATCAAATGCTATGAACTGCCCAAAAACATTATTGTTTAATAGCTCCTGATCATGCATTTTCCCGTCAACCTGTCCGTCAGTCTTATCCAGCGTTTTCAGGATTTGAGTAAATAAAGTCAACGGATTGATATTGACCCCGTTTAATCCGGAAAACATTCCATACACCCCCTATTTTAAAAATGCATTAATTATCCCTGATCCCTTCCTATTTATATAAAAACAAATTCACCCGAAAAATTGCCTGTTTATTACTTTTTTTATAATTAAAGACCGGGGTGATTAGCAATGAAACTATTTCCTGATATTAATAAATACGGTTATTTTTTAATCTGATAAAATATAATAATATAGAAAAATTCAGAAAAAGAATTTTTTATTATACTTTGTTACAGTAAATTTTCGGGGATATAAATTATGAAAATAAAACCATCAAATATTATTTTAATACTGGCTATTCTGGTATCAAGCATATTTATAACTTCGTGCGGAAAAAACCTGTCACTTTCCAACCCTGACATACAAAAACTTACAGATAAAGCACAAAAACTTATGCAGGAAGGCAATTTTGAAGGAGCGATAGGCAGGCTTCAGTCCATTAATGACCTCAATCCCAATCTTGCAGAAAACCACTATAATCTCGGCATTGCATATTACAAAACTAATCAGTATGAAAAAGCACTTGATTCCCTGAATAAATCTATTAATCTGGATAAAGACCTGAAAGACGCATACTATACAATGGCAGTAATTCAGGAAGAACTTGCTATTCAGGAGACAGAAGAGCTTGAAAAAATTGAAGATAACAAAGAAGAAAGAATTAATAAACTTATAAAAATTACAAAAAATTATAAAAACGCCAGAGAAAATTTTACTGCTTACCTGAACTTTATAGGTCCAACCCCTGAAAGAGAAGGAATTCTGGAAAAAGTAAACGAATTCAACAAAAAAATTAAAAAATATACAGAAATTCTAACAGAACTTGAGATTGAGGAAGAGTAAATCAGGAAGTGCTGGTTGAATTTGTAAACTGTGAACAGTCAAATGTTGACTTGCTGCCTTTTTTTATTACTTTGCCCAGAACTTCTTTAAAACTTTCCAGAGGTATAAATTCGTAACCGCAATCTTCAGTTATTACCCCTCCAAGCATAAAAATTTCTTCCTGAGGGTAAACTTTACATATCATAGAGCGGGTTTTATACATAGTACACCTGTTCGTTTCCCTATCCAGTCTGGTGCATTCAAAAACCAGTCCGTCCTCAGTTTTTTCCCTTATTTTTAAGTTGTAATAAAAAGGATGGATTTTTTTCAGTCTTTCATATTCTTTTTCATCCTTTATTATCCCGTTTGCATGCTTAACGTATATTTCCCTGCAACACCTGCCGCACCCTTTACATTTGCCTGTACGCATATATTTCTTTCTCAGGATTTTTAAAAGAAAAATTTTTTTCAGCTTTATATACAGTTCTTTTATTTTTAAAAGCATATTTTTATTTAGAATCAATTTATCAACTGCCTACAATATAGCATTTTAAGTTTAAAGAGAAAAAATCTCCCAAAACCGGAAGATTTTCTTTACATTTTTATAAAATTTTTAAAAAGTTACAAATGGTTTAAGAGACCGCTTCAACATTTCCGAATAAATAGCTTAAAAGATCCTGATCAGCCTGCATTGCATCTGCAAGGTCCTTGTTATCTATAACATCACCTTCCCGGATAAGTTCCAAAATTGCATTAAGCTCTTCTTTACTGTTTGGTGTATCAAGCACCATGGATTTAAAAAATTCAATTTCCTTCTCTTTTTGAAGCAGTTCTTTAGCTTTTTCAGAAATTTCCAGAGAATCATCAAAATCCACTGTTTTGGCATATGGATTTTTTGTTTCCTCTTTCTTTTCAACCCCGTTAATATTTTCGTTTTGATTAATAGAATTTCCTGATATTAAACTTTCGTTAGATATGTTACCAAGCATTTCCAGCCTCCCTAAATAAACGGAAAATATGAATTATTAGTGTATAAAATATAAATTTTCCTACCTACAACTACAGTATGACCTCTTACGCCCTAATTATAAACAACCCTGCGGTTAATTTTATTTTTCACATGTTGACCATAAGATTTATGATTTTATTAATCCAAAGGTTAAATATAATTTTAATTTATTTTTAAATCCGGACTTAAACACTGATATCCCATGCAGAGGCAGGTGCCATGCTGTAAAATTTTTATTCAGATTGCAATTAAATAAGTATTAACGAAAACTCATTAAGAGTATTAAAATAGCCGGATGAAATAAAAAATAACTATCGACATAATTTTTATAGTATTTTAAATTATTATAATCAACGGTCAAAAAACAGGTTGTTATTCTAGTGTTTATAAAAAATTTATATATATTTTTCCGCCATATAATTACGATAAATATTGTAAAACTAAGTATTAAAACTATTAAGTTCTTTAAATTAGGTTCCGGTACAAACCTGCCGGGGAAGATTGCCCGCAAGATATCGCCGGATATTCTTTCCTATCTGGCAAAACAGACTAAAAAGGAAATAATAACAATCACAGGCACAAACGGAAAGACAACAACCGCAGGTCTTGTATCTTCAATTTTTAGAAAGCATGGCCGGAAAATTACGCACAATCAGAAAGGCGCAAACATGCTCACCGGTGTAACCGCTGCAGCCGTGAGTGATAGCAGGATTGACGGGAAACTCGATGTTGATAACTGTGTATTTGAAATAGATGAAGCTTACTTATACCCGGCTTTTGATGAATTCAATCCTGATATCGCAATCGTTACAAACCTTTTTCGGGATCAACTTGATAGGTATGGGGAGTTAAACACCACTGCCAGAAAAATTGAAGCAGCTGTGGAGAAATCAATCAAATCCAGGCCTCTGAAGCTTATATTAAATGCTGATGATCCTCTGGTTTCAAGGATTATGGAAAATTCTAACAGCGAAAATCTCAATAAAATATATTTTGGTTTTGAAAAAATAGAACATATAAACCCTGAAGAAGAAGTTTTTTCCCCTCAGGAAACAGTAAATTGCAAATGCGGACAACCTTTTAGGTACTCAAAAATCTTTTACGGACACCTTGGATATTATGAGTGTTCCTGCGGGGTAAAAAGAGCCAAACCGAATTTAGTGGCAGATGCCTGTGTTGATATAAATCATTCTGAACTGGTAATAAAGCCTGTAGATGAGCCGGAATTTAAGGTCAGGATGAACCTTCCCGGCTTGTATAACTGTTATAACGCTGTTGCAGCTATAACTATTGCTCTGGAAGCTGGCATTACACCTGATAATATTAAATCAGGGATTGAAAATTTTTCCACAACCTTTGGCAGGGCGGAATATTTAAAAGTTAAAGGAAAAGAAGTCCTGATACAACTGATAAAAAATCCTATAGGGGCAACAGAAGTTTTAAGGACAATAAAAAATGACGAAAGCGGCAGGCTTTTTATAATAATAAATGACAATTATGCAGACGGAAGAGATGTTTCCTGGTTGTGGGATGCAAATTTTGAGTTATTGTCCGGCTATAATAAAACAGCTGTAGTCAGCGGAATCAGAGCAGCGGATATGGCAGTAAGGTTACGGTATGCAGGAATTAACAATAAAAATATTGTTGTTACAGAAAATATAAAAGAGGCTTTTTTCCAGGCGTTGGATGGAGTAGAAAAAGGCGAGAAGCTATATGTTTTACCTACTTATACAGCTCTGCTTGAACTGGAAAAAGTAAAGCAGTTTTTATAAGGGTCTTAAAACCAGGTAGGTAAATTAATTTTAGTTTATGAAAATTGAATTTGCAAATGTCAGCCTGATAAATAAACCCTAAAGATTTTGGGTTTAAGTACGATAATAATATAAGAGCAATTTATGAGCTATTTAAGGGCTAAAATATTATACGTTTAAAATTTAATATAATGGGAATATGTATAACTATTATCAATATATTGAACAATAGTTAATCAGTATTTAAATTATTTATTTTAGGCGTTTTGTTTATAAAGGTAAGTAGTCGGGAGCTAAGAAGTTGCAGCTAATTTCAGTAGACGAATTAGTAAATCATAAAGTTCTTCCTTTTGATATATATAATGAAAAAGGTAAGGTTATTTTTGGCGCCGGTGAAATTTTAACCCCCGGTAAAATTTTGCAGCTCAAGTATATTCCTGCATTATACATTGAAGATGTTGAAGAAGACGCTGAAATAGCTGAAGATGATGCGCTTGAAATTCTCGAAGACGAGGATGATGAACTTTTTATAGAAGATGACGAGGATCTTGATGAATACGAGAATGAGGACGAGGAAGAGAAAGAAAAGCAGGAAAAATTAAATCCGGCAGAAGCCAGGTTTTTTAAAGAAAGTCAAAAGCCTGTCATATCAGAGGAAGTTAAACTAAAAATTTCAGATAAATATAAGATAATAATGGATAAATTTATAGAAGAAGGGGCTGAAGACCCGTCAATCTGTATTGAGGTCAGGGATAATATAGTGGATGACATTATCCCTGAAGTTAATAAAATACTTTATAAGTCCCAGTTAAAGATATATGGTGATTATTACTATGCGCATGGTGTTAATGTTTCTATGCTCAGCTCGGTTCTGGCACATAAACTAAAACTTAGCACCCAGGCGGTAAAAGATATTACGCTTGCGGCAATGCTGCATGATATAGGAAAAATAAAAATTCCCCAGTCAATCCTGAAAAAGAGCTCTCATACAGCAAAAGAATTAAAGCTTCTCCAGCTTCATCCAAGGCTGGGATACAATATTATAAAAAATGAGCTGCAGCTTTCAGAAAGCATAGCAAGAGTTGCTCTTCAGCATCACGAAAGAGCAGATGGTTCAGGATATCCGTTTGGTATTTCAGGAAATTTTATCTCTCTTGAAACTCATATAGTTTCAATTTGCAATGTTTATGACGAGTTAACATCAGGCCGTGGTGAAGTAAAGGTAAAAAATTCAAAAGAAGCCATAAAACATATTCTGGATCTGGGCACAAAATATTTTAAGAGTGATGTGCTTTATACATTTGTACATATGACAAACTTCAATGATTTTGCGCCAATAATGACAGATTACTATTATTAAGGAATGAACAAAAAATTTTCCTGTTTTAAGCCGAAGTTATGTGCTTTTAGCGATATTTTATTATTGGATTAATTTTTCGTTATACTAAAAATTAGTTAGTTTTTTTAAAATCGGGCATGAATGAGACTATGCTCCCGCTTGTTGCATAGTTTTATTTCATTTTAAGATTATTTATTTGAAGCGGTATTTTTTTAGTGGTCTTAATAAGTTTCCGTTAAATATTTTTGTAAAATTTTAAAAAACCTTGCCCGCCCACCCTTCCCTGGAGGTGGCGGTGGCTTTGCCACCGTTTTTTTTATACAGGTTTTTTAAAATTTATCAATTTTGTTTATTTCTGAATAAAATTTCTTATTTATCGTTTATTTTTTGGAACACTAATAAAGAATAAATAAAAAGTTTTTACGCCTTAAAATTTTCAAAAAATCTATATTTAACAAGTGCGCAGGCGTAGCCTGCGCCACCTATAGGGCAGGTGGGTGGGGATTATTTTGAAAATTTTAAGTAAGAATTTTTTGTTGCTCCCTTACGTAAGTGTCAGGGAGTATAAATTTCTGTTTCATGTAAAAGGGCCGCACAGATGGCGACCCTAAAAGCTACGTACAGCTTCCGTTTGACTAAAAAATCAGCTTCAATAATTAATATTCCCAAAATTCATTGATTTTAAACCTTTTGGGGTCTAATATATTACAAATTGTTACTTTTGGCTGTGCCTCCACTGGACCATCCAGATAAATCTTTCGTATTCATCACCTTTACAGAGGTTTGAAGCCTTATTGAACAATTCTTTATATTTTTTCTTATAACCATCCGGATCTTCATCTTTTTCCAAAACATCCCTGGAAGCCATCCCATATATATGGCCCAGTTTTGAAACGGCATAGCAGCTTTCAGGATCTAATTCCAGAGCTTTTTGGTATTCCTGCTCAGCTTTATCATATTGTTCTATTTGGGAATACAAGTATCCGAGAAAATTATGTCCTAATGGGTCTTTGGGCTTAAATTCCATATATTTTTGCAAGTTTTTAATTGCTTTGTCGTATTCGTAATTATAATAAACCTGTGCTATAGCGAGGTATTTATATACATCGGGGGTTTCAGGGAACTTTCTTTTTACTGCTTTAAGCAAAGGAAGCGCTCTTCCGCTCATTGCAGTAAGAGAATAGATTCTACCGAGATTAAGTGCCTGCTGAAAAGTCATTTCTCCCTTTTTATGAATTTCCTGCGCTTTTTTTATTTCCTTAGCAAGCTCAGCGTCATTTGAGGGTTTGTAATAATCTTTTTCCTCAAGAGGTACGTCGATACCGGAATAAGTAGGAAATTTCCTTAATATATGAACGTAAGGCGAAATAAATTTTTCAACAGCAAATTCATCATCATTTATTTTAATTAGCTTTTTCTGGTGGACCAGGTCAAATTTCCATCCGTCTTTGGTTTTGAAAAAAAGAAACGGCCGGTATGTTACATTCTCCTGTTTTTCAAAATCTACAACCGCATATCCTTCTCTTTTCATAATTTTATAAGAATCTTCAAGGTAAATTTCCGGGTTTTCCGGCCAAAAATACTGTTTTACATATTTGGGATCCTTTAAAATTATCTTTCCTGTTTCTGTAAAAATATCCAGTTCAAGGGAATCCGGCTGGTCATTCCACACTTTTACAAGGGTTTTCCAGGCTTCTTCAACTGTTTCCCCTGCCGGATAATCCAAGATTTCTTTAATTGGCTTTTCATCTGTTAATACGGTCTGATCCTGTTTGCTAACATTTAAGTCTTCTATCTTAGTCTTTTCAAGATCAACAGCTTCAGGAGTCTTTATTGCTTCTTTCTCCGGCTTTGGCAATGTAGCTTTATGAATTTGTTTTTTCTCCGATTTAATGGGAGGAGTTTGGATTTGATTAACTTCTTCTCTTTTTGAAGGTACCAAAATATATAACAGCATCAGCAATACTAATGCGATTAAAAACATTTTTACATACTTATTTTGGAGAATTTTTTTCATAATATTTATATTCCGTAAATAACAGATATATTTTTATATTATATCAATTTTAAAAGCAGGAATGAATAAGTTTTGAATGTTTTTTAAATTTATAATATATTTTAAAAATCAGGCCTGTAAGAAAAGAGGGGATCAAATGAGTTTAAAAAAAGTATCAGTAATAGGAGCGGGAAATGTTGGCGCTGAAGTAGCGAACCAGCTGGTATGCAGAGAACTCGCTAATGTGGTTTTAATTGATAAATTGAGTGACTTTGCAAAAGGAAAAGCGCTGGATATTCTTACATCAGCTTCTTTAAAAAATTCAAACTCCAATATAGTTGGCGGAGATGATTATAACCTTATTAAAAATTCCGATATAGTAATTATAACAGCAGGTATGCCCAGAAAACCCGGTATGTCCCGTGAGGAGCTTGTTGAAGCAAACGGCAGAATCATTGCTGATATTGTTAAAAACATAAAACATAACTGCCCGGATGCAATTATAATAACCGTAACCAATCCGCTTGATGTTATGACTTTCCTTGCATTAAAGCTTACAGGATTTAAGCAGGAAAAAGTTATTGGAATGGCAGGCGTATTGGACACAGCAAGGTTTAAAACTTTTATTGCAGAAGAATTGGGAGTCACGGCAAAAGACGTTAACGCAATGGTATTAGGCGGACACGGTGATGAAATGGTTCCTCTTATTGACACCGCAACAGTATCAGGTATTCCTCTAAGAGAACTGGCTGATAATGAAACTATAGAAAAACTTGTAGAAAGAACCAGAAAAGGAGGTGCAGAAGTTGTAGGCCTTCTTAAATCAGGTTCTGCATACTATGCCCCGGCTGTTTCCGCAGTAGAAATGGCGGAAGCTATCATAAAAGATAGAAAAAGCATAGTTCCTGCTTCTGCATACCTTACAGGACAGTATGGAATTAATGATATTTATCTTGGAGTTCCAATCATACTCGGCGCAAATGGACTGGAAAAAATAATCGAGTATAATATTGGTGAAAAAGAGCGGGAAATGCTGCAAAATTCCGCACGTGTCATGAAAGACACCATTGATAAGCTGGAACAGGTAATGAGTATTACTCAATGATAAAAAACCGATCAGAAATAAAATCTTCCCTTATAACCGACGCTGTGAGCTATTTATGCAAAAAAGCAGCCTGCTTCCTGCTGGAAGATGTTTATAAGG
>Ga0208075_1000604_pt1 | contig 16102 bp, 13 predicted proteins | sample HotLakmasection5_FD_184728 | JGI IMG/M metagenome (GOLD analysis project Ga0208075, IMG submission 184728) | Hypersaline microbial mat communities from Hot Lake, Washington, USA - Section #5 (SPAdes) | ecosystem: Environmental > Aquatic > Non-marine Saline and Alkaline > Hypersaline > Microbial... | reverse complement strand
GGCCTGCTGGCCGCCGGGTGCTTCCAGCCCCGTGGCGTCGACGCCGGCGACACCCTGGTTGGCCACGTGCTCGGTCCACCGCTGGCCGTCCCAGTACCGGTACTCGTAGCGTCCGAGCGGATCGGGGTGCCAGGCTGCCGGGATGTTCACGTCCGTGCCCTCCGTCGCTGTGGCTGCCCCGGCAACGTAGCGTTCGCCCCCGGACAGCGGCACGAGGAGGCGCCACTGTCCGGCGGGGTCCGCGGCCCGCCGGCCGCCGGCCCGGGGGCACACGAGGCGTCCCGGTAGGCTCGCCCCCTGGCGAGTGCAGCATCCGGTCGTCGCCCGACGTCCGCCATCGGCTGCACCACGAGCGCCGAGGTCCTCGTGTCGGAGCAGCCCCGCGACGCAGCGGTGTCCGCCGTGGCACCGGGTGCGGTGTCCAGCTCCGAGCTCGCCCAGGTGGGGCTCGACGCCCTGCAGTACGATGAGGCCGGTCTGGTCCCGGTGGTCGTCCAGCAGTACGACTCGGGCGAGGTCCTGATGGTGGCCTGGGCCGATGCGCGGGCGGTGGAGCGCACCCTGGAGCTCGGCGAGGCGGTGTTCTTCAGCCGCTCCCGGCAGGAGCAGTGGCACAAGGGCGCCACCTCCGGCAACACCCAGCGCGTGCTGGAGGTGCGGGTCGACTGCGATGCCGACGTGCTGCTCTACCTCGTCGACCAGGGGGCGGAGGGTGTCGCCTGCCACACCGGTGAGCGCAGCTGCTTCCACCGTCGTCTCGGGACGGTGTCCGGCGTCGGGGAGCCCACCGAGTGACCGCTCCCGACCGTGACACCTTCATCGCCCTGGCCGCCGACCACGGGTCGGTGCCGGTGTGGCGTGAGGTGCTGGCCGACCTGGAGACCCCGCTCTCGGTCTACGCCAAGCTCGCCGGGGACGGCCCGAGCTTCCTGCTGGAGTCAGCCGAGCACGGGGAGCGTTGGGGCCGGTACTCCTTCGTCGGCTTCGATCCGTTCCTGACCCTGCTGGGACGGCACGGCGAGGTCACCTGGGTGGGAACCCCTCCCGCGGAGGCCGCGGGGGCGAGCGGTCCGCTGGCGGCGCTCGCCAGGGCCACCGAGGCCTTCCGGGCCCCGACGCTGCTCGACCTGCCGCTGCACGGGGGCGCGGTCGGCTACCTCGGCTACGACGTGATCCGCGAGGTGGAGGACATCCCCGACACGGGGGTGGACGATCTGGCGTTGCCGGACGTCCAGCTGCTCTTCCCGCGCCACGTGGTGGCCCTCGACCACCTGCGCCAGGTCCTGACCGTGGTCACCAACGTCGTCGTCGCCGACACCAGCGACCCGCAGGAGCTCTCTGCCCGCTACGACGCGGCCGTCGCCGCGTGCGATGCGGTGATCGAGCGGCTGGCCACGGAGCGGACGCCGCTGCCCCCGGTCCCGCCACCGCAGCGTGGCGACATGGCCCCGGCGCCGTCCAACCTGGAGGCGGGCGCCTACCAGGCGATGGTCGAGCAGGTGAAGGAGCACATCCGGGCGGGCGACACCTTCCAGACCGTGATCAGCCAACGCTTCGCCCTCGACACCCCGGTGACCGCCTTCGAGCTGTACCGGGTGCTGCGCGTCATCAACCCCTCGCCCTACCTGTACCTGCTGGACCTCGGGGATGCGCAGATCGTCGGGTCCTCGCCCGAGGCGCTGGTCCAGGTCCAGGACCGTCGTGTGGAGACGTGGCCGATCGCCGGGACGCGACCACGTGGCAGCACCCCGGCGCAGGACCGGGCCTACGAGCAGGAGCTCGTCGCCGACGCGAAGGAGCGGGCCGAGCACGTCATGCTGGTCGATCTCGCGCGCAACGATCTCGGGCGGGTCTGCGACGTGGGCAGCGTCCAGGTGGAGGGCATGCTGCACGTCGAGCGGTACAGCCACGTGATGCACCTCGTCAGCTCGGTGACCGGCACGGTCAGGGAGGGCCTCGGTCCCGTGGACGTGCTCAAGGCGGTCTTCCCCGCAGGCACGGTGTCGGGTGCGCCGAAGGTCCGGGCCATGCAGCTCATCGACGAGCTCGAGCCGACCCGCCGCGGCCCCTACGCCGGCGCGGTCGGCTACGTCGACTTCGCCGGCAACCTCGACACCTGCATCACCATCCGCACCGTGGTCCTCAAGGACGGCACGGCCTACGTGCAGGCCGGTGCCGGGATCGTGGCCGACTCCCGACCCGACGCCGAGGAGGAGGAGACCCGCAACAAGGCGGGGGCGGTCCTGGCGGCGATCCGGGCGGCCGAGGTGCTGCACGGCTGAGCGCCGATCTCCGGCGCTGGCGTCACCTCGTACCATCGACCCTCGAACGCACCGAGCCCGAGCGGAGCCGCAGCTGAGCACCTACCTCGACGACCTCCTCGACGGTGCCCGCCGACGGGTCGCGGCCGCCGCCACCGCCGAACCGCTGGGCGTGCTGCGCGAGCGTGCCCAGGCGAGGCCGCCGGGCCCGTCGCTGGTCACCGCCCTGGCCGCTCCCGGGGTGAGCGTGATCGCCGAGGTGAAGCGGGCCTCGCCGTCGAAGGGGCCGATCGCCCCGACGCTGGACGCGGCCGCCCAGGCAGCGGCCTACCAGCGGGGTGGGGCGGCGGCCGTATCGGTGCTGACCGAGCCGACGCGGTTCGCAGGCGGCCTCGACGACCTGGCGGTCGTGTCGGCGCTGGGGGTCCCGGCGCTGCGCAAGGACTTCATCGTCGACGTCTACCAGGTGTGGGAGGCGCGGGCCGCAGGCGCCGCTGCCGTGCTGCTGATCGCCGCGGCACTCGACGACCCGACGCTCGCCGCGCTGCACGACGAGGCCGCTGCGGCCGGTCTGGACGCACTGGTCGAGGTCCACGACGCCGACGAGGCAGCCCGGGCGGTCGCGCTCGGTGCGCGGATCGTCGGGGTCAACGCACGGGACCTGCGAACCTTCGAGGTGGATGCCCAGGCCTTCGCACGGTTGCGCCCGAGCCTGCCGACCGACGCCCTGGCCGTGGCCGAGTCCGGCATCACCACACCCGAGCAGGTCGCCGACGCCGCCGAGTGGGGAGCGGATGCCGTGCTGGTCGGCGAGAGCCTCGTCCGGGCCCGTGATCCGGAGGCCGCGGTCGCCGCGCTGGTCGCTGCCGGCCGTCCGGCGGCGGCGACGCCCGGCACCGCACCCACCGACCGCCCCGCCTCCGTCCCCGAGGCGTCCGTCCGTCCGACCGTCCAAGGGAGCAGCACGTGAGCATCACGACGCCGCACGCCCCGTCCAGCGCCGCCGAGGACGCCCGCGAGGGCTACTTCGGCGCCTTCGGAGGGCAGTACGTGCCCGAGGCCCTCTCGGGGGCCCTGTCGCAGCTGGTGGCGGCGTGGCGTGACGCCCAGGACGACCCCGGGTTCGCGTCCGAGCTGGACGCGCTCCGGCGCAACTACGGCGGACGGCCGACGCCGCTGTACCGCGCACATCGGCTGTCGCAGGAGGCGGGTGTCGAGGTCTGGCTGAAGCGGGAGGATCTGGCGCACACCGGCTCGCACAAGCTCAACAACGTCGTCGGCCAGGCGCTGCTCGCCCGCCGGATGGGCAAGCCCCGGGTGATCGCCGAGACCGGCGCCGGACAGCACGGGGTCGCCACGGCCACCGCCGCCGCCCTGTTCGGGCTGGAGTGCACGGTCTACATGGGGGCGGAGGACTGTCGCCGGCAGCGTTTGAACGTCGTGCGCATGCAGCTGCTCGGCGCCGAGGTCATCCCGGTCGAGTCGGGGACGCGGACGCTGAAGGACGCCATCAACGAGGCCATGCGGGACTGGGTCACCAACGTGGACTCGACCCACTACCTGATCGGGTCGGCGATGGGCCCCCACCCCTTCCCGACGATCGTGCGCGAGCTCCAGCGGATCATCTCGGTCGAGTCGCGCGAGCAGTTCGCCGATCAGGCCGGGGGCCTGCCCGACGCCGTCATCGCCTGCGTCGGCGGCGGGTCGAACGCGATCGGCTCCTTCGCGGAGTGGATCGCGCTGCCACAGGTGCAGCTCATCGGCATCGAGGCGGCAGGGGAGGGCGTTGGCTCGGGCCGTTCCGCCGCGACGATCTCCGAGGGGCGCGAGGCCGTGCTGCACGGCTCCCGTTCGATCGCGCTGGTCGACGAGGACGGGCAGGTCCGGCCGGCGCACTCGGTCTCCGCGGGACTGGACTACCCCGGCGTCGGCCCGGAGCACGCGCACCTGGCCGCCACCGGGCGTGGCACCTACCTGTGCGCCACCGACGACGACGCGCTGTTCGGCTTCCGGCGCACGTGCGAGCTGGAAGGCATCATCCCGGCCCTCGAGCCCGCGCACGCGGTGGGGTGGCTGCTGCGCCATGGCCGCGACCACCTCGGCGATGGCGCCCGGGTCATCCTCACCATGTCCGGGCGGGGCGACAAGGACGTCGACGAGGTCGTCGAGGTCGCCGGGTGGGACGTCGGGGTGGCGCGGGCCTTCGGCACCAGCCCCGGCGGCGAGGCCACGCACGGGGGAGCGGGGTGAGCGTCGGCCCGGGGCTGGGGAGCGGGGTGAGCGTCGTCCCTGGGCCCGCACGGACCCCCGTTGCCACCACCGACGGGCCGGAGCGCATCGCCGCGGCCTTCGCCCGGGCCGCGGCCGAGGACCGCGCCGCGCTCGTGATCTACCTGACCGCCGCCTACCCGGACCTGGCGACCTCGCGGGCCTGCTTCGAAGCGGCCGTGGAGGCGGGCGCCGACGTGCTCGAGGTCGGGATCCCCTTCTCCGACCCCATGATGGACGGGCCGATCATCCAGGCCGCCAACCAGCACGTGCTCGACGCGGGGATCACGGTCGCGGACCAGCTCGGCATGGTCGCCGACCTCGGCCACCTCGACGTACCCAAGCTCGCCATGACCTACGTCACCATCGCCGACACGCGCGGCTACGCCAGGTTCGCCGGCGAGTTGGCGGCTGCCGACGTGTCCGGGGTGATCCTCCCGGACCTGCCGGTGGCGGAGGCCGGGCCGTGGCTGTCGGCGGCCGCTGAGCAGGGGCTCGCCACGGTCTTCCTGGCCTCCTCGGTGTCCACCGAGGAACGTCTGGAGGCCATCGGCCGCGCCTCGTCGGGGTGGGTCTACGCGGCAGGCCTCCTCGGCGTGACCGGGGTCAAGAGCGTGGCCGGCGACGTCACCCGTCAGCTGGTCGACCGGGTCCGCCGGCACACGCAGCTGCCCGTCGCGGTCGGGATCGGGGTCAGGGACCGCACCTCGGCCGCCGAGGTCGCCCGCTACGCCGACGGGGTGATCGTCGGGTCGGCGGTCGTGCGCGCGGCGGGTGAGGGTGAGGCGGCGGGCGCTCCCGCCCGGGTCGCTGCCCTGGTCCGCGAGCTGCGTGCCGGGGTCGCCGACCGCTGACACCGCCACCCAGGAGACGAGCCCCCGCGTGGGGCGGGGGCTCGTCGTGATGGTGCGAGGGACCGGGCTCAGCCGATGAAGCCGTTCTCGGAGAGCCAGTCACGGGCGACGTCCTCAGGACGCTCACCATCGGCGGAGACCTGCGCGTTCAGCGACGCCATGGTGTCGTCGTCGAGCTCCTCGGCCACGGGTGCGTACAGCTCCTCCAGGGTGCTGCCGTACTCGGCCCAGACGTCCTCGACGAACACCGGTGAGACGTTGTACAGCGGGAAGAAGGCCTCGTCGTCCTCGAGGACCTTCAGGTCCAGGGCGGCGATGCGGCCGTCGGTGGTGAAGACCTCACCGAAGTTGCACGGGTCACGGTCGGCGGTCGCGCCGTAGATCACGCCGGTGTCGAGCACCGTGACGTTGTCGTCCGGGATCTCGAAGCCGTAGTGCTCCTCCATCCCTGGCAGTCCGTCGTCGCGGACGTTGAACTCCGACTCGACGCAGAGCGTCACGGCGTCAGGGTCGCTCTCCAGCAGGTCCCCGAGGTCCGAGATGGCGTCAACGCCTCCCAGCTCGGAATCGGTCTCCTGCGAGATCGCCAGACCGTAGGTGTTGTTGAAGGGGGTCGGCTCGAGCCAGAACAGCCCGCGCTCCTCGGCCTCGCGCTCGCGCACGGCCTCGTACTGCTCGACGCGGTCCGGGATCGGCTCGGTCTCGCCGAAGAAGGAGATCCAGGCGGTCCCGGTGTACTCCCAGTAGTGGTCGATCTCGCCGGACTCCAGCGCCGCGCGGGCAGCATCGGTCCCACCGAGGTTGACCTCGTTGTTCACGGTGGCGCCAGCGTCCTCGAGCAGCGCCACGGAGATGTTCCCGAGGATCAGCTGCTCGTCGAAGTCCTTGGAGCCCACGGTGATCTCGGCTCCGTCGAGGGAGGCATCGCCGGGTTCGGTGACCTCCTCACCCGCCGCCTCGCCGTTGCCGTCGCCGTTGCCCTCGCCGTTGCCGTCGTCTTCGAGGCCGCCGCCGCACGCGCTCGCGATGAGCGCCAGCGCGACGATCCCGCCTGCCATTCGCAGGTTGCGGATACGCACGGTGTTCCTTTCGATCGTGGGTGGGCCGGTGCGCCCGGAAGCGGACGTCCACCGGTCGTCGTCGACCCCGCAGGGAGCGACGACGTCGCGACGACCCGATGTGGATCATCGCCTGGCCGGATGGTCCGACGCGCGACCCGTCGCTCTCGATCGCACCGGGTTCGGTGCACCGTGAGGGGCGAGCAACCACCCGGCCGCAGCGCGGGGGTCGGCGGCAGCCGTGCTACCGCGGTCGTAGGACCGTAACGCGGACCAAGGATACGCGTCGGTCGCGAAGATGCACACCGGTTGGCGGGCCGTGAGGGGGCTTCGAGGCTGCCCGGGTGGACACCTGACCTGCTCGCGAGGCCGGACCTACAGACCCCTCGGGGTCAGCTTCTCCTCGATCAGCCCCGCCACGTAGTCCACGAGGAGCGCGAGGACGGCCACGAGAACGGCTCCTGTGAGCAGCACGGGCGTGCGTCGCAGCTGGAACCCGGCGAAGATCGTCTCGCCCAGGCCGCCCCCACCGAACAGGAACGCCAGGGCGGCGGTGCCGACGTTCAGAACGAGCGCTGTGCGCACACCAGCGAGGACCACGGGCACCGCAAGCGGCAGCTCGATGCTGCGCAGCACCCGGCCGTTGGACATCCCCATGCCGCGACCCGCCTCGAGGACGAACCGGTCGACCTGATCGAGGCCGACCATCGTGTTGCGCAGGATCGGCAGGAACGAGTAGCCGACGAGGGACACCACGACCGGGAACGTGCCTGTGCTCGGCAGCGCGTCCTGTGTGCGGAAGACGTAGAAGAGGAGCGCCAGCAGGCCGAGCGACGGGATCGCCTGGCCCGCGTTGCCGAGCCCGATGATGATCGGGGCGTACCGGCGCAGCCGCGGACGGGTCGCAAGGATGCCGAACGGCACCGCCAGCAGGAGGACGAAGAAGGTCGAGTACAGGGTCAGGGTGAGGTGCTCGCGCGTCTGCCCGAGCAGGTTGTCCATGGTGAGGGTGCGGGCCTCGATGGAGTCGAGCTCCTGACCGGCCACCCACAGGTAGAGGACGAGCAGGACTATGGACAGGAACAGCGGCATGCCGAGATAGCGCACGAGCTGGGCGCGCCGTGCGCGCCGGGCGGTGGCGGCGTCCTCGGCCCGCGCCGTCTGGCGGCGCTGCGCGTCCGACGCGTCCAGTACGGGCGAGGTCTCAGGCGGGGTCAGTGTCGGCATCAGGCCGGCACCTCGGCCTCGGGATCGGCCAGCTTGGCCGCGCGGTAGAACTCGGCCTGCGCGTCCTTCATCGTCTGGATCGAGGTGATGATGTCGTCGATGTCGAGCAGGCCCTTGTAGGCCCCACGGCTATCGACCACGATGGCGACACCGGCGGCCCCGAGCAGCATCTCCTCCAGAGCGTCCGACAGCGTGGCCTGGGGCTCCACCATCGCCCGTGTGCGGTTGCCGACCTGATCGAGCGGACGGCTCGTCTGGCGCAGGTCGGTACCGCGAAGCCAGCGCAGCGGCCGGCCGTCGGCGTCGAGCAGCAGCATCGCGGTCCACTCGGACTCGTCGAAACGGCGTCGCAGGGTCTCGCGGTCCTCGTCGACGCGCCCGATCAGCGCCTCGCTCGGCTGGACCTCGCGGACCCGCGTCAGCTTGAGGCGCTTCAGGGTGGCGCCCGTGCCGACGAAGTCGGCCACGAAGTCGTTGGCCGGGTTGGTGAGGATCTCCTCGGGGGTGGCGAACTGCGCCACCCGGGAGCCCTCCTGCAGGATCGCGATGCGGTCACCCATCTTGACCGCCTCGTCGATGTCGTGGGTGACGAAGGCGATCGTCTTCTGCAGTTCGCTCTGCAGGCGGAGGAACTCGTTCTGCAGACGGGTCCTCGTGATCGGGTCGATGGCGCCGAACGGTTCGTCCATCAGGAGCACCGGCGGGTCCGCCGCCAGGGCGCGGGCGACCCCGACCCGCTGGCGCTGCCCACCGGACAGCTCCTTCGGGAAGCGATCGCGATACTCGTCGGGTGGCAGCCCGACCACCTCGAGCAGCTCGTCCACACGCTTGGCCGTGCGCTCCTTGTCCCAGCCCAGCAGCTGCGGCACCGTCGCGATGTTGTCGCCGATCCGGATGTGGGGGAACAGCCCGATCTGCTGGATCACGTACCCGATGCGCCGCCGCAGGTGGTTGGGGTCGATGGTGGTGACGTCCTCGCCGTCCATGATGATGTGGCCCGAGGACGGTTCGATGATGCGGTTGATCATCTTGAGGCTGGTCGTCTTGCCGCAGCCCGAGGGCCCGACGAACACGACGATCTCGCCCTTGGGGATCTTCAGGCTCAGGCGGTCCACCGCGGGCGTCTCCTGCCCCGGGAAGCGCTTGGTGAGCTCCTGGAGCTCGATCATCGTCTCCCCGAGGTCCGCCTCCTCTCCGATGCGGGCCAGCGGGTCGGCGTTGGTCACGTCACTCACGGATACCTCGAGGGATGGTCAGACGGCCGAGGGCGAGGTAGAGCAGGTCGAACAGCACCGCCAGGATGACGATGAAGAGGGTCCCGCCGAGCAGCGACTCCAGCGAGCCGGTGGCGGGGATGCGGCGGATCCCGGTGAAGATCTCCTGGCCGAGACCCGGTCCGCCGACCAGGGCGGCGATGGCGGCGATGCCCACGGTCAGCAGCGTGGCGACGCGGATGCCGGCCAGCATGACCGGCCACGCGTTGGGGAGCTCGATCTTCCAGAGCCGCATGGTCGCGCTCATCCCCATGCCCTTCGCGGACTCCACGACGGCGTTGTCGACCGAGAAGAGCCCTGAGACGGTGTTGCGCACGATCGGCAGCAGGGCGTAGAGGGTCAGGGCGATGATGGCCGGGGTCGCACCGATCCCGACGATCGGGATGAGCAGCGCGAACAGCGCCAGCGACGGGATCGTCAGGAACGTCGACACCAGGCTCAGGATGGGGGATCGCAGCCGTGGGGAACGGTGCGCCAGGATGCCCAGGAACAGACCGATCACGACCGCGAGCAGGATCGGGACGGCGGTGAGGTAGATGTGCTCGATGGTCTGCTGGAGCAGCGCCTCACGCGTGCGCGGGTCAGCGAGGTACTCGGTGAAGAACGCCACCTGCTCGGACCTCCGCGTGGGTGCCGACCCGAGCGCTCGGGTCCAGCATGGCGTCACAACGAGAGATCCGGCTGCCCTACCGGGGCGACATCGGCCGCTACCGATGCGGTCGGATCGCGAGCTGTGGCGCGCTCGGATCTGGATAGTTGGTCAGGAGTCTAGTGGGAGGTCGGCTGGGCTGCGAGCCGCCGAACGGCCGTCGAGCCTCACCCGGGCGTGCCCGCTCTGGCACCGCCGAGAGGCTCCCTGGGCGAGGCGCAGCGCTACGCTCCCTGCCCGCGCCGGCCGACGTGCTGCGGCCGTCGTGACGTCTGCCCCCGTGCTGGAACTGGCATACAGGGACGACTCAAAATCGTCTGCCCTTGCGGGCTTGTGGGTTCGAGTCCCACCGGGGGTACCGCGCTCCTGCGGTGTTTGGTCCGCTCCCGAGCGCGGCGCTAGCGTTGGTGCCCTACCGGCGTGCGTTGCTCGCTGGGCCGGAAGGTGTTCCCCCGTCGAAGGCGGCGACCACGGCTGGCACCAGGCAGCTCGAGCGGACGCGTCGACGGCTGCCGCGGACCCGATCGGCTCTCGAGCGGGCGTCGGCCACCGAACGCGAGCTCGCGGCACAGGTCACGCCTGGAGCCGATCGCGGCGCAGACCCACCCGAGCGCCAGACCCACCCCGGCCGGAGGAACCCCACGTGAGCGATGCGAACGCCGGGTCGTCAGCGACGAGCGTCGACCACGACGAGATCCCCACCCGTGTCCTCATCGCCGAGGACGAGGCGCTCATCCGGCTCGACCTCAAGGAGATGCTCCAGGAGGAGGGCTTCGACGTGGTCGCCGAGGTGGCCGACGGCGCTTCCGCGGTCCGGCTCACCCGCGAACTCCGTCCCGATCTGGTGATCCTCGACGTCAAGATGCCGGTGATGGACGGGATCCAGGCCGCGGAGGAGATCGCGAAGGAGCGCCTCGCGGCGATCCTGATCCTCACGGCCTTCAGCCAGCGGGACCTGGTCGAGAAGGCGCGCCGCGCCGGGGCGATGGCCTACCTCGTCAAGCCCTTCCAGAAGCACGACCTGCTGCCCGCCGTCGAGATCGCCGCCGGCCGGTTCCGCGACCTGTCCGGGCTCGAGCGCGAGGTGGACGACCTCCACGGCCGGCTCGAGGCACGCAAGCTCGTCGAGCGCGCGAAGGGTCTCCTGCAGTCCCGTGAGGGGATGAGCGAGGCGGATGCGTTCCGCTTCGTGCAGCGCCAGGCCATGGAACGGCGGTTGACGATGCGCCAGGTGGCCGAGCAGGTCATCGAACGCCTCGAGTCCTGATCCCGGCCGCCTGGGATCCTGATCCGGCTGCCTGGAGTCCTGATCCCGGCTGCCGCCAGGAGGGATCCCGGGTGGAACGACCGGCGGGAGAGGGAGAGTGGAGGCTCCACCCGGGATCCGGAGACGGGACCTGGAGATCCCGTCAGTGGGTGTCACTGGCGGATGACGTGGCGGACGATACGCAGCCCGCGTTAAGGACAGGTTTCGTCGGGATTGGCGTCGTGTGACCGGTCCGGCGTCGGAGCTTGAGAGCCCGACCGCCCGAGCCGGGGGGCCCGCTCAGAAGAGCGCGCGCGCCAGCCGGGGACGGGCGGCGACCACCCGGGGATCCTGGTCGCCGAGCAGCCCGAACAGCCGCACCAGCTGCTCACGGGCGGGCTCGCGGGTCTCTCCGCCCAGCTCCACGGCTCGCAGCAGCTGTTCGATCGCCTCCTCATGGGCGTCCTCGGCCGCCAGCGCACGGCCGAGCGCGAGGTGGTCGTCGGCGCTGGCGTCCCCGGCCTCGACCCGTGCCCGCAGCGCCGCGATGTCCCCGCCCTCCCGGGCCAGCTCGATGCGGGTCGCCACGGCCTCGGCTGCCGGGTCCGGTCGGTGCGGGGTGATCAGCGACATCGCCCGCTCGGGGTCCTCGGTCCGCAGCAGCTCGGCCAGCCCGATGGCCGCTTCCCGGTGGTTCGGTTCCAGCTCCAGCGCGCGCTCGAGCTCGGCGATCGCCGTGGCCCCGCTCGCGGATCGGGCGCGGGCGACCGCCTGGTCGGCCTCGGTCGGCAGCAGGTCCTCGATGAAGGCCGCCAGGCGGGCCTCGGGCTGGACCCCGGTGAACTGCGCCACCGCCGTGCCGTCGCGGAACCCGACGACCTGGGGGATCCCCTGCACGCGGTAGCGCTGCGCGAGCGCCTGGTTGGCGTCGACGTCGACCTTGGCCAGCAGCACCCGCCCGTCGTGGGCGGCGACGGCGCGCTCCAGCATCGGTGTGAGCTGGCGGCAGGGTCCGCACCAGGCGGCCCAGAAGTCGACGACGACGGGCCGGTCGTACGAGGCGGCGATCACCTCTTCCTCGAACGAGTCGACGTCGACGTCGATGACGTTGGTGGTCGTCGTCACGGCAGGTCCTCACGGGTCTCGGGAGCGGGGTGGTCCGGCGGCGGGGGCGATCCGCCGCACGGCGGTGATGTCCTCAGGAGAGAGCAGGGTGCCCGAAATCGCCAGCCGGTACGGCACTACCCTGACAACGCCACCGAGCGTGAGGAGCTTCCCGTGCCCGATCAGCGCACCGTGCTGCTGCTGGACGGGCACTCGCTGGCCTACCGGGCCTTCCACGCGCTGCCCGACACCCTGCGGACCGGGACCGGGCAGCTCACCAACGCCGTCTACGGCTTCACCTCGATGCTCGTGAAGCTGCTGTCCGATCGTCGACCGGACGCCGTCATCGTCGCCTTCGACCGTGGTCAGGACGTCGAGCGCACGGCCGTGTTCCCCGCCTACAAGGCCAACCGTGCGGAGACCCCGGAGGAGTTCCGCCCGCAGGTCGAGCTGATCAAGCAGGTACTCGACGCCCTCGACATCCCGGTCATCGAGGTGGAGGGCGTCGAGGCCGACGACGTGCTCGCCACCCTCGCGACCCGTGCGGTCGCCGCCGGTGCCCACGCCTACGTCGTGACCGGTGACCGTGATGCCATGCAGCTCGTCGAGGAGGACATCACGGTCCTCTACACGTTGCGCGGCATCAGCGACCTGGCCGAGATGACCCCGACAGCGGTCGAGGAACGGTACGGCGTGCCGCCGGAGCGCTACGTCGAGCTGGCGGCGCTGCGCGGCGACACCTCCGACAACCTCCCCGGGGTGCCGGGGGTCGGCGACAAGACGGCCGCGAAGCTCCTCACGACGTTCGGTGACCTCGACAGCCTCTACGAACGGCTCGAGGAGGTCCCCGGCAAGAAGGTCCCCGCGATGCTGGCCGAGCACCGTGACCAGGTCCGGACCAACCGTGCGATCATGCAGCTGCGGCGCGACGTCGATCTGGAGCTGGACCCGACGCAGGTCGAGGCGCCGCATCCGGACGCAGCCGCCGTGACCGAGCTGTTCGGCACGCTCGAGTTCCGAGCGCTCTACGACCGCCTGCCACCCGAGCTGCTCGGAGAGCCGAAGGAGTCGCCGGCAGCCCTGCGCAGCACACCGCAGGCGTTGCCGACCGGGGGGATGGCCTCCTGGCTCGAGGCGGCGGGGACGCCGATCGCGGTGCTCGCCAGCTGCGAGGGAGCCGTCCCGCACCTGCGCTGGACGGCCGTGGCGCTGGCCTGCCCCGGCGCCGATCCGGTCAGCGCCGACCTCGCCCGGCTGACGTCGGACGACCTGGGCGCGCTCGCCGCCGCGCTGGCCGACCCGCAGCGACCCGTGGTGACCCACGACCTGAAGCGGCTCGACCATGCTGCCAGCAGTCGCGGCTGGACCGTCAGCGGGGTCACCGTCGACACCGAGCTGGCGGCCTACCTGCTGGCGCCGGAACAGCGCAGCTTCGGCCTGGACCGCCTCGCCCTGCAGCACCTCGGCCGTTCGCTCGAGGTCGCCGCCGACGAGGACGCTGCGGGCGACCAGCTCAGCCTCGACGTCACCACCGAGGAGCCGATGGCCGAGCGGGGTCTGGCCGCTGCCGCGACGCTGGAACTGGCCCAGCACCTCCTGGCCCAGCTCGAGGCGCGGGAGCAGCGGGAGCTGCTCGACCGCATCGAGCTGCCCCTGGCCCCCGTGCTGGCCGCGATGGAGCGCACCGGCATCACCGTGGACCGGGAGGTGCTCGGTGACCTTCGCAGGCGGCTGGCGGCACGGGTCGACGCGCTGGAGCGGGAGGTCCACGATCACGCGGGACGGGTCTTCAACGTCGGCTCGGGCCCCCAGCTGCAGGAGGTGCTGTTCGAGGAGCTCGGCCTGCCGCGCACCCGCCGGATCAAGACCGGGTACTCCACCGACGCCCAGGCGCTCGGCAGCCTGGCCGACGCACACCCGATCGTCCCCGCCATCCTCGAGTGGCGTGAGGTCTCCAAGCTGCTCAGCACCTACGTCGACGCGCTGCCCCGGCTGATCGATCCGGACTCCGGCCGCATCCACACCACCCTGTCCCAGACGATCGCGGCGACGGGACGGTTGTCGTCGTCGCAGCCGAACCTGCAGAACATCCCGGTCCGCCGCGCGGAGGGCAGGGAGATCCGGCGGGCGTTCGTGGCGGGGGAGGGGTTCGACCAGCTGCTGGTGGCCGACTACTCCCAGATCGAGCTGCGGATCCTCGCGCACCTCTCCGGCGACGAAGGGCTGCTGGCCGCCTTCGCCTCCGGCGAGGACATCCACGCGACCACGGCCGCCAAGGTGTTCGAGGTGCCGTTGGAGCTGGTGGACGGAGGGCTGCGCGACCGGGCGAAGGCCGTCAACTACGGGCTGGCCTACGGCCTGACGGCGTACGGGCTCGCACAGCAGCTCGGGATCACGCCTGAGGAGGCCGCCAGCATCGTCGAGGCCTACTTCGTCCGCTTCCCCGGCGTCCGCAGCTTCCTCGACGATGCGGTCGCCAGAGCCACCCGGGACGGCTACACCACCACCATGTTCGGTCGCCGGCGCTACCTGCCCGATCTGCGCTCCGATGATCGGACCCGCCGGCAGATGGCCGAACGGATGGCGCTGAACGCCCCGATCCAGGGCACCGCGGCCGACGTGATCAAGTTGGCCATGATCGCCCTGGCGGCGGCTCTGGAGCGCTCGGGGCTCGGCGCCCAACTGCTCCTGCAGGTGCACGACGAGGTGATCCTCGAGGTCCCGGCCGGCGAGGTGGCGGCGACGCAGGGGCTGGTCAGCGAGGTCCTCGGCTCGGTCGCCGAGTTGGCGGTGCCGCTCGAGGTCGACACCGCGACAGGACGGACCTGGTTCGACGCCCAGAAGCACTGAGGCGGACGCGGCGCTCCGGCTCTGCTGGGGGCGGTCGCCGAGCGCCCCGAGGTCGTGCTTGCGCGGCCCGAGCAGCCGTGGAGCGGCCGGAGCGGCCATGGAGCGGCCCTGGGGCGATCGTGGAGGGGGGACTGTCAATGTGGAGGTGTCCCGGGGAGGAGGTGCCTCCCGGCGCAGGAGGTGAGGCAGATGTCGACCAAGACACCGACCAGACCCACCCACGAACGTCCCACCGTCCCGATGCGGGTCACCGAACCCCCACCCGCGCCACGACCCCCGCGCCTCTGGCTGCCGATCTCGATCGTGGTGGTGGTCGGCATCGCAGCGATCGCCGCCGCGCTGCTGTGGCTGACACCTGCAAGCGAGACCGGTTCCGAGCTGGCACAGGACGACTTCTCGACCGTGGCACGGCTCGAGGAGCAGGCCCGCCAGGAGCGGGCCGACCTCGCCACCACCGCGCGACTCGAGGCGCAGGCAGCGGCCGAGCAGGCACGGCAGGAGCGGGCCGACCTCGCCACGACCGCCCGGCTCGAAGCGGAGGCAGCCGCGTACGCCCAGGCACGCGCCGAGCAGGCCGAGAGCGCACGGTGGACCGCGCAAGCGGAGTACTACGAGCAGGTGCGCCAGGCCCGATCGAACGCCGCCGCCACCGCACGGCTCGAAGGGCTGGCGGCGCGCGAGCCCGCAGGGTGACGGGGTCCGCACGGTGACACGTGAGTGGCGCGATGCGACCGCCGGGCTCCGTTCAACGGAGCCCGGCTCCCGGCCAGGCGTGACGAAGGCCCCTTGCCCCGCGCTACGGGCCCCACGCACGGTGAGGGTGTGCCGGTGATCCAGCCGGGGGGTTCCCCATGGCGGACACGCGCGAACACATGCTCTTCCGGGTGCTGGGGCCGCTGCAGGTGGAGGCGGACGGCAGCACGCTGCCGCTGGGGCCACCTCGGCAGCGCGCCGTGCTCGGCATCCTGCTCCTGCACCACGGACGGATCGTCTCGACCAGCCAACTGGCGCAGGCCGTGTGGGGCGCCTCCCCACCGCGGACGGCTGGACACTCGCTCCAGACGTACGTGTCGGGATTGCGCGCCGTCCTCGGACCGGACCGGATCACGACCCGCGCCCCTGGCTACGTGGCCAACGTCGACGACGCCGAACTCGACCTCTGCCACTTCGAGCGCCTGGTCGACGCGGGCAGCGAAGCGCTCGCCTCGCACGATGCGGCAGGTGCGATCGCGTCCTTCGAGCGGGCGCTGTCCTGGTGGCGGGGGGATGCGCTGGCCGACCTCCCGGCGGAGGTCGCACCGGCGGGCGAAC